>Ga0187781_10002817_pt1 | contig 13159 bp, 6 predicted proteins | sample 0715_SJ02_MP02_2_FD_132447 | JGI IMG/M metagenome (GOLD analysis project Ga0187781, IMG submission 132447) | Tropical peat soil microbial communities from peatlands in Department of Meta, Colombia - 0715_SJ02_MP02_20_MG | ecosystem: Environmental > Terrestrial > Soil > Wetlands > Peat | place...
GTTGCTTTCGGAGACTCTTCGTAGAGTATCCAGGCGCCCTCGGCGCTGAGGCGCGGAAATCCGGCGTTTTGCGCTCCTGTAACCACAGGCTCGGCGGTATCCTGGCTGATTCCCTGCTTGAAAATCCCCCATGTGCCGCTGCGGTTTGATTCGAACAATACGGCTTTGCTGTCGGGCGTCCACGCCCTCGGTGCATCGAAGGCTTCGTCGCTAGTCAGACGCCGAGGGGGCTTCATGCCCGTCCCTCCAGCCGTCAGCTCGCCCACGTACACCTGATCCTCATATTTTCTCACCTTCTGGAGCACCAGACGCTTCCCATCGGCGCTGGCGTTCAGGCCCACAAGTTCAGATCCGCCTCCCGCCGCCTGGGTAATTCGTTTCGGTTTGCTCACCGGTGCGCCCGTATGCGTGTCAACGCCAATTTGCCAGAGATTGTACTGGAAATCACTAAAGCCCGGAGACTCCTTCCGCGAATAAACCATGCGCCCGTCCGGAAGCCAGGAAAAACTCTCGACCACCAGCACCGGGTCAGACACCACAATGGTTCGGCTCGCCCCTTTCAGGTCGCAGGTTTCAAGCGACGTCCGGTCCCCCTCGGGAGCGCGTTGCACCTTGATGTAAGCCAGGCGCTGGCCATCCGGCGACCAGTGCACCGTCCAAAGCCATTCGTGCTCGCCCTGCCCGAGGACTTTTTGCGGGTTGTCTCCCTGGCTGCCCATCACCCAGATGTCACGAGCGTATTGGAAAGCTCCGCGCGGGCCAAAAGCGATGTGTGCTCCGTCCGGAGAAACCTCAAATCCGAAGGCGCCTTCGCGAAGCTCGCGTGGAGCTTGCCCCAGCACCGAGACCGTCCACATGCTCTCCTGGCCCCCCGGTTCGCTGGCGTTGGCGAGCACTTGTGTGCCGTCGGGAAACCACGACGCCACATACCAGTAGGCGCCGGCTGTAACTCCGGCCGGCCTGGGGATAAGTCGCTCTTCCCCCGTCGAGAGCAGCTTGACGTGAATCCCGGCCGGGTCGGAGTAAGCCAGGTACTTGCCATCGGGAGAAAGGGCGGCGCTCTGCACAGCCTTCTCGCTGGAGTTGAAGGTCAGCCGTTTCTGCGTCAGCTCGCCCGAAGGCTCGACGGAAGGCCCCATGGAAGACTTACCGGCGCGGTGCAGCAGTAACCACCCTAGGGCCGCCAACACGGCCAAGACGGCAACGCTCAGGATCGCGGCTGTCTTGTGACGCGTTACCAGGCCTGCGATGATCTGCGAATCGGAGCGGTCGCCCGTGGCGCCGCCCTTCGGGGCGGCATTTTCGGATGCCGGGCTGAAGAGCGCTGTTACATCGTCTGCCACGCCTGCTCCGGCAGCCGTCGCGGCGCCGGTGATACGTCCCGAACTCGTGTCGCGCCGCAGGCGCTTCAAATCGCTTCGAATCTCGGCTGCGACCTGGTATCGAAGGTCGCGGTCCTTCTCGAGCGCCTTGGCAATGATCTCTTCGAGCCTGGGTGGCAAGCGAGGATCGCGACCCAGCGGCGGTGTTGGGGCCCGGTAAAGAATGGCGCCAAAGATCGCCGGCGGAGTATTGCCAGGAAAGGGTGCGCAGCCCGTCGCCATTTCGTAAAGCACGGCGCCAAAGCTGAACAGGTCCGTGCGCGCGTCGAGGTCTTCGCCCCGCACCTGCTCCGGGCTCATGTACGCGGCCGTACCCATGGTTGTGCCCGGGTCGGTAAGGTGCAATCGGCCGATGGACGCGGTGGCGCCGCCAGCAGGAGCGGATTTCAAATCCTCTCCTGCCTTCTCCAGCTTCGCCAAGCCGAAGTCCAGAATCTTCACCTGACCGCGCTCGGTCACGAAGAGATTCGCCGGCTTGATGTCGCGATGCACGATCCCTTTCTGGTGTGCCGCATCCAACCCATCCGCCGTCTGAATCGCCAGATCGAGCAATTGGTCCGTCTTGAGCAAATGGCCTTCGATGCGGTGCTTCAGCGTCTGGCCTTCCAGAAACTCCATGGCAATAAAGGGCTGCCCCTCGAACTCGTCGATGTCGTAAATCGTGCAGATGTTGGGATGATTCAGCGCGCTCGCGGCGCGCGCCTCACGCTGAAAGCGCTCCAAGGCCTGGCGGTCCTTGGCCAGGGTTTCGGGCAGAAACTTGAGGGCGACGAACCGGCCAAGCTTAGTGTCTTCGGCCTTGTAGACCACACCCATCCCGCCGTCGCCGAGCTTCTCCACGATCCGGTAATGGGAAACCGTCTTGCCTTGCATCGGTCGCTAGTCACTTTGGGGTAGTAAAGGAACTCAGTTTACACTGTCGGGCAGGAATAGTGAAGCGGGACGGTTTCAACTGCGAAACACGTTGGGCGCTTCCACCAGCTCAGCCGTAAGAGATTTGCTTTTGAGGTAAAGGAGGGCCCCGAAGTTGTGTAAAGTTATGGAATGTATGAGGATGAGTAGAAGGCGCGGAAAACGGGGGGGTTGCTCTGAAGCAGGGGGTTGGGTGTCTCTTTCGGTTCCCGTAGTGGCATTACGCGACCCTCTGTGAATCCGAACGCCGCGCAGAGGAACCGCCATGTTCAAGATACAAATTACCTTCAGCATTGTGGTTGTAACGGCTATCGCTCTGCCGGCGCCTCTTCATGCGCAGCAGCCGCCTTCGTGGGGCATCGGCCCCTTCACGCGCCCGGAGAAGGGCAACCCGGTGATTTCGCCGCGGGCCGAGTCCACATTCATGGACCCGATGTCGCAGACGACGAAACAATGGGAGTCGCTGCACACCTTCAATCCGGCGGCCATTGTGCGCAACGGCAAGATCGTGGTCCTGTATCGTGCGGAGGACTACTACGGCGCGAAAGGGAATCCCAACCAGGTTGGCAGCTACACTTCGCGGCTGGGGATGGCGGAGAGCAGTGACGGCATCCAGTTCACGCGCCGAGCAGATCCGGTGTTCTACCCGGCCGACGACGACGAGAAGGCGCGCGAATGGCCGGGCGGCACGGAAGATCCGCGCCTGGTGGAGTCGGAAGACGGGATCTACGTGCTGACCTATACGCAGTGGAACCGCAAGCTTGCTCAGGCCGGGGTGGCCACTTCGCGCGATCTGTTGCATTGGACCAAGTACGGCCCAGTATTTCATGCGGCTTCCGGCGGCAAGTACGACTCCATCTGGTACAAGTCGGCAGGAATCCTGACGCGGCTCGATCAAGAGAAGGGACGGCTGATCGCGGCAAGGATCGAGGGCAAATATTGGATGTACTGGGGCGAGGGAGCCGTTCATCTGGCCACTTCCACCGACCTGATTCACTGGACGCCGATCGAAGATGCGCCCGGAAAGCCGGCGGCACTGCTGGGGCCGCGGCCGGGTAAGTTCGATTCGAGCTTCCCCGAAGTAGGTCCGCCGCCAGTGCTGACCGACCACGGCATTGTGCTGATCTACAACGGCAAGAACGCCGGGGCAAATAACGATTCCGAGGTCGGGCCTTCAGCCTACTCCGCAGGCGAAGCGCTCTTTGAGGCGAACAATCCGGCGCGGCTGATCGCGCAGACCGACCACCCCGTACTGAAGCCCGCCCTCCCGTATGAGAAGAGCGGACAATATGTGGACGGCACAACGTTTGCGGAGGGGCTGGTCTTCTTCAGAGCGCAATGGTTCCTGTACTACGGCTGCGCCGATACGCTGGTGGCGGTGGCGTTGGCTCCGGCAGCACATACCGCCGGGTTAAGGAACCCACACCCGTCCCGCACCGGCTGGTGACAACTCCGCCTGCCCCGGATCTACTGGAAATGCAAAGAGGGGCCCGAAGGCCCCTCTTGATTGGGACGGAAACTGGTCGAAGCCTCAGAAGGTAAGTCTGAGGCCGAACTGAATCAGCCTGGGGGAATTGACGTCGGAGGTAACGGTTCCGAAGGCGGAGTTGTAACTGGGCTCGTTGGGGTTCGAGCAACAACCGGTGTTAGGCGCATTGAACTGCACTTTATTGAAGATGTTGAAGAACTCAGCCCGGAACTGGAGATTCAGCTTGTCCTCCGGTCCAAAAGCGGTGTTCTTCACCAAGGCGAAGTCCCAGTTCTGGATGCCCTGTCCGCGCAGCACGGGGTTAATACGGCTTTCGTTACCGTAGGTCCACGGCGAGGTATACCCGAAGACGGAGGTGTCGAACCATGTATTCGGCCCGTAGGCCCCTCCCAGGCGGCTGTCGGCCGAACCACTCGTCTTGCCGCTGGCCAAGCTGATCTTCGTGGGACGCTGGCTATTGCCCCAGCCGATCGCGGTGCCGCCGCCGTTGATGTTCAATGGAAACCCGCTCTGGTAGGTGGTGATGCCCTGGGCGCCCCAGCCCGAGATCAACTTGCCGGCCACGCCCCCGGTACTGCGGAGGTAGCGCTTACCTTGGCCGACAGGCAAATCCAGAACGTAGCTGGCCACGAAACGTTGCGGAACGTCATAGCTGGAGAGCGACTTCTCATTGGCGCGATCGTTCCAGTCCTGAATGCCGCCGGGGCCCGCTGATGACGATTCCAGCCAACTGGTGAGCGAGTCAACGTCGCCCGTCGTAACCATCTTGGAAATCGTGTAGGCCACCAGAAGGGTCCCGGAGCCCCGCATGCGCTTCTCGAGCTTAACTTGCAGGGAATTGTAGCTGCTGCCCGCCCAGTCCGAGGCGCCAATCGAGTAGCCCGTGTACTGCGGGTAAGGGAGCAGCAATTCCTGCAACTGGACGGTGGGAGACGCGTTCAGCGAAGTCAGGTTCTGAATCGCCGGGTTTCCCGTTTGGAAGAGCCCGTAGTACGGGTTCGGCACCTGGTCCAGGAGATGGTTGCCCAGGGAAAGGTACTTGTCCGGCAGAACGTCAAGCTGTTGGCTGTAATCCGGCAGGTGCACGCCCTTGGCGGCTGCGTAGGAGACGTCGATCAGGGTGCCCTCGGGCAGTTCGCGCTGCACGTCGAAGTTCCACTGCTGGTAGTAAGCAGGTGGGTTCTTCGGGTAGTCGGCAGTGTCCCCGTTCCCATACATCAACGTCTGGTAGATGGGGTTTCGTCCCGGCGAGTGGAGAATGCCGTCGGGGTAAGGATCGGTCATATTATAGGTTTCGCTTAGCCCGCCATCCGAACCCGGACTGCATCCGCCGGCCGCGGAAGGCGTCATGCACGGGGTGCGGCCGCCATCGACGCTGGTGATCATCGGAGTGCCGATGTTGTTGACAAAGTCGTTGTTCGGAGAGGTCTGGAACTCCACGGCAGGCGAAATCCAGAACAGACCATACCCGCCGCGGATGACGGTCTTGGGGCCAAATTGATAGGCAAAACCGACATGGGGTGAGAATTGCTTCCAAGGCTTGATCATGGAGTAGCGGTTGGGGTTCTGTGGGGTCTTCACCAAGCCAAAATCACCCACGTTGGGCATGCAGAGGCTAGCCTCGCCAAGGGCGGCAGCGTCCGCGGCGGGAAGCGTCGAGCAGCCTGCTGTCACCGCGGTGGCGATATTGGGGTCGAGCACCGTAAGCCGGTTATAGCGCTCCGTGTAAGGTCCGGTCTGTTCCCAACGAATCCCGTAGTTCAGGGTCAGCTTGCTGGTGGCACGGAATTGGTCCTGGAGGTATAGGGCGGGGTAAATCTGCAGGGAGGCGATCTCCACGGGATTGCCTTGGCTGCCAATTCCGCTCGAATAACCTAACAGCATCGAGGCTGCGGAGTCGCCGCCCAACCCGGAGGTGAAATTGCTCGAAGTGAAACCGCTCGAGAAGTTGAACATTCCTATGGGGGCGTTGGTTTGCGCGTAATTGTGGGTGTCGATGCGGTACTCGCCGCCGAACTGGATGGTGTGCCTTCCCTTGATTTTGGTAAGGCTGCCGGCGATGCGCTCGGTGTCCTCCCTGGCGAAGATTACGCTGCCGGCGCCTTGGCTGCATTCGATGTAGTCGTTGTCGTATTGGTTGGTCAAACAAGGAATGGGGAGGTTAGCCTGGAGGGCCTCGGTTCCGTAGGCCGGCCAGTTCGGCCCGAACTGGCTGAGGTCGATGCCCGCTGTCTTGGGGATGCGGTCGTACTTGAAGCGGTTGAAAGTGATGCGCATGTTGAGGATGGTGGTGGGATTGAAGCTGTAGACGTCGTCAAAGATGGCGTCATGGGTATTGAACTTCTCGGTGCAGCGGTCCTTGCAAATACCGGTGTCAAATGGGTCGATGGGAAGGTTCAGGTTGGTCCAGTAGGTGTAGCGTACGAAGATGCGTTGTTTGTCGCTCACGTTCTGGTCAACGCGGGTCACGAACTGGTCGTTGTCACCGCCTTCGCTGGCAGTCCCTGACCAGTTGTTGACCGCCGATTGATCGGTCAGCCCCGGAATGTTGGGCATAGGCAGAAATGTCATCATCGCCGCCGTGGTGGGATTGATCCTGTTGGCGGGGATAATATTGCCCTGGAACGGGGTTCGGGCTCCGGTGGCCGTGACGGTTGTCAGTGGATCATAGAGTTGTCCGCTGACCGGGCCAAGACTGGTGAGCAGCGAGGAGAAGTCCCCCCCGCGCTCGGCCGCCGTGGGCACGGTCGTTTCCCAAGGGGTGCCATACCGCTGCCGGAAGCCTTCGTAACTGGCGAACCAGAAGGTCTTGCCGCGGCCATCATAGAGGTGCGGGATAACGAAAGGGCCACCCGCGTTGGCGCCAAACTGGTTCTGCACAAAGGGCGCTCGCGGCACGCTAGTGGCGTTGTCGAACCAATCGTTGGCGTTCAGCACCGTGTTGCGCAGGTACTCGTAAGCCGCCCCGTGCAGAGAGTTGGTTCCGGTCTTGGTGGTGAAATTGATGACACCGCCGGCAAAGCGCCCCCATTCCGCGTCCAGGTTATTGGTCTGCACCTTGAATTCCTGGATGGAATCTTGCGTGGGAATGAGGCTGAGGAGGTTGGCGTAGCTGTTGTTCAAGGGAACGCCGTCGAGATACTCGGCGCCTTGGTTGGTCACCGCGCCACCGATCTGGTAGTTACCCCACGCGAACGGGTTGGCCCCGGTGACGGTGCCTTGAGATTGGCCTTGGGGTATTACACTGGGGGCCAAAGCCGTCAGGTTCATGGCGTTCCTGCCGTTTAGGGGCAGCTCGTTCACTTGCCGGGTCTCAATGACCTGGCCGAGAGAAGAGGTTTCCGACTGCAGCAGGGGCGTTTGGGCAGTCACTTCCACGGTCTGCGAAACCTGGCCCAATTGCAATACAACGTTAATAGTGGTCGTCTGCTGAACTTCCACAACCACCGGCCCCCGCGTGACGTGCATGAATCCTGACACTTCCACATCGATTTGATACTGACCGGGAATCAGATTCACAAATTCGTAGTTTCCGACGCTATCGGTTTCCACGACGCGTTTTTCTTGGGTTCCGAGATTGGCCAGGGTTACTTGGGCGTTCGGGACCGCCGCATTCGAGGTGTCTTCGACGGTTCCAGTGATTCTGCCAAAGGTGGTCTGTCCAAGCGATATCGAAGAGAAAACGAGCGTTACGACGCCAAGCAGCAGCAAGCTCTTGCTCATAGCCTGATTTGCCCTCCTTCAGATGTTTTCGCGTTTGTGCCCTTGCCCGAGAAGTTTCCTAATGTGCATTAATCCTGCCAAAACTTATGTTTGTGGATAAGTAACTGAAAATAGGACTTATTGTCAACATAAGAGAACATTATCGAGATCGCCTACTCTATGACAATTCACATAACAATATGGGAAATGGAAGGACCCGCGCGCAGCCCCGAAGGGGCGCCCTAGCAAAGCCCAGGCCAACGGCCTGGGTGGAGGTGATGGAATATTCCCTTTCCGACTCAAGCCCTGCAGGGTCGTGATACCTGCGCATTCCGTAGGTAGCCCCTTCAGGCTCGAGACCACGGGAACCCGGCTTTTGACCCAGGCCGCTGGCCTGGGCTTTGTTAGGTCGCCCCTTCAGGGCTAAGGGGTCACCGGCAACGAGCAGCCCACATTTACGACTCCAGCTACGGGCGAGGGTACTTGCATCGCCAAGGGAACCATTCCATAATCGCAAACAGTGATTGAACGTGTGGGGTTCGGACGGCGATGACAGCGCACAGTAGGGTGCTCTGCCTTGTCTCATTCGTGGGCTTGGTTGGGCTTACTCAGCCGCGAGGCTTCGTAATAGGGCAACAGGCTCATAGTGTTGAGGAGCAGGTCGCTGACCGCTTCCGCGCCGCGCGAGAAGACCTGCAGGCTGGTCGCTGTGAGAACGCCGTCGCCGGCTTCAAAGAGGTACTTCAGGCTCAGCCAGGCCTGGTGGAAGCAAGCGTGAATCTGGGACTTGCGTATCACGCTTGCGGTCAGTATCAGTTGGCAGTGTCAGAGCTCTCCGGGGCCATCAAGCGGCGGCCGGACATCCTTGCCGCCGACCTTTTCCTGGGGCTCAGCTACCTGAAACTAGGACTTGCCGATAAGGCGATCGTCGCTCTCAACCGCACGTTGACCCTCAGCCCGGACGAGGCCGAAGCTCGTCGGGCACTCGCCGACGCGGAACTCTCGCTGGGCCAATACGACCAGGCAACAAAACAGTTTCGCCGCCTGGCCGACGCGCAGACGGACAAGGCCGAAGCGTGGTTCGCTCTAGGTCAGGATTACTTGGAAATGGCGAAGCATCTGAGCTCGGAACTGTCGGCGCAGTTCCAGAACTCCGCCTGGTCATTGCGGCTGGCCGGGGATATTCTGGGCGAACGCGCTCTCTGGAATGATGCGGCCATAGCCTACCGCAAAGCGCTCCAGAAAGACGCGGGGCAGGCGGGATTGCATTCCAGTCTGGGGGAAGCGCTGCTCAGTGCGGGCAAGACCTCAGAGGCTGAGGGGGAGTTTCGTGCTGAGATTTCACGCCATCCTTTCGACGTGCCGGCCTTACTCGGAATGGCGGAGGTGCAACTCGAAGCAGGCACTGCCCAAGCGGCCCTCGAACCTCTCAATAAGATCTGGGAATCCTCGCCGGACCTGCTCGCCCAGGCCTGGCCCAATTTCCCCGCCCAAGGCCTGACAGCCGCGCGGGCTCGCCAGTTGGCAGCGCGATTGGCTGGTGAACCTTCCACGCCGCCCCGCGAGTTCCTGCTCTCCACCCTGATGCGGGTTGTCGGTGATAAAGAAGGCGCGAGTCAAGAGCTGGCGCGGCTTAAGAGCCAAGTTGACTCCGCGTCCGGGGCGAGATCTGCGGATCTGAGGGCCCGCGCTGCTTGCGATGAGTACCAGGAGCGGCTTTGCTCCGAGTACCTGGCGGCGGAGAAATCGCCCAGCTTCTCCGATCGCTTGAGATTGGGCCGAAGCTTACTCATCCTTCACCAGGACAGGTCGGCTGGCGAGGTCTTGGCCGTTGCTGTCGTCCAGAATCGGACAAGTGCTGAGGCGCGGTACTGGCTGGACCGGGCCTATCTTCGCCTGGCGGACGAGTGCTTCGATGAGCTGGCAGCCTCGTATCCCGATTCCTGGCGGGCGCACGAACTCAAGGCCGAGACCTGGCACCTTCGCCACGATGATGAAGACGCTCTCAAGGAGTACCGGGCTGCGGCGCGCCTGAATCCCGACAATGCGGGAATTCACGAAGCCCTGGGCGAACTGCTGCTCGAGGCGCGCCAGCCGGAGGAGGCAAAATCCGAGTTGCAAGCCGCCTTGCGCATCAATCCGACCGCCGCCCGCAGCTTGTATCTGCTGGGCAGCTTTTATGTCTCCCAAAAGGAGCCGGAAAAAGGCATTCCTTATCTCGAGGCCGCGTTGCGCTATGACCCCGCCTTAGAAGAAGCAAGGCCCGTCCTCGGCAAAGCTTATCTGAAGGTGGGTCGGGCGGACCTCGCGATCGCTCAACTCGATCGCTCCACTTCCCTCGATCGCTACGGAGACTTGCACTACCTGCTCTACCAGGCTTACCGGCAAGCGGGAAAGCCTGACTTGGCTGCCCAGGCCCTGGCTCGTTCGCAGGAATTGAGGCGCAAGTCGGAAGTAGACGATCAGGCCAAGATCGGGTTCTCGGGCCAGGAGCAGTAAAGACCTGTTCGTTAAAGAATTCAGCCCGCGGAGCGCGCGCACGCATTTAGCCCACGGCGTAAGCCGCATAAGCGTTATCTTAAGGTGCGAAGATATCCTGAGCCGCGGAGCGGCGGCAGAAAGTAGCCCACGGCGTGAGCCCTGGGACCGGGTGCGGCGTTGATGTTCACAGCCCCGGAAGGGGCGACAGACACACTGCGGAGCCTCTGCCGCCCCTCCGGGGCTAAGCTCACCAGGGGTCGCTCCTCGCTCCCACGGCGTGAGCCCTGGGACCGGGTGCGGCGTTGATGTTCACAGCCCCAGAAGGGGCGACAGACACACTGTGGAGCCTCTGCCGCCCCTCCGGGGCTAAGCTCACCAGGGGTCGCTCCTCGCTCCCACGGCTCACGCCGTGGGCTACTCTCTGGCGGCCCTCCGGGCCTGTAGTTGTGATGATCCGGACCTACATTGCCGCCGCTCGCCGCGTGATGACAAGCGAATCCGTGCTACAAATTGCACTGGCCGCGTTGATGGCGGCGCTAGCGGCCCTGCCGGGCTGGGCCGGTGGTCAGAAGCAGCCGCCCAAGCCGCCGCCCGCGGCGGAGACTGTCGAGGCGCATCTGGCCCGTGCCCAGGCGGACTTGGCGAACCAGCGCTTGACGGACGCGGAGCGCGAGTATCGAGCCGCGCTGGCTCTGGACCCACGGCTCACGGTGCGCGCGCGCTTTCCTCTTGCCGTGGTGCTGTTTGGTTTGCAGAAACGCGCCGAGGCCCGCCAGGAGTTTGAGAATGTGCGCGCCGAGACTGGCGACGACCCCAACGTGAATTACTATCTGGGCCGGCTCGACCTGATCGACCACAAGTACGATTCCGCCATTCGTAATCTGACCCTGGCTGCGGCCCAGCCGCCTTTTCCCGATACGTACTTTTACCTGGGCTCCGCCTGTTTCAAGAAGGGCGACTTGGATGCCGCCGAGAAGTGGCTGAAGAAAGCGCTCGCCGTCGCCCCGCGCGACCCCCTCGTCGAGACACGCCTCGGTAATCTTTATCAGGCACAGGGCCGCCAGGAGAAGGCTCGAAAAGCTTTCGCCCGCGCCACGGAACTCCGCCAGGACGACTCGGCGGCTACCCAGCTTGGGCTCGAGTGCAGCCAGGCCCTTGCGACCCAGCCCCTCGACGAAGCGCGCCCCCTGTGTCAGAAGCTCTTTGACCCCAACGACGAGGGTAGGCTGGCAACCCTGGGCATGCTCTACGGCCAGCACGGGGACTACCCGGAAGCCCTGGAACCCTTCAGGCTTGCTGCCGGGCTCGACCCGGACTCTTACGAGATGCAGTTCAACCTGGGCCTCACCTACTTCCGCTTGAAACGATACCGGGAAGCGCGCACTCCGCTCGAGAAAGCCGCCGCCCTGCGCCCGGATAGTTTTGAGGTGGTTGCGCCGTTAGCGGCGACGCTTTACGCCCTGGGGGATGATGCCGCTGCTTACCCGGTTCTCGATCGCGCCAATCGTCTCCGGCCAGAGAACGCGGAGGTTTCAGGATTGCTCGTCAATGCCGCTCTGAATCTCGCCGCCAAGAGTTGGGCGAAGCGCGATGCCGCCCAAGCCCGGCTATATCTCGCGCGGGCTGCCGAGGCTCGACCGAACGACCCCGAGCCCCACCGCCGCCTGGCGCAAATCGAGGAGGCCAGTGGCGACCTCGCCGCCGCCCAACGCGACCGCGACCTGGCTAAGGCCCTGAGCCCGCATTGACAGCAGCTACTCGGCAAGATTGCGGACCTGAGCGGTCAGGTTTCCGCGCATCGCGTTGAAGGTGTCGGCAATTTTCCCATCCAGGCCGGTCTGATCGCCTGGCAACCGTACTCAGAAGTCACCCGAGCGTACCGCTTGCAGAGCGTGAACCAGTTCGCTTTGAGGTAAGGCGGGGCCAAAGGCAAGTTGAATCACAAGTGATTACGGCTTTTGCAATTGGATTAGTTGGTGCGAGTATTCTTGACTTCTGGTGCCGAAGAGAGGACTCGAACCTCCACGCCCTGACGGGCACTACACCCTGAATGTAGCGCGTCTGCCAATTCCGCCACTTCGGCACAACTAATCAGAGCAGAAACACACTGACGGGGCGGCGCGGCCCCATCACAAACCTTCATGGTGCCATCTAGCCGAGGCTGTGTCAAGGCTGGGCTGGCACCACCGGATGACTATCTCGGGAATATGCACGCTGCGCCTTCTGGTTCGATGTCGAAATCCTGAATGAGGCTGGCTGAAAACCGCTATGCCCGCGGTGTATAATCACTTCATGGCTACTGAAGTCATCCCCAAATTGAGGTACGATGAGTTCCGCCAGCTTCCCTGTGACGGGAAGCGTTACGAGCTGATCCACGGATATGTCCACTTTCTTCCGACTTCCAGCACCAGGCACCAGATGATTCTTGGGAACCTTGCCGGATGCCTGGGGAATTCCGTGGATGATGCTCGACTCGGCATGGTCCTATTTGCGCCACTGGACGTTCGCCTGGACCGCGACACGGCTCTTCAACCTGACCTGATGTTTATCTCTCAACGTCGAGCCGAGATTATCGGGGAGGACTTCATTGGCGGCGCGCCCGACCTCGTGGTGGAAATCCTTTTGAGCTCTACCGCGGCGCACGATCGCGCTACCAAACTTCCGCTGTACGGCGAGGCTGGCGTGCCCGAGGTTTGGCTTATCGACTCACAGGGCAAAACGGTCGAGGTTCTGAAACTCCAGGGAAGGAAATACTTGGTGGACGCAGTGCTCGCCGGAGATCAAATCCTTATTTCCGATCTCTTTCCCGGCTGGCAATTGCTCCTTCGCGACCTCTTCGACTTGCGTGGCCGCTTCTAACCGAGCCCTATTTTGTGACGTGCCTGACTCACAATGAATCTCGTCTTCGAATGGGACCGAAAGAAGGCGGCATCCAATATTTCCAAGCACGGCGTGTCATTTGAGGAGGCGCTCACAGTCTTTAGGGATCCCCTAGCGCGGATATTTGACGACGAGGATCACTCGATCGAAGAGCAGCGCGAGATCATCATCGGCCACTCATCCCAAAGACGGCTGTTGGTTGTCTGCTTTCGTGAGCATGGCGAGTCGGTTAGAATCTTCAGTGCGCGGACTGCAACGAAGAGTGAACGAAGGGACTATGAAGAATACGTTGGGTAACAAGCGGCCCAAGCCA
>Ga0187781_10002818_pt1 | contig 13155 bp, 15 predicted proteins | sample 0715_SJ02_MP02_2_FD_132447 | JGI IMG/M metagenome (GOLD analysis project Ga0187781, IMG submission 132447) | Tropical peat soil microbial communities from peatlands in Department of Meta, Colombia - 0715_SJ02_MP02_20_MG | ecosystem: Environmental > Terrestrial > Soil > Wetlands > Peat | place...
GGCGAAATCCAACTAACAGATGGGTTGCGGCGCTTGCTCGCAAAGGAGCCGGTTTACGGCCTTGTGTTTGAAGGAAAACGGTACGATGCCGGTGATAAGCTGGGCTTTCTGAAAGCTACCGTGGAGCTGGCTTTGCAGCGGCCGGACCTGGGAAGCGGTTTCCGCAAGTACCTCAAGTCACTCAAGCTCTGAAGGAGGACTCAGGAGCCAGAAGCCAGGAGTCAGAATAAACGCGTACTGGAATCAGGTCACGGCTATTGGGAGCAGATAGATAATGGAAGCGTAGCTGACTTTGAGGGCAATGAACACAAGCCCATCGGGAGCGGCCCCTCAAAGTCCTTCAGGTTCAAAGAGGGGATGGAGCGTTACGCGTGCCTCTGTCTTCTGCCCCCCGACTTTTGAGGCCCTTTCGTGAACGGCCTTATTCTGACTTCTGATTCCTGACTTCAGGCTCCTTGGCTGAGGGAACTTCGCTCTTAGCGCCTTCAGAGCTTTTTCCCTTGTCGCCATTGCCAGACTCGGCGGAGCTACTCGCGGGGAGTGCGGAGGACTTCCTGGCATAGTCCGTGACGTACCAACCGCTCCCCTTGAACTGAATGGCAGGCGAAGACAAAACCTGCTTAAGCCTACCTCCACATTTCCCACACTTGGTCAGTGGAGGATCAGAAAACTTCTGGATTTTCTCGATGTGCTGTCCGCACTGTGTACAAGCGTACTCGTAAAGCGGCAATTCAACCTCCTTACAGAACTCCTCTAAACTATTATATAGGCACGCTCCTCCGGCGTCAAAATGTACCCTACCAATGGTCGGTTGTCATTGTCCGAACGAGTTGATACACTGGGAGCTGTAGTTCACTCTTAACGACTATGCCGCAACCAACTATTTCCGCCAAGCCAGGCCTAATGGATCCTCTGGAGGATTCCAGCAATGGTTCAAAGGGCAGGCTCTTTGTGGTGGGCACGCCCATTGGGAATCTGGAGGACATTACGCTGCGTGCTATCCGCATCCTCAAGGAAGTGGATTTGATTGCTTGCGAGGACACTAGGCGGACGCAGCAATTGCTCAACCATTATCAGATCCGAACCCCTACCATCAGTTACCACGAGCACAACGAGATGACTCGTGCCCCGGAACTGGTCATCAAGTTGACGGAGGGAAATAATATCGCTCTAGTGAGCGATGCGGGGATGCCCGTGGTGTCCGATCCGGGCTTCCGTTTGGTTCACCTGGCAGTCCGCCACGCTATCCCGGTGGTACCCGTTCCGGGCGCCTCGGCTTTTGTAGCGGCTCTGGCTGCCTCGGGCATGCCTGTGGACAAGTTCCGCTTTCTCGGCTTCCTTCCCAGCAAGAAAGCAGCGCGCAGGCAGGCCCTGGAAGAGCACAAAGCAGCTACCAAGACCCTGGTCTTTTACGAGGCGCCCCATCGCGTCCTCGAGATGCTGCACGATGTGCGGGATATTCTGGGCGACCGCGACGTGGTTTTGGCACGCGAAGTGACCAAGATCCATGAAGAATTCTGGCGTGGCACGGCCTCCGAATTGTTAGAGCGTGCGAAAGGCAAGATAATTAAGGGGGAAATAACCCTCCTGGTGGGGGGGGCCTCGGCGCCTGAGGAAGCCCGTCCAGCAGCTTCGCTTATTAAACCGGAAATCCAGATGTTGATGGCCCAGCGTGGGCTTGACGAGCGTGCGGCTCTCAAGGTCGCTGCCAAAGCACGAGGCATCTCTCGCAGCCAGGCCTATCGCCTTTTGCAGAGGGAAAAGACCAAGCAAGGCTAAATTATTCAGAATTTCTAATTTAGATTCACCCACCCCCCGATCCTTAGCCGCGATTTCTCAGCAGCCTCTTATGTTTGACTCGAGTGGCTGAAAGGGTTTTAGAGCCTGTGTGAAAACCTCGAATTGTAGCGGCGGTCTATGACCGCCGGTCTTGAAAATCAACAGCTTCGGCGCTCGTAGAGCGCCGCTACAGCGCACGAAGGCCGGTTTTCACACAGGCTCTTTAGCCCGGCCGCCCGCAGCGGCTCCCGCCTATTTTTCGTTTCGCAGCCCGCGCAGTCCATCGGCTGACGGAGCGCGCGAGCCGCGAGACAAGAGACAAATGTCAAGGCCCTGCAGCAAGCGGGGCTAAAGCCCTTTCAGCTCTGGTGAGAAATCCCGGCCAGCCCCAGTCCCCTAGTCTAAAGACCTACTTTTGGTTGCCGATGGAGTTAACGAAGAGAGGCTACGAATGCCGGCACAACTCAACCGACTGGATGGAGCGGCTGGGACGAGCGCAAGTTCGGACGAATCAGAGCGTTTGGAAAAGGAACTGAGCCAAGAAGCCAGGGTCAGGGCTCTCCTCGTGGATGGCATTCCCACACTTCCAGCTTACGTTTTCGAGCTTAGCAATATATTAAGCTCCCCACCTGTAGACTTGAGACGTGTGTGTAGGATAATTCGAACCGACCCCAGCCTCGCCGCCCAGGTCATCCGCTTATGCAACTCGGCAATGTTGGGTTTGCGAGGAAGAGTTTCACACGTCGAACACGCTGTAATCCTCCTGGGAACGGAACGGCTGAGGACCTTGGTGCTGACCTGTTCGCTGGTGCAGCGCATCGGCAATCTCTTATCTAGCGCGGACTTGCAGTCCTTTTGGCAGCATAGTTTGTTGACCGCCACCTTGAGTGAACGTAGCGCCTTTTGTCTACGCTATACGGAAACGGAACAGGCCTATTTGGCAGGGCTGCTGCACGACCTGGGGGTCCTTCCTTTACTCCTGCTCGCCCTGCCACCTAGAGGACCTAAGGTCACACCCGGCACCATCCCCTGGGGAGAATCCGTGGAGCTGGAGCGACAACAATTTGGTGTTGACCACTGTTTAGTGGGCAAATGCATTGGCCTCAGTTGGAACTTTGCGCCCGAGATCATTGACGTCCTTGCATATCACCATCGCTCTCAGGATGCTCTGCAGGATCGGACTTTAGTAGAGATCGTCGTGGCTGCGGATCTGGTTTGTCAGATGCATGGCGTAAGGGTCGGAGGAGAGCCTTCCCGCATCGCGCTGGCCGATCGAAACACCTATAAGAACATGCTCGATTGCTCTACTCCCAGCTTCACCGACGACGAGAAAACCGAACTGGCGAAGATCCTCGAACTCGAATTCCCCGACCTTATCCGCTTGCTTGAACTACCCATTGCTGTTACCTGGGGGTGAAACAGGGATGAAACCAGCACGCATATTGATTGTGGATGATTCGTCCGTGATGCGCAAGATTGTCGGACGCTCTCTCCGCCAAGCGGGTTTAGAAATTCTCGATATACTCGAAGCATCCAACGGGACGGAAGCTTTATCCCGTGTCAGGGAGAATTCCCTGGATCTTATCTTCAGTGACATTAATATGCCGGTGATGGACGGTCTGGAATTCGTGCGGCAACTCCGCAGCATCGAAGCAACTCAACACGTCCCCGTCATCATGATCACGACCGAGGCGGGGGAGGCCCATGTCGTGGAGGCCCTTTCTCTGGGAGCTTCCGGCTACATTCGAAAGCCCTTCACCCCGGAGCAGATTAAGGAGCTCGTTATCCCACTGCTTAGAGGTTGACTATGGATCAAACGTTGAAGGACCAAGCGGCGCGGGTTCGGATCCACCTTTCCGCCCGGGCCGCGGCGGCAGGCGCTAGGCCGGCCGGGAGAGCCCCTGAGGCGGCGCAATCGAAAACCCCAGACGGTTATCGTGATGAATTGGCGAAAGCGGCCTACGAAGTGTTTGAGATCATGGTGGGCACTTCGCTCGCCACTGCCACTGAGGGAAGTCCCGATTTTGTTCCGGATTTTGCAGCCATCGTAGGTATTGCCGGTAGTCTGTGCGGCTTGGTGGGCCTCCACACTTCTTTCGAGTGTGCAAGGAGAATGGCGGCTAAGATGCTCGGCGGCGATGAAGTCGCCGCCGGTGCGGATGTGCAGGATGCCATCGGGGAAGTGTGCAACATGATCGCGGGCAGCTTCAAAGGAAGAATCGCAGGCCTCGCCGACGGCTGCGCCCTCTCCGTGCCGACGGTGATCATTGGAAGGGATTTCGCGCTCTTTTCACTTGCCCATGGAGAACATTATGAAGTGACATACACTTTTGAAGGTCAACCCCTCTCCGTGACCCTGGATTTGCACAGTTAACGGCGTACTGGAAGACTTTGCCCAGCTCGGCTTACGCTTCCCGGCAAAACCTTACCGGCATCTACCCCGCGCTGCCGACGCTACTTGCGGATATGGAAATTAAGTTCTAAACCCACAACCACTTACCTTTCCGTCACGCCAAATGAAGTTTGGCCAATACTCTGCAAGGTTCTCGCAGGGAGATTATAAACGTGGACAGCGGCTTCTACGCTGCATTTACGGGGTTGTTGGCGGGAACCCAAGCACTGGAATTGGCAGCTAACAATTTGGCAAACATCAGTACCACCGGCTACAAGTTCCAACGCGAATTCTATAACTCAGTCACGGCCTGCCTTGCGAACGCCAGCCGGCGGCCGTTGAGCTCCTTGAACCAAGCCATCAATGATTATGGTGTGTTGGGTGGCGCGACAGTGGACGTGCAAGCCGGGACGCTTGAGCGCACCGGCAATGACCTGGACGTGGCGATGGAGGGTTCCGGATTCTTCGTCGTGCAAACGAAAGCGGGGTTGAGGTATACACGCAATGGGAATTTTAGAGTCGACGCAGACGGGCAATTGGTTACGGCCTGGGGTGACCCGGTTATGGATGATCAAAGCCGCCCCCTCGAGATTCCCAGCGGGTCCGTTTCCATCAGTCCCGATGGCACCATTTCGTCGCAGGGTGGTGTCGTCGGACGTTTCCAGACAGTCGACTTCGCGCCGGGCACCGCACTGGTTCCGGAAGGCAACTCCATGTATAAGGCCACAAAGGGGTCTACTACGCCCGCGACCGACCCGCGCGTCCGCCAGCGGATGCTTGAGGCATCCAACATGAACCCGATCACTGGAACGATTGGGCTGATCATGATTCAGCGGCAAACGCAACTTCTGCAGCAGGCGCTCTCCATATTTCACAACGATTTCAATAAGAGCGCCGCGTCGGATTTGCCGCGCGTCTCCTGACGCAACGAGGAGAGAGCAATGTTTCGAGCTTTGTACACCGCCGCCAGCGGCATGATCGCTCAGCAATACAACCTGGACAATATAGCGAATAACTTGGCGAACGCCAGTACCGCCGGTTTCCGACGCCGCAGATTGCAATTTGAAGATCTTCTTTACCAGGACCTCGTAACTCCCGGTGCTGCCTCTACACAGCAAACCAACTTCTCGTCGGGGCTACAAATTGGTCTGGGCTCGCGCTCCTCCACCTCCGAAGTCATCCAGGCTCAAGGCGACGCCACCTCGACGGGGAATCCGCTCGACCTGATGATTCAAGGCCAGGGATTTTTCCAGGTGAAACAACCCGATGGCGAGATCGCGTACACCCGCTCCGGCGCCTTTCAACTGGACCAACAAGGAAACATGGTAACAGCGGATGGCAATCCGCTGCAGCCCTCGATCACGATTCCCTCGAATGCTCAAACTATCACCATTGGCACGGATGGTACGGTTTCGATTACGCTGCCGGGTCAACAACAGGCCCAGCAGGTGGGGACAATCCAATTAGCAACGTTTCCGAATCCTGGTGGTCTGCAGAGCGTGGGTCAGAATCTGCTTTTGCCTACCACGGCATCCGGCGAACCGGTGGTGGGAAGCCCGGGAGGAGCTGAGGGATTGGGCACTCTCCAACAAGGGATGCTTGAACAATCCAACGTTGATGTGGTCGAAGAGTTTGTGGAGATGATCCTAACCCAGCGAGCCTATGAGGCCAACTCGAGAGTCGTGGAGGCGGCCAATAGCATGTTCGAGAACTTGAACAATGTAAACCGCTAAAGGGGGGGAGGGTTAAGAATTAAGAACCAAGAAGCAAGAAGGAACAGAAAAGAGGGAGAAAGGGGGAAGTAAGAGAGCGTGATGAGACTTAGCAGCAGAGCCAACCAGGGCACCGACATCGCGGGACTCTTCCTGCTTTGCGTTTCTTCCTTGCCTCTCAGGCGGCGAGCCGGCCAAGGCGCAAAGTCCCCGGAGCGCTTCGTCCTTCCTTCTTGCTTTTTGCTGCTTGCTCCTTGCTTCCTTCTTCCTAGCGCGACAAAAGCCGCGTCCATTCAGCCTCGTGTCCATATCCCTGCGGTCACCCAGGTGGAGGGTGGGACGCTTAAGCTTTCAGATTTACTTCCTCCGGACGCCCCTGCCGAATTAGGCGAGATGTGCACACGGATTATCTTGGGTGATTCTCCGCTTCCCGCGAGCCAACGCGTCATATCCAAGGGCCGAATCGAGGAGCGTCTGCGTGAATTTCCCTCTCTCCTGGAACGGCTCGAGTTTCCCGAGCAACTGGTTATTACTTGCAAGCAACGCCGCCTCTCGCCCGCCGAAATTCGAACGGCGATTGAAACCTTCCTGGCAGGCGAAGGCGCGGCTGGCGGTGTAGCATCGACTTGCTTTTCGAAGTCTGCAACCGGCATGTCGAGCGATCTACCCAGAGGCGCCGAGAATGGAGAGCCGGTCTGCGCTAGCGACGACCTCGACCTTCAGGCGCCAGTTTTTGTGACCAGATCGGATCCTGGCCTCAAGGTAAAGCGCCTGGAGGCCGATCGCGTACGAGGAAAGATTCGCTTCTTGTTATGGAACTCCCAAGAGCCGAGCGTCTTGCCGTTTTATGTAACTGTCGGAAATCTTTCTGAGTGGACGGCTTGGGCATTTCATCACAACCAGCAAACCAGAGGGGGGCTGGCGTCCGCAGATTCGCGCGGAGCGACACGGAAAAACGGAGGAGACCTTGCTGGTTCGCCAGAATTGTTCAGCGGCAGTTCGGCCCCGGTAGCTGCCCAAAAAGGCGAACCCACCCGGGAAGCCACGTTACCCCCTGTCGTGCTGGTTGCCGCCGGCAAGCCGGCAAAGTTGGTGGTTGAAACGGCGACGTTGCGCCTCACGGTGCTGGTGACCCCTCTCGAGTCCGGCGTCAAAGGCCAACTGATTCGGGTGAGGAACTTGGACACGCAGCGAGTGTTGAAAGCGGAAGTGGTCGGTGAAGGTCTCCTGCAAGCCAAACTGGGAGGAGAATAGGGGGAGCGGTCGGATGAGGCAGATTACACGCCAGAGCTTGAGCTACTTCACGTTGGTCCTCCTGGTGGCGAGCAGCGCGGGGGCGGCCAACACCAAGAAAGATAAGAACGTCAATGACATGGCGGCGGACAGTCTTGCCCAGTACATCGAACGAGTCCGCGCCACGACTGCTTCCAGTCCTACGCTCGGAAGCCTATGGGTTCCACAAGGCCGTTTTTCCAATTTGCCCGGCGACGACAAAGCCCGAAACGTCAACGATACCATCATTATTAACGTCGTCGAGCAGACGACGGCGGCAGCAGATTCAAGTGTTAAGTCGGCGAGAACATTCGCGGCGAGTTCGAGCATCAGCGCGCTGGCGGGCTTAGTAAAGGCGAACAATGGTCTGCAAAATCTTTTCTCGCCGCAATCCTCTCAGGCACTTAACGGCCAAGCCCAGACGGCTTCGGACAGCAGCTTAGTAACCAGCCTGGCAGCCCAGGTGGTCTCCGTCCTGCCCAATGGCTTCCTTGTTATCGAGGCAGTTCGACGTATGGAAATGAATAGCCAACGCCAGACCCTCCTCATTCATGGAGTGGTCCGGCCGAGCGATATTGCAGTGGACAATTCAGTGCTGTCATCTCAGATTTCCAATTTGGAGGTCAGACTGATCGGGAAGGGGGTGCTGAGTGACGGCGCGAGACCGCCCAACAAGCTCATCAGCGCAATCCTGAAGCTGGTGGGGTTTTGAGCTAGAGGCGGAAGGCCACACCTCGCCCCTCGGGCTGATCGTTACCCATAACTTTTGCTGGAAACCGGGGGCGCATTTGGACACCAGCGGATTCCCGCACCCCTGGTGTCCAGCGAAAGATGTCGGACGTACTCTGCCCCTCGGGAGGGGTGGGCGCCCTTCAAGGGGAGGCGCCGGTTTCTGGAGAGGTTTTATGAAACTCTCGCGCTACTTTCTTGGGATCACTTCGCTTTTGGTTTGGGGCCTGGCGGTTCCCTCTGCCCGGGATACCCCGCTCAGGCCAGTGCGCATTCAAGATATCACTACGGTCGAGGGGGTTCGCGAAAACTCCCTTATCGGCTATGGGATGGTCGTCGGACTGAACAACAGTGGCGACCGCCAGCAAACCCTCTTCCCTGCTCAGACCCTCGTAAACATCCTGCGAAAAATGGGAGTGCAGTTATCTGGGACGTTGACCTCCATGCAAGTTCGCAACATCGCGGCGGTGTTCATTACTGCGACTCTGCCTCCCTTTTCAAGTCCGGGGACCCGAATTGATGTGGATGTCTCATCCGTCGGTGACGCCAAGAGTCTGGAAGGCGGAGTCTTATTGCTCAGCCCGCTCTATGGGGCGGATGGCCAGACCTATGCGACCGCACAGGGCTCCGTAGTTCTTGGCGGATACACGGCAGGCACGCGCACGAACTCCGTGCAAGTCAACCATCCCACCTCCGGCCGTGTTCCCGGCGGTGGATTAGTGGAGCGCGATACCTCTGTCGATTTGGCCAAACTAAGCCACTTGGCGCTGCTGCTCCGCAATTACGATTTCGCCACCAGCCAGAAGGTGGCAGAGGTTATCAACGGCCGTTTCGGACAGAATTGGGCGCGAGCAGTGGATGGCCGCCGGATCGAGATTCAGCTCCCAGACGCAAGCCGGGAAAACGTGTCCCGTGTTCTGGCGCAAATCGAAGATCTGACGGTGGGAGTCCAGGAACCGGCAAAGGTTGTTGTCAACGAGCGAACCGGGACGATCGTTTTGGGGCAGCATGTGAGTTTGAGCGCCTGCTCCATTCTCCATGGAAACTTAGCCATTGAAATCACAACCCAATACCAGGTCTCCCAGCCCGAAGCTCTCTCTCAGGGACAGACGGCGGTGGTTCCTCAGACTACCGTGCGCGCCAAAGAGACCGCTGCCAATCGCGTGGAACTGCGTGAGGGTGCGACCGTGCAAGAACTGATCAGCGGGCTGCAAGGGATCGGGGCAACAGCTCGTGACATCGTGGCCATTCTTGAAGCCATTAAGGCTGCGGGCGCCTTGCAGGCCGAACTCGAGGTGATCTGATGGTAGCTTCCTTGAACTCGAATCCCAACACCGCGCCGGTTCAGCCGCTTTACTCGAGACTGAGTTCGTCCGGCGCTCAAGCAGAGCAGGCCCATGCTGGGCCCCGAATACAAAAGCTGACCAAGGTGGCGCAAGAATTTGAAGGGATTCTACTTTCTTCCTGGTTGGAAGAGGTCCAGAAAGGTTCCTTGGATCCCTCCCAGGCAAGTCTCGGCGCGGGCTCAGAAACGTTACGCAGCCTGGGCACCCAAGCCGTGGCGCAAGCTTTGGCTCAGCGAGGTGGTGTAGGTATTGCCCGCATGATCGTTCGGCACTTCTCTTGAAGTTGTAGGGGGCTTGCCCGATCCCTGGGCGGATAAAAGGTCAAACAGTCTGGCCCCACCCGGATCTGGGGACGCCAAGATGTCCCCCTACGACGAGAGGAGGAGAGACTAAAGTTTTTGACCTTGTGGCCGATAGGATCACTGAGATTAGAGGAGACTGCAAATGAAGATTGATGCTCCCCTTGCCCTTCCCGAACAGGTCGGGCCACAAGGAGTCGGAACGGCGGGGCGCTCGCAGAACCAAGATGAAGGGGGGGGGGTAACTCTCTCTCCAGATCAGGTTCAGTTTTCGGTTGACGGTGAAACGGTTCAACAACTGAAAACCGACCTCGCGGGCTTGCCCGACCTTCGCCAGGACCGTGTCGCTGCCCTCAAACAAGCGATCGAGGAGGGGAGCTACAACGTGTCCGGCCAGCAAATCGCCCAGGCAATGTCTTCTGATCTGCTGGGCGAAGCGGAATAGGGGGTTTGAAATCTGGCGCTCTTGTCGGACCCTCTCACTCCTCGCCCCCCCTCCCAAGGGGAGAGGGCAGAGCAGTTGTGGTAATAAGTGGTCTGCGATCGGGCTCCCCTCTCCTCCTTGGAGGAGAAGGGCCAGGGGTGAGAGGGTCGTAGCGCTTGAATAAGGTTACGTGTGACAGGACACTAGGAGGCCGCCCAAATGGAAGAGATGTCAACCCCTCCCATCCCTGGGTCCAGTCTGGCCGAAGACCACCAGCAACCTCGGGCACATGCGGCCCGGCGTCTCTTAGAGAAAAAGCCCCCAAGTCAGAGTGGTGAACTAGAAACTAACGAACATGATGAGCCAGTGGAGAACACTGAGCCGGAGCACCACGTTGATATTTCGGTTTGAGCGATGAAAAGGTCAGAAACTCAACAGTACCTCGAGCTGCTTAAGAGGCGAGTCGCAACTCTGCGCCTAATGGCCAAAGAACTCCGTGATTGCCGTGAATCCATCACCGGCATGGACCTGGAATCAACACGTGAGCATATATCCTACCAACAAGGCCTCTGTTCCGAAATTCGCTTCCTGGACAGCGAACTGGGATCCTCGCGGCGCCGACTTGCTGAGGGAGGTGGCTTGGAACCCGAGGGCATGAGCGCTGCTGCGTTCGCCAAGCTGTTCGATTCCGGCTCCGGCTCGCATTTGCGGCAAGTTATGGACGAGCTCGGCGTAGAGCAAATGAGTGTGAGGCGGCTGAACCGAGTCTATGCGGGGCTGCTGAGGCGCTCCCGCCGCTCCATCAACGTCTTGATTAACGTGATGGCCAGCTATATGGGAACTTACAGTCCGTCGTCGCGCCGGAACGCGTGTTTATTTCGTAGGCAGGCAGGGATGTGAGCTATGGCGAGTCTTTTCGGAGCCCTTTCGATTGCGGTGCGGTCCCTTTATGCGCAAGAGGGTGCGCTCGATACTACCGCGAATAACATCTCCAACGCCAACACCCCGGGCTACTCTCGCGAGCTTCCTATTCTGACCGAGGCGCCGCCTTTGGACACGGGGCAGATTTCGATCGGCAACGGGGTGGAGTTCGATGGAGTTCAAAGCGTTCGCGACAATATCCTGGAGCTTCGAATCGATCAAGAAACCCAGCAGCAGAACCAACTCCAGTCTTATGTGAACTCCATGAATCAGGTTCAGTCCCTATTCAATGAAACGCAGAGTGCGGGGCTCAGCGATGCCCTCAACAATTTCTTTAATTCTTTCCAGCAACTTGCTGATAACCCCACAGATATCCCTACGCGCCAAGGCGTGATCTCTGCCGGCCAAGACTTGGCTGCGGTCTTCCAACAGACTGGGCAACAGTTGAGCAACATCCAGCAGGGAATTGACCAGCAAGTGGGACAGACGGTCAATGAGATCAACTCGGACACCACGCAATTGGCCACCCTCAATGAGCAAATCTCCTGTCTCCAAGACAGCAGCGAGCAGGCTGGCATGCTCCAGGACCAGCAGTACACGCTGCTCAACAACCTTTCGCAACTTGTGGACGTGGCCGTAACCCAAACCAACAACGGAGGCCTTACGGTCACCACCAGCAACGGTGTGCCGTTAGTGGCGGGCGGCCAGGGCTTCGCCCTCAGCACGGAAACCAACCCGAGCACAGGATTTCAGGACATCTTCTCTCAGGGCTCCGATGTGACTTCCAGCTTTACGGGCGGACAATTGGCCGGCTTGCTGCAGGCTCGCGACCAGTCCATTCCCTCGGTCCTCTCTAATCTTGACAACCTTGCTGCGGGGATCATTAATGCTGTCAATGCGCAGAGCCAGCAGGGATACGATTTGAACGGCGCCCAAGGGGTGAACTTCTTCCAACCCGTGGTCCAGCCTACACCGGGATCGAACGCCGGCGCGGCTTCGCACATGGCCGTGGCGATCACTGACCCCTCATTGATCGCCGCCAGTTCCAGCTTAATTGGTTATGGGACGACCGGTTTGTCCCTGACCGCCGGCACAACCATCACAGCAGGCGATACGCTCACGATTAGCCAGAATGGCAACACCCATACCACAGCGAACACCCTCACGACGGTGGGAGCGCTAATGAGCGACATCAACACCTGGGGACAGCAATATGGTATCTCGGCGTACCTCGTCGGCGGCAATCTTCAGATCCAGGGTAGCGCGGCCGGCGGAACGATGACGGTTACCCCGGGCGGCAACTTCACCACTGACGTGGGTGCCCTGACCCCTGGCACGCAAGGGGACAACGGCAATGCCTTGGCGCTGGCAAACCTTCAAAATCAGGCGGTTGTCAATGGCGAGACGCCGACGGACTTCTACTCGGGCCTGGTTTCCACGGTCGGCAATGATGTCGAAACTGCCACCGACGAGCAGGAATCCGTGGGCTTGGTCCTTACCCAACTGAAAAACCAGCGGTCAGACACCTCAGGTGTGTCCCTGGACGAAGAAGCGGCGAACCTGATCCAGTATCAGCGCGCTTATGAGGCCGCAGCGGAAGTTGTGGCGGCTATAAACGAGTTAACCAACGACGTCCTTCAGGAAGTCTAAAAGGAGGCCATGTGGGCATTCGCATCAATCCTGATCTTCCGGCTGATATGCTGGCGGGCCTGGCGGAGGACCGGCAGCAAGAAGATCAAGCCATTCAGGAGCTCTCCACAGGGCTGAAAGTGAATCAGCCATCCGACAACCCTGCGGCGGTGGCCGGATACATTGTCAACAGCGCCCAAGCCAGCGCGGTGAATACCTATTTGAGCAACATCTCCACCCTCCAGGGCTCGATGCAGGAAGCGGACTCCAGCCTCAATTCCGTGGTCACAGCGCTTTCGCAGGCGATATCGCTGGCCGTCGAGGGCGCTAACAGCACCATGAACGCGTCTGATAGAGCTGCACTCGCGCAAGAGGTGAACGGCATCCAGCAGCAGATCCTGGGATACGCCAATGATTCGTTCCAGGGCAATTACCTGTTTGCGGGGACGGCCGTCAAGACGCAGCCTTTCGTGGCTGACTCCTCCTCGTCTTCCGGGGTCAGCTACGTGGGCAACACCGGGGTGAACAATGTGGACATCGGCGACGGTCAGACCGTCCCTACAAACCTCCCGGGCAGCCAGCTTTTTACCGCCCCAGGCGCGGACGTGTTCCAAGCGTTGGCAGACCTCTCGACCGCCCTAACCAGCAACAC
>Ga0187781_10002819_pt1 | contig 13154 bp, 8 predicted proteins | sample 0715_SJ02_MP02_2_FD_132447 | JGI IMG/M metagenome (GOLD analysis project Ga0187781, IMG submission 132447) | Tropical peat soil microbial communities from peatlands in Department of Meta, Colombia - 0715_SJ02_MP02_20_MG | ecosystem: Environmental > Terrestrial > Soil > Wetlands > Peat | place...
ATCTGCACGGAGACGGGCGCGGGGCAGTGGGGAAGCGCGCTGGCGTTTGCGTGCAATGTGTTCGGGCAGGAGTGCATGGTGTACATGGTCAAATGCAGCTTCTACCAGAAGCCGCACCGGCGCACCATGATGGAGTGTTGGGGCGCCAGGTGCATTCCTTCCCCCAGCGACCAAACCGCCGCGGGAAGACAAGTTCTCGCCGAAGATCCTGATTGTCCCGGCAGCCTCGGGATTGCCATCAGCGAAGCCGTCGAAGATGCCGCGCACCGCAAGGATACCAATTACTCGCTGGGCAGCGTGCTGAATCACGTCCTGCTCCACCAGACCGTCATCGGCCAGGAGGCCATCGCGCAAATGAAGTTGGCCGGCGCTTTCCCGGACGTGGTGATCGGCTGCTGCGGGGGAGGAAGCAATTTTGCGGGATTGGCGTTTCCCTTCGTGCCGCTCAAGGCCGCGGGAAAGCAGATTCGCCTGGTTGCGGTCGAGCCGGCGGCGTGTCCCACCATGACGAAAGGCGTCTACGCCTACGACTTTGGCGACAAGAGTGGAATGACGCCGCTGCTGAAAATGGATACGCTTGGCCACGACTTCATTCCCGCGGGCATTCATGCGGGTGGTTTGAGGTATCACGGCATGGCGCCGCTGGTGAGCTTGCTGCATCGTGTGGGCGTGGTGGAGGCGGTGAGTTACCTGCAACTGAAATGCTTCGAGTCGGCCGTGACCTTCGCGCGCGCGGAGGGAATCATCGTGGCCCCGGAAACCTCCCACGCCGTTGCCTGCGCGATTGACGAGGCGGTGAAAGCGAAGGAGGAGGGCAAGGAGAAAACCATCCTCTTCAATTTGAGCGGCCACGGCCATTTCGACATGGCCGCTTACGAGAAGTACTTCGCCGGCGAACTCGCTGATTACGAGTACCCGGAAGACAAGGTGAAGGAAGCGCTGGCGCACCTGCCCAAAGCGTCTTGATTTATCGGGGTGGTCAGGTGGACACCCGTGCTTCCGCGGCGACCTCGGGCAGCAAGACGCGCAGCACGGTTCCATCGGCCCCGGTACGTTCCACGCTGACTTGCCCTTGGTGCTCCTGGACGATCTTCTGCACCGTGGCCAAGCCCAGCCCAATGCCGTTCTCCTTCCCCGAGGTCACGAAGGGCTGGAAAAGCCTGTCGCGTATATCCGGGGGAATGCCGTTGCCGTTGTCGGCGACCTGTATCTCCAGCCCTGCCGGAGTCTGATGGGTCGCCACGCTGACGTGCCCCGATTCGGGCGGGGCGGCTTCGCAAGCGTTGAGCAGCAAATTGTGGAAGACGCGTTCCAGGCTGGCGGGGTCGAACCAGCCCTCACTTCCGCCTTCAAATGAAACGTCCACCTGGATTCCGCCGAAAGCCGGACGCGCCTTCACGGAGTGAACCACGCGCTCGATCACCGGCGCAATATTCGCGTACACCGGCCGATTCACCATCTTTGCCCGTGAGAATTCCAGCAGGGCCTGCAACTGGTCTGTCATCTGATTCACCGCCTGGCGGATTTCTTCGTAGAACTCGAAACGCCGACCTCCTTTGAGCCCTCCTTCGGCGAGAAACTCAGCGTAGGCGAGAATGGTGGTCAGGGAGTGGCGCAGGTCGTGAGAGATGGTACTGGCCATCAGCCCGATGGTGGCCAGTCTCTCCGCCCGCAACAACTCTTGCTGGGCCCTTCGCAAGGTGTGCCGCATTACGATGAACGACTGCGTCAGGTCCGCCACTTCGTCGTGGCCTTGCGCCTCGAGCGGGTAGTCGAAGTTGCCCTGCTCGAGTGCGTGTACCCCTCCCACGAGGTGGGCAAGCGGCCGAGTGAAAGTATCGGAGATCAGAAACACCAGCAGGCTGCCCGCCACAATCGCGGTCAATCCCAGCACGAAAAGCCAACGGTTCAGGCTCCTGAGGAAAAGCGTGGCCTGGTCGTAAGATCTCAGGACCACCAGACTGGCAGTCAGCGCGCTGCTGGGCGGGAGGTCCGTGGACATAGCGAGAAAACGTTCCTGTCCGAGGACAACGTCCACAGGCGCCGCCGCGCCACGAGCGGAAGGCGCAACGCCGGCCGCGGGGGCTGAGAGGCGCGCCTCCGAAGGCAACTTGCTCAACTCTTCTTTTTGGGCCCCTGCGAGGGTGCTGACCACGACGGTGGGACCGTAGCGAAACGCCACCTGGCTGGAAGCTACTTGGCGAACGTCGTCGGCCACCTGCTCGTTAATCTCCGCCCCCAGCACTAGAACGCCGAGTTCCGTGTCGTTGGCAGGCTCGCCAAAATAAATCGGCCGTAGGGAGACTTGGAACAAACGCCCGCCTCCAAACCACCAGTCGCGCGCCTCCCCGCTCCGAAGCGAACGCAGCAGCATCTCTTGCGCCTGAGCAAGCGTGAGGCCGGGATTCGCGGTGTGCAGCGCCATAAGTTTTCCGCCGCGATCGGCCAATGCGCACAGGTCCCCGCCGACTCGTTTCCAAAGCCCGGTGGAGGCATCTTGAATCGTCGCCGGATCCCTGGAGGTCATCAGGGCCTCGATGATGGGCAGATTGGCAAGTAAGTCGGCCGAGCCTTCCAAGGCCGCCTCGCGCTGCCGCTGAAAGCGCTGGAAAGTGATCACCGAGTTCTGCAAGCCTTGCCGGATTTCTTCTCGGATCTGCAACTGTACGCGCTGGCGCACGACGAGCAAGGTGGAGCAGGTGAGTGAAGCGGATACCAGGAGCAAGGAGAGAAGGAATTTGGTGCGCAGCCGCCCCTTGCGACCGAGCACTGAGTACCACGGACGGGCTGTGGTTCGCTCATCCATTGAGGCAAATCACCTCAAACTGCAGGTCGATGCTAGGCACCCTCCGCGGCTTTCAACACCGGCACGAACTTATACCCCACCTTGTGCACGGTGCGGAAGTGCAAGGGGTTCACCGGGTCCCTCTCGAGCTTCTGCCGCAGCCGTAGAATATGGTTATCCACCGTTCGCGTGGAGGGATAGCACTCGTAGCCCCACACCTGGTTGAGGAGTTCGTCGCGTGAGAGCACCCGCTCAGGGTTTTGGATGAAATACCTCAGCGTCTTAAACTCATGGGCCGTAAGAGCCACCGGTTTGCCTTCGCGGGTGACCTCCATTCGCACAAAATCGATCACGACATCGCCGAAACTGTAACCTTCGGCGAGAGGCACGTTCTCCGCCCTGCGCACCACCGCCCTGACGCGCGCCAGCAGTTCTTTGGGGCTAAAAGGTTTGGTTACGTAGTCATCGGCTCCCAGCTCCAAGAGCAGAACCTTGTCGACTTCCTCCGAGAGGGCGCTCAAGATGATGACCGGCTGCGCAACTACTTCTTTCCTGATTTCGCGCAGAATATCCCGTCCCGACATATCAGGCAGCTTCAGGTCCAGGATTACCACGGAAGGCTTTGTGTTGCGGAAAGCCCCGAGCCCCGAAGCCCCGTCCACGGCCACCTCGAGAGTATAGCCCTCCGATTCGAACAGCAGCTTCAGCGTCTTATGAATCCGCCGATCATCCTCGATGAGTAAGATTTTTTGCATGGCGAACCTCGTTTGCCTCCGTGCCTGCTTCTCCCTGAGCCCGTGGGCGTTTCCCGCTTATAGGCAAAGTATACACCAGGCACTACCCCTGGAACTTCCCGTTGTTAGATAATGGTGGTGTGCGGCGTTGGGGCAATTAAGCTCGACATGATGTTAAAGCCTTCGGTAGTGTCTCAGTTTGAAGTAGGGGCCGCTTTAGGCCGCCATTTGGCGAGGTAAACTCGCCGCTTCGGATTCAAACTGAGACACTACCAAGCCTTCCCTTGGCCGCCGAGCCAAGAGCGGAAAACAGCCGAAGAGGTATAGCTCGAAGCGGCAAAGGGATAGATTTTTCTAATTCTTCCAGGGCTGGCCTTTAGAACTCTTGACGCTTAACTCTCGACTCTTGACTTCTCAACTTTCAGACGGAGGTTCTATGGAGCTCTCTCGCCCGGTTCGCTTTTTGATGACCTCGATCGCCCTGCTCGCCGGGTTGCTTCTGGCGAATGCCACAGGTTTGCCACAAGCGCCTGCGGCATCGACTCTGGCGCCGGCATCCCGCCCGCCGTCGCGTGAGCTTCCTGGTGAGGCGCACGCGCCCGATCGAGAGGCCCAGCCGGAAGGCCCTGCAGGCGACAGCACTGCACACAGTTCGGCTGATCTGCGCGACCAGATTCAGGAATTAAGCTCCGCGCTGAGCCAGATGCGCGCTGAAGTCTCTGCGGCGCGCGCTCAAGTAGTGGAGCTTCAGCAGGACTTGAAGCTCGCCCGGGAGCAGTTGGTGGCAATCCAGGGCGCGCTCCCCCCGGCCACTTCTGCGGCGAACGTTCAGGCCGCGCCTCTTCCTGCCGCGGCCGCTTCCGGCGAGAACCCCCAATTTCAACTCGAGACACGAGTCTCCAAGTTGGAAGAGGAGCAACAACTCGTGTCGGCAAAAGTCGATGACCAGTATCAGACCAAAGTTGAGAGCGGGTCGAAGTACCGTGTCCGGCTGTCGGGCATGGCGCTGTTTAATGCCTTCTCGACGCGGGGCGCCACGGACAACTTCGATCTGCCTGACTTCGCCACGCCGCGCGACCCGTCGGAACCGAACGGCGGGTTTGGCGGCACCTTGCGGCAAACGCAACTGGGATTGGACGTTCTCGGCCCGACGATCGCGGGGGCGCGCAGCAGCGGCGAGATTCAGATGGACTTTTTCGGAGGGTTCCCAATTACGCCGTACGGGGTGACAACCGGCCTGGTACGCCTTCGCACGGCCGGCCTGCGCTTGGACTGGAAAGACACCTCATTCGTGGCGGGGCAGGAAGCTCCGTTTTTCTCCCCGCTCTCGCCCACCTCGCTGGTCTCCGTGGCGGACCCGGCTCTCTCCTCCGCCGGCAATTTATGGGTGTGGACTCCCCAGGTTTTCATCGAACATCGGATGACCGTGTCCGAGGATTCGAGCGTCACGCTGCAAGGCGGCATCCTGGACCCGCTCAGCGGCGAACTTCCTGCCTACTCTTACTCACGTGAGCCTGAGTCTGGAGAGAAGTCCGGCCAACCGGCCTACGCGGCGAGAGTTGCGTGGACTCATGGCTCTTCCTTCGGCCCCTTATCAGTGGGCGCAGGCGGCTACTACGCGCGCCAGAACTGGGGTTTCGGCCGCATCGTGGATGCCTGGGCGGGAACCGCGGACTGGAGCCTCCCCCTCAGCCGCCAGTGGACCTTGACGGGCGAGTTTTATCGCGGCCGCGCCATCGGCGGTTTGGGCGCCGCGGAGGGCCGAACCGTCGCCTTCACCGGCGATCTGGACGATCCCGAAACCGCTATTCACGGCCCCAATTCCACCGGCGGCTGGACGCAATTGAAGTTCGCGCCGCTGCCCAAGCTCGAGTTCAATGGCGCTTTTGGTGAAGATTTCACCCCCACCCCAGGTCTTCAGTTTACGACCTCCGAAGAGGGTTACCAGGGCTTGCCGATTGGACGAAACCAGAGCGTGTTCGTCAACGGCATCTACCATTTGCGCTCGAATCTACTCTTCTCGCTCGAATACCGCCGCTTGCGGACGGCCGAAACTCAGCCCGGTATATTCACCGCTAACCAGGTAGGTCTGGGCGCAGCCGCGTTGTTCTAGGGTGTCGGGGCAACCCTTGTCGTTGTTCGGGCATATGTTGTAGGGGCGATCGTTGTCGGTGTCCAAAGCGGCCACAGAGGCCGCCTCAGTAAAAGGAGTTCAGATGCAGGCTGTATTATGGCGCCGTTCTGGTTGGCTGCTGATCATCGGAATGCTCGTGCCGAGCGCCGCTCTGAAGGCGGTTAACCTTACCGTGACGGGCCGCGTCATCTTGCTCGCGCCCACGAGTCGCGTCCGGCCCGCTGACAACTCGAATGTGGTGGTGTACCTGGCTCCGCTCCCAGGGACCGCGGAATCTACGCCGCTCCGCGCCGAGCCGAGTTCGCGTCACTTCCAATTGGTCCAGAAGAACAAGCGGTTCATTCCCCACCTGCTGGTTATTCCGGTCGGCGCGGTGGTCGAGTTTCCCAACCAAGATCCGTTCTTCCACAATGTCTTCTCACTGTTCGAAGGAAAACGGTTCGATCTTGGCCTTTATGAGAGGGGCGCCACCCGCTCGATTACTTTCAATGCCCCCGGCGTGAGTTACATCTTTTGTAATATTCATCCCGAGATGAGCGCCGTGATTATCGTTATGAAGTATCCCTACTACGCCATTTCCAATCCCGCCGGCGAGGTGAGCATAGGCTCTGTCCCCTCCGGCCGCTACCAACTCAACATTTGGCACGAGCGCTGCCTGCCCGAGGCCCTCAATTCTCTTTCTCACCAGGTCGATCTCTCACCGGATTCTGCATCTTTAGGGGAGCTGCGCTTGCCGGTCTCCGGCGATCTGCTCGGCAAACACAAGAATCTGTACGGTCGGGACTACGACCCGGCAGCGTCCGCTTACCCCGGCTCGTTTTAGAGCGGTTCGCTCATGTCGTCGGATGCGCGAAGCGCCTTGGGATCGCCACACACCACCGTGTACGTACAGGCGGCCGCAAGGCGGCGTCAAGCCGCCGCACTCCAAGGCGCCTGCGGCGACACGCGCCGTTCCACCCAAAAGTAATCTTCAGGTAATTTTCAGACTTCCGGCGTACCCTTTACGAGGCGCTGGATTTCTCGAATCGTTCTTAAATAACCGCAAAGGAGGGCTCATGCGCAAGACCATCACGCGACCGGCAAGCCTTAGTCCGCTTGCCCTGGCAACAATGCTTGTTACAGGGATTTTTTTCGGTGCCGCCGGCCCGACGCCAGGCGCATCCGGGTATCACGTCATCAAGACGGTTCCGGTGGGTGGCGAAGGGTTCTGGGACTATCTCTCCGTGGACAGCCAGGGACGCCGTCTCTACATCTCGCACGGGACACACGTCCAGGTCATGGACACCGACACCTACACGCTGGTGGGTGACATTCCTGACACCCAAGGCGTGCACGGCATCGCGGTGGCGCCGGAGTTGGGCTGCGGCTTTACGAGCAACGGACGCTCCAACACAGTTACGATCTTTGACCTGAAGACCCTGAAGACTCTCGGCACCGCGAGCACCAGCACCGGACCGGATGGGATTGTCTACGATGCTGTTACGAAGCGGGTCTTTACCATGAACGGCCGCAGCAATAACGCGACCGGAATCAACGCGGCGGATGGTACCGTGGCGGGCACGGTTGACTTGGGGGGCAGGCCTGAATTCCCCGCGGCGGACGGCAAGGGAAACATCTACGTCAATATCGAGGACAAGTCCGAAATCGTTCAGTTCGATGCTCAAAGCTTGAAGGTGCTGAACCGTTGGGCACTGGCTCCCTGCGAGGAGCCCTCGGGCCTTGCTATGGATACAAGCAACCGCCGCCTGTTTGCCGGTTGCCACAACCAGATGATGGCCGTCGTCGATGCCGACACAGGGAAGGTCGTCGCCACGCCGGCGATCGGCCAAGGCGTCGACGCCAATCGCTTCGATCCCGAGACGAACTACGCGTTCTCCTCGAACGGCGATGGAACCCTCACTGTGGTCCATGAAGATTCACCCGACAAATTCACGGTGGTGGAAAATGTTCCGACCAAGCGCAGCGCACGTACCATGGCTCTGGACGAGAAAACGCACAATATCTTTCTGGCGGCGGCGGACTTCGAGCCCCCGGCGCCCGGTGAGCGGCGAGGCAAAATGAAACCCGACTCGTTCGTCATTCTGGTGGTCGGCCGGTAAGGCTTGGGAGCGCGGGCTTCCAACCCGCATCTCGCATACGAGCGAGCGGGCTGGAAGCCCGCGCTCCCAGCCAGGCGAGACGCCGTCGTGGCAGGCGATACTTTTGATGACCTACGTTCACGCGCTGGAGTTGTGATGGGGAGAGGCAGAAAACTACCGGAAGTGTTCTTCGCCATTCTCGTGGGGGCTGGAGCGGCCTGTCCCCAGCAACCGCCTCGGCTCGCGATTCAGGAAGCGCTCGACCTTGCCGACAAGCAGAATCTTGATCTGGCCGCGGCGCGGCGGCAACGAGCCGTGGCACTGGCGGGAATCCAGATCGCCAGGCAGCGACCTAACCCGACCGCCAACTTCACTGCCTTGCGGGATGAGCCCCACGAAGGTCTGTTCTTTGACCAACCGGTGGAGATTGGCGGGCAGCGTGGACGCCGCATCGACGTGGCCCGGCAGGAAGGCGCCCAGACGGAGGTCGAGATTGCCACACTCGCTCGCCACGTGCGGCGCAGCACCCGCGAAGCTTATTACGCCGCGGCGTACGCGCGCGCGGAGTCGGACCGGCTGGGCCGCGTGGTGGATCTGGCCAGGCGCCTCGACCAGATTGCCAAGGACCGCTTTAACGCCGGTGACGTGGCGCAACTCGAGGTGACCCAGACTGCTCTGGAACTCTCCCGCGCTGAGGCCGATCTTGAGGTGGCCAAGCAGCGCGAGATCGTCTCGCTGAGCGAGCTCAATGCGCTGCTGAACGAACCGGCCACAAAACCCTGGGATCTCTCGGGGACGCTCGAGAATGATACTTCCACGGCGCGCCTCGAGGAACTCCTCAGCCGCGCTTATCAATCGAACCCCGACTTGCAGCGCCTGGGCGGCGAAAAGAAGATTGAAACGAGCCGGCGTTCCCTGTTGAAGGCCGAGCGGGTTCCCGATCTTGTGCTGGACGCCGGAGTGGATTTCAATTCGCCGCACGATTTCCGTTACGGGCCGCGCAGTCAAATATCCATCGGCTTGCCGCTCTTCAGCCGCAACCAAGGCGAAATCGCCCAGTCCGTCGCCAACGAGCGTGTGCTGGACGCCGAAACGGCCGCCACCGAACGCTCCGTCTCGGCGCACGTGGAAGCTGCCTATTACGACCTTGAGGCCCAGCGCACTCAGGTTCGGCTCTATCACGACCGCTTACTGCCCGTGGCCCGCCACCTGGAGAGCATGGCAGAAGAAAGCTACCGGGCCGGGAAGACTAGTATCTTAACAGCCATCCAGGCCCAGCAGGACGTGCAGAGCGTGGAGAGCAGTTATCTTCAGAGCCTCGAGCAGTTGCAGGACCTTTACGCCGGTTTGGAAGAGACGGTGGGAGGAACGGCGAATTAGATGGCCACGACAGGTCCGCAGATTTCGCGGATTGCGCAAATTCACGTCTGGCGTTTTGCGGTTTGAGTCTTTTCCGGCGGTGAACATGGCTAGTGCTCTCTTTAGTTGCGATCGAAATGGGCGGCGATGCATGGCCCGATCGTCCCGGCAGGCGTTGGAGGACGGGCTTGGCAAGGGAAGTGACCCCTCACCCGGCCCGCGACGGCTGATGAAAGCGCCGTCGCGGGCCACCCTCTCCCCAGCGGAGAGGGCTGATGTTCCCATAAAGGCCCTCACCTTCCGACAAATGAAGTGGGCAACATTACTTCTTTTAACCATGCCGTTGGTTCTAGCTCTCTTGCCTTCCTGTTCCAAAAAATCGGCCGGGGACGAGGGCGGGGAGTCGGACGAGGGCGCAGCCAGCATCGTTGCGGAAGTCACGGTGACGCACGTCGAGCGCGCCGACATTCAATCGACCCTTTCCGTCACCGGAACAGTCTCCGCTCTGCCGAATCAGGACGTTCGCGTCAGTTCGCTGGTGCCCGGCCGTGTCGCCCGCATGATGGCGGCCGAGGGGGATCGCGTCACCGAAGGTGAAGTGCTGGCGAAGATCGAGGATCGGCCCTTTCGCGACCAGTTGCAGCAGGCGCAGGCGGCGGTGGATCAAGCCAAAGCCAACCTGGAAAACTCGAACCTGAGCCTGGAACGCAACGAGACGTTGCTGACGCAGGGCATTGCGGCGCGGAAAGATGCGGAGGATGCTCGCACCCAGGCGGCTGTCAACAAAGCTCTCCTGAGCCAGGCGGAAGCGGCGCTTTCCCTGGCCAAGCTGAATCTGGCGCGGACGGAGGTGCGCGCACCGCTCACGGGGATGGTAGTCAAACGTCTGTTGAGCGCCGGCGAGCAGGTGGACGGCACAGCAGCGCAGCCGCTGTTTGAGGTGGCGAATACGTCGGAAGTGGAGTTATACGGCAACGTGCCGGCGATCTACTTGAGCAAGATTCGCGTCGGGCAGGCGCTGAGTCTCTCCAGCGAGGCGTTTCCGGGCAGAGTATTTCGAAGCCATACTGTGGCCATCTCTCCCGCGGTTGACCCTTCCACCAACGTGGGGCTGGTTCGAATCCGCATCGCCAACGGCAATGGGGTGCTGCGGCTGGGCTTGTTTCTCACCGCAGAGGTGCCGCTCGAGACGCATCGCAACGCGCTCGTGACCTCCCTGGAAGCGGTTTACCGCGACCAGGATGGGAACCCGGAAATTTACAAGGTGGACGGCGAGAAGGCGGAGGCCGTCCCGGTGAAGTTGGGGCTTGAAACCAAGGATCGCGCCGAACTGCTTTCCGGAGTGGAGGAAGGGGAGACCATCATCCTGGGCGGCGGCTACGGGCTTCCCGCGCACGCCAAGATCAAGGTCAAATCATGAACGTGGTCCGCTTCTGTCGCCAGAACAGCCGCGCCGTTTACCTGCTTACGATCCTGCTCGTGGCCGCGGGCCTGGTCTCCGTTTTCCGCCTGCCCAGCAACATCTATCCTGAGCTCTCCTTCCCGCGCATAGTGATCCTCGCACACTCCGGCGATCTTTCGCCCCAGAACATGCTTCTCACCGTGACGCGTCCACTCGAAGAGGAAGCGCGGACGGTGCTGGGTGTGTGGCGTGTGCGCTCGAGGACCATCCGCGGCGCGACCGAGATTTCGGTCCTCTTCAATCCCGACATGGACATGCCGTATGCACTCCAGCTTATGCAAGCCGGCGTCAGCGACGTCAGAACGGATTTGCCGCCGGGGACCGACATCGAGGTCGAGCGCATTACGCCCACGGCCTGGCCCATTCTCATGTTCGTCCTGAACGGAAACGTCCCGGACGCGGACCTGCGTGACTACGCCTATTACAACCTGCGCCCACTGTTCAACCGGGTGCCCGGCGTGGCGCTGGTGGAAGTCGAGGCGAGCAATACGCGCGAAGTTTCCGTCATCGTTGACCCTCAGAAGCTGCTCGCCCACCGCCTATCTTTGCCGGACGTGGCGGACCGCCTGCGCGCCACCAACCAGATCACCTCCGTGGGAAGATTGGACAAGGACTACTCGCGCTATCTCCTCTTGGCCACCGGCCAGTTCACGGACCTTGAAGATGTTCGTAATTCCGTGGTGGCGGTGGACGGCCAGACGCCCATTCGCGTGCGCGATATCGGCGAAGTCCGCGACGGAGTGGAAGATCCCCGCATGCTGGTCTATGGAAACAACCGGCCCGGCGCCTTGATCAGCATCTCGCGCCAGATTGGCGGCAACATTTTGCAAGTCGCCGATCAGGCCAAGGCGCTGGCAAAAAACCTGGGCTCGGCGATTCCCAAAACGCTGAACCTCTCCGTGGTTTACGACATGGCGGAGTTCGTGCGCGAGGCGGTGGCCAGCATCCGCGATGCCGTCCTGATCGGATGCATTCTTGCGGTCGTCATCCTCTTCCTTTTTCTGCGCGAGGGCCGCACCACGCTGATCGCGGCCGTGACTCTCCCCATTACGGTTATCGGCACTTTCTTTTTCATGAGCCTGTTCCACAGCACGCTCAACCTGATGTCGCTGGGCGGCATAGCCGTCGCGATCGGGCTGATCATCGATGACGCGGTGGTCATCATTGAGAACATCTACCGGCACCTCGGACTGGGCGAACCGCCCGCCGAAGCCGCAGAAAAAGGCACGCAGGAGTTGCTGGGGGCGGTCATCGGTTCTACCGCAACCACGGTGGTTGTTTTCTCCCCCTTAAGCCTGCTGAAAGGCGTGGTCGGCGAGTTTTTCTCCGCACTCTGTCTTACCCTTGCCGTCTGTGTGCTGCTGTCGCTCGTCTTCGCGCTCACTCTCATTCCCCTCCTCGCCCAGCGTTTCCTTTCGCCGCAGCGGCACCACGCCGCGGCGGAGAGTTTCATCGGTCCGGTGAATCGCGCTTACGAGAAAGCCGTTCGCTGGTCGCTTCGCAGACGCTGGGTGGTGGCCGCCGCCATTCTGGTTTCGATTGCCGCGGCGGTGTATTTCTACACACGAGCGGAGACCGGCTTTCTTCCCGATATGGACGAAGGCGGCTTTGTCCTCGACATGTGGACGCCGGCGGGAACCTCCTTGGCGGAGACCGATCGCATCTTCCACTTGATCGGGGAGGAAGTTCGAAATACACCCGAAACCGAGGCCTTCCTGCGGCGTACCGGCGCGGAGATGGGGCCCTTCGCGACCACGCAGAATACGGGAGAAATCGTGGTCAAGCTGAAGCCGCGCTCCGAGCGGGAGCGCGACATCGACGACATCATGGATGACCTGCGCCAGAAGATCCTGAGCAGCATCCCGGGGGTGCGGGTCGAGTTCACACAAGTGCTCCAGGACATGATCGGCGATATGGAAGGCACCCCCAATCCCATCGAGGTGAAAGTCTTCGGCAGCAATATGCCTGAGCTCGAAAAGCTTGCGGACGAAATCGGGCCGAAAATGCAGCAGATTCCCGGCATCGTGGATTTTCAGGGCGTCCTGAAGGGCAACCCGGAAATCCTGGTGCACGTGGATTCGGTGGCCGCAGGCCACCTTGGCCTCACGGCGGACCAGGTCTCGCAGCAGGTCTCGGCGGGCCTGCTGGGGCTGACGGAGACCGATTTGCGCCAGACCGACCGCACCATCGGCATCCGGGTGCGCTTCCCGGACTCGTTCCGGTTCAACTATCCGGATGTGCGGCAGTTCCCCATCGTCACGCCAAATAGGCAGATCGTACCGGTCTCCGCTTTGGCGCAGTTGGATACCGTGCAGGGCGAGAGCGAATTGACGAGGGAGAATCAGCGCCTGATGGTGGCGCTTTCGGCGCGGCTCGAGAACCGCGGCTTAGGCAGCGCCGTGCGTGACGTGCAAACCCTCCTGAGCAAGCTCCAGTTTCCGGTGGGAACGAATTATGAGCTGGGCGGGCTCTACGAGAGCCAACAAAGCTCCTTCCACGACCTTCTTTCCGTGCTCGGCCTGGCGCTGGCCGCGGTGTTTATCGTGCTGGTGATTCAGTTCCGCGCCTTCGCTCCCGCCCTGATCATCATGTCGGCGGCGCC
>Ga0187781_10002820_pt1 | contig 13143 bp, 9 predicted proteins | sample 0715_SJ02_MP02_2_FD_132447 | JGI IMG/M metagenome (GOLD analysis project Ga0187781, IMG submission 132447) | Tropical peat soil microbial communities from peatlands in Department of Meta, Colombia - 0715_SJ02_MP02_20_MG | ecosystem: Environmental > Terrestrial > Soil > Wetlands > Peat | place...
CACCTTCTCGCCCGTGATCTCGGCAAAGTATTGGAACACCGACCCGAGCATGTTCGTAGACAGGCGCTGCGCCGCCGTCCCGTTCGTGAGCTTGCCGTGGTCGAGCGCGAAGATCTCCCCGCCCGCCCCCTCCACCCGCTCGATCACCTCCAGCTGGACCTTGAGCGAGCGCACCAGCCGATCGAAATACGCCACCACGAGCTGGTCGGCCCGGCCGGCCTCGATCATCTCGATCGCCGCCCACAGGCCGGGGCGCTTGGACAACGGCAGCCTGCCGCTGACGTCGATCTCGGGAATCGGCGCGCCAGCAAGCCGCTCACCCCGGTCCTTCGCCCACCGCCTAGCGGCCTCGATCTGCACCTCGGGCGAATGAAAGCGCTCGTCCTCCCGGTCGCCCCTCTCGCTCACGCGGACGACCACGACATCTCTCGGCTTCGACATACGACCCGTCTCGACGCGACACTAACGCCCTTTAGGCGCCTAGGATCCGACGGGCGAGAAGGCACGGGAAGTCAAGGCGCGCTACCAGCGCACGTGCCGAGGCTGCGGCGCGCCGACCAGCGCGCGCAACGGCAAAGACGACGCCTACGAATACTGCAAGCAATGCCATCCCGGCGCGATCGCGCGGGAGTGGACGCGCGAACGGGTGCGCGATGCGATGCGCACCTGGCACGCCCGCTACGGCAGCCCACCAACCTCTTATGACTGGTCGGTCTCGCACGCGAGCAGGCGCGGGCCATAGGCGCTCCTCCGGCTGCAGGACGGAGAGTAGCGGCGGCGAGCACGGTGAGCGAGGTGTACGGCAGCTGGGCGGCCGCGCGTGCCGACGCCTTCCCGGATGCCTGAGCCGCGGGTGGAGTTCCCCGCGCGTCCGGGAAACTAACCAGGTAACCGATGACGGCCGTCCGTAAGCGCGACGGCTGGTCCGTCAACACTCACCGCTATCGGTCACGCTACGGGCGCCACGCGTGCCTCGCGCAGGCTGCCGTCGGCGTCGACGCGGGAGTACACCAGCTCGACCACCTGCCCGACCCGCTCCGCGGTCCGGGCGCCGGCGAGCGCGTGAACACGGCGGCAATCCAGGTCGCAGAGAGCGTGCCAACGACCGTCACGCTCCTGGCGAACCGAACACAGCGCGGCGGATGTGGTGAACCGCGCCTTGCGCTTGACCCAAGCGCGATGTCGCCCGGGCCGGTACGCCGATCCCAGACGCTTCAACACCGTCCCTTCAAACCCCAGGGAGACGATCGCCTCGTGCGCCGCCAGCGTCGCCGGCCGCGACTCGGCCAAGCGGATCCGCTCGCACACCGGAAGCGTCTCGCGCAACCGCGCGTCCCGCTCCTCCCAAGGACGAGCCCGCACATCCTCGCCATCCACGGCGAGCAGGTCGAAGGCCACGAACCGGAGCCGCTCCGTCGCGTGAGGCCGGCCGGTGAACACGGCGCGAGTGACCGCGGCGAAGTCCTGCGCCGGCTTGCCCTCGCGCTCGCTGACGACGACCAGCTCACCGTCAACTGTGGTTCCCGACGGCACGGCGGCGAGAGCGCCGAGCAGCGATCCCAGCCGGGCGGTCAGGTCGGTGCCGTGGCGCGACCAGCCGCGTACCTCTCCCCCGCGACCGACTTCGACCAGGAGTCGAAAACCGTCCCACTTCGGCTGGAGCACCCACCGTCCGCCGTCGGGCCAGCGACGAGCGGAGACGCTGAGCATCGGCGGTGGAGCGGGCATTGAGATGAGGCTAGTCCAAGGGCATTCGGGACGCGCCCACTTCTGGACCGTGCACAAAGCACGAGCGTGCTCCACAGCGCCGCGTCAGCGACGAAGTAGCTGTCTCGCTCGATACTGAACCAACTAGTGGCCCAGGCCCCGTGCCTCATGGGCAAAGCGCAAATCATCGGGCGTGGCTATGGAGCACCCCGCGCCGGCTCGGGCCGTGCCTCAGCTCACGCCGGCGGCAGAGAGATGCCCCGGTTTCAGGGATCGCGGTCGTCGGCGGGCAGCGCACGGTAGCCGGCCGCGGCAGCCATGACCGGGCTCGGCCGCGCTGGCGCTCCTCGGACATCGCGTCCCACCGTCCAAGCTCGCCAGGCGAGCGTGCGAGCTCGTCCCTGAAGCGGCGGAACGCGCCACGGCCTTTGATCGCGATGCGCTTCGTGTGATCCCCGTGTCGCCGAAGCAATAGCTCACCGTGCGCAAGCAGGATCGTGAAAGCGATCGTTGGACGAGGACGCCGTTGTGGCCGTGAACGCGTCTGCACTGGTTGTTGTCAGATGCAGGACTCTCGTCTTCCGGGTACCGAAGATTGAAGGAGCTGCCCTCGGACCGCACACGGGAACAGCTACGGGCTGCAGGCCGAAGTCGTGTCCATCAGGCGACCCGTGAGCGCTGACGAGCGCATAAGAAGCGGGAGGGCCGCCCGAAGGCGACCCTCCTAACCAAAAGCCACGCCACGCCGAGCCTAGACTCGCCATGCCCTGAACGACCGGATCAGCCACGTCTCCTCCACGTTTGGGCCACTATCGGACCACACACCCAGCGCAAATCTTGCACTCGGCGTGACGGAAACTGGGACATTGCAGAGCATTCACGGAGCGCGCCCGGAGAGATTCGACGTCCCGACCTTCGGGGGGTTCCGTAGACCCCACCGCTGCAAACGACACTGGGCCACGATCGGTGCTAATCCCCTGCAAACCCGGCAAGGCCCGAAGCTGCTGAGGTCACTCTCGCGACGTTGGGCCATTATTGGGCCACGAGCGGCAGCTCAGTCTCCCGCCTCGTGTCCCGTCACGATGTGAACGAAAAGCTGGTCGTCTTCACAACCGACAACTACAAACTGCGTGGTCGGGTCGTAGGTATCGACCATCGCCTTGAAGTTGCCACTTGCCGGGTCTCCAGCGCCCACCAGTCCCTCGTCAACAAAGCGGCGCAGCAGGTCTGGCAGCCGAGCAGCGGCGTAGTACATCGCCTCGCTCTTTCCCGACGCCTTGACCTGCTCTTCGTCACTCGTCACCCAGAACCCTCGCCCGGTTGCTTCGTATGCCTCGCGCGATGCCTTAAACATTTGATCGCCATGGTCTGCCACATTCAGCCACTCTATGTAGCGATCTCCGGGTTTGTGGGTACTCATTGCAGGTTCTCTCCTTGAGGCTTGATGGGTGACAAGGCCACAAGAGGGCCCAACATAACTTTGCGCATCACGGTTCCGCGTGCAGCGTCGTTCCAACCGTTGGGGGAAAGCGAACGCCGAGCGCCATCCCTCGGGTTCGCTCCAAGCTGCTCAAGCAGGTACCGGAAGTCCGCGCCGGCGGGCGTGCCATGCCCTTCGGTGTAGCCTTCCACCCGCCGCGCGGCCGGCCAGGGTTCGCCGCCCACCCGCCGATTTTGATGCCAGTTCTGGACGGCGCGAATGTCGCCACGGTCTGCCCGGCCGCGACAGTCTGGCCGACACCCACGTTCGGGATGATTTCCTCCGACCAGTACCAGTATTTGCCGGCCAGCGGCCCGCTCATGATCTGAAACACCATCGCAGATCCCGCCTAAGGTGTTCGTGCCCTGCGCGCCGAGGGCATGACCTAGTCTCGCGCCAATGGCAGGTCGAGAACCGGCACCCGAGGAGTTGGCAGCAGCCGACGTCGTCGCCGACGCGGTCGGCGGGCATTGGGAGTCGCGTGACGGGGAAGGCGACCCGCCGGGGATGCACGACTTCGACGTGATCCTCCCGGATGGACGCTGCATCGCGCTGGAGGTCACAAGCGCCATCGACGGGGCCGTCGTCGCGCTCTCGGATGCAGCTTTCGGAAGAGAAGGCCGACAGCAGCGCTGGCCCGCTCCGGCCTTGACGAACGATTGGATCGTGACGATCCCGCAGCGCCGGGTCCGTGTCGCCGACATGATGAGCGCGATGCTCCCCATCCTGGAGGTCTTCGAGGAGCACGGGCACGCCGATGTCGACCCGCATGTCAACTACGCCTACGTCAGTCCGCGCTCTGAGATGCCTGCGGCGGTTGTTGAGGCTGCTCGGCGGATGGTCGAGCTCGGGGTAACTCGGGCGCGAGTGCTCGCGCCGCGGGCGGAGGGCGACGCGGAGATGTTCGTCACGATCAGTGGCGGGTTCACGGGCGACCCCGGCGCCGTTAACCGACTGGTCGCCGAACGGGCGGAGCCCAAGCGCGAGAAGCTCGCTAGGGCTAAGGCCGACAGTGCGAGCGAGTGCCACCTGTTCGTCTGGCTGGATGGGACACAACCGGGCGCGGAGTTGGCTGTGGCAAAGATGCCGCCGCCCCCGGCGCCTGAGATCCCGTCGGAGGTCGATGTCGTATGGCTGACGACGCCGCCGCTCGCCACACCCGAGAAGCTCTGGCGAGCGCGGCAGTCGGAAGGCTGGGAAGTGCTGCGCTAGCGCTCCTGTAATGCCGTTGGCGGGCACAGGCGCGCCGGATCGGCGCTACGTCCTCGTCTGTCGAGAGGCAGTAACCGCGTTCGAGCCGCCGTTCGACTCGTGGGCGCCAGCTGTGTGTCCTCCCGACCCTGAAAGCAGGACAAATTCCTCAAACGGGTGTTCCCTGCTTCTCGCCAAAGGTGTGCATCTCCATCGCATCGACCGTGAGGCGCCGGGCCCGATCACTTCGACGGCCCTGCTTTTCCGCGCGAGCAGCATCTGTGCTTGCTCGCATCCGGCTAACGTCGGCTCCCGGAAAGGCCGATTTCCACAACTGTCGGGCGGCGGTCGGGGTGACCGTCGCGGGACTGGTGGAAGTCGTCCATTCCACTAGCCATCATCGCGCCGGACCTCGCGCCTGCTTAGCGAGGCGAAGCAGCCGTCGGTCCTGCTGTCAGCGCGCGAAGCGGTTGACCGGCGTTCGCCATCGATGCCTGTACGGAGCCGGAGGCAGGCATCCCGTTAGCGGACCGGTCAGCGGACGTCGCTCCCGGCTGCCGTAAATCAGACAGCGATTAGGAATATCCCGAATGCGGCCCACGGCAACGAGCACGAGGCTCAACCACAGGGAGGGCTCGGCTGCCACGCCGTCGTGAACGTGCTCGGCCGGGTGTAGCGAAGCACGACCGCCGCACCAACGATCGCCGCGACAACGGGGATGATCACGACCATCGGCAGGGAGCCACGCTCCCGCTCCGTCTAGGCGACTATGGGGGCTCGGACACGATGTCGAGGAAGGCGGTCGCGCGGAACCACCATCCTGACGGTGGTCGAGCCCGCAACCCGCAACCGGCCCGGGCGAGGTAAGCCGCCAGGTGGCCGGCGACCGCTTCTGTTCCATGATGAGCCGTGACCAAGCCAGAGCTTCTCCGACGCGTGGTGCTTCTGCCGACCCGGTTGCATGTCATCGAGTGCTCCGCACCGTTACCCGAAGCGTGCTCTTGCACGCTCAGGTTTTCATCCCTCGCGCGAACCGTGCAAACCGTGGTAACTACCGGTATCGACCCGGAGGCGCCCGTGTTGCAGGTCCATACCGCGTGCAGCGTGCGGAACGCGAAGCGCGCCGGCGATGAGCCGGCGCGCTGGATGCGGCAGTCGGTAGCCCGTCAATGCGCCGCCAGGGGCCAGACAGGCAATACGACTCGCTGGTAGCAGATCTCGCAGAGCTCGGCCAACGCCATGTAGAAGATGCAGGCTGTTGCGGCGAGTCCGGTATAGCCGCCCCAGTGAATCAGCGTGGTATGAGCTCCATAGTTGCCCGCGGCCAGCAGGAAGACCGCTGCCCCGATCAGCGCCAGCGTCAAGACCACGACGAGATTCGTGCGGAACGACGCGAGGAACATGACGGCGAGGAAGATGCCGAACGCGTAGAGGAAGAGACCCAATGCGTGGCCCACCTGGGCGGGCGGCACGGACTTCAAGAACCACTGCGCGATCGCGAACAGCGACAGCCAGAAGGCGCCGAAACCGCAGAACAGCACGCCCGAGAAGGTCTTCCCGGTGCGGAACTGGATGATGCCTGCGATCAGCGCCGTAATGCCGCCGCACATCAGCGCCACACCGAACACGACGGGCTCAACGCCCTTGGAGATCGCGTCCGCGTTGATCATGCTGAGCATGAACGTCGGGACGCCGAAGGCCAACAGCGCCAGCGGCGCCGAGTTGCCCCAGCCCAGCGTCGTCTCACCAGGCGGCGTGGCGAGCTCGGTCCGAGCCGCGCCATTGTGCGCAGCCTCCGACCCTGCCGGAGGTGCAACGATAGGTGGAGGTGAATCGACGATTGCCATGATGCAATCCCTCCTTCGGTGCGTCGAGAACGGTCAGCGCACTATTACAACGACCAGCATCAGCAACCCACCGACCTACGAGATGGTCGTCGGTCGTCCGAGCAAGCCGATGCTAGTCACTCAATTGATGGCTCCGGGTCACCCGGAGCTTCGAGGATCCGCGACTCGCGCCGTCGTCGCATCGGTGTAAACACTGTTTCGCTGTGTGGAAACCCTGCAACTGATCTGCGCTCACCCCGGGATGCACCGGTGCCGTGTGGGCGGGCACGATGAGATGACCACGCGGGAGGGGCGAACCTGCCTGCCGTGACGACGTGCCCGAGTGGTGCAGGCCGGGAACGTAGCATGCCGTTACGAGAAGAGGAGCGATCCCATGCCAGCCAACCTCGCACAGCTTCTGACCGAGACAGTATCCCGGCACGGCGATCGACCTGCGCTGAAGCTCGACGACACCGTCCTCACATACGACATGCTCAGCGAAGGGGCGACCCGGGTGGCCGGCCTATTGAAGGAGCGGGGTCTGCGACCGGGCGACCGCGTCGGGGTCATGCTGCCCAACGTGCCGTACTTCGGCGCCGTGTACTACGGCGTGCTCCGCGCTGGCGGCGTGGTCGTGCCGATGAACGTTTTGCTCAAAGGGCGGGAGGTCAGCTTCTACCTCTCGGATTCGGGTGCGAGGCTGATGTTCGCGTGGTACGGCTTCGCGGAGTCGGCCGAGGAGGGCGCCGGGGTGTCTGGAACCGAGGTGATCCTCGTCAGGCCGGGCGAGTTCGAGGCCCTGCTCGCAGGCGCATCGCGCCAACCCGACGACGTCGAGCGCGACGGCTCGGACACCGCCGTGATCCTCTACACCTCCGGCACCACGGGGACGCCCAAGGGCGCCGAGCTGACGCACGCCAACATGCTCGACAACTGCTTTTACGGCGGCACGGAGCTGGTGGACATCTCCGAGCAGGACGTGGGCCTCGGCGCGCTGCCGCTCTTTCACTCCTTCGGGCAGACCTGCTGCCTGAACACCTCGGTTCGAGCAGGCGCATGCCTGACGATGATCCCCCGGTTCGAGCCCGGCAAGGCGCTCGAGATCATCGAGCGCGACAGGGTGACGTTGTTCGACGGCGTGCCGACGATGTACCACGCGATGCTCAACTATCCCGAACGCGATCGATACGACGTTTCGTCCCTTCGTCTCTGCCTCTCAGGTGGCTCGGCGATGCCGGTGGAGGTCATGCGCGGCTTTGAGGAGGCGTTCGGCTGCATGATTCTTGAGGGCTACGGACTATCGGAGAGCTCGCCGGTGGCCTCGTTCAACCAACGCGACCGCGAACGCAAACCCGGCTCGATCGGCACACCGATCCGGGGCGTCGAGATGAAGGTCGTCGACGAGGAGGGCAACGAGCTGCCGATCGGCGAGGTCGGTGAAATCGTGATTCGCGGCCATAACGTGATGAAGGGCTATCTCAACCGTCCCGACGCCACCGCCGAGGTGCTGAAGGACGGCTGGCTGCTCACCGGAGATCTGGCCCGCATGGACGAGGACGGCTACTTCTTCATCGTCGACCGCAAGAAGGACATGATCATCCGAGGCGGCTTCAACGTGTATCCGCGCGAGATCGAGGAATTGCTCTACGAGCATCCCGCGGTGCTCGAAGCTGCAGTGATCGGCGTCCCCGACGAGGCGCTGGGCGAGGAGGTCGCCGCGGCGATCGTGCTCAGGCCCGGCCACGAGGCGAGTGCGGACGAGATCCGGGGATTTGTCAAGGACCGCTTGGCGGCCTACAAGTACCCCCGGCACCTCTGGTTCGCCGAGGAGCTGCCGAAGGGATCGACCGGAAAGATCCTCAAGCGCGAGATCCCCACGCGCGACGTCACCGCCCACGAGGTGGCTGCGCGTTAGCGGCCCCAGGTGAGGGAGGCGCCGACGCGGCGGAGACCTCGGCGAGCCGGCGGTGCAGGCGCTCGCGCAGCTCCTCCGGTTGGTAATGACGCGACGCGCGGTGCTGGCGGGCGAGCACCACGCCGGTGGCGGCCACTCCGGCCAGGCCGGCGAGACCCACGAGCTTCCAGCGCATCCGCATCCGTCGCGTAGCTTATTGGCGGCGTGAACGACACGGCGCTGGCTCTCGAGGACGCCGTCGCGACGGCGGCGACCGGCGACATCTGGCTGTTCCGCGGCAGGTCGATGGCCGACCTAACGATCCGAGCCCTCACCAACAGCCCGGTCAACCATGTGGGCATGACCGTCGCGATCGATGACCTGCCGCCGCTGCTCTGGCACGCCGAGCTCGGTCGCTCGCTGCCTGATGTGTGGACCGGTGAGCGCCAACGCGGCGTGCAGCTTCACCTGCTCGCCGAGGCGGTCAGGACCTGGAACGCCCGCTACCAGCAGCGCGCCTGGGTGCGCCAGCTCGACGGTCCGATCGAGCGCCAGCACGAGGACAGGCTGATGGAGGTCATCGACCGCTTCGACGGCCGGCCGTTTCCGACCACGCTCGGGCTTCTTCGGCGGTGGCTCAGTCGCCCCGTCCGCCACGCCTCCTCGCTAGAGACGGTCTTCTGCGCGGAGCTCGTAGCCACGACCTATCAGCACATGGGGCTGCTGGTCCCCGGCCGACCTGCCCGCTCGTATGACCCCGGCCGCTTCTGGAGTGGCGACCACATCGCCCTCGTCCCGCCGTTCGAGCTGGGCGTCGAGATCGCGGTGCGGTGAGCGACCCCGAGATGTCCACAGATGGTGTCGCCGACGATGCCGCTTCCGCATCCAAATCGGAGAGCGTCAATGCCGCCGATCGTGACGCTGGCTGTCGCTGCGGACGATCTTGAGCAGTGATTCCGGGTGGTGGCCGCGTGGCTCCCGCTTCGCGAGGCGGAGCGGCAGGCGGCCAACGACCGCCGCGGTGCTAGCTCTCGGCTCGGTTCACGACGGCCAGCAAACTGAAGGCCGCTTCCGAGTTGGACGACAAGCCCACGTCTCGCGGCGCAGCTAGGCGACCGGTCAAGTCGCGCTCGCTTGTCGTCCGAACCGGCTGCGAGATGTGTGTCTGAGGCGCATGCTCGCAATCGCTATGAAAGCATCAGCGTTGGCCAGACGGCTGGCGCCTGCTTCAGGGCGAAGCGGTACTGTCGAGCGACGGGCTCGTCCGCAGTTGCGGACCCGTCCGAGGCCGGCGTGAGCTCAGCGGCCACGCTTCGCCCGCGGCCGACACGACTGGGTGCTTCTTGTGCATCTGCAGCGACGGGCGGGAGGAGCGCCGCTGCCGGCCGTCGTGTTGCTCGCAACTCGGGTGGAGCGCCGGCGACGCTGGCGTCGCTCTATGTCACTTACGGCCGTGCCGAGGTTGTTTGGGGTGCCGCACGTGTGTCGCGTGGGACCAGGGTCAGCGGACCCAGAGCTGGTCTGGTAGGACGCCTTGCGACGCGCCTGCTTGGTAGTTCCTGACGCGTTTGGAAACGAGGGTGATGTAGCTCGGGATTACGAGCGGCACCTGCGCTGCGTCGTCGGTGAGCGTGTGGTCGGCTTGGGCCAAGAGCGCTGAGGAGTCGGATGAGCCATCTTCTTCGGCGGCGCGTGCGGTCCGGATTTGGGCATCGAGCCGCGGGTCGCAGAACTCGGCGATGTTCCCGTTGGATGGCGAGTTCGGGGTGAAGTATTGGCAGCCGAAGTAGATCTCAATCAGCTGCGACGTCGACAGCAAGGGTGAGCCGTCATACCAGAGGAAGGCCTGGGCCTTTGTGCGGGAGTCGGCGATCAGTGCGTACGCGTTTGAGTGTCCGATGATGTCGCGTAGCCGAGCGGGGTATCCCAGCCGATCGAGCAACGTGACGAGGTAGCGCCCGGCGACGGTCAATCCGGGGTAGTCGAACGGCAGCCAGACCGTGATGTGGGTGCCGCGTGTGTGCGAGGCGTTGATGAGCCGCTGCGCGCTGGCCAGGTCGGGGGCGCGCCACGCGCCGCTGGGGGTCGGGTCGAGTGTGTAGGGGCAGTAGCGCTGGTATCCGGTGAAAAACGGCGTCAGCATCTGGCAGGTGGGCTGCGCGTCCGCCCCGACCAGCCGGGCGACCTCGACGCGGTCGACGGCGTAGTTGAGCGCCCGGCGGACGCGGACGTCGTTGAACGGAGCCACGCGCGCGTTGAAAATGAGCGCGTCCGCAAAGATGCTCGGCGTGATGTTCAGCTGGCTGGCAAACCGCGTTTGCAGCTCGCCGAGGCGATTCGCCGGCGGCGGGTCGAGCATGACATCGGCGCTGCCCCGCTCGACTTCGGTCGTTGCCGAAGAGTCGTTGACACCGGTTTGTACGATGATCTTGTCGGGGTACCCGTCGGGGCGCGCAGCGCGTGACCACTCGTGAAAGTAAGGGTTTCGAGCCAGCGTGACCTGCGCGCGCTCGTAGTCCGCGATTTCGTATGGCCCGGTCGCCGGGATCGGGTGCATCCCGACGTTGTGAAGGGGTGTGCCGGGCGGCACCGGCGCCGCGTCCGGGAGCGTGAGCCGGTAAAGGAAGTCGGGGTTGGGCGCGACGAGATGGAAGGTGACGGTGTCCGCCTGATCGTCGACGACCACCCCTCGGGAGAGATCGCAGCGCGACGGGCGGGCTATGCAGGCGGCGCCGCCGATCACGTTCGCGAAGTAGTCACCGGTAAGCGAGTTGGGGCCGAGCGCGAGGTCGCGTTCGAGCGCACGACGGAAATCCTCCGGCCGGACCGGGGCGCCGTTTGAGTAGCGGATCCCCCGCCGCAGCTGGAAGGTGTAGGTCGTGCCGCCGTCGGTCGGGGTCGGCAGCCACGCGGCGAGGTCGGGCACCAGTTGCGCGGATTGGAACCCGCCCGTCCGCTGGTACGCGGTCAGGCCGTCCACGGTCAACCACTGCAGCCAGGTCGAGGACTGGTCGAGGGGATCGAGGCTGCTCGGTCGTTCGCTCTCAACGACCCTCAGCGTGCCGCCGCGGTGGCTGGTCGCCTCCGCCTGAGCGCTCACCCAAACCAGCCCCGCGGTGACCGCCACCCCGGCCGGCCGGTTTCCGACCCGGATCGTCCGCGCGACCAAGTTGGTGGCGGCATCGATGCGCGAGACCGTGCCCGAGTACTGATTTGCCACCCACACGCTCGCGCCCGCGACGGCGATCGCCGCAGGCCCCAGTCCGACCCCGATCACGCTCGTCACCGCGTTGGTTTGGGGGTCGATGCGGGAAACCGTGCCGTCGAGGCTATTGGCCACCCACACCGACCCGTCGCCGACCGCGATCGCGTCCGGGCCGTTGCCAACACCGATCGTCTGGCTGACTTGATCGGTGCTGGGATCGATCCGCAGCACGCGCCCGTCAACGATGTCGCTGACCCACACCGCGCCGAGACCGGCCGCCACGTCCGTCGCATCGGCGCCGAGCGTGATCGTGTCGCGCACCGCGCCCGTGACCGAGTCCACTCTAGTTAGGGTTTGGCTGTCGCTATTCGCGACCCACACCGACCCCTCACCGAACGCGATCCCGTTGGGCGGACTCGCGATCGCGGTCGTCTGCACAACCCGGTCGGCGACCGGATCGATCCTGGACACTGACTCCCCGGTGTTGTTCGCGACCCACACCATCCCGGCTCCCACGGCAATCCCGGTCGGTACGGCGCCGACCGTGATCGTCTGCACGACCGCGCGCGTCTGGGGGTCGATCCGCGAGACCGTCCCGGCCTCATAATCAGCCACCCACACCGCCCCATCACCTGCCGCGACAGACGAGGGCGCCGCGTCGAGCGGCACGACGGCGCGCACCCCCCCGTCCGCCGGACTGACAGCACCGACCGAGTTCGCCGCGAGGATCGACGGCGTTGACTCCCCGCCAACGCTCGCCGCGATCACCGCGCCGACAAGCACGACCGCCACAAGCGCCGAAGCTCCAACCGCCAGCCTCGCCCAGCGGCGGCCGGGCCGCGCCGCGATCTCGGGCCGGGTCGCGGGACCGGCCGTCGCAAGCGCGGGCACGGTCGGGGGGAGATCGAGCGATGGATCGCGGGCAAGGATCGCCAACTCGAGCTGCTGCAAGCCTGGGCCGGGATCAAGCCCCAGCTCCTCGGACAGGGTGCGGCGGAACTCTTGGTAGGCGTCGAGTGCCTCGGCTTGGCGCCCGCATCGATACAGCGCCAGCATCAACTGCCCACGCAGCCGCTCCCGTAACGGGTTTCGCCCGACCGCCGCCGTGAGCTCGCCGATCAACTCGCGGTGGGCACCGAGCGCGAGATCCGCCTCGAACCGCTCCTCGAGCGCGGCCAGGCGCAGCTCCTCGAGCTGGGCGATCGCCGGCTGCGCGAACGGCGCATACGCAAAGTCCGCCAGCGGCTCACCGCGCCACAGCGCCAGCGCCGAGCGCAAGACGCTCGCCGCGTGCGCCGGATCGCCGCCGGCCAGCAGCTCGCGACCTTGCTCAAGCAGGCCGCGACAGCGCTCGGCATCGATCTCCCCAGGCTCCACATGGAGCACGTAGCCACGTCCGCGCGTCACCAACACCGTGTCTCGAGCAGCCGGCTGCTGATCGCTGCTCTGTCCTAGCGCCCGGCGCAACCGCGACACGTTCACGTGCAGCGCGTTGAGCGCCGACGGCGGCGGCCGCTCCCCCCACAGTCCGTCGATCAACCGGTCAGCCGAGACCACCTCGTTCGCATGCAACAGCAAGATTGCGAGCAGGGCTCGCGGCTTGTCGCCCTCCACGTCGAGCACATCGCCCTGGCGGCGCACCTCAAAGGGGCCAAGGATCCGGTAGTCCACAGCGCTGCTCCCCAGCGCTGGCGAGCTTACCACCAGCCCCCCAGAGCCCCACAGACGGCCCACCGGTGGCCCATCGGTGGCCCACCGGCGACACCAAAGACCCCTGTCAGCGCCCTTTAACCGCTTTGTAAGCGCTCGACCGCACCGTGCGCTGCACCTCGATACGCGA
>Ga0187781_10002821_pt1 | contig 13143 bp, 9 predicted proteins | sample 0715_SJ02_MP02_2_FD_132447 | JGI IMG/M metagenome (GOLD analysis project Ga0187781, IMG submission 132447) | Tropical peat soil microbial communities from peatlands in Department of Meta, Colombia - 0715_SJ02_MP02_20_MG | ecosystem: Environmental > Terrestrial > Soil > Wetlands > Peat | place...
AGCTCCGGCGCGAAGCGTGAGCGCGGAAAGCGCAGCCGGCGGAACTCCTGCGCGTCCACCAGCCGTCCGGCGCGATCGTGGATGAAGACCATCTGGTACTTCGCCATCACTTCTTCGCGCAGCACCGTCTTCGGCGGGGGAAAGCGGTCGCGGATGACCTTGAAGACCACGTCGAAAGAGGGCAGGGTGAAGCACACCATGACCAGTCCGCGCTCCCCGGGTGCGTGGGTGAACAGGTCCGCGGTGCGCTCGAGATGGCGCACGAGCTCCCGGTAGCGCTCGGTCTTGCCCTGGCGTGCGCGCCCGAGCACCGTGAACAGCTCGCTCACCGGCTTCTTCGGCATGAGGGAGTGCAGGAACACCACCGCTTCGGCGACCCGCTCGAGGTCGACGTGGTAGTAGGAGCGGGTGTAGCTGAAGACGATGCTGACGTCGTCCTCGGCGAGCATCACCGCATCGACCAGCAGGCCGCTATCGGTGTTCTTGAGGGCGATCACCAGCGGCACCAGCAGGCCACGCCCGAGGATGCGGCCGACGATGTAGGCGCGCGCCACCTGGTAGAACACCGGACGGATGACCTCGACCTTCTCCACCGCGCGCCGCTCTGTTTTCGAGTCGAGGTAGCTGCGCACCTCGGCGGCGACGTGCGCGATGCTCTTGTCGAGATCGCGCCACGGCGAGCGGAAGCGCACGTCCCCGAGCAGGTCCTCGAACAGCAGCGGCAACGAGCCGTGATTCACGTAGGTATTGGTGCCGACGCTCGTGTGGATGGCGGCCAGCGGGTCGAGGTCGGTCGCGACGAACTCGATGTCGGGGGCGACGCCCACGGTGCCGAACAGGCGGCGGGTCACCGAGCTGAAGAAGGTTTTGGTGAACTCCGGGTCCGGGAGATCGGTGATGAGCGTGGCGAACTCGCGCCGGATGCTGCGCCAGCGGTCGCGATCGAGCGCCTCGCTGCCGAGCGCGTCGCGCAGCTCCACGATCGTCTGGTTGACGAAGCGGTCGTAGAGCTCGATGCGCTCGACCGCGTCGCGCTGGCTGCCCTTCCAGTCGCGGCCGTCGAAGCGCAGCGGGGCACGCCGCGTGATGGCGCGGAACTCCGCGTTGTAGTTGGCGAAGGCCTCGACCAGGTGGCGCGCGCAATCCACGGCTCGGCGGCTCTTCAGTCGAAATCGGTCGGCAGCGAGCGGTCGAGCTCGTGCTGGTAGAGCCGCTCGATCTGCGAGGCCAGCACCCGCCCGGTGGAGAGCTCGGGGAGCGAGTGCACCGGGAAGAAGCCCACGGCATCGGTCTCGGCGCTGGTGGCGGGCCTGCCGCCGGTGAGCTCGCACAGGAAAAACAGCTTGTAGATATGGTGTACCCCGGGAGGGTGCGGGTGGCGGTTCTTGTCGACCAGGGCTGCGAGCTTGACCGCGCGCGCCTGGTACCCGGACTCCTCGAGGATCTCGCGCGCCACCGCGCTCGAGGGCGCATCGTTCACGTCGACCCAGCCTCCGGGCAGCGTCCAGCGGCCGTCGGTCCGCTCGCGCACCAGCAGCACTTCAGCGCCGCGGAACACGCCGCCGCGTACGTCGACCTTGGGCGTCGCGTAACCGTGCTCGCCCTCCCAGAAAGCGCGCACCGTGGCGAGCGGGATCTCGAGCTCCGTGGCCAGCATGGCCGACGTGAGCTGCTCGAGCTCCTGGTAACGCACGCGATCGAACGGGTCGCGGCTGAAGGCAAGCCCGTTCTGCGCGATCGCCTGCACCTTGCGCGCCCACTCGAGGATCGTCGCGACGCGCTCGGAAGTCTTCACGGCGATCGGCCCGGGCGCCGCGACCAGTCGGCGCGCGCAGCCCTGCGCACGACGAGCTTGAGTCCCGACCAGGTCTCGTCCACCGCGCACACCTTGATGTCCACCAGCCCGAGCGGCAGGGCGAGCTCGCGCACCGTGTCCTCGGTGAGCTCGCTCGCGATACCCGAGGACTTCTTCGGCCAGCTCACCCACAGCGTGGCGTCGGCGCGCATACGTGCGAGGCACATGCCGAGTGCGCGCTCGAGCTGCGCCCGGCGCGTGGCGAAGATGTGGATCAGGTCGGTGCTGGCGCCGATGCGCGCCACCAGCCGCACGCCCGCGGGCAATGGGGCGAGCAGCGCGCCGTAATCCGCCGGCGCGCCGCGCAGGCAGAGCCGGCAGCCCGCGCCGATGCCGAGTTTCTTCGCCAGCGGCGTGCCCGAGTAGCCGCTCGGGGGGGCGGCGGCCGGGCGGCGCGCAGCTCGCATGCCGGCGGCGCGCGCGCTCAGAGGTTCTTGATCAGCGCATCGGCGAACGCGCTGGTGGCGACTTCGGTGGCCCCGTCCATGAGGCGGGCGAAGTCGTAGGTCACGATTTTCTGGCCGATGGTGCGGTCCATTGCGGCGATGATCGCATCGGCCGCCTCGAGCCAGCCCAGGTAGCGGAACATCATCTCGCCGGAGAGGATCAGCGAGCCCGGGTTCACCTTGTCGAGGTTGGCGTACTTGGGCGCGGTGCCGTGGGTCGCCTCGAACACCGCATGCCCGGTGAGGTAGTTGATGTTGCCTCCGGGGGCGATGCCGATGCCGCCGACCTGAGCGGCCAGCGCATCCGAGAGATAGTCACCGTTGAGATTCAGCGTCGCGATGACGTCGAACTCCTCGGGACGCGTCAGCACCTGCTGCAGCGTGATGTCGGCGATCGCGTCCTTGATGAGGACGCGGCCGCTCTTGCGGGCGGCATCCATCTCGGCATTCGCGTCCTTCTCGCCCTTGGCCGCCCTGGTGCGCTCCCATTGCTCCCAGGTGTAGGTCGCGGCGCCGAACTCGCGCTCGGCCAGCTGGTAGCCCCAGTTGCGGAACGCGCCTTCGGTGAACTTCTGGATGTTGCCCTTGTGCACCAGGGTGAGGCTCCGGCGCTTGTTGGCGATCGCGTACTCGATCGCCGAGCGGATCAGCCGCTCGGAGCCTTGCTTCGAGACCGGCTTGATGCCGATGCCGGAGGTCTCCGGGAAGCGGATCTTGGCGTAAGCCTTGGGGAAGGCCTGGCGGAACAGTTCGAGGAACTTCTGGTTCTCGGGCGTGCCCGACTCGAACTCGATGCCCGCGTAGATGTCCTCGGTGTTCTCGCGGAAGATGACCATGTCGACCTTCTCGGGGTGTTTCACCGGCGAGGGCACGCCCTTGAACCAACGCACCGGGCGCAGGCAGACGTAAAGATCGAGCATCTGCCGCAACGCCACGTTGAGGGAGCGGATGCCGCCGCCGACCGGGGTGGTGAGCGGCCCTTTGATCGACACCAGGTACTCGCGGCAGGCCGCCACCGTCTCGTCCGGCAGCCAGGTGTTGAAGAGGCGATTGGCCTTCTCGCCGGCGTAGACCTCCATCCAGTGGATGCGGCGCTTACCGCCGTAGACTCGGGCCACCGCCGCGTCCATGACACGCACGCTGGCGCGCCAGATGTCCGGTCCCGTGCCGTCGCCCTCGATGAAGGGGATGATCGGATTGTCGGGGACGGCGAGCCTGCCGTCAGCGATCGTGATCCTGGCCCCCTGGGCGGGAGGCGCGACCTTCGGGGTTGCGGGAGTGGACATGAGTTTTTCTCCGCGGGAGGCCGGCGGGGACAGGTCCCGTCGGGCGGGCCATGCTAGCACAGGCCTCCGAGGGTGCCGACCGCGTGCCGGGCGGGGCGCGCGTGTGAGAGACTCACACGGCGCTTCGCCTCGAGGGGGTCACGCGGAGAGAGCATGTCCAACGCTATAGATAAGAGTGGCGCCGCCGCCGTGCGGCCCTCCCTGATCAGGCAGATGTGCGCCGTCCGGCCCATCGATCCGCTGGAGGCGGCCGGCGGCAGCCGCCTGAAGCAGGTGCTGGGACCCTGGGCCCTGACCGCCATCGGCCTCGGGGCCACCATCGGCACCGGCATCTTCGTCCTCACCGGGCAGGTCGCGGCCAATCAGACCGGACCTGCGATCACGCTGGCGCTCGCGATCGCCGCTTTCGGCAGCATGCTGGCCGCGCTGTGCTATTCCGAGTTCGCGGCTTTTCTGCCGGTGCCGGGCAGCGCCTATCGCTATACCTACGCGACCCTCGGCGAGGCGCTGGCCTGGTTCATCGGCTGGAATCTGCTGCTCGAGTACGCGATCTCGGCATCGACGGTGGCCGTGAGCTGGTCGGCCTACGTGGTGAGTCTGCTCAACGACGCGCACATCCACCTGCCCGCTGCGCTGGTCAATGCGCCGGTCGGGGTCGACGCGCAGGATCATCTGCAGTGGACCGGCGCCCTCATCAACGTGCCCGCGATTCTCATCGTGCTCGCAGCCACCGCGGTGCTGTATGTCGGCGTGCGCGAGTCAGCCAGCGCCAATACCTTCATGGTGACCCTGAAGGTCGCCATCATCGTGATCGTGGTGATCGCGGGACTGAAGTACATCGACCCCGGCAACTTCCGGCCCTACATACCAGCCAACACCGGCACCTTCGGCCACTTCGGCTGGACCGGCGTGCTGCAGGGCGCCGGCATCATCTTCTTTTCCTATGTCGGCTTCGACACGGCGTCGACCATGGCGCTCGAGGCACGCAACCCGCAGCGCGACGTGCCGCTCGGCATCCTCGGGGCCCTGGTGATCTCGGCGGTGTTGTATGTTGCAATGTCGACGGTGCTGACCGGCATGGTCAACTACCAGCACCTCGGTGTCGCGGCACCTGTTGCGGTGGCGCTCGATGCCCACCCGCAGCTCGCCTGGCTCGCCTGGCCGGTGAAGGTCGGCATCATCGCCGGCATGACGTCCGTGATCCTCACCTCGCTCCTCGGGCAGCCGCGGATCCTGCTCTCCATGGCCGACGATGGGCTGCTGCCGGCGTCGATGAGCCGCTGCCACCCGCGCTTCAAGACCCCCCACGTGTCAACGGTGATCACCGGGCTGGGGGCTGCGGCGATTGCGGGTATCTTCCCGCTCGACGTGCTCGCGGACCTGGTGTCGATCGGCATCCTGCTCGCCTTTGCCGTGGTGTGCCTCGGCGTGCTGGTGCTGCGGCGCACACGCCCCGACGTCCGCCGGCCGTTTCGCGTTCCGTGGGCGCCGGTCACCTGCACGCTGGGTACGCTGGTGTGCCTCGGGCTGACACTCACCCTGTCGAACGGCACCTGGTGGCGGCTGCTGGTGTGGACGATCATCGGCATGTCGATTTACGTGTTCTACGGATTCCGCAACAGCCGCCTGCGCCAATGACGCGCACGCTGGCGAGCACCCCGGCCAGTGACGGCTTCGCGATGCCGGCCGAGTTCTCGCCCCACGCGGGCTGCTGGCTCCTGTGGCCGGAGCGGCCGGACAACTGGCGGGAAGCGGCGCGTCCCGCGCAACTCGCCTTCGCGCAGGTCGCGGCGACGATCGCACGCTTCGAGCCGGTCACGGTGGGCGTGTCGACGCCGCACTACGCCGCGGCACGCACGCTGCTTCCCGATGCCGTGCGCCTGGTCGAGATGGCGCACGACGATGCCTGGATGCGCGATGTCGGACCCACCTGCGTGGTCGACCGCCGCGGCACGGTGCGCGGGGTCGACTGGCGCTTCAACGCCTGGGGGGGCTCGAACGGCGGCCTGTATTTCCCCTGGGACCAGGACGAGCAGGTGGCGGGCAAGGTGCTCGAGATCGAGCGCCTCGAGCGCTACCGGGCACCGCTCATCATGGAAGGCGGCGCGCTGCACGTGGACGGCGCGGGCACCGCGCTGGTCACCGAAGAATGCCTGCTGAATCCCAATCGCAACCCCGAGCTCGGGCGCGCCGGGATCGAGGCGCGGTTACGCGACTATCTTGGCGTCCGCCACTTCATCTGGCTCGGCAAGGGCGTGGTGAACGACGAGACCGGCGGTCACATCGACAATCTCGCCTGCTTCGTGCGGCCGGGCGTCGTGTGCCTCACCTGGCCGGATGACCGCGACGATCCGCAGTATCCGATCTCACTCGACGCCTGGGAACGGCTCAACGCTGCGCGCGATGCCCGCGGCCGGCGGCTCAAGGTGGTGCGCCTGCCGAGCCCGCCGCCGCTCACGATGAGCGCGCGGGAAGCGGCCGGGGTACTGCGCCACAAGGGCAGCCGCCCGCGCGTCGCGGGCGAGCGGCTGGCGGCGAGCTACGTGAACTTCTACATCGGCAACGGCGCCATCGTCATGCCGCTGCTCGATGAGCGCACCGACCGCCGCGCCGCGGCGGGCCTCAAGCGCCTGTTTCCGCGGCGGCGCGTGGTCGGCGTGCCGGCACGCGAGATTCTCCTCGGGGGTGGCAACATCCACTGCATCACGCAGCAGATCCCGCTAGGCAGGGAGGCGGCCAGGCGGACGAGAAAGGCGGACTGATCCGCAGGCCTCAAGCCAGCGGAGGGGCAGCGTGCCGGTACGACTGGGCGAGCGTCACACCGGCACGCTCATCACCTGTTGGCAAAGGTGTCGCTGAAGATATCGTAGGCGCCCGTGTACGCGTCGCTGTGCATGGAGAATGCGCCCATCACGCTATGAAATATGTCCCGCTGGCTGTGAATGCTCTGCGATTCGAGCCGGCCTCTCGGCACGGCCTTCTGGCGGAGAAATTCATCGGACATCCAGACGATGAAAGGAATGTCCCGCTGCACATCCGGCGCGATGGCATAGGGTATACCATGCAGGTACATGCCGTACTCTCCCAGGGATTCGCCATGGTCGGACACGAAGATCAATAACGTCGCTGTATCCTGGAGCTGCTTGAGCACGCCGATAACGCGAAACAGAAAGTAGTCCTCGTACAGAATCGTGTTGTCATAGGCATTGATCAGTTCCTCGTGGCTGCATCTGCCCAGTTCAACCGACTTGCAGACCGGCTTGAAGTATTCAAATTCTGCCGGATATTTTGCGTAATAAGCCGGCCCGTGACTGCCGGACTGGTGCAGGACGACGAGAACTCTTGGGCTCGATGCAGCCTTGATTCGCTGCTCGAGTCCGGACAGGAGGACCTCATCGTAAGCGCACCGCGCGCCGGCGCAGTCTGCCGAGAGGTCGCTCGCCTTCTGGTACGACTGAACCGTGATCGGCGGTTCGCCCCAGTTGCGTGTTCGCCAGATGACCTCAACGCCGTTGCGCTGCAGGTAGGAAGGCAGAGGCTCGTAGCGCTTGGAGAATGGCAAACTGGAGTCAAGGTTCGAGAGGATGCATCGAACCGCAGCCGTGGTGTAGGTGGCACAGGCGGTCGCATTCCTGAGGGCGACGACGCCTGCTTTTGACAGCAGCGGATTCGTGGGGCGGTTGTAGCCATAGAGTTGGAAATTCTTCGCCCGAGCGGCTTCCCCGATGACCAGGATGACGACGGTCTTTCCCCCGGAAGAGAAGCTGGCCGGCGGCAGCGCAGCCGGTACCTCAGACGCCATCAGCCTTGGTACCAGGTATCTCCCGGTGTTGATGACGTAGGACGACGGCATGATCATGCCGCCGACCAACTTTGAGTTTTCGTCGAACCAGAGCCAGCTGCGGGACGCCAACAGGCACCAGGCTACGGCGATCGACAGGCAAGCGAGCGCCATGGCAGCGACGCGCAAGCGCGGCGTGCTGCGGATTTTCACTCGCCCGAGAAGCCAGCAGGGCAGAACGCCCAGGGCCAGCACATAGACAAGCAGGGCTGGGTGCAGGTATTCGGCGGACTCGGCGAAATTTGTGTTCAGCACATTTCCCATCATCGTTTCGTCGAGCACCACGTGATAGGTGACCAGGAAATACACGGCGACCGAGCTGCCAATTGCCATCAACATGCAAAATGGCTTCAGCAGACGAATCGAGATCAGCGCCAGCAGGGTGAGTGGCAGAACGGCCTCGGAGAGCAGAATGACCAGCAACGTGGCCAGCGTCAGATCCCCGGTGACGGAAGACAGCTCGAGATGTGCCGTTGCAAATGAGAACAGCGGCAGGTGATACAGCAATGCATTGAGCACGGCTGTCACCGCGATGAACGTAGTCGCTGTGGGCGTGAAGCGCAGCCGGTCGGGGCCGTTAGCGTTCAAGCAGTAAAGACTGCAGCATCGGGCTCATTTATCGATCGGGGTCCATCGAAGTTGTCGTCGCGCCCGTCGCGCTGCAGCGCTTTCACTGGAGTAATCCACGGGTTCTGCCGCCGGCAAATCTTCGGGTATCGGCCTGAGGGCTCTGGCATTCAGTATGCCGAACGACCCGACCTGCGTTGTCGTTCGGGCGCCGACGTACACACCACAGACTCCGCAGACGAGAAACTCCGCACTCCGGCTGCCGAACTGATAGACGCTGCCGTGCGTCGGTCCCGAGCCGAAGCTGAGGCGCCCCTGCGGGTCTGATACGGACAACGCTCCGTGTGCACGACAAAAGCTGCATTGGCACTCACGTGTTCGCCAGGCGTTGGTCCGCAAGGCTGTGCGAAAACGCGCTTGCAGGGCACCGCAGTGACACTGCGCCAGATATTCCTGAGCAGGATCGGTCAAAACGTCCTCAGTCGTCGCCGACCGCCTGGCGCAGGCGACCGGCGTCGAAGGCTGCCTTCGTCTTCCACACCGATTCGTTCCAGTCGTTGCCGATGCGCGCGAACAGACGCTGCGCAGTGGTGACATCACCGCTGCGCAGCGCCAGGTACGCCATGACGTTGCGTTGGCGATTCGTCGATCCGTACAGCGACTCGACTGCTGCAAAGCCCCGCTGCACGCGCGGCCAGGACAAAGCCGGCGCCTGAGTCCTCTTGCAGCAGTTGATCGCGGCGGCGATCTGAAAATAAACCGCGTCACCTTCGTCGCCTCCGATGCGATCGGCGACTTCGGCGGCGAATCGCTCGGTATCACCGGGCTTGCCGTACCACTTCGGTAGCAGGTAATTCGATTCCGCCACTGCGAAATAGTAATAGCCCGGCTCGTGAGCCAGCGCGCGCTCGGCGAGCGCGTCGAAGGCGGCGCGGTCCCACTGCTGGTCGAGCGCGACGCCCTGCATTTCCAGGTACCAGTGGGGCGAGTTCTGCGCTGGCACGGCGCACTGTTCGAGCGTCGCGCGCGCCGTCTGAACGCGGTCCCGAAACAGCTCCCAGCCCTCCGGTGTTACCGTGTTGGAATATCCATGGCCGCGAGCCTTCCAGGCAAAGCGCAGGTAGGTTTGTGCCAGTGCAATTTGCGCAGTCGGCCAGGCAGGGCTGCTGCGCGCCCATTGCTCGAGCTTGGCAATATGCGCGGTCCAGGCGGCATCGGTCGCCGTCTCGGAACCCGGCGAGCTCAGCGTGTTGAAGAAAACATGTAAGCGCCAGGCGCCCCCGGCGAAGCGGCTGCGCTGCTGTTGCATTTGTTGGGCCAGCGCGTCCAGGTCGGCGTAGCGACCGGAGTTGAACATTCCGAGCAAGCTCACTCGAAAGTCGCGCAAGTCGGAGTCGGACAGGTCGGGATTGTCGACGCCCGCGGCCGCGGGTTCGGCCGCCAACGGATGGGGTGCGGTCAAAATCAATGCCGCGGCAATTACCGCGCTCGTGGACCCGCGATGAGTAAGCTTCATGAGGCTCCCCACGTCAGTGCGCGCGCACTAGGATAATATCTGCCGCATCGAAAGTCGCAGCGTCATTTTCGCCGCCGGGAGTTCCCTTGTACATCCGCAGAGACGTGCTCAGGCTCATCGCGTGGTGCTCGCTGGCCGCGACATTGGAGCACTGGGTTCCCCGGGCAGCCGAAGCTCAAACCGAGGGGCCGAATGCACCTTCACCGCTGTCACCGTTCGATTCCGCGGCGGCTGAGAACCGCGACGCGCTGGATCACAGCTCAAATTTCCGCGCCATCTACGGCGATCCGCGCCTGGCGGCGGCATTCTTGCTGTTTCTCAAGAACGTCTACAACCTGTATCCGGAAGAGCCGTTTCATCGTTTGATCGAGAGCGCGACGCGCTCGGCCCGCACCGATCGTGAGATCTACGCCCTGGTGCAGAACCGGCAGCAGACTATCGAGCCGTTTCTGTCCCAAATAAGGTATGGCCTGCCGGCGCTGGCGCGGCAAAAAGCGGAAATGGTCCGCCAGACGCTCGAGCTCCTGGGTCAGTCACCCAGGATCAACGGCTATATGGAAATCGGCACCACCGGCCGATACCTCGGCAAGCTGCTGTCGTCCGCCGACATCCAGGGAGATGTAATTCTGGTGAACGCAACGGCGCCGGGATATTCCCCAACGGATCTGGTCGAGCGCGGTCGTGTGAGCAAGATCGGCCGCTACGTGCCGCTGCTGGACTACGCACCGATTTCGGAGGAAATGGTCGCGAGCAACAGTCTGGACGTGGTCGCCAACTTCATCGGCTTCCATCACAGTCCGCCCGCACGACGGGACGCTTTCGTACTCTCGGTCCGCCGCGTGCTGAGGCCCGGTGGCAAACTGCTGTTGCGCGATCACGACGTCGACTCGGCAGACATGAACCGGATGGTCGCGCTTGCGCACGACGTGTTCAACATGGGGCTGGGGCTGCCGTGGGAACAGAATCAGCGCGAGATCCGCAATTTCACCTCGATCGCACAAATCACCAGCTATCTGGAAAGCTGCGGATTCCGTGCGGTCGACTCCAGACGCCCGCTGCTGCAGCAGGGCGATCCGACCCACAACGGCCTGATGGAGTTCGTCAAAGCGTGATGGCAGGGCCCGGCTGCCACCCCGGGGCCACGCGGTCAGTAGTCGTAGATATGCTCTACGCCGAGATGTCGCTGCTGCAGTTCGCCCACCAATTCGTGGAGCGAGTCGACAGCAACTGCAATTCCAACGCGACGACGGTCGAGGGCAGTCAGAATCGGTTCTGACATCACTTCGCGCCCCGACGCCAGATCGAAGGACCATGTCGCCGGCGCAACCGTAGTGATCAGGATCGTCCGGTTGCCGGCTATCTCCCGAAACCTGACGCCGTGCGCGACCAGTCCCAGCGCTGCGTCGCGGAACATCTGTTCGTGGGGCAGCGAAAGGAGCGCGTATTCTCCGTAGCGCTGGACGACCGGTACGCTGGATGCGGCCTGCAGCGCAGGCTCAGATACGTTCTCGGCGAGCGCGAGCACCGTATCGTCGGTGTCGCCGTAGATCGAATTCGAGGCGAGCGTGATCAGCGTGGCGTACTGAGCCTTTATGAGGTATTCGGCGCTCAGGCACGCCTTGCGCTCCCATTTTCTCAACAGATGCGGACCGAAGAGTGGCGTGTCGTTCCACAGAGCCTGCAGACGCCTGGCAAAGGAGAATTCGAACCACGGGCGCAGCCGGATGAAATCGACGTAGTCCTGCGCGGCCTGGGCTGCGAACCGGTCCTCGGGAGTCTGCTCGCCGGCGCTGGTCCACTCAGTGATCCGGCCGACGGTGCGCTCATACGCGCCTTTCAGAAGGTTTTCCGCCGAGAAGCTCGTGCCGATGACGAATACCATCAGGTGATACCCCCAGTTGAGCGGGTAGGTGCCTTTGGTCATGCGAATAACGTCCCGGTAGTACCTCCAGAATTGACCCACTGCGCCGAAATACGGGTAGCCGGAGGGCGCGTGCGCCCGAATGTAATGAGCGTACTCATCCGGACTGAAGACCAGATACCACTCCGGTATCGTCAGGTAGGTCTGCGACTCATCACGACGGTATCCCGCTACTTTCCGAGCTTCCGCCTCAGCCGACGCCAGGGAGCTCGTTGGTGCTTGCGCGGCGTCGCTGCCGGCAGTCGCCGGGCGATCGGGCGCCACCTGGTAGTAGGCATCCCAAAGGCGGTTGCGAAACTTGTTGGTCGGGTCTACGCGGCGCTTCAGGTCGAAGAGCCGGTTGGCATCGGGATAGGCCGCGTGAAACTGCTCGGGCGTTGCAACGATCTGGTAGGGCAGATAATAAGCCCCGCCTTCCCTGAGGGCGGCCTCGATGAGCTCGCGGGTCCACACGGCGACCTCGCGCCGGTCTGCCTCGGTCGTGCCCTGCTTGTAGTACAGGACGTAGGCAAACACCTCGGTTCTCGCCCAGGCGAGCAACGTTCCGGGATCGGGGCGCGCGTGCCGAATCGAGACGTTGATGGCATTGACGTGGTGGCGGTTGAGTATCTCAGCCATCCTGGGCACGAATGTTTCCAGCCGCTCCGTCGGCACAAAGTACTCCTGCAGCACGTAGGTGGATTTTATCCGTGAGGCAGGCTCGAGCTCGCGGACGTCGTAGCTTGCCTCGTAGTTGCGCCATTCGACCGGTGCACGCCGAAAAATCCAGGGATCAACGACGTGCTGCCGGATCCATTTGCCGCCGGGCCAATCGGCAACGACACTCATGAGGTGTCGCTCGGTGCTGTATTCGGCCCCCGCAGGAATCAGCCGTTGTTTGACGGTAAGCGGCTTGTTGGTGCGCACGTAAGAGCTGACACGCACCGTATTGAACGCCGGCGGGTAGATGTCGGCGTTGTGGAAAATCACATCGGGATCGTTGCGCACGTTGTTCACGAAGTAGGCGCGATAGGCACTCAAGGGCATGACGACGGTCTGACGCTCTACGTGGACGTCGTCCGCGAGCTTCAGGGTCGCCTCCACTATCACCCCGAGCGCCCCGTACCCGCCGATGGCTCCATAAAACAACTCGCTGTTGGTCTCCGGGCTTGCATCGACAACTTCGCCATCTGCCAGCACCAGCCGGATCGACTTGACCGACAGCACCAGGGGACCTTGTCCAACGTAACGACCGTGGCAGTTGACGCTGAGCGCGCCGCCCACCGTGAAGTTCGAATAGGTCTGCATGATCTGAACCGACAGATCATAAGGATCGATGTACTCCTGCAGCCTGTGCCAGGTGATGCCCGCCTGAACCGTGATTTCCTTGCGCTGCTTCGAGAAACTGACTATCCGGTTGAACTGGCGCATGTCGATCTGCACAGCGCCGTCGGTGGCTGTCTGGCCACCCATGCTGTATCGCCCCCCGCCGATCGATATGGGGCCAGCGTGGCTGCGGACGATGGCGACGATTTCATCGACGCTCGTGGGTGCGAGGACCTGCTGGACGCGGATCGGGTTGAGCTGCGTCACGTCATTCACGACGGCGTCAGCGTGCGCCAGCGCCGCCCGCACCAATAGCAGCAGCAGGATTGACGGGAAACCAGCTGAGCGGCGGATTCGACGGGTCACGTCAGACCGCGGCACTCAGGTGCGAACCCAGACGATAGGC
>Ga0187781_10002822_pt1 | contig 13142 bp, 8 predicted proteins | sample 0715_SJ02_MP02_2_FD_132447 | JGI IMG/M metagenome (GOLD analysis project Ga0187781, IMG submission 132447) | Tropical peat soil microbial communities from peatlands in Department of Meta, Colombia - 0715_SJ02_MP02_20_MG | ecosystem: Environmental > Terrestrial > Soil > Wetlands > Peat | place...
CATCACTACCGCCTCGCCGGCGCGGTCGCCAAGGTCCCGGAACAGCTCAAGCGCCTGCCGTATGTGCGGGTCCGCAGCGTCAAACTCGCCTCTATATGCGTAGGCATGACCGAGCTGGTAATTGGCGTGTGCCAGCGCGCGGTTATCCCCTAGACGCTGCGCTGCGGCAAGGGCCGTCCGCTGGGTCGTCACATAGTCTCCCCAGCGACCGCGCCGGTGGAAGTACGATGCCAGTGCCCACGGGATCTGCCAGGCGTACTCGTCGAAGCCGTTGACCTCGGCGTAGCAGGTCAACGGGACCAGCACCGGTGCCTCAGCTTCGAGCCACGCCAGTGCCTGCTCCCTGTCGGGCATGCTGGCCAGCACCACTCCTGGCTGCAACGGTGCCAGCTGCAGCGCTGGGCGGAACGGGTTGAACCGCACCGCCGCAGCCACCGCCGTGTGCAGGTAATGGTCGAGCACGCGGTGCACGGCTGCCCGGCGGTCTGTCAAAGAGTCAAGCTGCCACGCCCGTTCGGCCGCGTATGCGCGCAGTAGATCGTGGAATTTGAACCGGGCCGGCAGATGCTCCTCCGCAAGATGCGCGCGGGCGAGTTCGTCCAGGGCGCTATAAACCTTCTCGATGGGCATGCCGGTCAGGCTCGCGGCCGCCAGCACCGAGATATCCGGGCCGGGAAGAAGACCTAGCAACCTGAACACCCGCGCCGTGTCCTCGCTCAGATGCTGATACGACCGGTAGAAGACCGTGCGTATCGTGGTCGCCGGATCTCCGGTTTCCAGCAGGTCAAGCCCGCGGCTGCGGAACTCGCTGGTCAGCGCCGCGAGCGGGAAGCCCGGCCGCATCACTGCGTGGGCGGCAGCGACGCTCAGCGCCAGCGGGAGCCGGGCGCACAGCATGCTCAGCTCGTCGGCAGCTTGCGGTTCGCGTTCTACCCGCCCAGCGCCCAACCGGGAAGCCAGCAGCTGGCGTGCCTCGTCCCGGGCGAACGGCTCGACGTGCAGCGAGCGGGCGGCCTCGGCGGCCAGCGCGCACAGCTGGTTACGGCTTGTCACCACCACGAGACTGCCCGGACTGCCGGGCAGCAGAGGACGTACCTGATCGGCATCGCGCGCGTTGTCGATGACGATGAGCACACGCTTTCCCGCCAGCACGGTGCGGTAGAGCGCGGCCTGATCATCCAGGCCGACCGGAACCGACGTCGGCGCCACGCCAAGTGCGTCGAGGAAGCCGTGGAGCGCCTCACTAGCTGTCATCGGGCGGCCAGCCGGGTCGAAGCCGCGCATGTTCACATATAGCTGCCCATCGGGGAACTGGCCGCACACACTGTGGGCAAGCTGGATGGCCAAGGTGGTCTTGCCGACTCCTGCGGTCCCGTCAAGGACGATCACGACTGGCCCGTTGCTTGCCGTGACCTGATCGGCCAGGCCGGTCAGCGTCGCCAGCTGAGCCGCGCGGCCCACGAAGCGCTGCGCGCGTATCGGGAGCTGCCGCGGTCGCATGCGCCCAGTCCGGGTCCCCCCGGTGTCGCCGGGCGCAAAGGCCCTGCCCCACAGATCGATGAGGCCCGCGGCGTCGATTTGCTCCGCGGCGAGGATCTCGGCCAGTCTCCGCACCGCCTTGCGCGGAGGCAGCGACTCGCCGTTCAACCATCGCCCCCACTGCGACTTGCTGTAAAAACATGCCGGCTCAGAATCAGATCTGGCCGATGACGTCGCCTCCTCAAGCGCCCGGCAGGACAGCCCGGCGGCGTCTACTAGCCGACGCAATTGCATGCAGAAGTCCCGCTCTGCGGCGGTTAGCCGAGCGGGCAATGATGGCCGCTGACCTGGCTTGGGCACCCGGACTCCCGACTGGTCACAGTAAGTATGTCCGCATCGATGCCTGCAGACTGTCCCCGATTGTCCCGGTATGGCCCAGCCTATCCCAGCTTCGGGCACAGGATGGCGCGAGTTCCGATATTCAGCTGGAATTGCCGTAGCAAGCGGCAACCGGAATACCATCATCGAACCAGGAGGCCAGAATGAGCCACCGAGAATGCGGCTACAGTCGGCAGGACATACGCCCGCTAGGGACGATGTTGCGCGGACACGTGCCCGAGACCGTCATGCTAGACGACGCGAAGCCCCCATGCTCTCAGCAGCGGAGTGGATTGCTTTCACTCCCTGCCAGTTGCCGGAACGTCTGCCGTACACGCTCGCCGCGGCGGGCACCGTGCTCCGTGGAGACTCCCGCAGTACCCCTCCGGCAGGATGGCCGCCATCATGACGATGCCCTGACGTTGCGTCATCGGCGTATCCCGAGGGAGCACGAGGCGGCTGACCCCCAGGAAACGCCCGAGGAAGCGGGAGCGCCCGAGGAAGCAGACGCGCCCGAGGAAGCAGAGACCTCCGGGCCTGAGGACCACGAACGTCCATCACGAGCCGGCGCGCGACTCCCGGACATCGTTGCCTCGAACCCGGGAACGCCGCTCACGCGCCCGCCGAGCCGTTGATTACTCGAGCTACCAACTAACTAAGCGATATGGCAATTGCGGCCACGATATCAATATCTCCTGATTTCCCAAAGCCTGCCGGGCTCCAGCCCGCTTACCTAACGATGGCAATTTGAGCTATGCTCCATTTTCGAGAGCGCGTGGCCGCGGCCGCCAGCGCGCTGAATGGAGCCAGTTGTCTGGCCAACTCGATGATGCGGTTAGTCCGTTGCGGGAAGGGCTCGCGCGCTCCCGATCGGCCAGCCGATGGTACTGGGCACCTCGACCACGGTGCCGGTGATGTCCTCGGCCGCGCCGGAAAGCAGGAACGCCACCCGGTCGGCGGCCTCGGCGGCGCTGGCGAACCGGCGCAGCGCGATGGCCTCGGTCAGCCGGGCCGCGGTTCGTTCCGGCCAGATGGCGGTCAGGTCGGTCCGCCTGCCGTACGCGCCGTGCGCGCCGGGCGCGACGGCGTTGGCCCGGATGCCGTACCGGCCGGTCTGGCTGGCCAGCGCCAGGGTGAATTCGACGATCCCGGCCCGGGCCGTGCTCAGACCGCGCTCGCCGGCGTCGCCGTACACGCCGGACACCGAGGAGACCGTGACGATCCGTCCCGATCGTCGGGCCATCATGCCGGGCAGGACGGCCCGGCACAGGTGGAACACGCCGTCCAGGTTGGTGTCGATCACCGCCCGCCAGTCGGCCTCCGCCAGCGGCTGGTCCCAGGTGATCCCGGCGCAGCTCACCAACGCCTGCACCGGTCCCAGGCGCTCCTCGGCGCGGCTGACCCAGGAGGTGACTTCGACGGCCCGGGTCAGGTCGGTCTGGACGGCGAGCACCCTGGCGCCCAGTTCCGAGGCCGCCTTCTCCACTTCCACGGCCGATTGCTCGTCGTGGTGATGACAGAAGCCAACGGCCCAGCCGTCCGAGGCCAGCCTGCGTACCGTGGCGGCGCCGATGCCGCGCGAGCCGCCACTGACCAGCGCGACCCGGCCGAAACCCTGGCCCAACGCCTCACCCTTCCTCGGACACTGGAAACACTGTCATGCCTCGACTGCTCAGGAGCCCCAATGGTGGCATAAGGTAACATTTTCGTTAACTGAAAGTGAACGATCACGGCTTGTCATGGCGTGTCGGCCGCCTTCCGCCAGGCCGAGGGCCCCCGGCGGGGCCGACGCGGCGTGACTCCGCTTCTCCCCCGAGCCCGCCCTGCTTCTCCCCCGAGCCCGCCCTGCTTCTCGCCCGAGCCCGCCCTAGGATGCCAACGTGGACCCGCTACGAATCGGAGTGCTGGGCACCGCCCGCATATCGGCGACGGCGCTGCTCGAGCCGGCCGCGCACGTGCCCGAGGTGACCGTGTCCGCGGTCGCGGCCCGGGGCCGGTCCCGCGCGGAGGCGTACGCCGAGCAGCACGGGATACCGGTGGCCTACGGCGGGTACGAGGCGCTGCTCGCCGACCCGGACATCGACGCCGTCTACAACCCGCTGCCCAACTCGCTGCACGGCCCGTGGACACTCAGGGCGATCGCGGCCGGGAAGCACGTGCTGTGCGAGAAGCCGTTCGCGTCCGACGCGGACGAGGCGGCACGGGTCGCGGACGCGGCGGCGGTCTCCGGCCTGGTGGTCATGGAGGCCATGCACTACCGCTATCACCCGCTGATCGGGCGGCTGCGGGAGCTCGTCGGCGAGCTCGGGCCGGTGCGCCACATCCGATGCTGGACGAACTTCGTCATCAGCGACGAGGGTGACATCCGGTACGACTACGACCTGGGCGGCGGCGCGCTGATGGACGGCGGCTGCTACGCGATCGACTGCCTGCGGCTGCTCGGCCCGGGCGAGCCCGAGGTGACGGCGGCGCTCGCCGACCCGTACCTGCGGGTCCCGGGGCGGGGCCCGGACCGGCCCGGCGCGGCGGCGGACCGCGCGATGGCCGTCCGGCTGGCCTTCCCCGGTGGCGCGACGGCCTGGTTCGAGTCGGCGTTCACCCTGGACGGCGAGTTCCGGGCCGACGTCCACGTGAGCTGCCAGCACGGGCACGTGTGGCTACAGGACTTCATCCGGGCGCACTGGGGGCACCTGGTCGCGATCAAGAACGGGTCGGTGCTCGCCGACGAGCGGGGCGCCGGGGACACGACCTACACCGAGCAACTCCGCGCGTTCGCCGCGGCGATCGCGGGCGCCGGGGACGTCCCGACATCGGCCGCGCACGCGGTCGCCACCATGCGCCTGATCGACGACGCCTACCGCGCGGCCGACCTGCTCCCCCGTGGCCACTGATCCGATGACATCGCCGCGATGACACCGGCCGGAGCCGAGGCCGCGCGGTTCGCCGCCGACCTGATCAGGATCGACACGACCAACCGGGGCGGCGGGGACGGACGGGAGCGCCCGGCCGCGGAGTACGTGGCGGCCAGGCTGGCCGAGGCCGGGGTGGAGCCGACGCTGCTGGAGTCCGCGCCCGGGCGCGCGAACGTGGTGGCACGGGTCGCCGGGCGCGAGCCGGGCGCGCCGGCGCTGCTGGCGCACGGGCACCTGGACGTGGTGCCCGCGGACCCCTCGTCCTGGACCGTGCCGCCGTTCGCCGGCGAGATCCGCGACGGCGTGCTGTGGGGCCGCGGCGCGGTGGACATGAAGAACGCGGACGCGGTGCTGCTCGCGGTGGTCAGCCAGTGGGCCCGCCGCGGGATCCGCCCGCGGCGGGACGTCGTGCTCGCGTTCACCGCGGATGAGGAGGACACCGCCGAGTTCGGGGCCCAGTGGCTCGTCGACCGGCATCCGGAGCTGTTCGAGGGCTGCACCGAGGCGATCGGGGAGTCGGGGGCCTTCACCTTTCACGCGGCCCCCGGGCAGCGGCTGTACCCCATCGCCTCGGCGGAGCGGGGCACGGCCTGGCTGCGGCTGACGGCCCGGGGCCGGGCGGGCCACGGGGCCAAGCCGAACCCGGAGAACGCGGTGACACGGCTGAGCGCGGCGATGGCGAGGATCGGCGCGCACCGCTGGCCGGTCCGGCTGATCCCGACCGTGCAGGCCGCGGTCGAAGCCATCGCGGCCGCGGCCGGGCGGCCCTCGCCGCAGCGCGGCCTGGGTGCACTGCCGACCGGCGGTTTCGGCGCCGTGGAGGCCGAGGAGCTGCTCGCCATCCTCGGCCCGGCGGCGGCCCTGGTGGCCGGCACGATCCGCAACAGCGCCAACCCGACCATGCTGGCGGCCGGGTACAAGGTCAACGTCATCCCGGACGAGGCGACCGGTTACGTCGACGGGCGGGTCCTGCCGGGCTACGAGCAGGAGTTCTGCACCACCCTCGACGAGCTCACCGGGCCGGAGGTGAGCTGGGCTTACGCGCACCAGGAGATCCCGCTGGAGGCGCCGCTCGGCACCCCGGTGATGGCCAGCATGACCCAGGCCCTGCTGGCCGAGGACCCGGGCGGCACGATCGTGCCCTACTGCATGAGCGGCGGCACGGACGCGAAGCACTTCGCCCGGCTGGGCATGACCTGCTACGGCTTCACGCCGCTGGTGCTGCCCGAGGGGTATGACTACTACGCCATGTTCCACGGCACCGATGAGCGCATCCCGGTGTCCGCCCTGGAGTCCGCCGTCCGGATCATGGACCGGTTCCTGACCACCGCGCCCGACTGAGGCCATAGCATGATCGTCCGGCGGATACCGGTGGTTGACTAAAAATTATCCGATTCTTGATCTGTCCTGTTTTCGCAGCTCAGAAGGTACCTATAGCGGCTGAGCAGGGAAAATCGCCCTTATCGGGTGAGGCGGCGCCCGGTTGCCGTGACGTAAAAGGGGGACATGACAACTTGCTGGTGATGAGCAGGGGGTAGTCATGACCGTCGCCGTGGGCGCTGGTGCGGCCGGGAGAGCCGCAATACCGTCCGGCGGGCCCGGTCCGGCGAGCTGGCTGGGCGGACGCTTCCGGCTCGACGAGCGGATCGCCACGGTCGCGGCACTCTCGCTGTGGAAGGCCACCGATGCGCTGCTCTGCCGGCCGGTCACCATGCACCTGCTGCCCCCCGGGGTGCCCGTCCCCGCGAACGTGGTGGCGGCGGTGCGGGCCGCGGCCCGGGTGAACGATCCGCGGCTGGCCACGATCTACGACACCGACTACGGCATCGAGAGCCCGTACCTGGTGTCGGAATGGACGCCGGGCACGCACCTTGACGACCTGGTGCTGTCCGGGCTGCCCAGCCCGGCCCTGGCCGCCGCCATGATCGCCGACGCCGCGGACGCGCTCGCCGTCGCGCACCAGGCCGGCCGGCCGCACCTGTGCCTGAGCCCGCGCTCGCTGTGCTGGGACACCGGCCGCGGCCTGAAGATCACCGGGCTCGGCATCGACGCGGCCCTGTCCGGGACCAGCGCCGCCGACCCGGCCGCGGCTGACACGATGGCCCTGGCCCGGATGCTCTATGCCCTGCTCACCGGCTACTGGCCCGGCGACGAGCCCACCGTGCTACCAGCCGCCCCCCGGCACAGGGGCCGGGTGTATACCCCGCGGCAGGTCCGGGCCGGAGTGCCCGGCGTCCTGGACGCGATCACCTGCCACGCCTTGCAGCTGCAGCCGCCGGGCGCGCCCCGGTCGGTGCTCACCCCGGCCGGGCTGGCCATGGCCCTGTGCGCGGTGCAGCGACCCTCGTACTCCCCGTTCGGCCCGGCCGGGCCGAGGGCCGCCCGGCACGCCAGGGCCGCACGGAGCCGGGCCGGGGCCAGGCGCCGCACGACGCTGCTGCGCCCTGCCGCCTGAACCCTGCCCGCCTGAAACCGGGACGGCCCGAGATCCGCGCTACCCGGGGGTGAGGAGTGAACGGATCTTGTCCTGGCCCAGGGCCAGCAGCAGCGTGGGCAGCCGGGGGCCGGTGTCCTTGCCGATGAGCAGCTCGTACAGCAGGATGAACCAGGTCCGCTGGCTCTCCTTCAGCTCCGGGGTGGGCGGGGTGTCGATGGGCAGCCCGCGCTGAAGCTTCGGGATGCCGTACAGCAGGGTGGTCAGGCCCTTCAGCGACCAGTCGTCGGTCATGCCGTTGACCAGCAGCTTGATGGCGTCGCGCTCGGATTCGGTCAGGGCCGCCAGCCTGTCGCGGTCGGGCTGTTCATGGACCTGGGTCCGGTCGGCGGGCGCAACGTAGCCGGTGACCCAGGCCTGCGCGCAGTCCAGCCGCGGGCGGACCTCGTCCAGGCTGCGGACCGGGTCGTCCGCGGTCAGGTCCCGCACGATCCGCAGCATCTGCGCCTCGTGCCCGGCCGTGATGTCGGCCACCGAGGCCAGGGTCGAGAACTTCAGCGGGCGCGGCGTGACCGGGAGCGGCCCGTCGGAGGTGCTCGACGCGCGGATGAACGCGGCGTACGCGGACTGATCGGCGGTGCCCTCAGCGACCTGGCTGCTCAGCTTGTCCCACTCGTCGTAGGTCCGGCCGACCTCGGCGTTGAAGGCCAGGGTGATGGACTGCTCGGGACGCTTCCGCGCGTACAGCCAGCGCAGCAGCGGCGCCTCGAAGATCTCCAGCGCGTCGGCCGGCGTCGGCGCGCCGCCCCGGGAGCCGCTCATCTTGGCCGACCCGGAGGTGCCGACGAAAGAGTAGCCGAAGTGCAGCGGCATCTCACCGCCGAAGACCTCCGTCACCAGTTCGGCGCCGACGGTGAAGCTGGACCCGGGCGAGGAGTGATCCACCCCGGCGGGCTCGAACGTCACCTGCTCGTAGGCCCACCGCATCGGCCAGTCGACCTTCCAGGCCAGCTTCCCGGCCACGCCGGCGATGGGGGTGGGCCCCACCACCGCGCCGCAGGCGCAGGCGTAGGTGATCTCGGTGGTCTCGTCGTCGAAGGCGGTCACGGTGGTGTCGTCTTTGCCGCAGACCGCGCAGTACGGCCGGAACGGGTAGTACTCTCCGGCCTGCGGCTCGTCCTCGTCGTCCCCGTCACCGCGCCTGGTGCGGTACCGGGCCAGGACCCCGCCGATATGGGCCCGGCGCCGCATCGCGAGCACGATCTGCGCGGTGTAGGCGCCGGAGGTGTACATCTCGGTCTGGCTGATCTCGGTGACCTGGATCCCGAGGCGGTCCAGCGAGTCGCGCAGGGGCGCCTTGAAGTGCTCGGCGAAGTTCTCGTGCTGGCCGCACGGGTCGGGCACGCCGGTGAGCGGGCGGCCGATGTACTCGTCGAACGAGTCGGGCAGCCCGCGCGGGACCCGGCGCAGCCGGTCGTAGTCGTCCCAGGACAAGATGTGCCGACACGGCGTGCCGTTCCGCCGCACCTCGTCCGCGACCAGGTGCGGGGTCATCAGCTCACGCAGGTTACCCAGGTGCACCGGCCCGGACGGGCTGATCCCCGACGCGCAGGTCGGAACCTCGCCGGGATGGCGGCGCTCGCCCTCCGTGCGTACCAGGGCCGCCGTGCGCGCCACCCAGTCATCGGCCGCAGCCACCGGACAGGCCTCCTCCGTTGTCGTTCGCAGGCATCAGCGTACAAGCAGTTGCCGCGGTCAGGCGGACGCCGAACTCGACATAAGCCGCCAGAATACGTATCTACATCAGTACAATCATGCGGCAGTCGTTGCCGGAAATCTGGGGAGGGACCGACAGTGGGGTCACGTACGGTAATCCGCGCCCTGACCGCCTTCGGCGGCCTGGCCGCGATGGCATCGCTGGCCGCCATGCCGCTGGGCGGGACCGGACGGGCCGTCGCCGCACCGCCGTCCGCGCTCGGCGGCCGGATGGTGCCCGCGGTCGCCATGGGCAGCGGACCGCTCGTGCACACGATCGCGGGGCCGAACCAGTCCGGCCTGTTCTCCTGCCAGTCCCCCACCGCGCCCGTCCCCTGCTACGGGCCGGCCCAGATCCGGAGGGCGTACGACGTCCCTGGCAACCTGACCGGCGCGGGAGAGACCGTCGTCATCATCGATGCCTTCAGGGATCTCACGCTTCGCGGTGACGTGTCGAAGTTCAATTCGACATTCGGCCTGCCCCCGACCGCGCTCAACGTCATCTGCGTGGGCCACTGCCCGACGTTCGACCCCACCAGCAGGGATCAGGTCGGCTGGACCAACGAAACCTCCCTCGACGTCGAGTGGGTGCACGCCATCGCCCCGGGCGCCACCATCGACCTGGTGCTCGCCCAAAGCGACGATGACGCCGACATCTTGTCCGCGCAGCAGTACGTGGTCGATCACGACCTGGGAGACGTGCTGTCCCAGAGCTTCGGCGAGGGCGAAACGTGCATGCTGCCCGCAATCCGGTCGGCGCAGCACCAGGCGTTCGTGACCGCGAACCGGGAGGGGATGACCGTGTTCGCCGCGGCCGGCGATTCCGGCGCGGCGCAGGGGGGCTGCACCGGCTACGCCTTCATCGACAGCGTCGGGACACCCGCCTCGGATCCGCTGGTCACGGCGGTCGGCGGCACCCACCTCAACGCGAACCCGACGACCGGCGCCTACCACAGCGAGACCGTGTGGAACAACTCCGGCGAGAACCCCGACTTCGGCGCTGGCGGCGGCGGCTTCAGCACGATCTACCCGCGGCCGTCGTACCAGAACGCCGCGCACACCGGCAGCAGCTTCCGCGGCGTGCCCGACGTCACCTACAACGCGGACGTCTACGGCGGCGTGATCGGGGTCTGCTCGGAATGCAACTTCGGACAGCGGACGTTCGCCGTCTTCGGCGGCACCAGCGCCGGGTCGCCGCAGTGGGCGGCCATCGCGGCGCTCGCCGACCAGGCGGCCGGCCACCGGCTCGGCTCGCTGAATCCGGCGCTGTACGCGATCGCGGCAGGCGCGCACTACCACGCCGCCTTCCACGACATCACGACCGGCAACAACAGCTGGGATGTCTCGCTGTTCACCGGTTACCAGGCCGGCCCCGGCTGGGATCCGGCCTCCGGCCTGGGCTCGCCCAACGTCGCGCGCCTGATCAGCCTGCTCACCGGCCGGAGCTGAGGCCAGGGTCGCGCCGGTTACCCGGGCTGGTGCCCGGTGAAGCTTTCGCGCAGCTTGAACTTCTGGATCTTGCCGGACGGCGTCATCGGGAAGGCGTCGGTGAAGACCCAGTGCGCGGGCGTCTTGTACGGCGCCAGCCGCTCCCGGCACCAGGCCCGCAGCTCCTCGGGCGCCGGCGCCGGCTGGCCGGGGACCGCGCGGACGAAGGCGGCGACCACCTCGCCCCAGGTCTGGTCCGGGACGCCGACGACCGCCACCTCGGCCACGGCCGGGTGGGCGAACAGGGCTTCTTCGATCTCGCGCGGGTAGATGTTCTCCCCGCCCCGGATGATCATGTCCTTGATCCGGCCCTCGATGCGCAGGCAGCCCCGGCCGTCCATGGAGGCCAGGTCGCCGGTGTGGTACCAGCCCTCGGCGTCGATCGCCGCCTCGGTGGCCTCGGGGGCGTCGTGGTAGCCGCGCATGACCATGTACCCGCGGGCGCACAGCTCGCCGATCTCCCCGACCGGCACCGGCGCTCCGGTGGCGACGTCGGCGATCTGGACCTCGGCCTGCGGCAGCGGCGTGCCCAGCGTCTCGGTCCGCTCCTCGGCAGAGGCATCGAGCCTGACCACAGTGATCAGCGGGGAGCACTCGGTGGTGCCGAACACGATGCTGAACCGGGCGCCGAGCCGTTCTTCGACCTGGCGGACGAGCTCGGCGGGCACCGGCGAGCCGCCTGAGGCGGCGACCCGGATCGAGGACAGGTCGCGGCGCTCGAAGTCAGGATGGCCGAGCATGGCGATCATCATGGTCGGCACGCCAAGGAACATCGCCGCCCGTTCGGCCTCCATCAGCTCGAGCACCAGGGCCGGGTCGAAGGCCAGCACCGGTATGTGCACGGCCAGGGACTGGGCCGCGCCCAGCACTCCCATGCCGCAGCCCGCCGTGTGGAACAGCGGCATCGGGTTCACGTACACATCGCCCGGCCGGGCGCCGATCCGCTCGACCCAGAAGCGGGCGTTGTTGGTCAGCCCGCGATGATGCAGTTCCGCGCCCTTGGGGAAGCCGGTGGTGCCGGAGGTGTACTGGATCTGCGCGAGGTCGTCCGGCGTCACCTCGGGCAGCACGGCCTGGTCCGGCGCGCTGGCCAGGAAGTCCGCCCAGCCGGTGAAGTAGACCACCTCCCGCAGCGCGGGGACGTCCGGCCGTACCTCGTCCAGGAACTGAGCCATCGGGCTGCGGAACTCGGGGACCAGGACGATGCCGACCGCGCCGGACTGGTTAAGGACGTAGGCCAGCTCGGCCGGGCGCAGCGCCGGGTTGACGGTGACCAGGACCAGCCCGGCCAGCGCGGCCGCGTACTCCAGGATCACCCACTCGGGCAGGTTGGGCGCCCAGACGGCCAGCCGCTCGCCGGGGGCGAATCGGACGGTGAGAGCGCGCGCCGCCTGTTCGGCCTCGGCCAGGAGCTCGGCGTAGGTCCAGCGCCGGCGCGCGGCCGGGTCGGGAACTCCGGCCACCATGGCCGGCGCGTCGGGCCGCGCGGCAGCCGCCGCCCGCAGGATCTCGCCTACCGTGGTCTCGAGCACCGGCTCGGACGTGTCCGCCGGCCAGTACGACGTCATCATCGTGGTCACAGCAGTCTCCCCTCCTGCAGATGTGCACCGATAATCGCACGTCCGCGCAGGTGCTGGCTACGGCGGTCCCGGAGCGGTCGCGAAGCGGTCAGGGCGAAGGAGCGCACGGCGCATGGCCGGCCGGGAACGGTGCCGCCCGGCCCTGCGCGAACTGTCCACGCAGGCCCGGCGGGCGCTGGACCGGCAGCGGATCCAGAGACAACCAGTAGACATCCGCGACCGCTCCGGTCCAGGCGTAGCCGACCAGGTCGGCCGTGCCCTGCGGGCCAGCGATCCCGGTGGCCCACACGTGGTCACCCAGCGGGCTCGCGCTCAGGCAGTCGTTGCCGATCAGGTCATAGAACGTGCCCGGCGTCCCGCCGGTGATGACGGCGGATACCGTGAACTGCGCCAGGGCGGCGCCGGGCAGGACGGCGGCGGTGATCACCACCGTGCCGGTCACTCCCCCGACGGCGGGCAGCCGCAGCGCCACGCTGGTCAGCTCGGGCATGGGCGAGCCGACCGGGCTGGCCACCGGCCGCTCGCCGCGCCGGAGCGCGCCCGCCTCGGTCCGGTAGTGCAGGGCGGTCGCGACCGAGACGGCCAGCGCCGCGGTCACCGCGATGACCAGCAGCCAGACCAGGCCGCCCGGCCGCCAGGCCGGGGGCCGCGGCTCGCGCCCGGAGGAGATGACGTCGGCGTCTGTCTCCCGGGCGCCGTCGGTCGTCACCTCATCATTGCAGGTGGCGACGGCAGCGCTGTCAACCTGCGGGGCGACGCCCTGATTACGGCGGGAAGCCGGACTCGGTCCAGCGCTTGAACACCTCGACCCGCTCGGGCGGCCAGGCGCCGTCGCAGGGCATGGTGCCGTCGGTGAGGCGGCCGAGGATGTCGGCAGCGTGCGTCTGGACGTCGTCGCGGGACCACAAGTCGAACGCGAACGACATGGACTGGCGGTCGTGCTCGCGGAACAGCGGCTTGACGTGCGTCTCGAAGCTCACGGCCTCGTCGGGTCCGGGCAAGGGGACCTCCTCGGCGCTGTCGCTGCTGGTGGCCGGCCCGGATTCCTCGGCAGGCGGCCCGGCGGGGCCCCAGTCCCACGGGGGCGGGGATGTGTCACCGGAACGCGACGTCCAC
>Ga0187781_10002825_pt1 | contig 13138 bp, 9 predicted proteins | sample 0715_SJ02_MP02_2_FD_132447 | JGI IMG/M metagenome (GOLD analysis project Ga0187781, IMG submission 132447) | Tropical peat soil microbial communities from peatlands in Department of Meta, Colombia - 0715_SJ02_MP02_20_MG | ecosystem: Environmental > Terrestrial > Soil > Wetlands > Peat | place...
GGAGCGGGTGAATGGCGGCGCGCACACGCCATCCAGTCATCCTGGAATTTCTTCTCGGTGTTGGGTACGCAGCCTGTACTCGGACGTAGCTTCGCACCCGGTGAAGACGTGGATGGCAGGGGCTGGGGACCGGCCGGCCGAAACGCCGTCGCGGTGATCGGTTACGGTCTTTGGCAGGATTTGTTTGGCGGCGACCCGAACGCGCTGGGCGCCACCGTGCGCTTGGATGGAAACCCCCTGACCATTATCGGTGTTGCGCCTCCGGGATTCGATTATCCGGGCAAGGCCGTCATTTGGAAACCCGCAGCCTTCGCCTCGGGCAACAATGGCTGGGAAACCGTCGCGCGGCTCAAGCCCGGAATAACCTCGCCGCAGGCCCGCGTAGCCTTTACCGCCGAAGCAAATCGATTGTGGCCCAACCGCACCCAGCTTGAGAAGCTCCGATATCCCTCCGCTCTGACCGGGCTTCGCGACCAACTTGCCGGGCCGGCGAGAAGAGGCTCACTGGCGCTGCTGGCTTGCGCCGGGCTGATCCTTCTGATTGCCTGTACCAATATCGCCAACCTGCTGATGGCGGGGACGGCGGATCGCGCGGCGGAGTTTTCCATACGGTCCGCCTTGGGAGCCAGCCGCGCGCGCATCACACAACAATTGTTGACTGAGTGCGTCCTGCTCTCGCTGGGCGCGTGCTCGGTGGGTGCACTCGTTGCGTTCTGGACCACCTCCATCGCAGCCAGGCTTCAGCCCGCCGCTCTGGCTTCGCAAGCCTATTCGCTTGTGGATGGCCGGGTGCTCGGCTTTGCCGTCGCCGCCGCGCTTCTCAGCGGCTTGCTATTCGGGGCCCTGCCGTCTCTCTTGGCCAGCCGCGTTCCGATGGTGGGAAGCCACGGGTCAAGCAACACCGGCAGCTCACGGCTCTCGAGCGATACGCTCGTCGCGGCGCAGGTGATGCTCACGGTCATGCTGCTCAGCGCCTCCATATCGGTAGGCCGCGCCTTTTCCCATCTCATGCATACGGATCGCGGCTTTAATTGCAGCGGCTTGGCCACCGTCAACGTCTCGCTGGATGGAACAAGTCGCAATTCCGACGGGAGCCGCCTGAGCTACTTTGAGGAAGCGCTGGCTCGCGTGCGGCGCCTGCCCGCCGTTCAAAGTGCCAGCGCCACGGATTTCCTTCCCTTGTACGCCACCGGCTTCGTCGGCGGGCGATTCCAGGTAAATGGCCGGCTGGCGGCGAAGGCCTCCATGCTGAACCCGATTTTGCCGGACTATTTCCGAACCATGGGTGGCCACATTCTGTGGGGACGTGAGTTGACTGACGCGGACGTGCGGAACAACCTGAGAGTCGCCATCATCAATGAACGGTTTGCCAGCGAGTTCGGCGCGCCCGGGGACGCGGTGGGCGGCGAGATCGTGATGGATAATGAGCACTGGAAAATTATCGGCGTGGTGGCGACGATGGATTACATGACCGAAGGAGCGGACTCCTATGAGACCTTTATTCCCGGCCACTCACCGGGCAGCTTCTTCTCGACCTTTGTGGTTCGGGTGAATGGCCGCGCGGAAGACCGCCTCGCGATGATCCGCGACGCGATCCAGTCGGTCGACCGGGAGGTCCCGGTATTCGGCGTCAAGACTATGGACCAACGGCTTGCGGACCTCCTCGCCCGGCCGGAGTTTTATAAGACCGCCATCGAGTGCTTCAGCGCGTTTGCCCTGCTGCTTGTCGTCATCGGGGTGTACGGCATCGTGTCCTACACCGTGGCTCGGAGAACTCGCGAGATGGGCATACGCCTGGCTCTCGGTACCACGCCGGAACAACTACGCGTTCGCCTTTTATGGCAAGGCTTGCTCCCGATTGTCGCGGGCATCATGCCTGGAATCGCGGCAGCGGTCCTCAGTAGCCGACTTCTCGAGGGCATCGTGGAGGGCGCGAAGTCAGTAAACGGCGCGACCTGCGCGGCCGCTGTAACGTTCATTCTGTTGATCGCGGCCCTGGGGATCTGGGTAGCCACTCGCCCCATCGATCGACTCGAAATCATCGAGATCCTTCGAACAGAATAGTCCCGACCTACGCCCGCAACCACCCGTATACCCTCGCCCTATCTTTGGTCTGATAAATTAATGGTAAGTTCAATCAAATGTTGGTGCTGGAGGGGGGAGTTGAACCCCCATGCCGGGTGACCGGCGGCAGATTTTGAGTCTGCTGCGTCTGCCAATTCCGCCACTCCAGCAAAACCCTGTATCCCACTATTGCACGGCCACTTGAGAGTAGTCAACCGTTTGGCCCTCGGAAGAGGCAAAGCGGCCGGTGTCCGTTCTGGTGTCCCTTTCATTTTTGGAATCCGTTTCCAGAGCCGGTTTCTTCGTCTCCCCCCACCCGTCGAGTTTGCTCACGGCGTCCTGCAAGTGCTGAGGCGCAAGGTGAGCGTACCGGCACGTCATGGCGATAGTCTTATGGCCCATTAGTTCTTGAACCTTCCGCAAGTCAACCCCGGCCATTACAAGCCTACTCGCGAAGGTGTGGCGCAAGCAATGCCATGCGAAATCGGCAATCCCGGCCTTAGTGCCGGCGGCCATAAACCATTCTTTCGGAGTCGAGAGCGCATGGCCCTTCTCGTACCCGTGGCCCGACTCTGCCAGCACCACGACGGGCCCGGTTCTGTTGCCGCGCTGCTGCAATGTGAGTAAGGCACACATGGCGGTGTTGTCGAGCGAGATATACCGAATCCCGCCATGCTTTGAGCGGGGAATGGTGATCAGCCGATGCTCAAAGTCAACACACTCCCAGGTCAAGCGGTATTGTTCCGAACATCTCATGCCAGTGTGCAAGGCAAGGTCGAAAGCCGGTAGCTCGTTCGGGTAGTCTGTTGCTATAACGGCACGGAGTTTCTTTTCCTCATCGGCGCTCAGCCATCGGATGCGCCCGTTGTCTTCCTTGCGGCGGCGAACAAGGCGAGCGGGGTTGACGGTTACTCTGTCGTTTTCGATTCCGAGCCGGTAGGCCAGAGAAACGAAGGCTTTGAAGCGATTGAATGATGCTGGCGCCCACTCACGCTCTCGCGCCACCCGCGACAATTCGCGGTCTATGTCCTGTGGCGTGATCGAATCGGCAGGACGATCGCCAAGCAACTCGATAAGCAGGTCGGCGCGGTAGTCGCGCTCTCGATTCGTCTGGTGGTGCTCCTTGGCGTAGGTCACAGCATTTTCGACAAGATCACTAAAGAGCACAGCTTTGCGCCGGTTCAACTCGGGGAGCTTTCTGCCTTGGAGCACTTGAATTTTGCGCTTTGCGAGCAGTGTTTTCGCCATTGAGAGCGTGCCTGATTTTTCGCGGCGCTTCCTGCCCTTGTCGTCTGTGTAGCGAATCCAATAGATGCCGGAGCCTTTGATTCTCTCGAAGATTCCGCGTGGGAATTGCTTGCTTGCGGTTTCCTCTTGCATGACGGTTTCAGCTTGCATCGGATTTTCCTTTCTTCGGCGGCCTTCCGCCTAGCTTGCCATTCTCCCTCGATGAAAGGAAGATAAAACTCAACGCCAGAGGCGCGACTGTGTTTCCGTCGAGTGATTACGGGCAAATTCAGTTCAGGAATTGGATTTACGGTAAAGCCGAACGGATTGCGAGAGACTTCAACGGTACATCACTTCAAGAAGCTTCGAGGGTAAAAGCGGCAGCCCGAAAGTGGGGTGATCCTGAGCCAAAGGAATGGGCAGAGGTACTTCCCCCATCGAAGGAGTCTGCCCAGAAGCGCAGAATCGCTAGCAAGCTCGAAAAGCTGGCGCCCAAAGTGCAAATTCACTACCCACGATTTGCTGATATACTTCGTCGGGCGGCCGGGAAGGTTGCCTTCGGAGCCAGCGAAATTGCAAAACTCAAGAAAAAAGGCGCAGAGCGCCACTGGAAACACCCTGAGACGCATCATCTGCGCGAAATGATGGACTGCATCCACCACGAAACCGGCATGTGGTATGACGTCCAGATATCCGAGATTCTCATACTCGGCTTCGGACTTCCCGAAAACCTCTACAGCCCTGAAAGGCTCCGACAACTGCGCTCGCGGTATGCGTCCCGCTTCAAATCGGCCTAAATTAACTTCCGTAGCGCGCTGACTCGCCCTAGGGGCCAGATACTTACGCTCGTGCTAATCGGCCAGTTGTGTTGCGGCGGCGGATTTCCTCGAACTGGTTAATCCGCACAGCGCCATTTGGAAGAACGGCGCGGATTTCCAGTTGCCCTCCCATGGCTTCAATGATCTTCCGAAGCGTGCTGATGTACATGTCCGTTCGGCGCTCAACTTTGGAAATGAATGGCTGCTTGACATGTAGCGCCTCGGCCAAAGACTCCTGGGTGAGGTTGAGGGCCTCGCGCAGTTCGTCGAGGGGCATTTCGCGGATCGCTTCCTCAACCTTCGCTTGGACGCGAGCCCGCCTGTCGGGAGACATTCGGGCTTCAAGTTCTCTGAAGTTCCTAGCCATTGATGAGTCCTTCCTTTCTGAGCGCGGCGAGATGGTCATCATAGAGCTTGTCGGCAATGGGGATAATTCTCTCATACCAGCGTCCGTCACCTGTCTTGTCCCCTCCGATAAGCAGGATCGCAAATCGTCTCGGATCAAACGCGTATAGCACGCGGTAGGGACGCCCCGCGTGCTGAACTATGAGTTCCTTCAAGTTCGGATGCCTCGACGAACTGACGGAGCCGGAATGAGGTCTCCTCAGCCCCGGTCCGAGCCGCCGCAGTAGGCCTACCTTCACGGCCACAGCGTCCTGCTCATCTTCGGTAAGGCCAGTCCACCAGTCCCCGAACTCATCGGTGAACTCAACGTCCCATTCCACATGTGCAATATAACCCATTAGGAATATTGATGTCAAGAATCAAGTTGGAATCGGAAGAAGAAGAGTGGCCGCTTCTACTACGAGTAGGGCGTCCAACCTGGGGACTCCAGGAATTCAAGCCCCGCAAGCGTCCACTGGTCCGGAAGAGCACGCTGGGTCCAGACCACGCGGGCCGGGATGGCGCGACGGGGTTCCCCCGCGGAGATAATCCCTACTGTGTCCCCAGGGAGCAGCGCGAGAGGAGTTCGCACCCTTACGCCCCGGAGGGAAAGGTCAACCGTGGAGGCCGCGCGCTCGAGAGTGTAGGCATCGGACAGCACTACGAGCCTGATTGGAATTGTTGCTAGTATCCGCTCCGACCGGCAGAGGCCTGCGGCGGGGACGTTTCGCATGGATGGCTCTCCTTTTCAGACAATGACCGTGCAGGTTCACAGACCTATTTGGTGAACTTAGCCATACTGGCTTGCTCCGACAAGCGCACCTCCGTAACGGTACTGAGCCAGCGTCGGGGTGGTACTGGATTCGGGGTGCGGTGGCGCTGGCGACACGCGCCCTCGAGCGCCTGACTCAGTCGGCTCAACCTTGCGTTCCGAGGCCTTCAGGATGTACATTCATAGCTGGGCGAAAATAAGCGCGAAATCTCTTGTACGAACTTTCCGGCTGGCTGCTTGGGGCCGTCTTGGACGCACACACACGGAAGACCGGAGCCCACAACCAACTCTCCCTCTACCCCGTCAGGCCAGGTCCGGCGCAGGGAAAGGAGACTTCTATCAGCAAAAATTGCCACGGTGCTACCAGATAGTACGTCCGCGCCGCAGGGGAGAACCGCCATGAGTGAGTCACACACCTTGTCCAAACTTCGTTTTGATCCGCCGGGGCCGGGACCATGGTCGCAAGACCCCGTGCATTTTCCTCGCCCGCTGACGCGCTACTTTCAGGAGACGCATCCCCCCGCCTTCGAGAAGGGCACCAACAACTTCGCCCGCTTCTACGGGTTGCTCATCGATGGCCTCCACAGCGCCTACGTGAACGGCTTCGGTTACAACCAAGTGGTGCCGGCTCCTGACGCCGAGGTCCCCGAGCGGTTCAAGCGCGCCGGACAAGTCGTTGCACAGAAGCTCTGGCGGGAACAGCTTCGCGACTGGGACGAGAATCGTAAGCCATCTTCCGTCGCCACGCACCGAGCGCTCCAGGCGGTCAACCCGGACGCTCTCTCCGACTCGGAACTGGTCGCGTATCTGACCCGCTGCCGTGACCACCATTCGGCCATGATCACCCAGCACATGAGTTTCACCGGCGGTGCCACGATCCCCGTCGGGGACTTCCTCGCGCATGTTGGGGACTGGACGGGCCTGCCGCCCTCCGAGTTGCTGGATTTGATGCGCGGCACGGCTGCGGTGTCAGCGGGTGGTTCCGACGAGATGGAGCGCCTGAAGCGTGCGTTCGCCCAGGACGCCGCCGCCCGCGCGGTACTGGCAACCGACGGCGATCCCACACAGATCCTCGCGAGCTTACGTTCGCTGGGGGGGGGAACGGGCGCGGCAGTCTCCGGCTACCTCGACTTGGTCGGCAATCGCCTCATTGACGGCTTCGACATCTCCGAGCCCACGGCACTCGAATTGCCGGGCGCACTCGTCAGAGCTATACGCATCGCCGTTTCCGGGAAATCCCAGGCCGCCTCGGACGTCGATGCCCGCATTGCCGAAGTCCGCGCCAAGGTCCCCGCTGCGCAGCAAGCCGAGTTCGACGAGCTGCTGGGCGAGGCCCGCCTCATGTACCGGCTCCGCGACGAGCGTGGCGTCTACAGCGACATCTGGGCCTCTGGCCTCATGCGGCGCGCCGCCCTTGCAGCCGGCCGGCGATCAGCCACTCGCGGGCGCGTCGCCACCCCTCAGCATATGCTCGAGGCCAGCCTCGAAGAGATGTGCGCGTTAGTGGCGGGCACTGGGGGTCCGTCCGCCGGCGAACTGGCGATGCGCGCCGAATACCGCGCGGGTTACACCGCCAAGGACGCGCCGCCCTTTTTGGGTCCGCCCGCGCCGCCCCCGCCGGACCTCTCGACCCTGCCCCCGGCGGCCGGTCGACTGATGCGCGCGACGTTTATTGCCTTGCACGAGGTCTTCGGGAGTTCCGAGGCGCAGCACGAAGAAAAGGTTCTTTACGGGCTGGCAGCAAGCAAGGGCTGTTACCAAGGGCCGGCGCGCCGGGTCTCAAGCCCCGCCGAATTCGGCCGGATCGTCAAAGGCGACGTGCTCGTCACCGAGTCGACCACCGAGGCCTTTAACATTCTCCTGCCGCTGCTTGGCGGGATCGTTACAGACAATGGCGGCCTCCTGTCGCACGCTGCCATCGTGGCGCGCGAATACGGCATCCCGGGCGTCGTCGGGACTCGCGAGGCTACCGAACTTATCGCCGACGGCGTGCTGGTCCGCGTCGACGGCGATTCTGGTGAAGTGACGGTGCTTCCATGAAAAAAGTTGTGCCTTTTGCAAAGGCCCGCGAACCATCGCTTTACGGGTCGAAGGCCGTGGGGCTCGGGGACGCCGCCCGCCAGGGCCTCCCCGTCCCGCCCGGCGTGGCGCTTTCGGGCGACCTCGTCGAAGCCGTCGCTGCTGGGGAGGACAGCGCCGTCGAAAAGGTAGTGACGGCCATTGCCGCTTTGCGGCCGCCGTTCGCCGTGCGCTCCTCTGCCGTCGACGAAGACGGCGCGGCGGCGAGCTTCGCAGGCCAGCACATGACTTTGCTCAACGTCCATTCGGCGGCCGATGTCCCCGGCGCTGTCCGCGATGTGTGGTGGTCCGCGAATTCGGACGCGGCCATCACCTACCGCCAGCGTGTCGGCCAGTTCACCCGGCCGAGCGTCGGCGTCGTGGTACAGAGTCTCCTGAACCCTCTTGTCGCCGGAGTCATGTTCACTGAGAACCCGGTCACTGGCGCCGATGAGCGATTGATCGAAGCGAGTTGGGGCCTCGGTGAAGCTGTGGTTGCGGGCCTCGTCGTGCCGGACCACTTTCGCCTCGACCGCAGCGGCCAAGTGCTGGAACGCAAGGCCGGGCGCAAGCGCCTTGCCGTCCGCGCGCTCCCGAACGGAGGCACCTTTGAGGAACAGGTGTCAGCCGCGCAGGTGAGTCAGCTCTGCCTCGACGACGCCCAGCTCGCGGCTTTGGGCGAACTTGCCTTGCAGTGCGAGAAGGCCTACGGCCCGCGGCGCGACATCGAATGGGCTTATCAAGACGGGAGGCTTTACCTCCTCCAATGCCGTGCCATCACCACCGGGAAGGCGCGCAGCGACGCGCTCCCGCCTGGTCCGCCCCCGCCTGATCCCGTGGCCGCCCTGCGACGCGTCGCGCTCTTCGCCGATATGGACCGGAGGCAGGCTGAACAAATCGCTCGCCTGCTGAAGGTGCGCCACTTCGCGAAGGGCGAGACCGTCATCGTGGAGGGCTCTGGAGGCGCTGCCTTCTTCCTCATCGATTCCGGAGAGGCCACCGTCACGCGCAAAGGCGTCCACCTCGCCACCCTTGGCCCCGGCGACTACTTCGGGGAGATCGCCCTGATCGACGGAGGCCCTCGCTCAGCCACGGTCACCGCCTCCACCGACCTTTGTTGCTACGGACTAACATTCTGGGAGTTTCGCCCGCTTATCGAAAGGAACGGCACCATCGCATGGAAGCTTCTTCAGGCGCTGGCGAAGCGGTTGCGGGCCGCCGACCTGAAATAAGGTGATGCCCCGCACTTTGGTTGGCCGAGCTGGTGCCGCCCTTCAGCAGGCTGCGGAAAAAGTCGAATTCGATTGAGCGACAGTGGCACAGGCACTCCTGCCTGTGCTGATTTTGTTGGACATGCGACCCGGTCTATGCGCTCATCCGAGTCAATTTGCTTCCATTCTTAACAACTAACGCTGGCCCTGCAGAGCGCGGCCACGTCCAAGCGGATTGCGCAACTGGTCCTGTGGACCGGAAAGTGCGGGGATCGTCGAGGCTGCCTTTGCAGGCGAGAGTAGAGTATTTTGGGCTTTCACGATCCGCTGTTGGCAGGCTTGCTCGCAATCGCCGCTGGGGACCAGCAGGGCCGTGTGGATGTCGCCGTCGGGGAGTATGCCCTGGGCGACAATCTCTCCCGAATCGTTGATGTAACTTGCGAGGTACAGGTGAAGGTCTGAAGGGTTTTCAACGAGCGCGTTCAAGTCAACCATGGGGCCGCCCTGTTGCCAAAGGAAGGCCCGTCCGGCCTGCTCACTAGAACATGAGGAGGTTGAAAGTCCCACGATTTGCCGGAGGTCGTTTATACCCCAGGCCTCGGAGCAGAGATCCTGTCCAACGGTTCCCAAATCAGCGGGCTTTCCCAAGCTCCAGAGCGAGGCATGATCAAGTACGTCCCCGGGCAGCGTAGACCATCCGATCACGTCGCCAAGCTCGTTGATCCAAGCCGCCAAGGAATAGTCTCCGCCGCTTGCGGGAGGCAGATCCTCAAGTACTCCTCGATCCCAAAGGAATCCGTGATAGAACTCGTCGCCAGCCAGGTTGGAAGCGCCCACCACCTGTCCCCAATCATTGAGCCAAACTGAAAAACCAATGGTGCCCCCCAAAGTGCCCAAGTCGATCATCTTGCCGTTAATCCAAAGAAAGGGATCGACGGTGGGGATTCCAGTGGTCTCATTAACGGTGTAAGACGTATACGACTGGCCGGCGATCTGCCCGGACTGATTGATCGCGTAGGCAAAGGCGTCCGGGCCGCCCAGGGTGCCCAGATCCCGCATCACGCCGTTTTGCCACACGAATGCGCGCAATTGGGTCGTGCCGGTAAAACCAAGCAGGCCGAATCCGGTCACGAAATCGGCCGACAATGGGTCCTCGGTCGTGTTGAGCGCGCCTCCAACTGCCTGGCCGATATCGTTGAGGGCCATTGCGGCGCTCTGAGTCCCGCCAAAGGTGCCCAGGTCCTTGATCTTGTCCTTTTCCCAGATCACAGCATGGGCTTCCGGGTATCCAGTGTCCGGATCAACATCTCCGTTTTCTGCGTACCCTGCGACCAAGCTCTCGTTGTTGATCGCAGTAGCAAAGCTGCTGTTGTTGCCGCCATTACCCGGGAGGGAGCCCAGATCGGTTCGGACGCCGCGGTTCCACAGGAAGGCGTGCATCACGTAGCAGCCGGGGAAGTAGTCATTACCCAGGCAATTGGGGCTGAATGGATCGGCAGTTGCCGTTTGGGTGCCGCCAATCGCACCCTTGCTTGCGAGACTCAATGCAAAATAGGAAGTTGAGCTGTTGGGGCCTCCGAGCGTTCCCAAATCATAAAGGGTGTACTGGTGGTACTTGGGTTGTGTTTGCGCCTGCGACCACGAGGGCAAGGCCAAGCATGCGCAGAAGATTAACGTCAGAATCGTGATCCGTCTCATCGTAGCCTCCATGAACTAAAGTTCGTGTCGTTAAATGGGCGAAGATGTTCGACCACATGACCGTGAAGCCAAGCGTTACGCGGACCGGCTACGGCTTGCCGGGCAATAATTCGTCCTGAGTAATTACCTCCACATCTGAGTACTCGGAAGACGGCCCGCTGAGGAGCGGATCCATCGGTTTATCCAGGAGATTCGTGTCGAGAAACGCGGCGATGTAATCGCGAATCGCCGCGATGGTCTTTTCCGCACCCATGGGCCCGGTCTCGACCGCCCCCTCCGCCAGCCAGACCAGATCAGGGGGCGTCACGGGCCCGGCGCCTCGGAGAAACCTGCATAAGGGGCAGGGATGGAATTCGATCACGGTTCCCGACAGGGCTACCTGCTGTGGGCTGCCCCCGCCATTGTCCACGACTACGACATCGCCGCTGAAGCTTCCAGTCGATGACGAGCTGAAGCTCACGGTGATGCTGCACGAGCCTCCCGCCCCAAGGCTAGCGCCACAGGTATTCGTCTGGGAGAATTCTGAAGCACCTGTGGCAGTGAGGCTGGTAATGCTGAGGGCTGTGGCGCCCGTGTTAGTTAGCGTTATCGTCTGCGAGGAAGCCGAGCAGCTAGCGCCGCCGTCGGGAATCGTGCAGGAGAATGTCAAGCTCCCCGGATTCAACTCGACCTCTGTTCCCGTGCCGCTCGACGAGACGGTTTGAGGGCTGTCTGATGCATTGTCAGTAATCGACAACGTTCCGTTAAAGCTCCCGATCGCTCCCGGTGTAAAGGTGACATTGATTGTGCAACTCACTCCGACGGCCAAGCTCTTGGCGCAGGTGTTCGTCTCCTTAAAAGGGACGTTAATACTCATGTCCGTAATACTTAGGCTCTCAGAGCCATAGTTGCTCAATGTGATCACCTGCGCTGGGCTCGTAGTTCCCAGGAGTTGCGTGGTAAAGTCCAGGTTTACGGATGACAATGTCACGTTCGGCCCCGAGACCACGCCAGTTCCGCTGAGTGGAACTGTTTGCGGGCTGCTCGGGTCACTGTCGCTGACCGTGATTGAGGCGCTGAGCGGTCCAAGCTGGCTCGGAGTAAAGGTCACGCTGATGGTGCAGTGCTTTCCCGCATCCAGGCTCGAACCACAGGTGCCGCTTTGGATAAAGTCTCCGCCGTCCGTGCCAGTTATCGCAATGCCAGTTAAGGTCAGCGTCGACGTGCCGGCATTAGTGAGTGTTACCTCTCTCGTGGCGTCGCTTCCGACCAACCGCACGCCGAAATTCAGGCTCGGAGGTGAGAGGGAAACGTCTCCATCCTGTAAGAGGACGGACACTGTGTTGTCGTCGAGGTTAGCAACTGCCAAGTCGAGTCGGCCCTCCCGGTTGAAGTCGCCGGCGACCACTCCTTGCGGGAAAGAGCCGGTGTTCGCTGGAATCTGTGGCTGGAAGGTCCCATCGCCATTGCCCAGGAGCACCGACACCGAGTTGGAACCGCTATTTGCTACAGCTATGTCGAGGTGGCTATCTTCGTTGAAATCACCGATGGCAAGGCTGCCCCATGGAGAAGCGCCCACGGAATAGTCGGTGCGAGTCTGAAAGGTTCCATCTCCATTCCCAAGGAGAATCGAAACCAAACCTATGTTGTCGACCACGGCTATATCGAGCTTGCCGTCGCCATTGAAGTCCGCCGTGGCGCCGGAGGCAGCGTTGGTGTTTAGCGGGTAACTAACTGGCGATTGAAAAGTCCCGTCGCCATTACCGAGCAGGATCAAGACTGCCGATGTGTATGCGTTTCCTTGTCCATCCATTACGGCCAAGTCCAGCTTGCCATCCCGGTTGAAATCACCCACTATGATCCAGTTCGGGTCCTGTCCAACCTCGTGATCAACCCGAGGCCGAAACGTACCATCGCCGTTGCCAAGCAATATCGAGATAACTCCGGTACCGCAGGAGCCACCGCTGCAATTCTGATCTGAGACCACGAGATCCGGTTTGCCATCTCCGTTCACATCCGCCACTGCCACCGAGGTGGGGTTTGTCCCCACCGCGTAGGTGACTCCCGGCTGGAAAGTCCCGTCTCCGTTTCCCAGGAACACGCTTACGTAGTTGTCAGCATAGTCCGACACGACCAAGTCGAGCTTGCCATCTCCCTTGAGGTCTGCAACCGCAACCTGAAAAAACTGGGAAGCGCCCCCGTGGCCGACCGAATAACTTTCAGAAGTCTCAAAAGTCCCGTCTCCATTGCCGAGCAGGACACTTACATCCCCGCTCCCGGTATCGGGAACAATCAAGTCGAGTTTTCCATCTCCATTGAAGTCACCTGTCGCCACGGACCTAGGTCCGGAGCCAGCAGGGAAAGCCGATTCCCTGAAGGCCAAATCCACGGGCAGCGAGACCGGGAAGAAGACCGGATTTGAGGACCCGCCACCGGGGCCGGGATTGACTACAGTCACCGAGGCTGTCTCGGCCTCGGCGACGTCCGAGGCCGGCACGCTCGCCGTCAGTCGGGAACCGCTCACAAAGGTGGTCGCCAGTGGGCTGCCGTTCCAGTTCACCGCGGCACCTGATACAAATCCGGTGCCATTCACGGTCAACGTAAAGGCCGCTGCGCCGGGTATTTTTGTGTCAGGCACCAGGGGTTGGTAGATCAGAGGCCGCGGATTCTGTGCTAGTGCCACGCCGGCAGTCGCCAGTGACAACAGCAGGTTGACGACGACAAACTGTAAGTATCCGATGAACGATTTCCGGTTCCTGTCCGTCATAACTCCCTCCTGTATGCATGGGTAGCGCAGACCGCTGTTTTGGGTCTGCGGGTGTTCGTTCGAGTAATGCGCGCGGCGTCTGGCGTCGCTCGATATCCAGGGCCGTCGATCTACAAGACGGATTTTCGCGACCAACTCCTATATCTGGTTGACAGGCCAC
>Ga0187781_10002828_pt1 | contig 13123 bp, 12 predicted proteins | sample 0715_SJ02_MP02_2_FD_132447 | JGI IMG/M metagenome (GOLD analysis project Ga0187781, IMG submission 132447) | Tropical peat soil microbial communities from peatlands in Department of Meta, Colombia - 0715_SJ02_MP02_20_MG | ecosystem: Environmental > Terrestrial > Soil > Wetlands > Peat | place...
TGTGCTTTGCCAACTCCGGGCAGGCCTGCTTCACCATGTCCCGGGTGCTGGCGCCGCGGTCCCTTTATGAGGAAGCGGTTGCTGCGTTGGTTTTGCAAGCTTCTTCGCTGGTGGTGGGCGACCCGCTGGCCGAGGACACGACCATGGGGCCGCTGGCTAACCCGCGGCAGCGGGCCGGCGTGGAGTCGTGCGTGTCGACCGGGATCGCGGCCGGGGCCCGGGTGGTCGCGGGCGGGCGGCGCCCGGCCACGCCGGTCCGCGGCTATTACTACGAGCCGACCGTGTTCGCCGGGGCGACCGCCGGGATGTCCATCGCCCGGGACGAGATCTGCGGGCCGGTGGTGAGCGTGATCCCGTACGACGACGAGTCCGAGGCGGTGGCGATCGCCAACGACTCCAGCTACGGGCTGGCCGGGAGCGTGTGGACCAACGACCCCGAGCGGGGCCTGCGGATCGCGCGGCGCGCGCGGGTCGGGACGTTCGGGGTGAACCTGTACGTGCCGGACATCGGGGCGCCGTGGGGCGGGCGCAAGGCCAGCGGGATGGGCCGCATCTACGGGCCGGAGGGGCTGGAGGCCTACCTGGCCACCAAGTGCGTGTTCCTGCCCGCGGCGGGCGGGGCCGACCCGGGCTCGACGGCGCTTCGCTAGGGCGCGCCCGGGTCGCCGGGGTCGCCAGGGTCGCCGGGGTCGCCAGGGTCGGCGGGGTCGCCGACCTCATGCCACGGCGACAACGGGAGCGGCGCCACGGTGCTGGCCCGGATCGGGATGAGCTGGGTGGTCGGTTGCTCCGCTGGCACCGGCTCGGCCGTGGTGCCGCGGGTGGCCTCGCTCCCCTCGGCCGGGCGGGTCCGCCATCTCGACGGCACGAACATCGGCACGATCATGGCCAGGCCGACCGCGGCGAGGATGCCGTTGTACAGCATGGCCTCGAAGCCCGCGCCGAAGGGATCCGACCGCAGCGGGATCAGGTCGACCCCCTTCCGCACGTTGACCAGGTACAGCGTCGTCCAGCCGAGCAGCAGCAGCCCAGGCAGCCCGGCGGCGAGCGGGGAGACGCGCGGCATGGCGATCAGGAGCCCGGCCAGCAGGGCGGTGCCGGTCACTGCGGCGAGCGCGAGAAGCACGCGGTGATCGGAGAGGAGGGAGCCCCCGCCGGCCGGCAGGTTGGACGGCTGGTCGGCCGGGGCGGGCAGGCGCAGCAGCCGGCGATACCCCCAGGCTCCCGGGAAGAACAGCACTCCGGCCATGATGACGGCCAGGACGAGCCCGATCCGGTGACGCATGTGGCTGACCTCCGTATCGTCAGACCAGCGCGATGCTCCCTACTTCGGAACGGAATCTGACCCGGCCGCGTTACCCGCGTCGAGGGGCGAGCAGATCGGGCAGCCGGCCTGGCCGTCGCGGCACCCTGGATGATCCGGCAGGTGGGACCACGGATTGTTCGGTAGAAACTGATCCGTCGATGGCGACGGCGCGAGCGAGGCGTAGATGGCCTGGTGCTCGGCGGCGGAGCGGGCCCAGGAGTAACGCTCGACCGTGGCCCGCGCGGCCGAGCGCAGCCGGTCCGCGAGCTCGGGGTCGTCCAGGACCGCGGCGAGGGCCGCGGCCAGAGCCGGCGAGTCGTCCACCGGCACCAGCAGGGCGTCCCGGCCCGGGCTCAGGAACTCCCGGAACACCGGCAGGTCGGACGCCACCACCGGCAGCCCCGCGCTCATCGCCTCCAGGACCGCCAGGCCCCAGCCCTCCTTGGTGGAAGGGAACGCGAGCACGTCGGCCGCGGCGTACCAGCCGGGAAGTTCGGCGTCGGGCACCGTGCCGAGCAGGACCACATCATCGTCCAGGCGAAGGCCGAGGCCGGGCAGCGAGGCCAGCACCCGGTCCCGGTAGGCGCGGTAGTCCTGGAACGAGTGCCCCCCGACAACCGCGTGCACCGGGCGGCGGCCCGCCTGCTTGAGGGCGGCGATCGCCCGGACCAGGGTGTCGCTGCCCTTGCGCGGTTCGATGCCGCCCACGGACAGGATCAGCGGGCGGCCGGCCGCCCCGGCGCGCTGCCGTAGCTCCTTGGCCTGGCCGGCGTCGGCCGCCTGGAAGCGGGCGGGGTCGACCCCGTTGTGCACCACCTCGGCGGCGGTACCGTACTCGCGGCGCAGCAGGTCCCGCCAGTGTTCGCTGACGACCAGGATCCGGTCCGGCTCCAGGATGGCCCGCCGCTGGCACTCGATGAGCGAGGGGCTGGTGAAGTCGTCGACGTGATGGACGGTGCGGACTACGACCAGACCGGTGCTGGGAGCGGAGTCGCGGACCTGGCAGGCGGCGCGGGCCGAGATGCAGTCCTGGGTGTGCAGGACGGGATAGGCGGCGGCGAGGGGGCCCAGTCCTTCGGCCAGCGCGGTGACGCTGGCGAAGACGCGTTCTTCCAAGGTCGGCAGGGTCGGCGGGGCGGGGATGATCGTGACCGGTGCCCGGACGGGACGAAAGAAGCCGACATCGGGGTCACCGAGCGCGATGACCCGCACCGGATACCCGGCCGCGTGCAGCGCCTCCGCCAGGTGGACGGTGTGGACCGCCCCGCCGCGGGGCTTGACCGAGTAGGTGACCAGGCCGACCGGCAGCTTCGGGTCGCTCACGGGCGCCCCGCGGTGGCCAGGGCGGGCTGACGGGCCGCGACGGCGGCCGCGACCCGCGCCGCCTCGGCGGCGCTCGCGGTGACGATCGCGCCTGCGTCCCGAAGCGTGCTGCGCTGCCGGTCGAGCCCTTGCCGGTCGGCACGGGCGCCCAGCACGTGGGCGATCACCGCGGTTCCGCTGGCCACGAGGTCCGCGCAGGTGCCCGCGACTTCGCCCGCGGGATCGGGATGTGAGCCGTACCCGAGGACGACGTCGAGCAGGACGGCCGCGATGTCGCCGCCGAAAGCCTCCGCCCGCATGATCTCGGTCCGCGCGGCCGGGTCGATCATCGGGTGCGGGCGGCCCTTGGTGTACTCCTCTTCGCCGAGGTCCAGGCAGACATGCGCGCCGGGCGGCGCGGGCAGCCCGAGGTCGTGGTGCAGCGGGATGTTGGAGTAGACCGGTCCGAGCACCCGGCTGAGCACGACTTGCGCCTCGTAACACAACGTGCCGCCGGTGAAGAAGCCGCGGACGGCGCGCCGGGGGCCGGCCATCCGCGCGGCCGCGCGCTCGACCGCCTGACTCAGGCCGTCCCCTGGGCCGGGCACGGCCCGGCCGAGGATTCCGGTTACCTGCAGCGCCCCTTGCTCGAGCGTGTCGGCCAGCAGCGCGTTCCCGATCCGGCCGTCGGGAGCGGACATGCCGAGGCAGGCCGCGACCACCGGGGTGGAGCGGCTGGCGCCGATAACCATCCGCGCCACATCGGGGTCGGGGGGCTTGGAGACGAGCAGGATGACCTCGGTATCGGGGTCGGCGTCCAGCGCCCGCACCGCCTCGCCCGCCATGAGCCCGCCCACGGCGGCCGACAGGTCCCGGCCGCCGACGCCGATCACCTGGGAGACTCCGATGCCCCACCGGTCCAGCAGGGACATCACCTCCTGGGCCCCGGTCCCGGCCGCGGCGACCACCCCGACCGGGCCGGGCACCACCGCGTTGGCGAACCCGAGGCCCACCCCGGCCAGGACCGCGGTGCCCGCGCCGGGACCCATCAGCAACAAGCCCAGCCGGCGAGCCCGTTCCTTCAGCTCCACCTCCTCGGCTAGCGGCACGTTGTCGCTGAACAGCAGGACGTGCAGGCCCGCCGACAGGGCCGAGTGCGCGGCGAGCGCGGCGTACGGGCCGGGCACTGACACCACCGCCACGTTGGCCCCGGGCAACCTGGCCACCGCCTCGCCGACAGTGCGGGGTGCGGGGCGCCCCGGTTCTTCGCGCGCCGCGGCGGCCTCGGCGAACACGGCCGTCCGGCCTCGCTCCAGGGCGCCGACGGCGGCCGGGTCGTCGGCGGCGCGGACCGCGAGCACCAGCGCGTTGGCGTCGGCTCCGGCCAGGTCGCCAGGCGGGAAACCCCGGCCGGTCAGGTCCTCGACCGCGGCCGGGGTGGCCATCATGGCCGCCGCCCAGCTCACTCCGGGGTCGTCTTCCATGGCCCGGGTCGCGCTGAGCAGCAGCAGCGAATCCCGGTAGGTACCCGGGAACACCAGCATGGCCGGGACGCTCACCGGCTCCGCTCCGCGTGGGCCGGGGTGCGCTCGATGCGCGTGCCCGATCGCGCGCCGGTGCCGGTCAGCGTGGCCGTCAGCAGCTCCGGCGAGGTGATCGCCGCCAGTTCCCCGCCGCCGTCCAGGAAGCGGAGCGCCGCCTCGATCTTGGGCCCCATGCTGCCCGGCGGGAACTGGCCCTCGGCGAGGTAGCGGGCGGCGTCGGCGGCCGCGATCGTGCCCAGTTCGGTCTGGGTTGGCTGGCCGTAGTCGAGCATGACCCGGTCCACGGCGGTGACCAGCAGCAGGGCCTGGGCTCCGAGCAGCCGGGCGATCAGCCCCGCCGCGCGGTCCTTGTCGATGACCGCGTCGGCGAGGGCGCCGTACGGACCGATGGCCTGAACCGGTATCCCGCCGCCGCCCCCGGCGATGACCAGGTGACCCGCGTCCACCAGGGCCCTCAGCGCGTCGATCTCGATCACGCCGACCGGTTCGGGCGAGGCGACCACGCGGCGATAGCCGCGGCCGGCGTCGGGCTGGACGACCCAGCCCCGGGTTTCGGCCAGCTGCCGCGCTTCGGCGAGCTCGAAGAACGGGCCGATCGGCTTGGACGGAGCACCGAACGCCGGATCGGCCGGGTCGACCGTGACGTGAGTGATCAGCGCGACCGCGGTTCCCGGGCCGCGCAGCAGGTCGACAGCGCGGGCCAGGAGGCTGCCCAGCAGTCCCTGGGTCATCGCGCTGAGCAGCGGCAGCGGCTGGGCGGGCACCATGGCGGTCGCTTCCTGCTGCAGGGCCAGGTTGCCGACCTGCGGGCCGTTGCCGTGCACGACCACCACCCGCCAGCCGGCCTCGATGACGGCGTGCACCGCGGAGGCCATTGCCGCCGCGTTCGCCAGCATCTCGTCGCAGGTCCCGGACTGTCCCACCCGGGTGAGCGCGTTGCCGCCGAGCGCCACCACCGCAGTCTTCGTCATCGGGCCCTGCTGCTGATCGACGGGGTAGGGTCTAATATGAGTCGTATAGGTGACGGCTCGTTTAGAATAGTAAACGCGGCGCACGAGAGGTGCAATGGCCGGTCCCGGTTCCGGGCCCGCTGGTTCCGGGCCCGAGAACGCTGGCGCGCCCGGCGCGTCTGGCGCGTCCGGCGCGTCTGGCATGCCTGGCGCGTCTGGCGCGCAGCAGGGCGGGCGGCCCGGGGTCCCGCACGCGGTGCTGAGGTCCTGGGACCAGGCCGAGGCCCGGTTGTTCCCGACGATCATGGCGCGGCCGGACGTCTACCAGCAGTCGGTCATCTTGATCCAGCGGCTGCTCGGCCGGCTCCGTGACACCTGCCTCGACCTGCCTGCGCTTTTGGCGGCGCACGAGCGCGGCGGCGATCTGGTCACTGACCTGGCTGGTGAGGCCGACGCCGGGAGCCAGCCCGACCTGGTGGCGGCGGCCGCGTGCGCGATGCGCTACCGGGAACTGGTGGCGGCACTGGCCGCTCAGGGCCGGCTGGCCGCGCTGGCCCGGGCTCGCGACCAGGGCCAGTCCTGGGCGGTCGTGGAGGAAACCGGCACACCAGATCGCGCGCCCTTCGTTCCGTACCAGCGGATCGAGGCCGAGGTCGGCACCGGGCGGGCGGTGGTCATCTCGATCGAACCGGACGAGACCCTGAGCCGGGCCGTGTACCGCCTCGACGAGGGCCAGATCGACCTGGTCACCGGCGGCCTGCGGATCGGCGCGATCATCGGCAGCTACCTCGACCCGGATGCGTTCGCGGCGGCTCTGCGCGAGGTCAGGCCTGAGGCCGGCGGCCACACAGAACAGGGCTGAGCCCGCCGTCGGCGACGGCCCCCGGCGGTCGGTTGAGCCTGCCGTCTGCGGCCCCCCGGGTGGTAGGCCTGAGCCCGAAGTCCCCGAGATCTTGCCTTGACGTGACGGCAAGGTTTATCAAGGATGGTGAACGTCCGTATCGCATCAAACAAGGCAGCGGCCAGTCGGCCTGGATGGGCGGAGGAGGGAACGATGGCTGAGTCCCCGGGCCCCGGGGTCGCAGACCACCCGGGCAGATCGGCCGGGTTGGCCCACCTCATCACCGAGCTGCAGGGGCACGGCCTGCGGGTCGAGGTACCACTGGAGTCACGCCAGGGCGGGGCGGGACCGGCGGACGCCGGCATGCTCTGGATCGACGGCTTCGCCGCCACCGTGCCCACCAGCGCCGAGTACGTGCGGGCCTCGCCGTACGTGCTGCGCGCGGAGGACGACGGCTGGGGCGTGTACCGGGACGGCGAGCGGCTAGCGTCGGCCGAGCCGTTCCAGCGTCCCCGTTACTACGACCTGGCCACGGCGGACGGCGTCCCGTACTGGCAGATCGCCCTGCTGCATCTGGACTCCCTGGCCAGCACCGTCATCCAGACCTGCGCCTACTGGGGCAACTCGGACCAGTGCACGTTCTGCGGGATCGGGGTGACGCTGGCGAACGGGCGGACCATCGCCAAGAAGACCCCGCAGATGCTGGCCGAGGTGGCGGTGGCGGCCAAGGAACTCGACGGTGCGGTGGACGCCACCCTGACCACGGGGACCACCGCCACGCCGGACAAGGGCGCGCTGTACGTGGCGCGCTGCGGCCAGGCCGTGCGCGAGGCCGCGGGCCTGCCGGTCGAGGTGCAATTCGAGCCACCTCGCGACCTGGCGGTCATCGATCAGGTGCGGGACCTGGGCATCAGTTCGGTCGGCATCCACGTGGAGAGCTTCGACCCGCAGGTGCTGGCCCGGGTCGCGCCGGCCAAGGCGCGCACCGGGATCGATGGATACTTCCGCGCCTGGGAGCGGGCGGTGGCCGCGTTCGGCGAGGGCCAGGTGTCCACGTACGTGATTCTCGGCATGGGCGAGGACCCGGAGCTGACCGTGGCAGGCTGCCGCCGCGCCATCGACCTCGGGGTGTACCCGTTCGTGGTGCCGCTTCGCCCGACCGTGGGCAGCCTGATGGAGCATATGCCGGCCCCGCCGCCGGAATACTGCGAGGCGGTCTACCGCCGGGTGGTGCCCTACCTGACCGCGCGCGGTCTTGGTGCCCGCGGGGTGGCCGCCGGGTGTGCCAGGTGCCAGGCGTGTTCGGCGATGAGCCTGCTCGAGACGACTGCGGACAAAGATGGCCGGACCTACCTCCCGATCCTCAGCAACCGGTAGCCGACCGACGCGGACGCCCGGGCCGACCCGGACCGGCCAGCTGACCTGCCGGGCGGCATCCGGCCCGGAGGAGCTCGCGGCCCATTTCCGGATCCGTCACCAGGTCTTCGTGGTCGAGCAGGGCCTGTTCCGGACTCCGGGTGCCCGGGACGGCGGCGGTTGGGACCGGGACGGCCATGACGCCGACCCGGCGACGGTACACGTGGTCGGGCTCTTTGACGGGGTGGTGTGCGGGACCGTCCGGCTCTACCCGGTGCCGGAGGTGCCGGGCCGGTGGAAGGGTGACCGGCTGGCCGTACTGGACGGCCAGCGCCACCATGGCCTGGGCGCGCCGCTGGTGCGGTTCGCGGTGGCCGCGGCCGCAGCGCGCGGCGGACGGGAGATGGAGGCCTACATCCAGCCCGCCAACGTGACGTTCTTCGAGTGGCTCGGCTGGCGGCCGACCGGCGGGCTGGTAACCTACGCCGGCATTCCGCACCAGCGGATGCTGACCGAGCTGCGGGTCAGCCGTGCACCGGCGACGTAGCGGTGCTGGCTGACCGGGTCAGGTTGGTCACCGATTCCGTGCCGAGGTCGAAGGCGGTCGCCACCTGGTCCGCCTGGCGGAGCCGCACGAGGCCGGTGCCGTCCAGGGTGCCGACGACCGCGGCGGCCAGGCCGCGGCCGGCGAACGCCCGCAGGCAGTGTTCCTCTTGCCCGGACGGGACGCAGAGCAGGAACGCGAAGCACGGGAAGCAGCACAGCCACTGCTCCAGGCTCACCCCGGCCGGGACGGGCAACGCGTCCAGGTCGAGGGTCACGCCCAGCCGGTTGCATTCCAGCAGCATGGCCAGCGAGCCGACCAGGCCGGCCATGCTCACGTCCTTGGCCGCCGCGACCCAGCCACGGGCGGCGCCCTCGGCCAGCAGCCGGACGTCGCCGGCCAGTTGCTGGCCTCGCTCGTCGAACGACGGGAAGAAGGGGAAGTCCGCCCGCATCCGACCCTCGACACAGCAGGCGACCACGAGCGACTGCCCCGGCCCGGCGTCGCGGGCGGCCAGCGGGCGGTCGGCCCGGCCGAGGCCGAAGGCGGACAGTCCGGGCGGCCCGGCGGTGATGGTCAGGTGGCCGCCGACCACAGGTACCTGGTAGAGCAGGGACGCCCAGCGCATGCCCTCCAGAACCTGCTGGATGACCGGGCGCGGGCCGGTCACCGTGTCGACCAGGGCCAGCGGCCAGGCCCCCATCGCGGCCAGGTCGTTGAGGTTGGTGGTCACCGCGGCGACACCGGCGCCGTGCGGGTCGGCGGCGACGAATGAGGGCAGGATAGCTTCGCCGCCCACCACCAGGGATGTGCCTGCGGTCGGCACGACCGCGCCGTCGTCGCCGGGCCCCGCGAGCCAGTCGGTACTCCCGAAGACGTCACTGACCAGCCCGATCTCGGCTTTGGCGGCGACACCCGGATGGGTCCGCACCCGGTGGATCAACTCCGGCAGGTCGGCGGGCATCCGCGCCCCCCTCCGATCAATCCTTGCACTAAAGTGTAGGCATATCTATCATAGCGTTCATGCCGGGTCCCGACTTCCTCGACCTGCCGACCCGGGCGACCAAGCCGCGCGGCATCGGCATCACCCACGTCCTGGACCGGGGCATCCCGCTGGCGCAGGCGGCGGACCTGCTGGCGATGAGCGAGTCCTACATCGACGTGTGGAAGCTGGGCTGGGGCATTTCCTACCTGGACCCCACCCTGCCGGGCAAGCTCGAGCTGCTGGCCGAGCACGGGGTCCTCGCCTCGCCGGGGGGGACGCTGCTGGAGATCGCCTGGGCGCAGGGCCGGGTGATGGAATTTCTCGACTGGGCCCGCGGCTGTGGATTCCCGTGCGTGGAGGTGTCGGCCGGCACGGTGGCCATGGACCAGGGCGCCAAGCAGGAGCTCATCGCCGAGGCCGCCCGGCACTTCATCGTGCTGGCCGAGGTGGGCCCGAAGGACCCGGGCGTACGGCTGGCGCCCGCGCAGTGGGCGCAGGCTCTGGCCGGTGACCTCGAGGCCGGTGCCACATGGGTGCTGGCCGAGGGCCGCGCCAGCGGCACGGTAGGCATCTACGAACCCTCCGGCGCGGTGCGCGAGGACGTGATAACCGCCCTGGTCTCGGTGGCCGGCCCGGACTTCGTGGTCTTCGAGGCCCCCCGGGAACAGCAGCAGGCGTGGTTCGTCCGCCGGTTCGGCCCCGACGTGAACCTGGCCAACGTCCCTCCGGCCGAGGCGCTCGGGCTGGAGACCCTCCGGCTCTCGCTGCGGGCCGACACCTACGGGGCCTGGTCGCCCGGTTCGCTGCCCGCGCATAGGACGTGACCGGACCGCCGGTGAACCTGGTCCCGTCCCAGTACCGTAACGTCAGCGTCGCTGACGTACCGGTGGCACTCGACGAGGCGAGCCTGCGCGGTCACCTGCTGGGCCGGCCGGTCTACCGGCGGACCAGGTACCTGGTGGCCCGGCGCGGCGAGGCCAGCGCGGTGGTGGAGGTCAGCAAGGAATCAGAGCTGCCGCTGTTCTCCCCCGTCGTCGAGATGTCGGTGCTCGCCCGGCCGGACGAGACCGCGTTCGTCGACGCGCCCGAGACCGACACCGCTGTGCCGACCCAGATGGCCCGCGTCGCGGCCCGGCAGGCACCTGGCGCCCGGTGCGTTATCGTGCGCGGCCGGTACGGCCACGTGAGCTTCATCCTCGATCCGGCCCCGATCCAGATCGGGGTGGTGGAGGTGGTGCCGCCCTGGCCGCCCAAGCTGGCCGACCAGCTGAGCCGGGTGCTCGAGCTGGCCGAGGACCTGCCGCCGGTCGAACTCGTTCCGTACCTGGTGGACCTGGACGCGCTGGCCGCGACCAGGCCCGCAGAGCACTACCTGTTCCCGTGCCGGGCAGGGCAGCCGACGCAGGACCAGCCCCGGGCCGCCACCGAGGTCTCCTACCTGGACGAGGTCCCCGAGCGGGCGCCGTGGACGCTGGTCGGGTGCGCCCGGTCCAAGTCCATCCACGACTGGTTCTACGGCGACGACGTGCCGATGGTGGACATGTGCCCGCGCAGGCTCGCGGGGAACGGCTCGGCGCTGGCCGGGAACGGCTCGGCGCTGGCCGGGAACCACGAGCGGCCCGGCTCGCTGCCGGTGATCACCAAGTGCTGTCTGCTGGAGGACCGGGTCGGACAGGAAGCAGGCCTGGTGGTGGTGCCCTGGGGCGCCAGCCTGGCCCAGATCAGGGAAGGGCTGCGGTTGGCGCTGACCGCGGGACAGTCCGCGGACCCGGTCCAGCTATGACCACCCGGATCACTGACTCAGTCTTCTACCAGCATCTATGGGGAACAGCCGAAGCCAGGGACGTCCTCGGCGAGGAGGGCCGGCTGCGGGGCTGGCTGGAGGTGATCGTCGCCCTGGCCCAGGCCCAGGCCGCGACGGGCGTGATCCCGGCCAGCGCCGCCGCTGCCATCGCCGAGCACGCGCGGCCCGGGCGGCTCGACCTGGCGTACGCGGCGGAGCAGACCCGGCAGACCTCCCACTCCATGCTCGGCCTGATCCGCGCCCTGCAGCGGGAGGTGCCCGAAGAGGCACGCCAGTACGTGTACATCGGCGCTACCGTCCAGGACATCACCGACACCGCCACCGCCCTGGCGCTGCGGCGGATCGGCGGCATCATGTGGCGGGACCTGAGGCGGATCGAGGAGCGGCTGCTGGAGCTGGCCGTGGCGCACCGGTCCACCGTGATGGCGGGCCGTACGCACGGCCAGCCCGGCAGCCCGGTGACGTTCGGCTGGAAGGCAGCCTCCTGGGCCGATGAGGTCCGCCGCCACCTGGACCGGCTCCGAGAAGGTGGCCCGCGCTGGCTGGACGGGCAGCTCGGCGGCGGGGTGGGCAGCCTGGTGTTCTACGGGGATCGCGGCCCGGCGGTCCGGGCCAGGTTCTGTACCGAGCTCGGGCTGGCCGATCCCGGCATCTCGTGGCTGACAGCTCGCGACCGCGGTGCTGAGTTCGCCCAGCTCCTCGCACTGATCTGCGGCACCATGGCCCGGATCGGCGGCGAGGTATACGAGCTGCAGCGGCCGGAGATCGGCGAGCTCGCCGAGGCGTCCCAGGCCGGCACGGTCGGCAGCATCACCATGCCGCACAAACGCAACCCCGAAGCGAGCGAGCATCTGGACACCCTGGCCCGGCTGGTCCGGGCGAACGCGGCCGTGATGACCGAAGGGGTAGCGCAACAGCATGAGCGGGACGGCCGCGGCTGGAAGGCCGAATGGGTAGCGCTGCCGGAAGCCTGCCTGCTGGCTGCGGCGGCCCTGCAGATCGCGATCGGCCTGCTGGCGGGCCTGACCGTGGACGCCGAGGCGATGCGCGGCAACCTGGCCCGGCACGGCGGGTATCCGGTCAGCGAGCGGGCCCTGGCCCTGCTGGCACCGCGGCTGGGAGCGCGCCGGGCCCAGGAGCGGCTGCAGCAGGCGTTCGGTGCCCAGGCGGCCGGCCTGACCGCCGAGCAGGCACTGGTGAACGCCGGGCTGCTCAGCCCGGCCGAGGCGCGGGAACTGACCGCGCAGCCGGACACCGGCTCGTGCCAGGTCATGGCCGACCTGGTCGTGGAGCGGGCCCGGGCCGCCCGGGCCGCCGAGCCGGAGGAATGGCCGTGAGCAGCGGGACAGGCCAGGTCGCCGGGCCAGGGGAATGGCCGTGAGCGGCGGGGGGCCGGGCCGCGCAGACGGCCGGGTCGGAGCAAGGGCCGTGCTCGGGGCGGACGCGGCCGCGCGGTTCCGCCTGGCGGCGCTGCCCACCCCGCTCATCGACGCCCCACGCCTGGCCGAGGTGGTGGGCGCCGGCACGCTGTACGTTAAGCGCGACGATCTCACCGGGTTCGCATTCGCCGGCAACAAGGCCCGTCCGCTGGAGTTCCTGCTGGCGGCGGCGCGCGAGGAAGGCGCGGACACGCTGGTCACCGGCGGCGCGCCGGGCTCGAACTTCTGCGCGGCGACCGCCGCGGCCGCGGCGCGGGCCGGGCTGCGGTGTGAGCTCGTGCTGGCCGGCCAGCCGGGACCGCCGGGACCGGCTCTGGCCCTGGCCCGGTCCTGGGGTGCCGCGATCCGCTGGACTGGTGTGGCCGAGCGGGACAGCGTGGACGCCGAGCTGCCCGCGGTCGCCGCCGAACTCGCCGCCGACGGCCGCCGTCCCTACCTGATCCCGCGGGGCGGGGCCACCGGGGTGGGCGCGGTCGGGTACGCGCTGGCCGCCTTCGAGCTGTGCGAGCAGTTGACCGCCCATGCCGTCGATGCCGCGCGGGTGGTGGTGGCCGTCGGCTCCGGCGGCACCCTGGCCGGCCTGGTGGTCGGCAACGTGCTGATGGGCAGGCCGCTGTGGCTGGTCGGCGCGTCGGTCAGCCGTCCTGCGGAAGAGACGGCCGGGCGAGTGCTGGCGCTGGCCAGGGAATGCTTGGCGCTGCTGTCGACCGGGGACGACATCGGGCCGGAGGACGTGGTGGTGGCCGATGCCCGCGGGCCGGGCCACGGCCTGGCGTCGCCGGAAGCAGCCGCGGCGGCAGAACAGGCGATGCGGACGGAGGGACTGATGGTGGATCCGGTCTACACCGCGAAGGCACTGGCCCTGGTGAGCCGGTACGCAGCAGGGGGGAACGTCGTGTTCTGGCATACCGGCGGCATGCTGGACGTGGTCGCGATGGCGGCGGGGGCAGGGCGGTGACCACCGCGTCCCGGCCCGCGGCCGGCCCGCCGGCGGGGCCGCCCGTCGGGCCGCCCGCTGCCGAACTCGTCGAGGCAGGGTTCGACCTGGAGAA
>Ga0187781_10002829_pt1 | contig 13119 bp, 8 predicted proteins | sample 0715_SJ02_MP02_2_FD_132447 | JGI IMG/M metagenome (GOLD analysis project Ga0187781, IMG submission 132447) | Tropical peat soil microbial communities from peatlands in Department of Meta, Colombia - 0715_SJ02_MP02_20_MG | ecosystem: Environmental > Terrestrial > Soil > Wetlands > Peat | place...
TGAGCAACTGAGTCATTCCCATAATGAAAGGATCTACGTCTCCAACGCCCATGATCGCGGCAAGTGCATAGACCCCGGCTTTACCGAGATATTCAGTGGCAAGATGCGTTGCGACCAACATCGCCACAAAAAGCGCTGCGAACAAAAGCGCGGCACTAATTTCCAGCGGATTTTTGGGTTGGGTGTTGCTCACTGGTTTGATCGCGCTCGAGTCCGATCGCCGGGACCATAACCAGCCAAACCCAATCGCAAGTGCCGCCAACGCGACAAACGGAAATGCCAGCCTTTCAAATAACTCCTTATTGAATATCGCTAAAAGAACGACCAAACGCAGGTACATCATTCCGGAGGCAATCAGTACGGCCCCGGAAAACAGGTGTGGCTGATCCTCCGTCGCCGATCTTCGGGCCAGGGCCACGGTTGTTATAGTCGACGAGTAGGCACCGCCAAGTACCGCGGAAAGAAGGATGCTGCCTTGCTCTTTCGTGAGCCGTTGCAACACATAGCTGCCGTAGGAGACTCCGCTCACGGCAACGACGACCAGCCAGGCACGAAAGGGATTTAATGCGAACGGACTGATCTCGGTATTCGGCAGCAGGGGCAATATGACTGCGGACAGGAGCAAAAACTTTGCGAAGGTAAGAATATCGTCGGCCTCGATGCGCTTGGCCAAATCTTCCAGTCGAGCTTTAAGATCCAGCAAAAGCACGCTGATTACTGTCAGCGCGGTTGCAATCCAAAACATTTCCTGATAAACGAGCGCACCGACCAAGTAGGTGGTCAGGCCGGACACTTCCGAGGTGACGCCGGAATATCCGGAAGAGGCGAGCTTGTGCCAGTACGCCATGAGCAAAAAAGCCGCAACCACAACAAATCCCAGTGCCTGGGGCAATAATTCGCCGTGCGATACCACGGCCATCGCGTAGCCAATCAGGCCGATCAGGGGAAATGTGCGTACCCCCCCAAATGCGAAGCGATCGCCCGTGATCTTTCGTTCTTCGCGCTCCAGTCCGATCAGAAAGGACAGGAAAAGTACAAAGAGAATTTGTATGCCTTCAGGGGCAAGCCAGTCGAGATATTTCATAACGAAACCAAAAAGTCGGTGGCGTTCAAGATAGGGACAGCCGCGTACCTCAGGGAAAGCTCAAGGGAAAAATACCGCCCAGCGGTGCAGCGGCATCCGAAGGACGGCACAATATATTCTCTATTGCCTTTCATGGCAGCCAATCTTATGGCCAAGGCGCCGGCAAGGCGAAAACGCAACTTGGCGCCAGGACGATAGCTTGCCCCGTTTTAGCAGCGTGCCTGCCATGACGCCGCGCTCTGGGAGCATGAATGAAAATCGCTCGCCGTCACGACCACTTGATCCGGCTGCTGAGTCTATGGGCCATCGGAATCGCCGGATCCATACTTGGCGAAGCCAGTGTCGCTGCGCCGGCGCTCGGAACCTACAACATCGACGCGGCCCGAATTTCGGTTTCTGGATTTTCCGCCGGGGGATTTTTCGCGATGCAGATGGGCGTCGCATATTCCTCCGTGTTTCACGGCGTCGGAATTTTCGCGGGCGGCCCGTACGATTGCGCACGGCAATCTTACGTCTATGGCTGTATCAACAATGCCGTACCGGACATTATTGGGTCGGTTGCCAATATGAGAAGCTGGAGCGGTAACCGAATTGATAGCGTCAAGAACATCAGCGGCCAGCGCGTGTACATTTTCGTGGGCAAAGACGACGGTATCGTCGGACCAAACGTCACACGAGAAGTCGAGCGACTGTACGTTGACGTCGGCGGGTTTGTCGCGGGCGCCAATGTCAAGTATGTCGAACTTGACGGCGTCAATCATACGTTTCCAACCGATTTCAATCGTGCTGGCGACAGCCCGTGTGATTTCCTGGCATTGCCCTACATCAGCAATTGCCAGTTTGACGGCGCCGGCGACGCTCTGCAGTGGATCTACGGGGCTCTGAATGCGCCTAATGCCGGGACTCTCAGTGGGAACTTGATCGCGTTCGATCAGACTCCGTTCATCGGCCACGGATCGGGCATGGACACCACGGGCTGGGTCTACGTGCCCGCAAGCTGCGCGGCGGGACACCGCTGCGCCCTTCATGTGGCCTTGCACGGCTGCCAACAAGCGTATGCGGTCATCGGCGCGTTCTTCCTGAACAACACGGGGTACAACCGCTGGGCCGATAGTAACAACATGATCCTGCTATACCCGCAGACCTCGGCATCGCTAAGCAATCCCTTTAGCTGCTGGGATTGGATTGGATTGTATGGATCGGACTACGACCAAAAATCTGGCATCCAAATGAAAGCAATCATGGCTATGATCCGCCACATAGTAGGCGGCAGCTCCGCTATCGCTCCCGCAATGAATCGCGACGCGCATGGCAATGACGTATCGTCACTTTCGGGCAAATCCCCTGCGACGACGTACTGATCCTGAAAGTCGCCCGGCTTTTAGGTCATGTCCGGTCCGTCGTACTTCAAGAATTTCTGCGAGCAGGTTTGCCATCAGCCGCTAAAAAAAAGTCCAAATCATTGCGGCTGTGCTCAGCGGACTCCCGAACGGGTTTGCGGAACCTGTAAACGAACTTCAAGCGAGCAGCCCATTGCGTGGGGCAGCCCCGCAATGACAGCCACTTGACTCGCTCCCAGGAAAATCAAGGCACCCTCAAGATGACGATCACCCCAACACGCCCTGCCGTCTGTCGAACCGACGCAGGCGTTGGTTCAATCGAACAGGGCGCGTTCAATCTCAGCAAATGTCCGCGCAACCTCGAAGGGCTGCACCGCAATGCCAAGTTGCCTTCCGATCTGGGTCGCAGAGAAGATGCCGCGGATTTTGGTAATGCCCGTCGCCGTATCGCGGTCAGCAACCAAGGCATGTTGACGACCCGATGCCTTGAGCGTAGCGACGACGTGCCCGACTTCGGCGTGAAGTATATCGGCGAGCTCAAGAATGTCGATATCAGGCCGTGAGATCATCAGATCCGCGACGCGCAAATCCCCGAACTTTGCACCGCGCTCGTGCAGTAACTTGATCGGGCGCTCACCGCCGGTATCGCGCGCCGTAATCAGACCGATGAATTCTCCGCTAGGACTGGTCACAAAAAGCAGACGAACTCCCCGCGAGATCATGGTGCGAGTCGCTTCCGCAAGCGTTGCCTCCGGGTCGATCGTAGCCGCGCTCACTTGGCGCAAATCCGTCATCACGCTAATGGCGGGAGAATCGACGGTGACGCTCGTGTAGGTACCCGGCTGATGAATTCCCGTCCCTTCGGGAGCCTTGGCCGCCGTCAATGGTCGATAGTTTGCCCGTTCCACTTTCCCCCCTGCCTTTTGCGTCGGTGCGCTTCGGACGCCTTGTATCCGAAAGACGCAGTGCCGAATTTTGTGAGGATCATAGCGCGTCGCAGTGCAACCGCGATATAGGCACCACCGATTTGTTGGGATGCAGCACGCAGCTGCATTAAAAAAGGAACCGCATCACCATTTCGAGCGGGGTTTGCCGCCGTGGCAGCACGGTTTTAAAGCGCGAGGCAGCCGTGCGGGCGCAGCGCTCTTGCACTTCGCGCACACGCCGGCTTGGCGTTGTCCGATCGAAACGTCTGGCTCGTGCGCGGCACTGCAATGGGTTTGCAGCAAACCGCTATTGCACCGATCCGAGAATTGTTGTCCACGGCTTTGCTGCGCGCTATCAAGGCATCAATGCAACAAACCGTCGGCTGGCCGATTCGCCGCTTATTTCGTTCATGCAGGGCTTTTGTATGCCTTCCCTTAAAAACCGCAGTTCATCGCACACGAGCCGATCGTGTTCGCGGTCCAGCGCCGACGCGGGTAATGTCGACTGAAGCAAATGGGCGCACTTTGGACTTTCGTCTTAACGCGTAAAATTGATTGAGCTTTACCGATACGCGCGACAATTTTCTAACGTCTTTCAGAACGGCCGCGATCGACGCGCGTACGGCGTCGCGTCTTGGGGACCCGAAGACCTTTCGATGAGTGCCTCGCCAGCGAACCTGGATGCCACATATCGGGCAATTCCCGATCTGCTGAGGGAGCATGCTTGCGAACGCCCGGACAACCTGGCCGTGGTCGCAGGTGACCAAGCCCTCAGTTATTCCGAACTCGACGAGCTTGCCGATCGTGTGGCCGCCTCGCTGCAAAGAGACGCAATTGGCCCCGGTGATGCAATCGCGATCTGCGCCCATTCGTCGATCCGGTATGTGGCGGTTTTTCTCGGCGCGTTGCGCGTGGGTGCTGCGGTCGTGCCATTGCCGCCGTCCATCCCGAGCGATGTGATGGCGTTGCTACTTGCGAACTCACAGGCGCGCTATCTGTTTGCCGACGCGGCGGCGCTGCCTGCGCTCGCCGGCCAAGGTGGCACCACGCAATGTATTGCACTCAGTAATGAGGTGCCAGGGCAAGCGTTCGAAGCTTGGATGCTTGGCGAGCACGCGCGCCCGGCGCCTGTGCACCTGCCGCCTGAGGCGCCGTTTAACATCATCTACTCCTCTGGCACGACGGGGGAACCCAAGGGGATCGTGCAACCCCACGCGATGCGATGGGCGCATGTTTGTCGGGGCGCGAAATTTGGCTACGGACACGACACCGTGACGCTGTTGGCAACCCCCCTGTATTCGAACACAACGCTCGTCGTTCTTTTTCCCACACTTGCGTTTGGCGGCACCGTCGTGCTGACCGCGAAGTTCGATGCAGCGCAATACCTGGCGCTGGCTCAACGCTATCGCATGACGCACACCATGCTGGTGCCTGTGCAGTACCAGCGCATCATGTCCTTGCCGCAGTTTCACGCCTATGACTTGGCGGCTACACGGATGAAGTTCTGCACCAGTGCTCCGTTTAGTGCGCAGCTTAAAGTCGACGTTCTCCAACGCTGGCCCGGAGGTTTGGTCGAGTTTTACGGACTGACCGAAGGCGGCGGCACCTGCATATTGGCTGCGCACGAACGTCCCGACAAGTTGCACACTGTCGGTCGGCCCGCCCCGGGCCACGATATCCGCCTGATCGACGACGCGGGCCGAGAGCTTCCACCTGGTGCGACCGGTGAGGTCGTCGGCAATTCGCCAGCGATGATGATGACCGGTTATCACGGTCGACCGGACAAGACGCGTGAAGCCGAGTGGTTTGACGCAAGCGGCAAGCGCTTTCTTCGCACTGGTGACATCGGCCGCTTCGATGACGAGGGCTTTTTGGTGCTGCTCGATCGCAAAAAGGACATGCTCATTACGGGCGGCTTTAACGTCTACCCGAGCGACCTGGAAACCGTGCTGCGCAGACACAGCGAAATTGCTGATGCGGCGGTGGTCGGAGTGCCGTCACGACAATGGGGCGAAACCCCAATTGGCTTTGTCGTCCTTCGTGCCGGTTGCACGCAGACCGAAGCGCAACTTCTTCAGTGGGTCAACGCACGGCTGGGCAAGGTTCAGCGTCTAGCGCGCTTGCAGATCGTCGACGAGTTACCGCGCAACGCAATCGGCAAAGTGCTAAAGCGCGAGCTGCGCGAGCGCCATGTTGCAAGTGGGCTAGAACCCACTTGAGGATCTTTAGCACGAGTAAGCCCACCGCTTAGCGTCGCCGCTGGCATCGGCTGCGCGCGCTCAGTTGCGCACGGCCACACTATGTGGCCGGATGCGCCAGCCCCACTTTGCCCCGTCCTTAAAGCTTTACAGAGCGCCGTTGCAAAATAGACAGGCCGAGGGCTTAGGACTAGGATTTTCCTATGAATTTGGCTGGACACCGGCCGCTTGCGCAAGGAGTCGCCATGAGGCACACGGGACACACAAACCATCGAATCTTTGCGACCTTGGTTCTAGGAGCGATAGCTTTGCTAGGGTCGACGGCGTCGCCCGCCGCCGACTCGCAGCTGCAACAGGCGATCGCCCGGGGAAGCGAGCTCTTTCAGCACAACACTTTTGGTGGCCGCGGACGTGTTTGCGAAACCTGCCACTTAGGCGGTGGCACCCGCGAGGGACGGCGGCCCGACGGAGCTCCCATCCCGAGTCTGTCGAATGCGGCCGCAATCTTTCCGCGAATTTCGCAGGACGATAACAGGCTGATCACGCTCGCGGACCAGGTGCGCGTCTGTATCGGGGGAGCGCTCAACGGCAAGGCCCCGGCCTACGGGAGTGATGAGCTCAATTCGCTTGTGGCTTACGTGACCTCGCTTTCACAGGGCAAACCCATCGACATGGGAGGCGACCCCAAATAACCGGTGCCAAGCCATGACACATGTGGCTGTTGCCCCGCTCACCTTAGGCCGCGCTTGCACTGTATCAGTCTCAAACGCAGGATCTCCGGCGTATCCAGCGCCGGAGCCCGGGCAATGGCATATCGGTTTCTTTAGTTTGCCGTGACACTTTTGCCCGCCTACGCTTCGCCAGCTTTGGCTGCCACTTGCTAATTGGAACGATGCCACCTTTGAGCCGCGCGGAAACGCTGCCAACGTTGCTTCAAAGCGCCACGCAGCCCCTTGACCGTCCGGCACCAACCGATCAGGCTTCCACTCTGTGCTTCTTTGGCGAGAAGGCGTTCGGCCCTGGTCGTATCGCTTGGCTCTTGACGAGGTCATTGACAGCAGTTAATTGCCCCTTCGTGTAAACCCGCAAACTTGCCCCGCCAGCATTTAAGTGCCATCGAACCCGGAGGCCAAAGGCCATGAAAACGATTCTTGCGAAGATCGACGGATCCAGTAATGACGCAGTCGTTTTTGCGACAAGCCATCTCGTGGCCAGCCAATTTGGTAGCCATATTACGTGTCTGTATGTGCGAATCGACTCGTTTGAGTTGATTTTGAACGCTACCGATGGCTTTGGACTTGCCGCGGGCGCGGCTCCGATTTCGCAGCAAGTTCGGGAAGACCTACTGGAAGCCGACAACGCGCGGGCGCGCTCGGCCCGTCAAAACTTCGATGCGTTTTGCGAGCAACATCATTTGCACATCACAGAGGTGCCCTCGGCAACGATTGGTGTCTCAGCAAGCTGGCGCGAGATGGCGGGCGATCCCCGGGACGTCACCGCGAAGATCGGGCGCTTTAACGACCTTATCGTACTGGCCCGTCCCCAGATGCGCGGAGATCTTTTCATCGACGACATCGGTTCCATTTTGATGGCCGGCGGGCGTCCGGTGTTGCTTGGAGCATCGCCACTGACGCAGACGGTTGGATCCACGATTGCCATCGCTTGGAAGGAGACGGCGGAGGCAGCACGTGCCATCACCGCAGCGTACCCGTTACTTGAGAAAGCCGATGGGATCGTAGTGCTTTGTTCTCAGGAAAAGCGCGGCGAAGGCACGGCGACCAAGGAATCCGGAGAGAAGCTCGCCGAACAACTGCGCTGGCGAGGCCTACAAACATCGGTTAGAACCATCGAAGACGACGGCCAGCCGCGCGGGCAGGCCATCATCGGCGCGGCTGTCGAAGCCAAGGCCGATCTGCTGGTGATGGGAGCCTATGGACATAGTCGTGCGCGGGAGTTTGTTTTTGGAGGCGTCACCCGGCAAGTGCTTGGCGGCGCCGCAATTCCGGTACTCTTGTCCCACTGATTGGCACCATTTCGAGTGCACTCGATGCAAACCGTGCGTGGGTGAGCTGTGCGACTCATTGTGGACCAGCCAAATGCTGACGCGTCAAAAGCGAAGCAGCGCGCATCGTCCGGCTATGCGGCGCGCCAGTACGAGAGATGGCCACCCGGCGACACGACAAAGTTGAAAGAGGATTCATGCTGATCTTTGCACTTTCTGCGAGTCGTGCCTTTGGTTCGTCGTTGGCCGCGGCGCTTGGGATTCCGCTGAGCGCACACGAAGAACGGGCATTTGAAGACGGCGAGCATAAGTCCCGCCCTCTAGTCGACGTTAGCGGTCACGAGGTTGTTGTCGTACAAAGCCTGCACGCTGGCCCGGAACAAGACGGGCCCGACAAGCTTGTGCGATTGCTTTTTTTTCTGGCCACATTGCGAGACCACGGCGCGACGCGAGTAACCGCAGTGGTGCCGTATCTCGCCTACGCGCGCAAGGATCGACGCACGCAGCCACACGATCCGATTGGCTCGCGCTACATAGCGCAGCTTCTGGAAGCGGTAGGCACCGATGTATTGATGACGCTAGAAGTGCATAACCCCGCGGCATTTGACAACGCCTTTCGATGCCGTACGGTTCACCTGCATAGTCACGAATTGTTCGACGAGATTGCCGCAAAGTGTGATGACGGGGCTCCCTTGGTTGTAGCCTCGCCCGATCCGGGCGGAGTCAAGCGCGCCACACTCTGGCAACAAGCGCTGGAGCGTCGGCTTGGACGAACGCTGGGACAGGTCTTCTTGGATAAAAGCCGCAGTGCCGGAACGATAAGCGGAAGCACGATGATCGTTGGAGATGTCCGAGGAGCGACGGTGCTGCTGTTTGACGACATAATTGCAACCGGTACGACGATCGCGCGCGCGGCCGCAGCCCTAACCGCTGCCGGTGCCCGGCGCATCCTCGCATTCGCTGCCCACGGCCTTTTTGTCGGTCAGGCAGCGTCTGTGCTCAGCGAAGCACCCATCGAGCGTCTTATTATTAGCGATTCGATTCCCCCGTTTCGACTTCCAACAGATTTGCCCGGTCCGTCTGTGGAAGTGATCCCGGCAGCGCCGCTGTTCGCGGAGGCGATTCGGCGAATATTGCGCGATCGCGCCTAGCGAATCGGCCACATTCCCTGTTGAACCCCCAGGGCAAGCTTCGCCGCCAAGGATCCCGCCTTGCTCTCTTTCCAATGCGATACCCGGTGCGAAGTAGGCAACTGTCGCGACTTGACCAGCGCAACGGGCATTTCTTAAAGCACCCACCTTCAGGCGACAAGCTTGCAAATCCACTCATGCAAAGGAAACGCAGCAAAGCACTGTCGTTTCCGATCGGCTTGGGCGAACTACCGCTAGCGACGCTGGGCGCCAAGAAGGACCCGCAGATTGGTCCTGCTACCGATCCCGTAGACTAAGCGTATGCGCTACATCGACGTTTTTAATGGAGACGCGGACGGACTGTGCGCTTTGCACCAGTTACGCCTTGCTACTCCGGTTGAAAACGAGCTGGTTACAGGATTAAAGCGCGAGATCGACTTGCTCGATCGTGTTCAGGTGGATCCGCAATGCCTCGTGACCGTGCTGGATCTGTCGCTCGATCGCAATCGCGCGGCCCTGTTGCGGGTGCTCGACCAAGGAGCGCAAGTACAGTACTTCGATCACCATATCGCGCACGACATACCCGTACACCCTCGATTGCTGGCGCGGATTGATCCATCGGCAGATGCCTGTACGAGCACGTTGGTTGATCAGCACCTGGGCGGCCGTTTTCGCCATTGGGCTATTGTCGCCGCATTTGGCGATGGTCTGCCAGCGACGGCGCAACGTCTGGCACAACAAGCACTGCTTGGCAAGGACCAGCAGTCGAAGCTGTGCACCTTGGGTGAAGCGCTGAACTACAACGCCTACGGCGAGGACGAGGCCGACCTCGTAATTCACCCACGGGAACTTTATCGGATCGTGCATCGCTACCACGACCCGTTCGCGCTATACGAGTCGGAGTCGATCGTGCGCACTCTCGTGGACGGCATGAGCGATGATCTGCAGGCCGCCCAGCAAAATGCGCCGATCTACCTGGACGAACATTGTCGCGTGCACCGGCTTCCCAACACGGCCTGGAGTCGACGGGTCATCGGTACGTTTGCAAACCGCCTCGCCCGCAGCGACGCGGGACGCACCTGCGCGATCGCCAGGGATACCAACGATGGGACTTTGCGGATTAGCGTGCGCGTAGCCCGTGCGATCCTTCCCGAACCAGGCGACGATGCCGACGCACTGTGTCGGCCCTTCGGCGGCGGGGGGCGGGCTGGTGCGGCAGGCATCGACCGGCTGCCGATCGAGCGATTGGACGAATTCGTAAACGCACTGCGTACCGCAGCGTGGCGTTGGGCAGCCCGATTAAAAGCTGCCGACCGATGAGCGCGGCGCCAAACGCCGTGCTGAAAATCAACGCGGCACAACTAGGCTCCAAGTTCGGCGGACTTCTTCAAACTAAAAAAAGAAACAACGAGTCTGCAGAAAATTGAACGCAAGTTCGCTTGAATCGCCCACCGCCGTGTCGAAAGCAACCACACCGTAACTTGCGCTTGCAGGCCGTCGCTTTGTCGGGGTTTGAAACCGGCTCGTCGCAGCATTTCCTCGTACGTGGGAACAAACATCTGGCATTCTTAGACCGTGTGCGTCTGCAATCCACCTGGGTCGCATCAAGTACGAGAAGAAAGCGAAAAAAGACGCATTGAATCGTCCATCCTCGATCCCGGGATACGCTTTCTCGACCCCTGCCGCAAGCGTCGTTCTACCGCGGGCCATTCAAACCCACGGCCTCGGTTTCGCAAGCCGCATCTGAACCAAACGCGGGCGCAGCTTCGCTGCACAGCTGAGTTGCGATCTCAGGAAGCAAGCGCCATTCTTACGGGCGGCAAATCCTCTTGGGCAACTTTCGCACCCGGCGCGCCCTTATTGCGGTCGGCGATACCCAGCAACCGCAGCAACGACACTGACGTCGTAGCTTGCGCAGTGTCAGTGATCATGTCTACCCACACTCACCCGCTTCGCTTGCGGACCTTCGGCACCAACATCTTCAATGAACTGGACCGCCGTGCCGATCTTAAGGTGCTCGAACAAGGGATGCACGACGTTCTCGCGGCTGAAGTAGAGTTCACGATCATCGTCCGTCTTAATGAAGCCGTAGCCTTCATCCAGCAGCAGCCGCTCGATCCTTCCGTTCTTCGGGTTCTCGTGCACCTTCACATCGCCACGGTGCTCCCGAACCACATCTTCGAGCTGCCGCTTTGCGGAATCAAAGGCGTCGCGCAACGCAACAAAAACATCTTCGTGATGATCCCGGGTGACGAGAATCTCCTTTCCAGGCACGCGCAGATCAATTCGTACCGTGAACTGACGGCCCTGGTGGCGGTGCTTGCTAATCTCCTCCGCCGTCACCCTGCAACTCGTCACATTCGTGTGAAACTGTTCCAGCTTCTGAGCGTGATCGCGAATTGCTGCCTCAAGAGCGTCAGAGTGCTCGAAACCGCGCACCGTCACTACCAATGGGACTTTCATCGTTCCGTCCTTCCAACCAATTAAATTGAATTTTCGCCGCAAGCGGCTCACTCGCACCCGTTCGTCAAATTACTCTTGCCCCAAAGCCCCGCACCGAATCGCTTGGTCCAGAACACATGACCGGATGCATACGTTGCGCGTCCTCTTCCGCGCCCGGTCTGACTAGCTGCATCCCCCCAAAAAAATCTGACTCTCGTCTTTGTGGCGCTTTCTTTTGCAAGCGTCAGTCCGCGTGATGGACCTGCCGCCGTCCTTGCCTTTCCCAGATAGGATAGCCCCGAATCTGCCACTGCCACCACCTTGCCTCTTGATTTTGATCATGCACGCAGCAGCCATGCGACCTTAGCGGGTCCTTGCGTGACCAATCTGGCGAGCTTATGAAGCGATGCGCAACTAATTCAGACGCAAAACAAATTCAATGCTTCGACCCGCCGTCCGATACTGCTCGCGCCGATGCAGTCACGGTCGGCCGGCAGTACCCCCTCAAGTTGGGAGGGTCGATTGCTTCGCGATGTTCGCGACCGCGGCAGATGCTATTCACCAGCTCTCCCGCACCGCCGCAGGCCGCTTATAGCACTGGGACCTAGGACTTGGGTTCCCAAGGGCACGAATGCTCTGTCGGGTTGCGACCGCTTGGCGGCCCTCAGCTAAGCGCGATTTTGTTTCGCGCTTACGGCCCAAATGGCTATCATGCGTGCGCCGCCTCCTGGCGTGTCATTGCTGCCGACGGAGCTTGCGATGGAAAAAAAAATTTCCTTCAACATTGTTTACGTAGTTTTCGCCTTCCTGGCAGTACTGATGCTGCAGGAAGCCTGGGTGCAGTACCGCGCCACTGAACCCCTCGCCTACAGCGACTTTCTAACGCAGCTAAAGGCCGGCAACGTCGAAGACATCGCGATTACCGCCAACCTGATTCGGGGAACTCTCAAGACGCCTTTACCCGACGGACGCAAGCAGTTTGTTGCCACTAGGGTTGACCCCGCACTGGCGCGAGATCTGGATCAATACAACGTCAAATTCACGGGTGTCGTCGAAAACACCTTTTTTCGTGACTTGCTCAGTTGGATCGTACCGGCACTTGTGTTTTTCGGTATCTGGTTTTTCCTGATCCGCCGCCTGCAGCAAAGAGGCGGCATGGGAACCAGTTTGCTGTCGATTGGCAAAAGCAAGGCAAAAGTCTATGTCGAGACGGACGTCAAGATTACGTTCGATGACGTCGCCGGTGTTGATGAAGCGAAAGAAGAATTGCGAGAGGTCGTCGGATTCCTGAAGGATCCGGCCAAGTACAGCCGGCTTGGAGCACGAATCCCGAAGGGTGTTTTGTTAGTTGGGCCGCCTGGCACGGGCAAGACGCTACTCGCGCGCGCGGTAGCGGGGGAAGCTGGTGTAGCGTTCTTTTCTATCAATGGTTCGGAATTCGTGGAGATGTTCGTCGGCGTTGGCGCCGCTCGGGTGCGGGATCTTTTTGAAGAAGCACGCAAGCAGGCCCCCGCGATCATATTTATCGACGAGATTGACGCGCTAGGCCGTGTTCGTGGGGGTTATGGCGGCTTTGGGGGGCATGACGAGAAAGAACAGACACTCAATCAACTTTTGGCAGAGCTCGATGGCTTTGATCCGCGATCGGGCCTAGTCCTGCTGGCCGCAACCAACCGACCGGAGATCCTGGATCCTGCGCTACTGCGCGCCGGGCGATTTGACCGACAAGTTTTAGTCGACCGTCCCGATCGCATCGGTCGCGTGCAGATCTTACGCGTGCACACCAAGTCGGTCACGTTAGATCCAGGTCTGGACCTTGACAAAATTGCCGCCCTGACGCCAGGCTTCAGCGGTGCCGATTTGGCCAACCTGGTCAATGAGGCTGCGCTTCAAGCCACCCGCCACGACCACCGTACGGTAGGCATGGATGATTTCACGGCGGCGATCGAGCGAATTGTGGCTGGGCTTGAAAAGCGCAGCCGTCTCCTAAACCCCAA
>Ga0187781_10002830_pt1 | contig 13118 bp, 9 predicted proteins | sample 0715_SJ02_MP02_2_FD_132447 | JGI IMG/M metagenome (GOLD analysis project Ga0187781, IMG submission 132447) | Tropical peat soil microbial communities from peatlands in Department of Meta, Colombia - 0715_SJ02_MP02_20_MG | ecosystem: Environmental > Terrestrial > Soil > Wetlands > Peat | place...
AAACCCGAGGGTGGGGCACCCGCGCGAGCCACCAATCCTTCATCGTGGTGAAACACAAGGTTAAATTGACAAGGGAAGCACTCGGGGGTACTTTCGGGCTGTAGTTCCGTGGGTGAGATTTGCGGAGCCCGCGCGTGATTTTTTTCGCGCGTGCCGAAGCGGCGCGGCTCTTGCCAAGTGCCGGCTGGTGTAAGGGCCGGCGCCTACGTGGAACGCCCTGAGATTGCCGGATTTACCCGGCCCCTCCCTTCGCTTGGGTGCTCCGCCGAGAGTTCGCGCCGAGGCGTGAGCGGCGCTGCTGCGGAATTTCCTCCACACACCCTTCACCGAGACGACCACGAAGCGAGTGAGGCTCTCCATGAAACCCATCGCCACTGTAAAAGTACGGCCGTGCCTGCCGGAAGCGCTGCAGCCGCTGCTGAAGATCGCCTACAACCTGCGGTGGAGCTGGGACCACGCAGCCATCGACCTGTTTCGAAGATTCGACCGCGAGTTGTGGGAAAAGGCTGCGCGAAATCCGGTACGCTTGCTGGGAATCATCGATCAAACGCTGCTGGAATCGGCGGCGAAGGATGAATCGTTCCTGGCGCACATGAACGGCGTCTCGCAAAGGCTGGATCATTACCTGGAGGCTAAGGGCGCGTGGTACCGCAGAGAGCACAGCGACGCCGATGGACTGCTGGTGGCGTATTTCTCGGCGGAGTTCGGGATCACGGAGTGCGTGCCGATTTTTGCGGGTGGTTTGGGAGTGCTGGCTGGTGACGACTTGAAGGCGGCGAGCGACCTGGGCTTGCCGCTGGTCGGCGTGGGATTGCTGTACCAGGAGGGATACTTCCGGCAGTACCTCAATGCGGCAGGCTGGCAGCAGGAAGCTACGGAGGAAAACGATTTTCATACCTTGCCGATCCAGCGCGTACCAAGCGTCACGGTCAGCGTGATTTTGCCGGACGGCGAAGTTAAGGCGCAGATTTGGCGCGCGGACGTGGGGCGGCTGCATCTTTATTTGCTGGATACGAACATCCCGGCGAACAAGCCGCAACACCGGCAGATTACCAGTCAGCTCTACGGCGGCGATCTGGACATGCGCATCCGGCAGGAGATTCTGCTGGGCATCGGAGGGGTGCGGGCGCTGGAAGCGTTGGGAATCAAGCCGACGGTGTTCCACATGAACGAAGGGCACTCCGCGTTTCTGGGGTTGGAGCGCGTGGCGCGTTTGATGGAAACGGAAAAGCTCTCGTTTGAAGAGGCGCGGCTGGTGGCTTCGGCGAGCATCGTTTTCACGACGCATACGCCTGTACCGGCGGGGCACGACTATTTTCCGCCAGGGTTGATGGACCACTTCTTTTCCGATTTTCAGAAGCGCCTGGGGATCAGCCGGAAGGAGTTCCTGGGGCTGGGCCGGCGGAATCCGGCGGACGACAACGAGGAATTCTGCATGACGGTGCTGGCGCTGCGGCTGGCGGCGTATAGCAACGGAGTGAGCCGCTTGCACGGAAGCGTTAGCCGGCAAATGTGGAATGACATTTGGAAGGGGTTGCCGGTGGACGAGGTGCCCATCCGGTATGTGACGAATGGCGTGCATTTTCGAAGCTGGGTGTCGCTGGAAATGAACCAGCTCTATGACCGTTATTTGGGTCCGAAATGGCGCGAGGAACCCGCGGATAAGAAACTGTGGCAGGGAATGGAATCGATTCCCGCGGCGGAGTTGTGGCGAACGCACGAGCGGCGCAGAGAGCGACTGGTGGCGTTTGCGAGGCGGCGGCTGCAGGAGCAGTTGAAGAGCCGGGGCGTGCCGAAGTCGGAAATCGACGAAGCCGAAGAAGTCTTGAACGCGGACGCATTGACCATTGGATTCGGGCGGCGCTTCGCTACGTATAAGAGGGCCACGCTGCTGCTACGCGACCCGGCGAGACTTTCGCGCATCCTCAACAACCCGCAGCGCCCGGTGCAGATTATCTATTCGGGCAAGGCGCATCCCCGCGACCAGTGGGGCAAGCAACTCATTCAGAAGATCATTGATTTGGCGAAACGCCCGGAGTTCCGGCGGCACATCGTGTTCCTGGAAGATTACGACATGGCCACGGCGCGGTATATGGTGCAGGGATGCGACGTGTGGCTGAACACGCCGTTGCGGCCGCAGGAGGCCAGCGGGACGAGCGGCATGAAGGCGCTTGCGAACGGGGCGCTGAACGTCAGCACGCTGGATGGTTGGTGGGACGAAGCGTGGGAGCTGGGCCTGGAGAGCGGCAAGGAGGTGGGCTGGGCGATCGGCAGCGGCGAAACGTATCAGGACGCCGGCTACCAGGACCAGGTGGAGGCTGAGGCGCTGTACAACTTGCTGGAACGCGAAATTGTGCCCGCTTTCTATGAGCGGCGTTCGGACGGATTGCCGCGCAAGTGGATCGACCGCATGAAATCTTCGATGACCAAGCTGTGCCCGGAGTTCAATATGCACCGCATGGTCATGCAGTACGTGGACGAATACTACCTGGCGGCGCACCAGCGCCATGGCGTATTGCACGCGGAAAACGCAGCCCGGGCGAAGAGCATGGCGGTGTGGAAGAAGAGGGTGGAAAACGCTTGGCCACGGGTGCAAATCAGGCCTATCCCGCCATCGGCGACGGAAATCGATCTCGGAAACAAGGTCACGGTGAGCGCGGAGGTGGCGCTCGATGCGCTGACGCCGGATGACGTGTCGGTACAACTGCTCACGGCACGCGTGGACGTCCACGGAGACTTGCGCGAGCCAAGACTCTTCACCATGGACTGCGCCGGGCGGGCAGAATCGGGCGGGTATTTGTTCCGAACGCTGTGGCAGCCTTCGAAGAGCGGGCTTTGCGGATACGCGGTGCGCGTGCTGCCGAAACACGCCGATGCGGTCAGCGCGTTTATTCCGGGCCTGATCACCTGGGCCAGCGAACTGCCGGTGGGGATTGGTGAGTTGGTGCAAAGGTAGGCGCTCCGCAGTTCTCATTTTGACAGCGGGTGTCCGCGAGAGGTGAGATAAAGACATGGGACATCATTGGCCGAAATGGTTGGAGATCGCTGCTTCAGTTCCCGCTGGAATTATGCTCTGGGCCTTGCTCTGCTGGACTCCGAAGGGGCGACGGCAGTGGTTTGTGGCGGCCGCTATGATGGTGTATGTCGCTTGCTTTTACCTCGTGTTCGTTCGAGGTCGCTGACCTAATCAGCACCATAACCAGGGGCGATTCCGGGCTGAATACGATTGCCTAAGACGACGAGTTCCCAGCTTGGTTTAGCGACTCGAGTCAAACCTCGTGCTCAACGGTATTTTCGGATGAGCGCCGCGACCAAAAAGATCGAAGCCCGGGGGTAAGCCCGGGCTTCGTCTGGTTCAGGGGTCCGAAGGTGGCGTCGGGGACGGCTCGCCAACTCCGGTGGTGGGCAGTTATGAGGAGGTATGGGGTAGTACGACGGGGGCTGCAACGGGGAAATCGATGATTACGCCATTGACGGCGGCGCGCTTCAAAAGCTTGCGCAAGAAAGCGCGTTGCGAAGCTGGGCGCAGGCGCATTTCGCTCAGGAGCTTGCGGTACTGCGCAGTAGTCTTCCTTGCGGGAACATAGGGAGCCCGGCTAGCTTCCGGGTCCGACAGCAAGTGCATTTGAGAAAACTCGATCACCTTTGACATTCCGCCTCCGAACCGCGGCGGGCTGGTTTGCCGCAGTATCCTGGGCAAGGACAATTGCTCAGTGACTGCGGCACTTTGCCTGAGGTTGCGGAAAGCGACAATGCACTGGAGGTGGACTGCAGGTGAACTCGGGGTGAACTGGGGATTCCCGGAACTAATGCTTTTGCGCTATTCCCGTACCTCGCTGGTTGCCTGTAGAGTCCCTGGAACTTTCGAGGATGGCCGGTCCAGGGAGGCGACCTATGTCTGCGCAGATTTCAGCCCTGAACCTGAATTCGAGGATGTCCGGGCTCAACACTAGGCGCAGCCGGATGCTGGCGGTTATTTTGATGGCCGCAATAGCTGGGGTTTTCTGGATCGATTCCCGCTATCCGGCGTTACTGAAGCGCTATCACGCAGGCACGCAGATCAAGACCGCAGGTGCGCTCACTTTTGGCGCCCCGTATCACGTGGACCGCAGTATGCCGCTCGCAACTCGCGTGCGGCGAACCACCATCAACTGGCTGGATGCCAACCGCGTCGGCATGACCTTCTCGTTTCTTTTTGGTCCCGCGGCGCTTATCTTTCTCGCGACACTCCGGCGGCGCCGGACGAGCTCTCGCTGGCTGAACACGCTTTGGGGTGCTGTCGCCGGTGTTCCCCTAGGGGTTTGCACCAATTGTGTCGCGCCAATTGCGCGCGGGCTGTTCGCTTCCGGCATGAGCACAGAGTCTGTCCTCGCAGCTATGTTTGCTTCACCGGCGCTCAATGTCGTGGTGCTGGCCATGAGTTTTGCGCTTTTTCCAGCTTCCGTGGCTGTGCTCAAGCTGGCTACGGTCCTCTTCCTGATTCTTGTGTTCGCACCCGCGGTGGCTTCGCTCCATCAGGCCAAAGAGGCGACCATGGCTTGCCCCATCGACGTGCCGGTCTCCGAAACCTGGACCCAGGCGCTACTGGGCGTAGCTCGCTCCTACGCCAAAAGCTTCTGGTATGTTTTCCGTATTGCGTTTCCACTGATGTTAGTGGCCGCTGTGCTTGGCGCATTGGTGGTTGAATTGCTTCCAGCGGAGGCGCTGGCCGCGCAGGTCAGCATGGGCGGCATTCTGCTTGTCGCGCTGGCCGGAGCGTTTTTGCCAGTGCCCATGGCGTTCGATGTGGCCATCGCTTACGTGGCCATGACCCGCGGCGTGCCCCTGCCGTACGTTGTCACCATTCTGTGCACTCTGGGCATCGTTAGCGTCTATTCGCTGGCGATCGTTGGGAGATCATTGTCCTGGAAAGTAGCTGCCGCTGCCTACGGCACGGTTGCGATGCTTGGTACAGTGGCGGGACTCATCGCACGCTTGCTGATATGAACTCCTCCCGGCACCAGCAGAATTACGGTTTGTTCTTCAGGTAGCGGTCGAACCAGTCGACGGTGCGTTGCATGGCATCGATCTGGTTTTCGCGCTTGGCGAAACCGTGACCTTCGTCGGGGTAGTAATGAGCGCTTACGGTTTTGCCTTCCTTTTTCAGGAGCATCTCGGCCTGTTCCGCTTCTTCCTTGGGGTCACGAATGTCATTGGCTCCTTGGAGGATTAGCAGCGGGGCTTTGGCGTTCTTGAAGTACTTGATCGGCGAGGCATCTTCGTACGACTTGCGGTCTTTCACCGGGTCGCCCAGGAGCGATTGGTCGTATTGCTGGAGTGTGGGCTCTTCGTGTTCCTGCTCGGTCAGCCAGTCGGTGATGCCAAAAAGTTCGACGGCGGCCGCCCAGGTATCCGGAGTCCTGCCGATGGCGATCATAGCCATATATCCGCCATAAGAGCCGCCGGTGATGCCGATTTTGGCGGGGTCTACGTAGCCGGTGGCAGCCAAGAAATGCGCGGCATAGACTTCGTCTTGCAGGTCGCCGCTGCCGAGGTCCTTGTAATTGGCGCGCTGAAACTCCATGCCGTAGCCGGTCGAGCCGCGAACGTTCGGTGCAATGCAGACATAGCCGCGGGAGGCGAGAGCCGCGGCGGTTTTGTTGAAGCTGTCAACGGTTTGCCCCGTCGGGCCGCCATGGGGCAGGACGATTCCGGGATTGCCGCCATCGCGCTTCAGGTTGAAGGGAACCCAGAGAAAGGCGCTGATGGTTTTTCTGTCGAAGGTTTTGTAGTGCACCAGTTGAGAGGAGGGCAGACGCGAAGGGTTGAGGCTGGCGACGGCGGAAAAAGTGAGCTGCCGGGATTTGCGGCTGGCCAGGTCATACACCCACAAATCGGAGGGTTCGATGGAGCTTTGGTGGGAAACCAGGAGGCGGTCGCCGGAAGGTGAAAACGCCAGGGGATTGCCGGCAGGGAAGTTGATTCCTTCCGGGAATGGCAGCTTCGAAGCACCGCCGGAGTTGCGGTCGACGAGATAGATTTCGCTGCGGCCGTCGGCGTTCAAAATATAAGTGAAACTCGCGCCATCTGGGGCAAAATTCCCTGCGCGGGCTTCCCACTTTGTGTCGGTGACCCAGGTGCGTTTCTTGGTCGCCACGTCGAGCAAGGCGACGTTCTGATAGCCGGCCTTCTCGTTCGAGGTAATCAGGAGGGTTTGTCCGTCGGGGGAGACGGAGGAAACCTCATAGAGGATATCGCCCTGGTGCGGAGTCAGATTCTCGAGCTTGCAGCTGGCGACATCTACGCGGTACACGTCGGAGTCGGTGTGGCCGGCGTTGGCGCGGTCCGCGTAGATGGTCTTTCCGTCGGCGCTCCAAATGTACGAAAACCATTCGCGGTTTTTGGTTTGCTCATCGGTGAGCTTGCGGACCTTTCTTGTTTTCCAGTCGAGCAGGGCGATGTCTCGGGTCGAGGAAGCTTTCGGGCGGTAAGAGAGCGCCAGCGTGCCGCCGTCTGGAGAGAAATGCGCATCGCTCTCTGATGTGTCCGGAGTATTGGTGAGATTGAGCACTTCGCTGCCGTCACTTGCTACCGCAAAGAGGTCGTAGATTTCTCCTCCGGCAAAGTCCTGGTCAAAAACGATCCATTTGCCGTCCGGGGACCAGACCGCGCCCGATTGGCGATCATCGGATTGCAGCAGTTGAATAGGCCAGCCTCCGGAAGCAGCTACTTTCCAGAGGTTGAGGCGTCCGCTCAGATTCGTGGTGAAGACTATCTCGCGGCCGTCGGGAGACCATGCCGGACCAAAGGTGGAGCGAGTGTAGTAGAGCTGCGGAATGGGGACCGGCCCCGCTTGCGGATTGGCCTTGGATACCACGGATTTGGGGTCGGTGAGTTAACGGTCGTCGGGCGAGTCGGCTGCCAACAGAGCAAAGCTGCATAAGCCGAGCAAGAGTGCGCAACTGGACTTTCGGAATGTCAGGAAAGGCCGCATGAATTCACCTGCCTTGGAGATTCCATCAGCTTCGGAGCTTGACGAGTAAACCCAGTCCACGCTCGGGTCCGATGGCTTTGAGATTTTACACAAATGAGGCAACCCGGCGAGCCGGAATTTAGTACTCTGACGGGAACCACCGGCATTTGATATATTTGTCGCATCCTGAGACAGGGCATGACGAGTTCCTTGCGCGAACAGAGAACGCAAAAGTTTGGCGAGTTTGTGGTGGACTGCCGCGCGGGCGAACTGTTCCGGCGCGGAAAAAAGGTCAGAGTGCAACTGCAGCCCATGCAGGTGCTGCTGGCGCTGCTGGAAAAGCCGGGTGACGTGGTCACCCGCGAAGAATTGCGGCAGAAAATCTGGCCCGCGGACACCTTTGTTGACTTTGAGCACAGCCTGAACACGGCGATCAAGAAGTTGCGGCAGGCGCTGGGAGACCGCGCAGGCAAGTCCAAATTTGTGGAGACGTTGCCGCGGCGCGGCTACCGCTTCCTGGCGGCCGTCGAATCCAGCGAACAGAAACCCACGGCTAAAGCCGTGAAGACCAGCCGGCTGGAAGGGAAAGTATTCCGCCTTATAGCGGAGGAAGGCAACGAATGCGTGGTCGCACCTGCGGACGCAAAGGCCTTCGAGGAATGGCAGAGACTGAAGGAGCTGGGGGATGACGTCGGCGTGGCCATGATGATTGGCGACAAGCGCTTGCTGCTTTTGAGTGTCGGGCAAACGGTCAGACTTCTCAGCGTGGATGCCAAGCCGGGCTGGTGCGAAGCGCGGGTTCTCGAGGGCGAGCATTGGGGGAAGACAGCGCTGGTGAGCAGGGAATCGTTGCAGGTGGAGAAAGGAAGTAAATGAGGCGAAGGGAAAGGAGGTGAAGGAGGCAAAGGAAGTAAAGGAGGCAAAGGACGGAAACCCAGCGCAAGGTGACCAGTGAGTGGGGCGTCAATCCTCCTTTCCTTCACTTCCTTTACGTCCTTTATTTCCGCAACTTCATTTTTCGGCAGGCGCGAGCTGCAGGACGAGGACCTGGCCGTTGGAGTGGAAGCTGCCGCCAGTGGCGGTTTTGGCTTCCTGCAGGGGGCTTTGCGGCAGGAAGTGCATGACCTCGGAGACCAAGCCGGTGCTGCAAAGGGTTTTCTCGAGGTAGTCGCGCTCCAGGTCGATATCGGGATCGATTTTGTGGGTCAGGCCATTGTTGCGTTGATCGCGCTCGAAGCCGATATCATGAGTCGCGGCACCCACCCACAGGGTTTGGCCGCGGACGGTGAAGGGCGCTTTCCAGATGCGCAAGTGGTTGCGTGATTCCACGACTTTGATGGGCTCGGCGTGGGCCCAGCCGTAGTCCTGCGGGCGGTCAAAGAGGTAAAGCTGGCTCATGGGCATGGTGAGGTAGGACTCTTTTTCGAAGCTGGCCAGCGCACCGGCAAAAATGGCCGCTTTGACGTCCGCGTCCACATGGACCCAACCCGCGGTGGTGAAGACTTTCTTCATTTGATCCTCGTCGCCGAGGATGAGGAAGTTCACCATGTCGCCGGGATTCCCTTGCTTGTCGCCAACGCGGCGCGGAATTTTGGAGAAAAGGTCGTCATTGATGCCGGGAAGAGACTTGACCTGGCGCGCCACTTCGAGAGGCTTGCCGTCGGAGGCGAAGACTTCCACCTTGACGGTGTAGGAGCCGCTACCGCTGTCCTTGTCGGTCTGATTGATGCCGAGGGCGAGTTTGCCGCTGACCGGTGCGACAAGTTCTTTATGCGCGCCGAGCAGGAAGGGTTGGGCCACGTCGGCGTCCCCGATCCGCCCAATAAGGGCGCCGCGGCCGGCATCATTGAACGGCAGGATGCGGACCAGGTCTTTGAAACCCCGGGTCAGCCCTTCGGGGCCGTTGCCCTGCTTGGCGTCCGCGTAGCGCAGCGTTCCTTCGGCGGTGACGACAAAACGCTGGCCAGGCTCCAATGAAATACCTGTATCTGTCCACAGGCTGCTGCCATCCAAGGTGAAACTCTTGGAGAGGAGCTGTTTGGTGGACGGAGTAGCCGAATCCTGCGCACGCGCAGGAGAGGAATTCGGAGCCTCTGCGGCAAAAGCGATCGGAGCATAGAACACACAAAGCAAAAATGAAAAAGCGAAGAAGCGCGCTGCTATCTTCATTGCGTCCTCGATCCAGGCCAGGCCTCTTGGTTATTGGTAGCAAAATGAGCGAATGGTGGCAAGCTGGGTCCGCGTAGACCGCGTTGATTGAACAGCAAGTTCCACTCAATGCTGCGCTTAGCCAATGGATGTGTTTTTGGTGCCACTGGCAAAAAGGCGTGCTGGGATGCAACCAACTTCGGTAAACTATTATCTACACTTGTTGTTGCAAGATCGGCCGCAGACCTGTGACCTGGCAGTGAATCAGAAAGGTATGGAACGTTGGCTCGAACTGAGGGTGAAGAATGCCAGATGTATTGAAGACAATCCTATTGAACCCGCCGAGTTTTGAGAATTTTGACGGCGGGGCGAGTTCGCGTTGGCCTGCCACGAGAGAGATTGAGTCCTACTGGTATCCCGTATGGCTGACGTACCCGGCAGGAATGATTCCGGGCAGCCGGTTGGTGGACGCCTCGCCGCACAAAATCAATTGGCAGCAGACCATTGAGATTTGCAGGGATTACGAGTTTTTGGTGCTGTACACCTCGACGGTGGGCTTTGAGAGCGACGTCAAGCTGCTGCGGAAGATCAAAGAAGCGAATCGATCGCTGAAAGTGGCGTTTGTCGGCCCGCACGGGCACATTAAGCCCGAGGAAACGCTGAACGCCAGCGAGGACATCGACTTCATCGTGCGCGGCGAATTCGAGTACGCGGTGACCGAGTACGCGCACGGCAAGCCTGTGGAGCAGATTCTGGGCGCGAGCTACCGCCAGGACGGGCGCATCGTGCATAACGCCCCGCGGCCGCAACTGCACACCGAAGAACTCGACGCGCTGCCCTTCGCCACGGACATTTACAAACGCGATTTGCAGATCGAGCGCTACAACGTGCCGTTTCTGCTGAATCCGTTCGTGTCCTTCTACACCTCGCGGGGCTGCCCGGCGCTATGCACCTTCTGCATGTGGCCGCAAACCATTTCCGGACATGCCTGGCGGGTTCGTTCGGTAGACAACGTGGTGCAGGAAGTCAAGAGTGTTTTGCAGAACTTCCCGCAGGCGAAAGAAATCTTTTTTGATGATGACACCTTCAATATTCGCAAGGACCGCGCCATCGAGCTCAGCCACAAATTCAAGCCGCTGAAGTTCCAGTGGTCCTGCACGGCGCGCTGCCACAGCAAATACGAAGAGTTGAAGGCCATGGCGGACAGCGGAGCGCGGCTGTTCATTGTGGGTTTTGAATCCGGCGATGCGCAAATCCTGAAGAACATCAAGAAGGGCGCGACCGTGGAGATGGCGCGGGAATTCATGAAGAACTGCCGCAAAGTCGGGATCCGCGTGCACGGCGATTTCATCATCGGCCTGCCCGGCGAAACCAAGGAGACTATCAACAAAACCATCGAGTTCGCCAAGGAACTGGACTGCGAGACGATCCAAGTGTCCATCGCCCACGCCATGCCTGGCACGGAATTGCACGAGCAGATGACCAAGGAAGGCTTCCTTCGCGTGGAGGCGCTCGCGGATTCGGGCGGCCACCAGTTGCCGCACATCGAGTATCCGCACTTGTCCAAGGCGGAGATGATGGCAGGGGTCGGCCGCTTCTACGACGACTATTACTTCCGGCCGCGCGTCGTGTGGCGGATTGTGAGAGAGGCGCTGTGGGACAGCCACGAGCGCAAGCGGTTGTATCACGAAGCGGTGGAATTCCTGAAGCTGCGCGCGGAGCGCATAAGGTGGGCGCAGAAGGGCGGCGACGGCCCCAAGACCATGGTTTCTGTTCCGGGTGCCTCCTCGGCTGGCGGGAACGACTAACTTAATCCCGAAAACACATATCCGGGAAACGATGGATGGTCGTGGTCATGGTGTGCCTTGGTGTGGCGCTGGTGCTCATCACCGGCTAGACGCACGGAGTTTGACCGGTTGGCGCGCGGCGACCTAAAGTACTGATACGCATGCCCCACATCCCCATTTGGCGCGGCGTCATCCTGTTGCTTGCTGTTGTGCCGCTTGCCTATTACATCGTAGCTATTCTCGCTGCGATTCGATTCTTCCGCCGCGAACGGGCAAAAGCGCTGCCTGAATTCTTCCCGCCCATCAGCATTCTCAAGCCCGTGCATGGAGTGGATTTCGCGACCTACGAGAATTTTTCGAGCTTCTGCCGCCAGAATTATCCCGAGTACGAAGTTCTATTCGGCGTGAACGAGCTTTCGGATCCTGCGGTTGCGGTAATCGAGAAGGTCATGGCGGATTTTCCGGAAAGGCGCATACGCATCCTGACCGGCGCGCCACAGTTCGGCACCAACCGGAAGGTGAACAATCTGGCGCTGCTGGCCAAGGAGGCGCAGCACGAAACCCTGGTGCAAAGCGACGGAGACGTCCGTGTCGGGCCCAATTATTTGCGCGAAATGGCCGCAGCATTTCGGGATCCCGGCGTTGGCGTGGTGAGTTGCTTCTACCGCAGTATCGCGCAGGCAAACCTGGGCGCGGAGCTGGAGGCTGTCGGCGCGGCCAGCGATTTTTTTGCTGGTGCACTGGTGGCTGATTGGAAAGAAGGAGTAACCTTCGCCTTGGGTGCTTCCGTCGCGACCACAAAAACGTGGCTGGCGAAAATCGGGGGGTACGAAGGGTTTGCCGACCTGCTGGCGGACGACTATGAGATCGGGAACCGCGTGCACCGAGCGGGCGGCAAGGTGCTGCTTTCGCGGGAAATTGTCTGGACGATGTACCCCGCGCAAAGCTTGCGGGGCTTTTGGGAGCACCAAGTGCGTTGGGCGCGAACCGTGCGGGTGGTGCGGCCCGCTTCGTTCTTTGGGCTGAGTGTGACGCATGGGTTGCCGTGGGCGATTCTTGCGGCCTGTGTTGCGCCTGCCGCCTGGATCGCGGTGGCATATCTGCTGGGTTACCTCGTTCTGCGGAGCAGTGTGGCCTGGGTGGTGGGTGTTTGGGGCGTAGGCGATGAGGTTCTGCGGCGAAGGCTGTGGCTGGTGCCGTTGCGGGATGCCATTCATTTTGCGGTATGGCTGGCGGGATTTACCTCGAATCGCGTGAACTGGCGCGGCGTGGAATACGAAATTCGCGACGGCAAGATGATGCCGGTGGAGTCCCGCGGGTTGAAGTAATAGTTGCGGAACAGGTCAATCGAGATCCTTCGCTTCGAGCAGGATGACGACGCAAAACAGAACATCTGAAACACACGATTGGAGCGCTTGAATCGCTCGCAGCAACGGTGTCATGATGCGAAGCAGAAATCCGTTCGCCGGCAAAAAGTCGCCGCGCTCAGCGTCTCCGCAAGTCCTGCCGAGCTCTGACCAGGAGCCAAGATGGCGAAGATCAAGCTTACTCACCTCCACAAATTCATCAAGCCGTACGTGGTCACGTCCAGCAAGCATTTCCGTCTGAAGGATTATGATCCGGGGGACACGCACGGCCTGGATTCCAACGACAAGCCGCAGGTCAAGAAACTCCTGGAAGAGGGCGTGGCGAGGCTCGCCGAACTACAGGATGTGCTCTACGGACAGAGCCAGTGGGGCGTGCTGCTGGTTTTTCAGGGCATGGACGCGGCGGGCAAGGACGGCACCATCAAGCATGTCATGTCCGGTGTGAATCCGCAGGGCGTGGATGTGTTTTCGTTCAAAGCCCCGTCTGCGGAGGAACTGGCCCATGATTTTCTATGGCGCACAAACCGCTGCTTGCCTACGCGCGGCAAGATCGCTATCTTCAACCGCTCGTACTACGAGGAAGTTCTCGTTGTTCGCGTGCATCCCGAGTTCCTGCAGAAGCAGCGCATCCCCGATTCTTTGCGCGGCGACCATTTTTGGAAACACCGCTATGAAGACATCGCGGCGCTGGAACAATACGTGACGCGCAACGGAATCGCCATCCGCAAGTTTTTCCTGAACGTTTCGAAGAAAGAGCAGAAGAAGCGCTTCATGGAACGGCTGGAGATCGAACAGAAGCATTGGAAATTTTCGCTCTCGGACATGAAGGAACGCGACTACTGGGGCAGTTATCAGGACGCCTAC
>Ga0187781_10002832_pt1 | contig 13116 bp, 9 predicted proteins | sample 0715_SJ02_MP02_2_FD_132447 | JGI IMG/M metagenome (GOLD analysis project Ga0187781, IMG submission 132447) | Tropical peat soil microbial communities from peatlands in Department of Meta, Colombia - 0715_SJ02_MP02_20_MG | ecosystem: Environmental > Terrestrial > Soil > Wetlands > Peat | place...
GTGAAGTCATCCATCTCGTGAACGTAGCGGCTGCAGGGCTTGAGTTCACTCTTGGCCGCCGCCCGCGCCACGTTCGCGCAGCGCAGGATCTCGGCCGGCGTTCTGGCATCCGCCGGATAGATCACGATCCCCATGCTGGCGGTGAGCTCGAGCTGCACCGCGTTCACGTTGATCACCTGGCCGAGCACCCGCTGCAACTTCGCGCACAGCGCCCGGGCGGCGGCATCATCGGTGGCCCGGGTGGCGAGCACCGCGAGCTCATCGCCCCCGAGGCGCGCGAGCTGCACTTCGTTCTCGAAGGCCCTGGCGAGGCGGCGCGCGACGATCGCGAGCACCTCATCACCGACCGCATACCCCAGGGTGTCATTCACATCCTTGAAGCGGATCAGATCGAGGATCACGAGCGTGAAGGGAAAGTGCTCTGGCCCCTCGGTGGCGCGGTGCAGGAGCCACATCAGGGCATGACGGTTCAGAAGTCCGGTGAGCGTGTCGTGGCGCGCGAGGTATTCCTGCTCCTCGAGGTAGCTTTGCTGCGCGCGTATCGCCGAGCGCAGCTGCAGCGCAAAGTAGACCACCGCCGCCATGCCGAGGATGAGCACGATGAAGGGGGCGATCGACTGATCGAGCCAGGCGCCATAGAGGGCGGACTCGGGGATGGTCGCGGCCACATAGAGCGGCACCGTCGCGGAGCGCGAGTAAGCGTCCATGTAGGCGTCCGGTGAGGCCGTCTGCCGGATGGAGGCCGAGAAGTCATTCAGCGTCACGACCCCGAAGGCTTTCTTCCCGAGCACCGCGAGAACTTCGGGCAGCATGCGCCCGGTGCGCGGCTCGATGCGGTTTTCGCCCGGGAGGTAGCGGAACAGCCGCTTGCCGTCGGTGGTCGAGAAGTTGACCCAGCCGCCCTTGATGAGCTCGAGGCTCTTGCTCGCGGCCGTGAGCCGCTCGACCGGCACGAGCGCGAACAGCGTGTCGATACCGCCGCCCGCGTGGGGCACGCCGAGAGTGAGCGGCAGGCAGTAGCCGGCGCCGTCGGGCAGTTGCACCAGGTAGCCGATCTCAATCGCGGGTCCCAACGAGCGCGGCAGAGTCGCGAGCGAGCGCTGAATCCCGGGACCCGGCACGCCGCCGGCGAGCGTGACCGCGCTGAGCTCGCCCGAGGCACGGATGACGCCGAGATAGCGGGACAGCGAGTCGAAGCGAATCGCCGCACGCAGCCGCTCGAGGAGTTGCTCGTGCGAGAGGCTCGGCGTCGCCGCGACATCGGGGCTCAGGCCGGCGAAGTCGACGCTCGGCTGCTCGAGCAGCCCGCTCACCCCCTTCTCCAGGCCGACCGCGATGTTGAGACCGTTGAGCCGGCCGGCCGACCAGATCTGCTCGCGCAGGTGCACCACCAGGTAGACCGCGGCACCGGTGAGGAGCAGTAGCGCGATCGCCAGCGACACCCGCGCGCGCAAATGCCGGGCCGCGATCAGCCGCGAGCGCTGAGGATCGGCGGCGCCGGAGGCGCTGGGCGGTGGATGCTCGTGCAACGGGGCTCGCGTCTCTATAAGTAGACTTGATGCGCGAATCTGTCCCGACGCTACAAGCGTACTCCGTTTGTATGCCCCAGGTGTGCGTCCGAGAGTTCCCCGCGGCAGCGCAGCCGCGGCAAAGGCAGCGTTGCAGCTAGCCCCGTGCGCCTCTGCCCGTACGTCGCCGCGCAGATCCGCCCGCCCGGCGGGCCGCGCGCCGGATCGCCTTGCCGACCGAGCTTGCCGGTCGGGTCCTGGCCGCCGCCGGTGTCTTGTGCTTGTACTCGCACAGGTCGCGGATGATGCAGGTTGGGCATTTCGGCGAGCGCGCGGTGCACACGTAGCGGCCGTGCAGGATCAGCCAGTGGTGCGCGTCCTTGCGGAACTCGGGGGGCGTTCCGGCGATGAGGCCGTCCTCGACCTCACGCGGGGTCTTGCCGGGCGCGAGCCCGGTGCGGTTGGCGACGCGGAATATATGCGTATCGACCGCGATCTCGGGCTGGCCGAAGACCATGTTGAGAATGATGCTGGCGGTCTTTCTGCCGACGCCGGGCAGCGCCTCGAGCGCGGCCCGGTCGGAGGGCACCTGGCCGCCATGCAGCTCGACGAGCTGGCGCGAGAGCGCCACCAGGTTCGCGGCCTTGGTGTTGTAGAGACCGACGCCGCGGATATAGGGCTTCACTCCCTCGACGCCGAGCGCGGCGATGGCCGCTGGCGTGTTGGCGACCGGGAACAGCACGCGGGTGGCGGCGTTCACGCTCTTGTCGGTGGTGTGTGCCGAGAGCATCACCGCCACCAGCAGCTCGAACGGCGAGCTGTGCGCGAGCTCGGTCGTGGGCGTGGGATTCGCGGCCCGCAGGCGGCGAAAAATGGCGGCGCGCGTGGCGGGCTTCACGGCGCTAACCCTCGGCGCTCGTGTGCTTGCGCGCCGCGACCAGGGCGGCGCGTTGCTCGGAGCGCGCCGCGATTCGCGCGCCGTGCGCCTGGTAGCGCACGCGGTTGTCCCCGGGCACAGGCGGCGCCGCTGCCCCGGCGAGGCCGGCGCGCGGCACCATGGCGATGCAGTCGACCGGGCAGGGCGCGACACACAGCTCGCAGCCCGTGCAGAGCGCGAGCACCACGGTATGCATCTGCCGGGGCGCACCCACGATCGCATCGACCGGACAGGGCGGCAGGCAGCGGGCGCAGCCGATGCAGGTCTCCTCGTCGATCAGCGCCACCCGCTCCGGCCCCTCGACGCCGTTGACCGGGTTGAGGGGGAGCGGCGCGCGCTCGAGCAGCGCCGCCAGCGCGCCGATCGTGGCGGTGCCGCCGGGCGGGCACTGGTTGATCCCGGCGAGCCCCGCCGCAATCGCTTCGGCGTAGGGCCGGCAGCCACTGTAGCCGCAACGGGTGCACTGGGTCTGCGGCAGCAGGGCGTCGATGTCCGGCGCGCTCACCATGCGCGCTCAGGTGATCTTCATGCCGGGCGCGGCGCCGCTGTCCGGCGCGAGCAGGTAGAGGCCCGGACTCTCGCCGCTCGCCGCGAGCACCATGCCTTCGGAGACGCCGAACTTCATCTTGCGCGGCGCGAGGTTGGCCACCATCACGGTCAGCCTGCCCTCGAGCGCCGCCGGATCGTAGGCCGACTTGATCCCGGCGAACACGGTGCGCTGCTCAGTTCCCAGATCGAGCGTGAGCTTCAAGAGCTTGTCGGCGCCCTCGACCGCCTCGGCACGCACGATCCGCGCCACGCGCAGGTCGACGCGCTTGAACTCATCGATCGAGATGGCGGAGCCGCCAGCACCTGAGGCGGGCGCCGCGGCCGCGGCCGCCGGCTTCGCGGCCGGGGTGGCCGGGGCGGCGGCGGGGGCCGGCGCATCGCTCTCGAACAACGCGTCGAGCTGCCGCGCCTCGACCCGCGTCATGAGATGCTCGTAGGGGTTGACGCGCTCGGGGAGAACCGCGGCGTCGCTCCAGCGGAACGAGCGCTCGAGCCCGAACAGCTGCCGCGCGACACGCTCGGCGACCGCGGGCAGCACCGGCGCGAGCAGCACGGAGAGGAGCTTGAAGCCGGCGAGCGCCCGCGAGCACACGTCCTGCAGCTCCGCGGCGCGCTGCGCATCGCGCGCCAGCACCCAGGGCTGGCGGGCGTCGAATTCCTGGTTGATGTGGTCTGCGGCCGCCATGATGTCGCGCATGGCCTTGCCGAACTCGCGGCTCTCGTAGCTCTGCCTGATGAGCTCCGCCTGCGCCGCGGCGCGCGCGGCGAGCTCGCCGGTGTCTCCGCTGTAGCGCAGCGCGCCGCCGAAGTGCCGGGTGATGAAGTTGGCGGCGCGGCTCGCGATGTTGACGTACTTGCCGATCAGATCGCTGTTGACGCGCGCCAGGAAGTCCTCCGGATTGAAGTCGAGGTCCTCGACGTTGGCGTTGAGCTTGGCGGCGATGTAGTAGCGCAGCCACTCGGCGTTCATGCCGACGTCGAGATAGCGCAGCGGGCTGATGCCGGTGCCGCGCGACTTCGACATCTTCTCGCCGGAGACGGTGATGAAGCCGTGCACGTACACGTGGTTCGGCACCTTGTACGGCGGGCCCGCGAACCTGAGCATCGCCGGCCAGAACAGCGTGTGGAAATAGATGATGTCCTTGCCGATGAAGTGGATCTGCTCGGTGTCGTGCGCGGCCAGGAACTCCTCGAAGCCGCGCGGCTCGCCGTTGGCACGCGCCTTGCCGCTGGTGAAGTAGCTCTGCAGCGCGGCCAGATAGCCGATCGGCGCATCGAGCCACACGTAGAAATATTTCCCCGGCGCGTCCGGGATCGGGATGCCGAAGTAGGGGGCATCGCGCGAGATGTCCCAGTCGCTCAAGCGCCGCTCGCCCTGCCCGGAGAGCCACTCGCGCGCCTTGTTGGCGACCTGCGGCTGCAGCCGCCCCGGAGCGGCCAGCCACGCCTGCAGGAATTCGACGCACTTGCGGTCCGACAGCCGGAAGAAGAAATGCTCCGAGCTCTTCAGCACCGGCTTGGCGCCCGAGAGCGCCGAGTAGGGGTTGAGAAGCTCGGTGGGCGCGTACACCGTGCCGCACACCTCGCAGGCGTCGCCGAACTGATCGGGCGAGTGGCAGTTGGGGCACTCGCCCTTGATGTAACGGTCGGGCAGGAACATGCCCTTGACCGGATCGAAGAACTGCTCGATGTCCTTCTTATATATGAGCCCGGCGCTCTTCAGGCGCGCGTACACGTCCTGCGACAGGCGGGTGTTCTCGGGCGAGTCGGTCGAATACCAGTGGTCGAAGCTGAGATGAAAGCCCGTGAGGTAACGCGGCCGCCCGGCGGCGATGCGGGCCACCAGCTGCTGCGGCGTCACGCCCTCGGCCTCGGCCTTGAGCATGATCGGCGCGCCGTGCGCGTCGTCGGCGCACACGAAATGTACCTGCTGCCCCTGCATACGCTGGTAGCGCACCCAGATGTCCGCCTGGATGTACTCCATGATGTGCCCGATGTGGAACGGGCCGTTGGCGTAGGGCAGCGCCGTGGTGACGAAGATCCGCCGGGTCATCCGCGTAGTCTATTGGAAAAATGGCCTGCGGCCATTTTTCGGACATCAGCTTCGTTGCCGGCGGCAAAAGGCGGGGCTCGATGCGCACTGCCCCGGTCACCTCGGAAGCCGAGCACTCCGTAGTAAGGGTTGGCGCACGGACTTTTTGCCGCCTGCGCTGTGGTCACGTCGCCGGCCGGGCAGGCCGGCTAAGGCTCGCGGAACTCCTCGAACTTCGCCTTGTTGATCGCCTTCTTGTAGGCCTCTTTGCCGGTGATCTGGCGCGAATCGAACAGCTGTTGGATCGCCGTGTCCATGGTGCGCATGCCGAACTGGCCGCCGGCCTGCATGACGTTCTCGAGCTGGTCGAGCTTGCCCTGGCGGATCAGGTTGGCGGCCGCCGGAGTGTTGACCAGGATCTCGAGGGCCGCCACCCGGCCCTGCTTGTCGGCGCGCTGCAGCAGCTGCTGCGAGACCACGCCGCGCAGCGAGGTCGACAGCATGGTGCGCACGTGCGACTGCTTGTCGGAGGGGAACACATTCACCATGCGGTCGACGGTGGCGGCCGCGCCGTTGGTGTGCAGCGTCCCCATCACCAGAATGCCCATCTCGGCGGCGGTGACCGCGATGCTCATGGTCTCGAGGTCGCGCAACTCACCGACCAGCACCACGTCCGGATCCTCGCGCAGGGCCGAATGGACCGCGGCCGCGAAACTCGGACTGTGCGCGCCGATCTCGCGCTGGCTGATGAGGCAGCTCTTGCGCTCGTGCACGAACTCGATCGGGTCCTCGACCGTGAGGATGTGGCCCTGCACCCGCCGGTTGATGTCGTCGATCATCGCGGCGAGCGTGGTGGACTTGCCGGAGCCGGTCTTGCCGGTGACCAGGATCAGGCCGCTGTTGGCGCGGCACAGCTGATGCACCGCCTCCGGAAGCTTGAGCTCCTCGAGCGTCAGCGCCTTGGAGGGAATCGCCCGCATCACCGCGCCCATGCCGTGCAGCTGCCGCATGATGTTGACGCGGAAGCGGCCCTTGCCTTCGAGCGTGTAGGCGAAGTCGGCGCCGTCCTTCTTCTCGAAGCGGTCGACCGCGGACTTCGGCATGATCTCGTAGAGCACCGCCTTGACGTAATCCGGGGCGAGCTTGTCCGGCCGCAGCGGCGCCAGGTCGCCGTACACGCGGATGCGCGGCGGGTCGCCGGCGATGAAGTGCAGGTCCGAGCCTCGCTTCTCGAGGATCTCGCTGAGGTATGCATCGATCTGCGCCACGGGGCTCTCTGAAGCCCTAACCGGACGCGGCCGCCGGCGGGGCGCTGTCCATCTTCGGCAGCATGCTGGTGTCGGTCACGAACTTCTGGAAGTTGCGCTTCTCGCTGGCGTAGTTGTAGGCGTCGTCGGGGTCGATGGTGCGGGCGGTGATGGCGGCGAGCAGCGCCTGGTCGAGCATCTGCATGCCGAGGTCGCGGCCCATCTGCAGCTGGCTGGGAATCTGATGCGTCTGCTCGGTCTGGATGAGCTTGGCGATCGCCTTGGTCATCATCAGGATCTCGCAGACGGCGCGGCGGCCGTGCGCGTCGGCGGTCTTCACCAGCACCTGGGTCACGACCGCGAGCAGGCTCTGCGCCAGAAAGCTCTTGGTCTGCTCGCGCTCCTCGACCGGGAGCGCGTCGATGATGCGGTCGATGGTCTTGACCGCCCCGGTGGTGTGCAGCGTGCCGAGCACCAGGTGGCCGGTCTCGGCCGCGGTCATGGCCATCGAGATGGTCTCGGCGTCGCGCAACTCGCCCACCAGGATCACGTCCGGGTCCTCGCGCATGGCGGCGCGCACCCCTTCGGCGAAACTCGGGATGTGCGTTCCGAGCTCACGCTGAATGATCTGGCTCTGCTTGCTGGTGTGCACGAACTCGATCGGATCCTCGAGGCTGATGATGTTGAGCTTACGGGTGGAGTTCAGGTGATCGATCATCGCCGCGAGCGTGGTCGACTTGCCGGTACCGGTGGAGCCCGTCACCAGCACCATGCCCTGGTGGAAGTCACACAGCTTGGTGACGATCGGCGGGAGACTGAGGCTCGCGAGCGTCGGCACCGCCGAGGGGATCGAGCGGAACGTGGCGCCGATCCCGGTCTCCTTGCGGTAGACGTTGACGCGGAAACGGCCGCCCTCGGCGGACACGTAGGAGAAATCGAGGTCGTTGCCCTTGGCGAAGTGGTCGTTCTGGTTGGCGGTGAGGATCTCGCCGATGTAGCCCTCGAGCTCCCCGGGCCGCAGGTCGCGGAACTTGATCGGCAGCAGGTCGCCGTGCATGCGCAGCATCGGCGGCACGCCGACCGCCAGGTGCACGTCCGAGCACCCCTGCTGCGTGCCGAGCTTGAGGAACGCATCGATGCGCGCCAAGCGACCACCCCACCCACGAGACTGTTGCTGCTGTTTAGCCCGCCGCGGGCCGCAGGATCAACAGCTTGACGGCGGAAATTTGACGTAACGCACGATCTTTGTCCATTGGCGGGCGCCCCCTGCGGCTCCGCCCGCAGGGCAGGCCACCGGGGCCCGGGGGGCCCGGTCCCCCTACATGAACTTCTGCAGCGCGCCGCTTAGATCGGCCATGGTCTGGAAGCGCTTGTTCTTGTCGACCGCCATCGCCTTCATCACCAGGTCCGAGAGGCCCGGCGGCAGGTTGGGATTCAGGTCCTGCGGAATGCGCGCCTTGCCCTGCACGTGCTGGTACATGACCGACATGTGATCGCCACGCGAGTAGGGCGGCACGCCGGTCACCATCTCGTAGAGCATGACGCCGAGCGCGTAGATATCGGCCCGCTCGTCGACCTTCTTGCCGAGGATCTGCTCGGGGGCCATGTACTTCGGCGAGCCGATGACGTAGCCGGTCTTGGTGAGCTGCGTATCGCCCTCGCGCTGCGCGGCCGCGACGCCGAAGTCCACGATCTTCAGCAGCCCCTCCTGATTGATGAGCACGTTGGCGGGCTTCAGGTCGCGATGCACGATGCCCTGCTGGTGCGCCACCGTCATGCCGGTGCAGATGTCGATGCCGAACTGCATGGCACGCTTCAGCTCGAGCGGCTTCTCGTTGACGACCTCGCTGCCGAGCGTATGCGAGGGGAAGTACTCCATCGAGATGGCGTAGTTGCCCTGGATATAGAGGAAGTCGTAGATGCGGATGACGTTCTTGTGGGTGATCTTGCGCGAGTAACGCAGCTCGTGGACGAAGCGCTTCATCACTTCCTCGTCCTGCGAGACGTTCGGGTTGAGGAACTTGAGGATCAGCCGCTCATCGACCACCGTGTCCTCCATCAGCAGCACGGTGCCGAAGGCGCCGCGGCCGATGCGGTCGATGTACTTGTAACGGCCCTCGATGATGTCGCCGGGCTTCAAAGTCTGGATGTCGAGCCGCGAGGCGGCCGCGGCGGCGGCCTCGGCCTGGCGCCGGGCCTGGTCGTTGATCACTACCGTGCGGGTGGGCTCGGGGACCGGCGCCTGCGGCGGCGGCCGCACGCCGCTCTGCGTCGGCGCGGCCGGCATGGGCGGCGGCAGCGCCGGGGAGGCGGCCGTGCCCGGCGCCAGCGGAACGATCCCGGCGATGCGGTTATCGAGCTCGGTGACGGCCGCCGCGGCCATGCGCGAGATGGTCTGATCCTGCGAGGCGGCCTGAGCCTGCAGCTCCTGCCGCACCTGGTCGGCGCGGGCCTCGTCGGCCACCTTGGAGAGTGCCTGCATCGCCTCGATGCGGATCTCGCGCTCGGGACGCGCCACCAGCGGCAGCAGCGTGTCGACCAGCTTGCTGTCGCCGAGCCTGCCGAGCGCGCGCACCACGATCGGCAGGGCCTTGCCGTGGCTGCCGGTACTGAGCATCTCCATCAGGCGCGGCACGGCGCGCTTGCTGCCGATCTCGGCGAGGGCGTCGACGGCGCGCTCGCTCACCCACCAGTCGCTGTCGCGCGTCGCCTGGATGAGCGAGTCGACCGCGCGCTCGTCCTTGGTCTGGTTGAGGATCTCGATGGCGGCACGGCGGATGTCCTCGTCCTTGTCGCGCACCAGCGCCAGCACCGCGTCGATCACCTTCGGGCCGCCGATCTTGCCGAGCGCATCGGCCGCGCGGCTGCGCACCCACCAGTCGCTGTCCTTGAGCGCTTCCAGGAGATACTTGACCGACTTGGCGTCGCCGACCTCGTTCAGCACCTCGACGGCGGCGCGCCGCGAGTTCTCGTTCTCGTCCTTGAGCACCTCGATCAGGTAGCGGATCGTCTCCGGGTGGTTGGCCTTGATGACCACGTCGACGGCCTTGTTGAGCACCTCGATTTCCGGGTCGCGCAGCAGTGCGCACACCTGCTGGACGTCGATCGGGCCGTCCATGCGCTGCAGTGCCGAGAGTGTCGCGCTGCGGATCAGCTTGTTGGGATCCCTGAGCAGGCCCTGCAGCGTCGCCTGCACCTCCGGGGTGTTGAAGCGCCCGAGGGTGTTGATGATGTGCACGCGCGCGATCGGATCCTTGCCCTGGACGCGGCCGATGAGCTCGGGCAGCGCACTCTTGTCGGCGATCTCGCCGATGATGCGGAACAGGGCGGCCTTCTCGTTCGGCTCCTGCGCATAGGCCGCGGTGAGCAGCTCCCGTACCGAGAAGCGCGACTTCTGCGCGGTGATCACCTCGAGCAGGGCGGACTTGGAGATGCCCTGGCTGTTGAGCGCATCGAGCAGCAGGTGGGCCGGGTAGTTGCGGTTGCTGGTGAGCGCCCAGGAGATGCCGGCGATGACGCGCGGGCTGCCCTCGATCAGCCCCTGCATGAACTGGGGGAAGGTCTTCTGGGTCACGAGCGCCGCGAGCACATCGACCAGGGCCATGGTCGCCGGCTTATCGGCCTCGGGGAGCGCCGCGAAGATGGACTCGATGGCGCCCGGACCGACCTGCTTCAACGCCGCCACGGCTCTCTGGGTGGCCGGGCTCGACTGATCACTCGAGGTGCGGATCTCATGGATCAGCCGCTCGGCGCGCAGGTTGGTGAAAAAGCTCATGCGGCGGTTCCGCTCCCGGGCGGGCAAGACGGTGCCCGTGCGGCTGGGCATCCGCAGATGGGTCCGTTGTGGGGCGCGGAGGTAATCAAGCGTACATAGCGACGGCGATGCAATTATGCCACAGCCCTGCAAGCAGGCCGGGTTGGGTACAATCGCCTAAACATGGCTCCCGAGCCCCCCGTGAACGCCGTGCGCGCCGCGCTCGAGGCGTATGTCGATCCTTATCTCGGCGAGACGCTCGGTTCCGCGCAGGCGGTGCGCGAAGTGAGCGCGGCCGGTGCAGGTTACACCGCGCGGATCGTCCTGGGTTATCCGGTCGGCGGCTACCAGCACGAGCTGGCTGCGGCGCTCGCCGCGGCGCTGGCCGCGGCCGGTATCCACGCGCCGCTGGCGATCGAGCTCGAGTCGGCCATCGGTGCCCACGCCGTGCAGCGGGGACTGAAGCCGCTCGGCGACATCAGGAACATCGTCGCCGTGGCTTCCGGCAAGGGGGGCGTCGGCAAGTCCACCGTGGCGGTCAATCTGGCGCTCGCCTGGGTGGCCCAGGGCGCCCGGGTCGGGATACTGGACGCCGACATTTATGGGCCGAGCCAGCCGCTGATGCTGGGGCTCGCGGCCGAGCGGCCGGTTTCGGCGGACGGCAAGCACTTAAAGCCCCTCGTGGCCCACGGCGTGAGCGCCATGTCGATCGGGTTCCTGGTCGATGCCGAGCAGCCGATGGTGTGGCGCGGGCCGATGGTCACGCAGGCGCTCACGCAGCTGCTCGGCGAGACGCAGTGGGGAGCGCTCGATTATCTGGTGGTCGACATGCCGCCCGGCACCGGCGACATCCAGCTGACGCTCGCGCAGCGCGTGCCGGTGGCGGGAGCGGTGATCGTGACCACGCCGCAGGACATCGCGCTCGCCGACGCCCGCAAGGGGCTCAAGATGTTCGAGAAGGTCGCCGTGCCGGTGCTCGGCGTGGTCGAGAACATGAGCGTGCACGTCTGCCCGAAATGCGGGCACACCGATCACATCTTCGGCGCCGGCGGCGGAGCGCGCATGGCGGCGCAGTACGGCGTGAAGCTGCTCGGCGAGCTGCCGCTCGATTCCCGCATCCGCGAGGAGGCCGACGGCGGGCGGCCGACCGTGCTCGCCGCCCCGGATTCGCCGCGCGCGCGCTGCTACCTCGAGATGGCGCGCCGCACGGCCGGCGCGCTGGCGGTGCGGGCGCGCGACAGAAGCAGCGTATTTCCCAAGATCGTCATCGAGGAGAGCTGAAAGCACTTCATGAGCATCAAGTCCGACAACTGGATCCGCCGCATGGCGCGCGAGCACGGCATGATCGAGCCCTTCGAGGCGGGGCAGGTGCGCCAGAGCAACGGCCAGCGGATCGTCTCCTACGGCACCTCGAGCTACGGCTACGACGTGCGCTGCGCGAGCGAGTTCAAGATCTTCACCAACATCAACTCGACCATCGTCGATCCGAAGAATTTCGACGAGAAGAGCTTCGTCGACTTCGCGGGCGAGGTGTGCATCATCCCGCCGAACTCGTTCGCGCTGGCGCGCACGGTGGAGTACTTCAGAATTCCCCGCAACGTGTTGGTGGTGACCCTCGGAAAATCGACGTACGCGCGCTGCGGGTGCATCGTGAACGTAACGCCGTTGGAACCCGAGTGGGAGGGCCACGTCACGCTCGAGTTCTCCAACACCACCCCGCTCCCCGCCAAGATCTACGCCAACGAGGGCGTCGCGCAGATGCTGTTCTTCGAGTCGGACGAAGTATGCGCGACTTCCTACAAGGACCGCGGCGGCAAGTACCAGGGACAGCGGGGCGTGACGCTGCCGAAGACCTGAGGCGCGTGAGCGTCGCCTCCGCAATGGTTAGGTGATTGCCTAACCATTGGCCAGGCGACTATTGCGCGCGCGTCAGGCTCTGGATCTCCATGGTCCACTGCACCTCGTCGCCCCGGGTCTGCTCGACCTTCATCGGCACGTAGCCGCTCTTGGGGGCACACCAGAAGCGCGTGATGCGCGGCGAGCCGGCCTTCTGCGCCCGGTAGACCACGGTCGCAACCGTGCCGAGCGGCGTTTCGAGAGTGGCGTCGCCGTCGCGCGCGAACTGGTACTCGCGCGTGCCGCTCTTGTCGATCATGCGAAAGCTTCGCGGCGTGCGCCCGGCGAGCAGCTCGACGATCAGCGCGAGCTGCACCGAGCCATCGTCCTGGACACCGGGCGCGAGCGCCTGATCCACCTTGGCGCCTTCGTAGAGGCCGGTGACCCGCGCGGCTTGCCAGTCGTAGGTGAGGTCGGTGGACTTCGCGCGCTCGCCGCCTTCGGAGCGAAAGCTCTGCGGCTGCACTCCCGAGGCCGTGACGCGCACCACGCTCACCTGGCGCGGCGGAAAGATCCCGGCGGCCAGGCGGCCGATGCCGCGCGGCGAGCTCGCGGAGCTGGTGGTCCAGGTGTCGCCGGTCTGCCCGAGCTCGAGATGCGAGATCGCGACCGTCATGCCGTGCCAGATGCCGGCGTACGTCGCCTGGTAGGGCTTGAGCTCATCGGCCCGGCTGGTGCCGGTCATTGCGGCCAGCGCGAGCGCGAGCAGCGCCAGCGCGCTGCGCGAGCGCGCGGGTCCGCCGGGCGCGGCCGCTTCACGCAGAGGCCGCGGCACGGAAATCCTCCAGGAGCGGCGCCGTGAGCCGCCGGCCGTCGAGCCACGCGCCGCCGTCGCGCCACACGAGCCGCCCGTCGGCAAACCAGCCGAGGACCCGCGGGTAGATGACGTGCTCGGTGGCCAGTACCCGCGCAGCGAGCGTTGCCTCGGTATCGGCGGGCAGCACCGCAACCTGCGACTGCAGTACCACTGGACCTGCGTCGAGCTCCGGCGTGACGAAATGGACGCTGGCGCCATGGACGGCGTCGCCCGCCTCGAGCACGCGGCGGTGCGTGTCGAGCCCGCGGTACTTCGGCAGCAGCGAGGGGTGGATGTTGAACATGCGGCCGAGATAGCGCGCCACGAATTCCGGAGACAGCACGCGCATGAAGCCGGCGAGTGCCACGGCGTCCGGGCGGTAGCGCTCGAGCACCGA
>Ga0187781_10002834_pt1 | contig 13113 bp, 11 predicted proteins | sample 0715_SJ02_MP02_2_FD_132447 | JGI IMG/M metagenome (GOLD analysis project Ga0187781, IMG submission 132447) | Tropical peat soil microbial communities from peatlands in Department of Meta, Colombia - 0715_SJ02_MP02_20_MG | ecosystem: Environmental > Terrestrial > Soil > Wetlands > Peat | place...
CTGACACTCTTGGTCTTGTGCTGGCCGAATGAGGATGCCTTGAGGATGCCTTCGCAGGCAATTTTCCCCCAGACCGTCCGCTTTTCCTCGGCGCATTTGGCTAGTTTCGGGATGTTCATGGCGGCCTTGGGGTCGGGTTTCGCCCGTCGGCGGCGCGCCTGAGCCGATTGTCCCTCACCGGCCATGAGCGGTCAGTGCTGCGGGGCCCCTTGGTTTTCCGATAAGCGGACGGTCTGGAGGACAGGGACACCTTTCAGGTTTGCGCTTTCGTTGGACGCCATGCATGCTCTGAAGGGGTGCATTAGGGTCGCTCCCGCGGCGCGCATACCCGTAGCCCCACGCTGCGACGAGAATGACAACGGAAGAACGCTCCGGCCACCTAGCGAGCGAAGCGAAAGCCCGCGAAGGTGAAGTGCGTCCGCACCCACCAGACACTCAAGTTCAGACACCGAAGTTGCTGCGAGCCTGGCAGGTTGCAGCGTTCGCTTTGGTGATCGCGGCAACTGTCTGGGCCGCCCTGTGCGTCGCCTACCTGCCGCGTATTGTTGGGTTGGGGTTGGATGTCCGGTACTTCCTCGGCTACCACTACGACAACACTCGATTCAACTCGTTGCCGGCGCAGCGCATCACCAGCATTCAGCCCAACTCACCCTTGCTCTCGGCGGGAGTCCAAGTGGGGGACCTGATATTGGATCCACCGAAGGGCACGTTGTTGACAGGGGAAAGCGTTAGGTTGCAGATCCGACACGATGATCAATTCAGAAGCGTCGTTATCCGAAGTGAGCAGGTCGGGCAGCTCTCGATTGTAATGGAGGGTGTGCTGCAACTGTGTATGGGCATTTTGATGCTGATACTCGGGAGCACGATTGTCTTTCGCCGGCGACGTGATATTTCAGCTTTGGCAATCGCATGTGCACTTCTGCTGGGTGCTTCAATGCTGCTTCTTCCGCCGTTCCCTGTGGGTCGTTTTGCGGCGCTAGCAGTGTTATGGTTCAACCTCACTTATCCTCTTCCTTTCGCAGCACTCGCGTACTCTGTCCTGACGTTTGAGGGTGGTTATCGTAGTCGTGCACGACCCTACCTAGTTCGCATTCTCATCGGCATCTGCGCCGTTTACGGCGCGTGGGGCATCATGATAGCGGCCCCCTACCTGCTGGGTTGGGCCTGGATGCCCCCCCTTCTCGTTATTGGGATGGGAGCAGAGATCGCAGTGCTGGCACTCTGTGTCGCAGCGGTTGCAGACGCCTGGCGTCACGGCCAAGGCGAGCATCGCCAACGGCTTCGCTGGCTGCTGGTGGCCTTCTCTGTCTTCCTAGTAGGTTTAGGTCTTGACATCGCTTATGATCTTGGCGCTTTCGGGAAGACGCTCAGTGCTGACTTAATGGTGCCCACCGCTGTCAGCATTATGTACGCGGTGGCCACTATCACTCTCACCTACGCGGTTTTGCGGCATAGAGTGATCGAATGACCGTACGGCTCTTCTGACTGACTGCTTCTGAGCAGACCCAAAGGCCCTGAAGGGTCGCAACCGGCCTCTCATCTCTCACCGCGCATAACCCACCAGCTCCACATACCCGCGCCCACGCAGCAGGCGGCCCGCGCGCGTTCCGTTTACATCGACCGCACCCTCGAAGTAACGCGGGCTGGTTTTGAGCTCCTGGTCCGCGAGCACCGGGTGCACGCTGACATCGAGCGCGAGTGAGGGCACGCGCAAGCGCCAGCGCGAGGGGTAATGCACCCCGTCGGAGCTGGTCCAGTGATCGGTGACATCGATATCGACTGCCGGGCTCTTCAGGAGCCGCGCCTCGCCTGAGCTCTCCACCCAGGCTCCGGCGCTGTGCGGGTCGCGGCTGCCGTCGCGGTTGCGCAGCGCGTAAAACATGAGCGCCGCACCGTCATCGAGCTGCAGCGCGAACCAGTCCCAGCCCCCCTGATGCGGCCCGAGACCGCCGCTCCCCCACTCGCGGTCGAGCCAGGCGAGGCCCTGCACGGCGAGCGGCTTGCCCTGCTTGAGCAGCGTCCCGTGCACCGCGACGCGGGGAATCGAGTAGTAGTAGCTCGCGGCGCCGGGCGCGTCGGACTTCACCGAGAGCCCCGCCTCGCCGTTCAGCACCGGCGGGTCGAGCGGGTGCAGCTCGAGCTCGAGCGCGTATCCCTCCTGTGCGGCCGCGAGCTTCCAATCTCCGGCCGCTGCGTCCGCCGCACCCAGCGTCCAGTCATCGATCCAGACGTGGAGCGGCGGCCCCTCCGCGCCCGCAAGTCCGAGCGCACCGCGCGCGAGCTTCTGCGCGTACTGGAAGCGCTTTGCGCCCACATCGGTGATCGCGAAGTGCGCCATATAGATCTCGCGCGTGCGCCAAGCCGACACCGCCGACGCACCGCCCTCCTCCGCCCCGTCGGTGACAGCGGCCGGTGCCGCAGGTGGCGCCAGAGCGAAGCGGAAAAAGGTGAGCTCGAACCCGAAGCGCCGGCCGTCCGCAGCGTCGAGGTTGCCGGTGACGTACCACCACTCCTGCCGAAACTCCGGGTGCGGGCCGTGGTCGCGCGGAAATACGAAAGTGCGGGGTGCGAGGACCTGCGCAAAGCCCGGCGCGTCCTCAGCAGGCAGCACGCCCGGATCCGGCGGCGGCGCCGCGCCGGCCACGAGCGCAGCCAGGATACTGAGGATGCCGACAGCGCCGCTGAGCCTTCGCATACTGAAGCTGCTCATGGCGCGCGGGCGACGGTGACGATCTCCGCGCTCTCACGCGTCAGCGGCCGGCGGTCGAAGTCGCCGAACTGCTGCTCGATCACGAAGCCCGCCTCGGTGAGAAAGCGCGCGACGCCGTCCGCATCCAGGAACCGCAGAACGCTGCGGCTCACCTGCGGCGTGTCCCAGCCCGTGCTGCGGTAGCTCTCGGCAAAGGCAACGGTGCGCCCATCGAACGGAACCTCGATCTGCCAGGTCACCCGCACCGTGTGGCCCTGCCCGTCGTCGACCTCGAGGCCGCGCTCCGGGGTCCAGTGCTCCCAGGCGCGGGCGGCGGGGTTGCGCGTCTCGAAGGCGAACCGGCCACCGGCCTTCAGAGCCGCGTGCACCGCGGCGAGCGTGGTGCGCAGCTGCGCGTCCTCGATGAGCGCCTGAAAGGCGTGCCCGGTCATGAGGGCGAGATCGAACTCGTGCGTTGGGCGAAGCGCCCCGGCCGCGCCGCAGATCCATTCGATGTCGGCGTGCCTGCGGGCCTGCGCCAGCATGGCGGCGGCCGGGTCGAGTCCGCACAGCCTGCCCGAGTGCCCGGCGGCACGCGCCGCGGCGAGCAGCGCGCCGGTGCCGCAGCCGACGTCGAGCACCGACCGCGCCACCATGATGAGCGGCAGATAGAAGCCGAGCGTGGCCTGCGGCAGCGGGTACAGCCGGTCGTAGAGGGCCGCGAGCCGCGCATCGCCGTAGAGGGGATCCCCCATCACTCCTCCCGCAGCCGCTCACCGAGCGCGGCGCGCGCGCTGCGCCACGCTGGGTAGACGCCGGCCGCGAGCGCGGCCGCGAGCGCCAGCCATAGCGCATTGCTGAACTGCTCGGGCGTCACGTGCAGGTCGATCTGCCAGCCGAAGGCGCGGCGGTTGATCACCTCGGTCAGGGTGAGGGCGGTGAGCAGACCCGCCGGGATCGCGGCGAGCAGCGCCACCAGGCCCATGAACAGGGTCTGTGCCAGCACCAGTGCCGCGGTGGCCATGGGCGTGAGTCCGAGCGTGCGCAGCAGCGCGAGCTCGCGCGCGCGCTCGAGCTCCCAGGCAAGCAGCGCACTCAGCAGCCCCACCGCGGCGACTCCGGCGGCCAGCCAGTAGAGCACCCGCGTGATGATGAAGGTGCGCTCGAAGATGCGCATCGAGAGCGCGCGGATCGCGGCATTCGAGCGCACCAGCAGCGCCTGCCGGGCGCCGACGGCGGCGCGCAGCGCCTCGATCACTCCCTGGTCGGTGGCGCCGGGCGCGAGATACAGGCCCAGCCCGGCAATGCCCTGATCGCGCCACCAGTGGCGGTACCAGGGCAGGTCGATGAGAACCTCGCCGCGGTCATTGCCGTACTCGCGGTAGACGCCGGCGACGGCGAAGGCCTGCGCGCCCGCGTCCGTAAAGAGAGTGAGCGAGCCCCCGGGCGCGAGCGACCGGCGCCAGGCGAGCGGCTCCGAGATGAGGATCGCGCCCTGCGCAAACTCCCGCCACGCCCGCGCCGGCTCGCCCGCGGTGAAGCGAAAGCCCGCGTAGCTCGGCGGCGCGAGACCGACGGCGTTGAGGTCCACCGGCCCGCCTGGCGAGCTCACGGTGACCCGGCGTCCCTCGCTGTGCGCGCGGATGCCCGGTAGCGAGAGGATCGCGTGGACGACCTCGGGCTCGATGCGCCGCTCGAGACCCTCGGTCACTCCGGGGGCGGTCACGTAGACGTCCGCGCGCATCGTCTGCAGCAGCCACTCGCGCAGCGACTCGCGAAAACTCTCGACCATGACGCCGACGCCGATCATGGCGGCGAGCGCCATGCCGAGCGCCGCGATCGCGACCCCGGTGCGGCTCAGGGATGCGCCCACATCCGCGCAGGCGAGCCGGGCCACGGAGCTCACCCCGGCGACGAGGCGCGCCGCGAGTTGCGCGAGTGCCCGCAACAGCGCTGGCGTCACCGCCGCCACCGCGAGCAGCAGCAGGAACAGCGCCACGAAGCCCGCCAGCAGGCTGCGGCTCGAGAGCGCCACCGTGAGTCCCGCGCCGCTTGCCAGCGCCAGACCGAGCAGCGCAAGGCGCCGCGCCACCCGCGCCGCGCGGCCCTCGAGCGCCGAGCGTGCGAGCCCGAGCTGTGGAGCGCTGCCCGCCACTTCGAGCGCCGGCAGCAGGGCTGCCACGAGCGCGGTCGCAAGACCCGCGCCCAGGGCCTTAAGCAGAGCGCCCGGCGGAACGCTCACCTGGTTCACCGCCACCACGAAATAAAGGTCGTTGATGGTCTGGGACACGAGGCCGACGAGGCCCCGGCCGATGACGAGGCCGAGCGCCACGCCGCCGGCCGCTCCCGTCAGCCCGAGCACGGCCGCCTCGGAGAGCACCAGCACGAGTACCTCGCGCCGCGTCGCGCCGAGCGCCCGCAGCACGCCGATGATCGTGCGCCGCTGCAGCACCGCGAAGCTCACCGCCCCGTAGATGAGCAGCGTGCCGACCAGCAGCGCGAGCAGGCTCATCGCCTTGAGATTAGTGGTGAACGCATCCGTCATCGCGAGCGTCTCGCGCGCCGCGGCGCGCGTCGTGCGCAGCGTGAGCCCGGACGGCAGGAGCGCGGCGAGCTCGCGCCCGGGTGAGCGCAGGTCGATGCGCGACAGCTTACCCGTGGACCGCAACCATTCCTGCGCCTGTGCGATGTCGGTGAGTATCACGTCATCGAGACCCACGCCGGCGCCGGTGAGGCGTGCGACGAGTGTGGCGCGATGCGCCACACCGCCGACCTCGAGCTCGAAGACTCCGCCCTCCGCGACGCCGAGCTCACGGGCCGCGGCGGCATTCATGACGACCGCGCCGGGCTGCGTGAACCAGCCGCGCGCCTCGCCGAGGCCCTGCACCGCAACGGCCGTGCGCCGGCCGCCCCCTGCATCGAGCTCGGCGCTTGCGAACGGGTCGATGCCGATCAGCTGCATGATGCGGCCGCCGGCGGTGACGTAGCCGGCGACGACCGGCGCCAGTCGCGCCCGTGGCGCCGCCGTGCGCAGCCGCACGTACAGCTGCTCATCGATGCCGCCCGGTCCGCCCACGATCTGGTGGGTGGCGGTGCCATTCACTGCGGCGGCCGAGAGCTCGAAGGCGCGCCGCGCGCTCGCGGTCGCGACGTCGACCGCCACGATGGTGCCGACCCCGAGGGCGAGACCGACGAGCGCGAGCGCCAGTTGCGCCGGATGGCGCAGCAGGTGCCGCAGGCTCGCGGCGTGCAGCGTCTTCACGCAGCTGCTCCGCCGGGCGGCGCGCGCCGCTCGTGCAAGCGTCCCTCACGCAGCTCCAGCACCCGGTCGGCGCTGTCGGCCAGGACCTCATCGTGGGTGACCAGGACGAGCGTCGCGCCGCGCGAGCGCGTCAGCGAGAGCAGCACCGGCAGCACCTCGCCCGCGGTCTGATCGTCGAGGTTGCCGGTGGGCTCGTCCGCCAGCAGCAGTTTCGGCTCGTGCACCAGCGCCCGCGCGATGGCGACACGCTGCTGCTCGCCGCCGGAGAGCTGATCGACCGCGCTGTGCGCGCGGCTGCCGAGGCCGACGCTCGCGAGCGCGGCGAGGCTGCGCGCCCGCGCCGCCGCGCCGTGCACGCCGTTCAGCTCGAGCACCAGGCGCACGTTCTCGGCGACGTCGAGCGTCGGGATGAGGTTGAAGAACTGATAGACGAAGCCGACGTGCGCGCGGCGGAACAGCGTGCGGGCGGGCTCGCCGAGGGAGCTCACCTCGACCCCGTCGATCTCGACCGTGCCGCGGTCGGCGCGGTCGATGCCGCTGATGAGGTTGAGGAGCGTCGACTTGCCCGAGCCGCTGCGCCCCATGATCGCCACGCGCTCGCCCGCGCGCACCTCGGCGTCGAGCCGATCGAGCACGCGGTGCACGCGGGAGCCTTCATGGAAGCTGCGGGAGAGTTGCCGAATGATGAGCACAGCGTGCATTGTAGAATCGGCGCCATGATCAGCGTCCACCACCTCAACAACTCCCGCTCGCAGCGGGTGCTGTGGCTGCTCGAGGAGCTCGGCTGCGAGTACCAGGTGGTGAAGTACCAGCGCGACCCCCACACCCTGCTGGCGCCGCCGGAGCTGAGAAGCATCCACCCGCTGGGGAAGTCCCCGGTGGTCACCGATGGCGCGCAGACGCTGGCCGAGTCCGGCGCGATCATCGAGTACCTGATCGAGCGCTACGGCAACGGACGGCTGCGGCCGCCGGCGGGCAGCCCCGAGCGGCTGCGCTATACCTACTGGCTGCACTACGCGGAGGGCTCGGCAATGCCGCTGCTGCTGCTGAAGCTCGTGTTCCTGCGCCTGCCGCGCCCGGTGCCGGCGCTCATCCGCCCCATCGTGCGCGCGGTCGCGCGGCGCGCGCAGCAGAGTCTCATCGACCCACAGCTCAGGACCCATATCGACTTCTGGGAGGGCGAGCTCGGCAAGTCCACCTGGTTTGCGGGCGAGGAGCTCACCGGTGCGGATGTGCAGATGAGCTTTCCGCTCGAAGCCGCGGCGGCGCGCTCCGGGATCACGCTCGGCCCGCGCGTGAGTGCGTTCCTCGAGCGCATCCGTGCGCGCCCCGCTTATCGCCGGGCGCTCGAGGCGGGCGGCGAGTTCCGCCTGGCGCGCTGACGCATCCTCTTCTGGCACGCCCGCTCTGGATCGGCGACACTCTCGCCCCGCCGCGGTCCTCAAGCCGTGCCGTGCACGGCCCGCAGCCTTCAAGAAGGAAAGCCCATGACATTGCCAGCGCGACGCCGCGCACCCGTTGCTCTCACTCTCGCTGCGGCCGCCGCCGCCTTATTGGCGGCACCGCTCGCGGCGCCGGCGCAACAGCCCTCCCCGGCCGCCTCCCCGCCAGGCCCGGCCGCGGCCCCCGCGAGCGCGCCCGCGACCCCGGCGGCGAAGAAGGCTCCCGCCAAGGGCACCGCCACGGAAGGCGCGGCGAGCGGGAAGAGCGCTGAGAGCTATAGCCTGGGCGTCCTCTGGGGTACGCAGCTCCGCGGCGCTGGCCTCACCTCCGATGCGATCAGCACGGCGCGGATCGCGCAGGGTGTGAATGACGCCCTCAGCGGCAAGGTGGAGCTGTCGGACCAGGACCGCGAGAACATCCGCACCCTCACGACCTCCGTGATCGAGACGAATCATCACGCTGCAGAGAAATTCCTCGCCGAGAACGGCAAGAAGCCGGGCATCGTCACCACCAGGAGCGGGCTCGAATACCAGGAGCTCAAGGCCGGCAGCGGCGACTCGCCCAAGGCGAACGACTCCGTGACGGTGAGCTATCGTGGCACGCTGCTCAACGGCACCGAGTTCGACAGCTCGACCAAGCACGGCGGCCAGCCGGCCACGTTCGAGGTTGACCGCGTGATCCCGGGGTGGACCGAGGCGCTGCAGCTCATGAAGCCGGGCGCCAAATGGAAGCTGTTCATTCCACCGAAGCTCGCCTACGACCTGCGGTCACCCCCGTCGATTCCGCCCGGGTCGATGCTGATCTTCGAGGTGGAGCTCCTGAGCGTGAAGCCCGCGCCGGCCGCGAGTCCGCCGGCCTCGGCGAACCCCGCGCCGGCCAAGCCCGCCGTGCCGGCCGCGGCGCTGCCGAAGGCGACCGGCAAACCGCCGGTCAACGCGCCCGACAGCCCGAACTCGCCCTCGCCTGCGACGGTTCAGCCGGCGCCGAAGTAACGGCGCGGGGCGCCGCGGGCTTCAGGGATCGCTGGCGTTGGCGCCCGGGGCGAAGCGCATCGGCTTCGTGACCCCGAGGCGCTTGAGTTCCTCGAGCAGGCTCTCGGCGAGCTCGCCGCAGGCGGCCCGCTCGAACGGCGGCGCGGCCGCCCAGTCATAGGCCCAGGGATGGGCCGTGCGCAGCGCCTCGGGCTCATCGAGGTAGCGCGGGATCACGTGCGCATGCAGCGCCGGCTCCTCGTTGCCGAACATCGCATAGTTGATGCGCAGCGCCGCGGTCACCTTGAGGAGCGCATCGCCGATGCGCGTCATGTCGATGAGGAAAGCGCCACGCGCCTGCGCATCGAGAGAGTTGAGTGTCGGAACCACCGGATCCGGCAGCAGCAGCGCATAACCGCGCACGAACTGCCGCTCACCGAACACCACCCACCCGGAGTACAGCCGCGCGATGACGCGCGGATTGCGCCCCGCACGCGCCTCGTTCACCTGGCTGTGAATGCGCGTGAAGGGCTCGCCCGCGCCGTCGTTCTTCATGAGGTGCCGGGTGCCTTTCAGCAGGCCACATCGAGTCCGCGCAGCGCGCGCACGGTGCTCTCATGGCCCTGGTGGACGATGCCAAGCCAGCCGCGGCTGCGGGCGGTGGCGATGTTGTCGGCGCGGTCGTCGATGAACACGGTCGCGGCCGGCTCGAGTGCGAAGCGCCGCTCGGCCTCGGCGTAGATGCCGGCGTGCGGCTTCATGACGCCGGCGAGGTACGAGGGCAGCGCGCCGTGCCCGATGCGGTGGAAGCGGTACTCGCGCGACAGGTGCGCCCAATGCAGATCGCCGATGTTGGAGAGCAGGTAGACCCGGTGCGCCTCGCTCAGCCGGTGGGCGAGCTCCACCATCTGCGGCTCGAGCTCGAACATGTCGATCCAGTGCGCATACAGCTCCTCGACCGACACCGGCTCGGGCGTGAGCGCCGCGAGGCGCTCGAGCAGCCCGCGGCCGTGCAGGCGGCCCGACTCGTGATCCTCGAGGGCGGCGCGTGCCAGCACCTGGTGCAGGTCGTCCGCCTCGAGCCCGCGGGATCTCAGCAGTTCCAGCAGCGGCTGGTACTTCAGCCGTACGAACACCCAGCCGATGTCGAACACCACGTTGCGGATCGGGGCAGCGCTCATAGTGCGAGCGGGTCGACGCCGCCGCCGTCGCCGGGGCGGGTGTTGACCGCCACCACCGTGGCGCGCGGAAAGAAGTTGAACTCGGTGGCGCTGGCGCGCGTGTAGGCGCCCATGGCGCGCCCGATGATCAGGTCCCCGGCCTTGAGCGGCGGCAGCATCAGGTTCTCCGCGATGACGTCGATGCTGTCGCAGGTGGGCCCGGCGAGCACCGAGGGCAGCCGCGCGGCGCCGTCACGCAGCGGCTCGACCGGGTAGCGCGCGTGGTCATAGAGCTGGCCGCTGTAGGAGCCGTACAGCCCGTCGTCGAGGTAATACCACCAGTGGCCTTCGCGCTGCGCGCGCCCCATCACCGAGGCGACGCCGATCGCCGCGGGACCCACGATGTAGCGCCCGGGCTCGGCGATCACCCGCACCCGTTTCGGCAGCCGTGCGAGCGCTGCGCGCAGCGGCGCGCAGAAGCGCCCGATGTCCTGCACCGGCTGGGTGTAGTCGATCGGAAAGCCGCCGCCGATGTCGAGCGTGTCGAAGACGCCGAGCTTCTCGCGGCGCGCCGCCGCCATGAGCTTCGCGCAGGCCTCGAGCGCCTCGACCTGCTTGGTGGCGTCGGCGGTCTGCGAGCCGACGTGGAACGACAGCCCGCGCACGCCGATGCCGAGGCCGGCGGCGAGACGCGCCAGCTCGAGCACCGCCTCCGGATCGCAGCCGAACTTGCGCGACAGGTCGACCACGGCGCCCGGCGAGCGGAACGAGACGCGCAGCAGCAGCTGCGCCGCGTCGCGGTGGCGGGTGAACTTGCGCACCTCGTCGGGGTTGTCGGCGACGAAGGTGCGCAGGCCGAACTCGAGCGCATTGGCGATGTCCGCCGCACGCTTGATGGGATGGGTATGAATGCAGCGCTCGGGCGAGACTCCGAGCCGCTCGACCAGCTGCACCTCGCCGCTGGTCGCCAAGTCGAGGTAGCCGCCCTCCTCGATCACCGTGCGCACCACCGCCGGGTGCGGCAGGGGCTTCAGCGCATAGTGCAGATCGACGTGCGGCAGCGCCTTGCGCAGCTTCCTGAACTGCACGCGCACCCGCTCGCAGTCGAGGATCAGCAGCGGCGAGCCGAACTCGCGCACCAGGCGGCGGACTTCTGCGGGCTGGAACGGGTCGATGAATCGCGGGCGGGGCACCGGCAAAGCTTACGGCAATACCGCCATCGTGCCGCTGCCTTCATCGCTCTGGGCGACGCTGCTCGCGGCGCGCCGCAGGCGGTCGCGGATTGCGTCCCATTGCTCGCCGTCCGGCACTTCCTGCACCAGGATCCGCTGGCAGCCGGCGCGGTCGAGCGTACGCAGGTTGTTGTACAGGTCGCGCCCGTAGCTCTCCGGCCGGCGCCCGGCGTTGATCCAGGTGACGTACTTGTGCGAGCGCAGCGGCAGGCGCTGCGCCAGCACGGCGATGCGCTTGCCCCCGCCCGAGGCCGCATCCGCCTGTGCATCGATCTCGCCCGCCGGCACGATGGTCATGGGTGTCGCCGGCGCGTAATGGCTGGGTGTGGCCCCGGGCACGCGTGGCGATTCGTGCGCCGCCCCGATCGCGAGCTCCCCGACCACCGCGCGGATCTGCCCCGCCGTGACGCTGCCCGGGCGCAGCAGCCGCACTGTCGGCCCCTCGAAGGCCACGATGGTCGACTCGAGCCCGATCTGACACTCGCCGCCGTCGAGCACCAGGCGCACCGAGTCCCCGAGCTCCTCACGCACGTGCTCGGCGCGGGTCGGCGACAGGCGGCCGTAGCGGTTGGCGGAGGGCGCCGCGATGCCGCCGCCGAAAGCGGTGAGCAGCTGCTGCGCCATGGGATGCGCCGGCACGCGGATCGCGATCGTGTCCTGGCCACCCGTGACCACGTCGTGCACGTGCGCGGCGCGCGGCATGACCATGGTGAGCGGCCCGGGCCAGAAGGCCTCGGCGAGCCTGATCGCGCCCTCGGGCACTTCGCGCACCCAGCGGTGCAGGTAGCGCGGGCTGTCGAGGTGCACGATCACCGGATGGTTGGGGGGACGTCCCTTCGCCTCGAAGATCCGGCGCACCGCGGCCGGGTTCTGCGCGTTGGCGCCGAGCCCGTAGACGGTTTCCGTGGGGAACGCCACCAGCTCGCCGTTGCGCAGCGCCTGCACGGCGGTCTCGATCTCGACCTGAGTGGCTCTGACGACGCGGACCATAGGGATGAGACGAATTCTAGCAAGCCGGGCACCCGGGGAAGGCGCTGTTGCAGCAAAGCATCAGCCCGCTGCAAATTACTCCAGAGCGGTGCGTACCCAGCCGTTCGGCGAGTGCGTGAGCTCGTAGGCCGGCCAGTAGTGCTGGTCGAGCTTCAGCGTAATGACCTCGGGCGCGTTGTTCCAGGTGATGGTCTTCAGGCGCACCGACGAACGGTCGGGGCGGCCGGTGACGGCCTTGAGGAAAGTGTCGAGGTCCGGTGTCGGTGCGCCGTCGACTTCGACGATGCGCCGCCCCGGGAAGAGCCCGTAGCGCGTGGCCGGCGACCCGTAGGCGAAATACGCGACGTAGACGCCGCGGGGCGGGATGGCGCGCTGCGCGCTCATCGAGCGGTGCGGCGCCTGCAGCGTGGCCCCTGCCCACTCGACCACGCGCTCGAGGTCGCTCCCGGGGAGCTCTGCGGTCGGCACCTCCAGGGTCTGCTCGCCCTGGCCGCGCCACACGGTGACGTGCACCAGCTCCTTGTCGGCCGCGGCGCGCTCGACCTCGCGGAACCGGGTCACCACCTGGCCGTCGATGGCGAGCAGCAGATCGCCCTGCTGCAGGAGTCTCGCCGCCGGCGAGCCGCCGACCAGACGCACCACCGACAGCACCTGGCGGCGCGTCGGGGTGTGCTGCGCCAGGCGCTGGCTCCAGCTCTCCGACAGGCCGATCTCGCGCGCATTCGCGAGCGGCAGCGCGGTGAGCTCGGCCTCGAGCGAGTGCAGCGCGCGCCCGGTGCGCACCCGCTCGAGCATGTCGGCCGCGAGGTCGATCGGCACGCCGCGATTTTCCTGGGCGAGCTCGCGGCCGTTCTCGAAGGCGAAGCTCGACCAGGTGCCGAGCACGTTGCCTTCCTTGTCGGACAGCACGCCGTCGAACTCGGCCGGTGGATTCACCAGCTGCACGGTCTCGAGGTTGCTGTCGCGAAAGCGCATGGTGCGCGACAGCGGCAGCTCGAGCGGCTCGATGCCGGCGATCTCGGTCGAGCGCGAGCGCATCTGGCTGTCGGCGCCCAGCCCGACGACCCACACCGGCTCGCCGCCGTTCAACTCGCGCGGGCTGAGCTTCGCAGACCTGACCGGTGTCGTGCCGATCAGCTTCGGATCGTAGGCCACGACCGCGTAGTTGTGCAGCGGATGCACGTACACGACGCGCCCGGACACCTGCACCGTGCCGGCGAAGGAGACCTCGACGTCGCCGAGCGGCAACGGCACGGTGTTGCGGTCCACCACCACCAGCCCGCGGGCCGCATCCACCACCAGCCCGGTGCCGTGATAGTTGCGCTCGGTGATGCCCGACACCGAGTACGGCATGTCGAAGGTCACC
>Ga0187781_10002835_pt1 | contig 13112 bp, 13 predicted proteins | sample 0715_SJ02_MP02_2_FD_132447 | JGI IMG/M metagenome (GOLD analysis project Ga0187781, IMG submission 132447) | Tropical peat soil microbial communities from peatlands in Department of Meta, Colombia - 0715_SJ02_MP02_20_MG | ecosystem: Environmental > Terrestrial > Soil > Wetlands > Peat | place...
AATCCCATCGAGCAGGCGTTCAGCAAGCTCAAGGCCTTGCTGCGTAAAGCGGCTGAGCGTACCGTGCCACATCTGCGTCGCAAGATCGGCAAACTCCTCGCCAGCTTCACCGCTGCTGACTGTGCCAATTTCCTTGAGCACTCAGGCTATGCTTCGAATTGACCGGAATCCGCTCTAGCGCTCCTCCTCGCTCTCGGCGTCGAAGAGCGGCTCTTCCTCCTCCTCCTCCTCCTCCGCGGCGCCCTCCGGCTCGGCCGGAGCCACCTGCTCGGACAAGGTGAAATCGGGACGCGGGCCGATCAGGCCGGCGGCCTTGAGCTCCTCGATGCCCGGCAGGTCGCGCCGGTCGGCGAGACCGAAATGGACGAGGAACTGATCGGTGGTGATCCACGTGACCGGCCGGCCCGGCGTCTCGCGCCGTCCCTTGGGCATGATCCAGCCGGCTTCCATCAACACGTCGAGCGTGCCGCTGCTGACGACGACGCCGCGGATCTCCTCGATCTCGCCGCGCGTCACCGGCTGGTGATAGGCGATGATGGCGAGCGTCTCGACCGCGGCGCGCGAGAGCTTGCGCGTCACCGTCTGCTCGAGCTTGAGACGCGGGCCGAGATCGGGCGCGGTGCGCAAGGTCCAGCCGCCGGCGACGCGCACGACATTGACGCCGCGGCCGCGGTAATGCGCGCTGAGCTCGGCCACCAGCACCGGGACGTCGCAGCCCTGCGGCAGGCGCAGCGCGATGCTCTCCTCGTCGAGCGGCGCGGCCGAAGCGAAGAGCAGCGCCTCGAGCAGGCGAAGCTGGTCGGCGCGGAGATCGATATCGGCGGGGATCGTGCTCTTGCTCATGAGGTCTCCGACGGGCTGCGGACATAGATCGGGCCGAAGGCGCTGTCCTGGCGAAGCTGCAGCTTGCCGGCGCGCACCAGCTCCAGCGTCGCGGCGAAGGTGGCGGCGACGGCCGAGCGCTCGACCAGCCCGCCGCGCAAGCCCGGCGGCAGGAAGCTCAAGAGGCTGCGCCACTCGGGCACGCGGCCGAGGATGCGTCCCAAGCGCTGCAGCGCATCGTCCATGGAATAGAGCTCGGGCGCCTCGATGTGCAGCACCTGCGCTTCCTTGCGCTGGCGCTGATCGCCATAGGCGCGCAGGAGATCGTAGAGCGACACGTCATAGACCGGCTTCAATACCCGCGGCAGGCCCTCGGGCGCGCCGCGGGCGAAGACGTCGCGCCCGAGAAGCGGGCGCGCCATCAGCCGCGCGCCCGCCTGCTGCATCGCCTCCAGGCGCTGGAGCTGATGGGTGAGCGCCGCGGCGAGCTCGGCGCCGCTGGGCTCGTCCGGCGGCGCCGGCTCCGGCAGCAGCAGGCGCGACTTGAGGTAGGCGAGCCAAGCCGCCATGACCAGATAGTCGGCGGCGATCTCCAGGCGCAGGCGGCGCGCCGCGCCGATGAAGGCGAGATACTGGTCGGCGAGTTCGGTGATCGAGATCTTGGTGAGGTCGACCTTCTGCTCGCGCGCCAGCATGAGCAGCATGTCGATCGGCCCCTCGAAGCCCTCGAGATCGACCACCAGCTCCGCCGGGGAAGCCGGCGGCTTCGTCAGCTCGAAAGGCTCGGCCTCGGTCATCCCGCCCCCGTCAACGAGATGATCCCGTGCATCACGTAGGTGGCGGCGAAATTGATGACATAGCGGACGACGTCGAGATTGACGCCGACGCGATCCCCCAGCATCGGCAGGAAAATCAGCAGCGCGATCAGGATGAGAATGCCGTAGCGCTCCAGGCGCGCCAACGGAAATGCCAGGAAGTCCGGCAGCAGGCCCACCGCGACGCGCCCGCCGTCGAGCGGCGGCAGCGGGATCAGATTGAAGACCGCGAGAATGACGTTGACGACGACGGACACTTCCAGATTGTCGCGCGCCCAATCCCGGCCGAGCGCCGGCACGTAGGGCACGAGGTAGAACAGCAGCGCCGAGGCGACGGCAAGCGCGATGTTGATCCCGGGACCGGCGATCGCCACCCAGACCATGTCGCGGCGGGGATGACGCAGCGCGCCGAAATTCACCGGCACCGGCTTGGCGAAGCCGAAGACGAAGCGCCCGCCCGAGATCAGCAGCAGAAAGATCGGCAGCAGGATGGTGCCGTAGAGGTCGATGTGCCGCAGCGGGTTGAAGGTGACGCGGCCCATGCGGAAGGCGGTGTCGTCGCCGAGGCGATGCGCGACGAAGCCATGCGCCGCCTCGTGGAAGGTGATGGCGAAGATGGCGGGCAGCGCGAAGATCGAGATCTGCTGCACCAGCGCGTCGAGCTGGTCTTCGAGGCCGTTCATCACGCCGTCCCTGCGGCGAGCGCGCGCAAGCGCGCTTCGGCCGCCGGCCGGTCGATCGGCTCGGCCGCGCCGCGCCGCGCCTGGGCACGGTCGAGCCGCGCGCGCGCCTTGGGGCTCAACGCTTCCGCCGCGCCCGCGACCTCGGCCATCTCGGCTCTATCGCCGTTGCAATGCAGCACCAGATCGCATCCCGCTTCGAGCGCGCCGGCCGCGCGGTCGGCGAAGCCGCCGCCGAGCGCACGCATCGAAAGATCGTCGGTCAGCAGCAAGCCGTCGAAGCCGATGCTCGCGCGTATCGCCTCGTCGATCACCCGCCGCGACAAGGTGGCGGGGCGCTCGGCGTCGAAGGCGGTGTAGACGATATGCGCGGTCATGGCCAGGGGCATGTCGGCGAGCGCGCGGAACGGGGCGAAATCGCTCGCCTCCAGCGCCGCGCGCGGCGCCTCGACGCGCGGCAGGGCGTGATGGCTGTCGACCGTCGCGCGGCCGTGGCCGGGGATGTGCTTCAGCACCGGCAGCACGCCGCCCGCCAGCAGCCCTTCGCAGGCGGCGTGGCCAAGCTCGGTCACCGCGGCGGCGGTGTCGCCATAGGCGCGGTCGCCGATCACCGCATCGGCGCCGGCGACGGGAATGTCGAGCACCGGCAGGCAATCGACGGTGATGCCGAGCCGGGCGAGATCGTCGGCGATGAGCCGCGCGCCGAGCCGCACCGCCTCGCGCGCCCGCTCGCCGCCGAGCGCGGCCAACGCCGCCGCCGCCGGATAGGCCGGCCAATGCGGCGGCTTGAGCCGCGCGACGCGGCCGCCTTCCTGGTCGATCAGCACCGGCGCGTCGGCGCGCCCCACCGCCTCGCGCAGCGCCGCGACCAGCGCCCGCACCTGATCCGGCGTCTCGCAATTGCGCTGGAACAGGATGAAGCCCAGAGGATTTGCCGCGCGGAAGAAATCCCGTTCGCCATCCTCCAGCCGCGGTCCGGCGCAACCGAAAATAGCCGCCAAGGGCTCACGGCTTGACAAGGATGCAACCCACGCCGCGCCGCTTCAGCTCGCCGCATTCCCGCTCGGCCGTGGCGGCATCGGCGATGGGGCCGGCCTGGATGCGATAGAAGATGCCGCGCTCGCCGAGATCGACGCGTTGCGCGGCATAGTCCAGCGCGCCCAGCACGTCGCCGTGAAGGCGCTTCAGGCGCTCCCATTCCTGCCGCGCCGCTTCCGGCGAGCGCACCGCGGCGAGCTGCAGGCGATAGCCTTTGCCCTCGGCGGCGGGAAGCGCCGGCGGCGGCGCAGCGGCGGCGGGGGCAGGCGCGGGCGGCGCCTCGCGCTGGGCGGCGGGCGGCGTCACGGGCGCCGGCGGGATTGCAGCGACGACCGGCGGCGCGGCCGGAGTCGCGGGCGGCGCTTCCGGCGGCGGCGAGTCGTTGACGGTCGCCGGGCGCGGCAGCGGCGCCTCGGGCGGCGGCAGCAATTGCTCCGCCTTCGACCCGCCGTGATCGCCGTCGAGCACCATCGTCCCCTGCCCCGGGATCTCCATGCCGCCGGGATTGTCCGGCCGATGGCGCGTCGCCTGCGCGTCGGCGCGCAGCAGCGGCACCTCTGCGAGCGTCGCCGGCCGAGTCATCGCGCGATAAAGGGCGATGAAAGCGCCGGAGGCGCCGAGCACGGCGAGCAGCGTCAGCGCGACGACGAAAGCACGGCGCGGGCGGCGCCTGATGAAGATGCGCCCGTGACGCCGATCGGGCCGCATTGGCCCCAACGCATATGCCATTCACATCTCCTCGGCCGGCGCCACGCCGAACACCGTCAAGCCCGATGCCACGACGATGGCGACCGCCTGAACCAGCGCGAGCCGCGCGCGGCTGAGCTCCGGCGCGTCGCCCAGCAGGAAACGCAAGCTGGCATCGTCTCTGCCCTTGTTCCAGAGACCGTGGAATTGGGCGGCGAGATCCCCGAGATAAAAAGCGATGCGATGCGGCTCATGCGCCTCCGCCGCGCCTTCGACCAGCCGCGGCCAACTTGCGAGATGTCGAATGAGAGCAAGCTCCGCCGGGTCGGTCAAGCGTTCCAGCGGTGCCGAAGCCAGCGACTCCGGCGTCAAATCGACGCTCGGCAACGCCTGCGCCGCGTGACGCAGCACCGAGCAGGCGCGCGCATGCGCGTATTGCACATAGAACACCGGATTGTCCTTGGACTGCTCGACCACCTTGGCGAAATCGAAATCGAGCGCCTGGTCGTTGCGCCGCGTCAGCATGACGAAGCGGAAGACGTCCTTGCCGACCTCCTCCACCACCTCGCGCAAGGTGACGAAGGTGCCGGCGCGCTTCGACATCTTGACCGGCACGCCCTTGTCGAAGAGGTTGACGAGCTGGCAGAGCTTGACGTCGAGTCGCGCCTTGGCGCCGCTCAGCGCCGTCACCGCCGCCTGCATGCGCTTGACGTAGCCGCCGTGATCGGCGCCCCAGACGTCTATCATGTCGGCGAAGCCGCGCCGATACTTGTCGAGGTGATAGGCGATGTCACCGGCGAAATAGGTCCAGGAGCCGTCGGATTTCTTCAGCGGGCGGTCGATGTCGTCGCCGAATCGGGTGGAGCGGAACAGCGTCTGCGGCCGCTCCTCCCAATCCTCGGGCAGCTTGCCCTTGGGCGGCTCGAGCGTGCCGACATAGATGAGATCCGCGGCCTCCAGCGTGGCGAGCGCGCGGTCGACGGCGCCGCTTTCGACGATGGCGCGCTCGGAGGTGAAGACGTCGTGCGCGATGCCGATGGCGGCGAGGTCGGCGCGGATCAGCTCCATCATCGCCGCCACCGCCACGTCGCGCACCGCCGGCAGCCACTCGTCGAGCGGCTTGCCGACGATCGCGCCGTCATTGCCGCGATCGGCAAGGCTCTCGCCGTAGCGCTCCTTGAGCGCCTGCCCGACCGGGACGAGATAGTCGCCCTGATACTGGAAGCCGGCGAAGCTCTTCTCGTCGATCGCGGCGCCCAGCGCCTGCAAATAGCGGAAATAGGCCGACCAGGCCAAGGCCTCCACCTGCGCGCCGGCGTCGTTGATGTAGTATTCGCGCGTGACCGCGAAGCCCGCCTTGCGCAGCAGCGAGGCCAGCGCGTCGCCGACCACGGCGCCGCGGCCGTGGCCGACATGCATCGGCCCCGTCGGATTGGCCGAAACGTATTCGACGTTGACCCTCCGGCCGGCGCCGATCGCGGCGTCGCCATAGGCGGTGCCGGCGCGCAGGATCTCGGCAAGCCGCGCCTGCCAGAAGGCGTCGGCCAGCCGGATGTTGATGAAGCCCGGCCCCGCCACCTCGGCCGCGGTCACTTCCTCGCGCCGGCGCAGACGCTCCGCCAGCCTCTCGGCGAGCGAGCGCGGCGGCAGCCCGGCGGGCTTCGCCAGCACCATGGCGGCGTTGGTGGCGATGTCGCCATGGGCGGGCTCGCGCGGCGGCTCGACCGCGACGCGGCTCACCTCGAGTCCCGGCGGGAGATCGAGCGCGGCGAGATCGGCGATGACGATGTCGCGGAAATGCGCGAAGAGATTCATCACGTCGGCGCGTATCGGTCGTAGAGGCGGCGGTGCTCGTCGAGCGCGAAGCGGTCGGTCATGCCCGCGATGTAGTCGACGACGAGCCGCGCGGTGGCGGGCGTGCCGGCGCCGGCGGCGGCAAGACGCCATTCGGTGGGCAGGCATTCCGGCTCGGCGAGCAGCAGCCGGAAGAGCTCCTGCACGATGCGGCGCGCCTTCGACGCCATGCGGTTGACGCGATAGTGGCGATACATGCGCTCGAAGAGGAACGCCCTGAGGCCCTTGGCCTCGCCCGCGAGCGCGTCGGAAAAGCCCACCACCGGCGCGCCCAGCGCGCGGATCTCGCCGGCGCTTTTGACGCGCGCGGCGGCAAGCCGCCGCCGGCTCTCGGCGGCAAGGTCGGACGCCATGCGGTCGATCAGGCGGCGGATCGCCTCGTGGACGAGCCGCGGCTCGTCGATGCCGGGATGGCGCGCGGCCACGTCATGCAGCACCGGCCCGGCCAGCGGCACCTCCGCCAGATCCTTCACCGCGAAGAGGCCGGCGCGCAGCCCGTCGTCGATGTCGTGATTGTTGTAGGCGATGTCGTCGGCCATCGCCGCCACCTGCGCCTCGGCGGCCGGCCAGGTGGCGAGCTCGAGATCGTGGCGCGCCACGTACTCGGCGATGGTGCCCGACGACGACGCCAGCGGGCCGTTGTGCTTGACCGTGCCTTCGAGCGTCTCCCAGGTGAGGTTGAGCCCGTCGAATCCGGCATAGCGCCGCTCCAGCCGGGTCAGGATGCGCAGCGTCTGGTCGTTGTGGCCGAAGCCGCCATAGTCCCGCATCACCGCCGCCAGCGCGTCCTCGCCGGCATGGCCGAAAGGCGTGTGGCCGAGATCGTGCGCCAGCGCCAGCGCCTCGGCGAGATCCTCGTTGAGGCCCAGCGCGCGGCTGACGCTGCGGGCGATCTGCGCCACTTCGAGGCTGTGGGTGAGCCGCGTGCGGTAGTGATCGCCTTCGTGATAGACGAAGACCTGGGTCTTGTATTGCAGCCGGCGAAAGGCGGTCGAATGGACGATGCGGTCGCGGTCGCGCTGGAAGGCGGTGCGCGACGCGCTTTCGGGCTCCGGGTGGAGACGGCCGCGGCTCTCCTCCGGGCGCGATGCGTAAGGGGCGAGCGGCGGCGCCGGTAGCGTCATGATGGCAGGAACCCTAATCCTCGCGCCTCCCCTTGGCAACGCCGGCCGGTTTGACAAAAGCCGCACCGTGCCTACATAGAAGCGCGATCCCCCGGCACGCGGGGCAAGGAGTGGTTAATCATGGCCGATGAAGGCACCGTTCCGGCCGAAGGCGGCGTCAGCCTGACCGCCAACGCGGCACGCCGCGTCACCGAGCTGAAGCGCCAAGAAAACCTGCCGGGAGCCTTCCTGCGTCTTGCCGTTTCCGGCGGCGGCTGCTCCGGCTTTCAATATGGCTTCAGCTTCGATGAGGCCCGCCAAACGGACGATCGGGTGTTCGAGCGCGACGGCGTGCAGCTCGTCGTCGATGCCGTGTCACTCGAGCTGGTCAAGGGCGCCGAGATCGATTTCGTCGAGGACATGATGGGCGCCGCCTTCCAGGTGAAGAACCCCAACGCCGCCTCTTCCTGCGGCTGCGGCAATTCCTTCTCGGTGGGCTGAGCCGGCGCCGGGATTGACAAGCGCCGCCTCCGCCCGCTTTCTCCCGGCGCGAGGGGAAAGCCGGTGAAGATCGCCACGTTCAACGTCAATTCGATCAAGGTGCGGCTGCCGATCCTGCTGTCATGGCTCGAAGAGGCGCGGCCGGACGTCGTCTGCCTGCAGGAGATCAAATGCCTGGCCGGCGATTTCCCGGCGCTCGAACTCAAGGGATTGGGCTATCACGCCGAGGTGGTGGGCCAGAAGACCTATAACGGCGTGGCGCTGCTGTCGAAGACGCCGGCGCGCGCGGTGATGGAGGGCCTTCCCGGCGACGACGGCGACCCGCAGGCGCGCTATGTCGAGGCGACGGTCGACGGCATCCGCGTCGCCTCGCTTTACCTGCCCAACGGCAATCCCGTCGCCAGCGACAAATTCGCCTACAAGCTCGCCTGGATGGCCCGGCTCAAGGCGCGCGCCGCGGCGCTGCTGGCGCAGGAGCTGCCCTTCGTGCTGGCCGGCGACTACAATGTCTGCCCGACCGACACCGACGTGTTCGATCCCGCGGCGATGCGCGACGACGCGCTGTGCCAGCCGGACTCGCGCCGCCGCTTCCGCGCGCTCCTCAATCTCGGCCTCGTCGATGCGTTCCGGGTGTTCCACCCGGAGCCGCACCGCTACAGCTTCTGGGACTATCAGCAGGGGCGCTGGTATCGCGACGAGGGCCTGCGCATCGACCATCTGCTGTTGTCGCCGCAGGCCGCCGACCGGCTGGTCGCCGCCGACATCGACAAGGGCCCGCGCGGCAAGGAGAAAGCCTCCGACCACACGCCGGTCTGGTGCGAGATCGCCTGACGCAAGGCGAAGCCTTGTCGTTGGCGGGCGCCAGCGTGACGCGCAAGCGTCGTCGCGAAAGCCCGCACAGAACGGGCTGGCCGCCGCCGGCAGTGAACGCCTTCAACGCTGCCTAGCTCAGAATTTCACGCCGTAGCGGAGCTGCAGATTGTCCGAGCTTTCGCCATTGAGGCGGAAATCGGGGGCGCGGCCTTCGTCGAAGCGCAGCGACAGGCTGTGCTGCTGGCCGAACTGATAGCCGAATTCGAGCGCGCCCCGCACCATCAGCGGCGGTCCGAGCGGACGGCGCAGCGGATCATAAGGCGAGGCCGAGCCGGGATCATAGGTGCCGGCCAGGCCGACGCTGCCGAACAGCCGGTCATTGTCGAAAAGGCTCCAGCTAAGGCCGGCATAGCCGCGATTGACGCCGGTCATCCGGTCCGCGCCGAAGCCCCATTGCGAGCGCGGCGAAAACAGGAAATGGAACACGCCGTCCTCGGGCGAGGTCAGCGCGATCTCGAGATTGCCGGCGGTGCCGGGCAGGCCCAACGACTGACCTACGGCGTCGTTGGGCAGGAAGTTGAGACGGAATTCCGGCAAGGGCGCGCCGCCGCGCACCAAGGCGCCGCCATCGACCCCGACGGGTTGCGTCTGATCGGCCGCGACCGCCGGCGCCGCCGCCGCCAAGGCCAGCAACGCCAGCGCGGCACAGCAGGAAGAAGATCGGCGGCGCAAGATCACGGCCGGTGCCGCGGCACCAGACGGCGCGCGAGCGCGCGGTCAAGCCTCGTCACGGCGAGCGGCGTCATCTCCTGGAAATGGAAGGCGAGCGTTCCCGCCTCCAGGTCCTTGCGCACCACCGAAGCGGTGAAGGCGAAGCCGTCGCTGCCATCGACATGGAGCGTGCCGGCGACCACCTCGCCGACCTTGAGCGGCAGCGCGCAGGTGAGATGAAAGCCGCCCAGCGACCAGTTGTCGGAGACGTAGTCCTGCTGGTCGATGATGACGGTCAGCGGCGGCAACGCGTAGCGCCGGTCGCGCCGCTGCTCATGTCGGTCGAAATTGGTGCGTGCAATTCGCATGACCGAAGCCTCTTGCGGGCCAATGCATCATCGCAGAGATAAAGTTAATAAGAGGTTTCCGCGGGCATTTGCAACGACCACGAAACCGCGATGCCTCCATCGCTCGCTCGCGCCAGCGCCAAAAGCATCGGTCCCTTTTTCTACAGGATGCCGATGGCTGAATCAATAGATTTAAATATCAGTATGTTAACCATGAATATCTCATATTTTAGACGAAATTTGCGATAATTCCCGCTCAATCCTGGCCGGCGGATGGCGGATAGGCGTGCCGCGCGCCTGCGGGATCCTCGATCTGCCACCCCTCGCCGGTCGAGTCCGGCATGGCATAGCAGGGGCCGACCGGCACCTTGCCGTGGCCGCCGGGCAGGTCCAGCACATAGGCCGGCTGGCAGAGGCCGGAAACCCGGCCGCGCAGCGCGCGCAGCAGCGCGCGGCCTTCAGCCAGGCTCGGGCGGAAGTGCGCCGTGCCGCGGGCAAGGTCGGGATGATGGAGGTAATAGGGCTTTACCCGCATGGCGACGAGGCCGCGGAACAGCGCCGTGAGCGTCGCGGCGTCGTCATTGACGCCTTTGAGCAGCACGCTCTGGCCGAGCAAGGGAATGCCGGCGCCGGCCAGCCGCCGGCAAGCGGCGCGTGCGCCCTCGGTCAGCTCGCGCGGATGGTTGGCGTGGAGGGCGACATAGACCGCCTTCTGCGCGGCGAGGGCGCGGACCAGCGCCGAGCTCACTCGGGCAGGCTCCGCCACCGGTACGCGGGTATGGAAGCGGATGACGGCGACATGGGCGATGGCGTCGAGCGCCCGGGTCAGCGCGCCGAGCCGGCGCGGCGACAACAGGAAGGGATCGCCGCCGGTGACGATCACCTCCCAGATCTCGGGCCGGGCGCGGATGTAGTCGAGCGCCGTCTCGAGCTCCCTCGGCGTCAGGCTGTCGCCGCCGGGCCCGACCTGCTCGCGGCGGAAGCAGAAGCGGCAATAGACCGGGCAGGCATGGCTCGGCTTGAGCAGGACCCTGTCGGGGTAGCGGTGAACGATGCCTTTGACCGGCGAGAGGCGCCGGTCGCCGATGGGATCCTCCCGCTCCTCCGACGCCCAGTCCAGCTCGGCCGCGCTCGGCACGAACTGGCGGGCGATGGGATCGGCGGCATCGCCGCGATCGATCAGCGCCGCCATGTCCGGTGTAACCGCCACCGCGAAGCGCTCGGCCACCGCGGCGATTTCCGCCGCCTGCGCCGCCGGCACGAGGCCGGCGGCAACGAGCTCGGCCGGGCGACGCAGCCTGCGTCGGGCCGATCGCGCTATGCGCGAGGGCGACATCGCGTCTCAAATGTCGGCATAGACATGCGTCTCCGCCTTGCCGCCGGGATGAGTGACGGCGCCCTTATTGGCATCGCCGACGGTTTGCGCGTATTTCCACAGCGCGCCCGACTGAAAGTCGTGCCGGCGCGGCTTCCAGGCCTTGCGCCGCTCGGCCAGCTCGGCCGCGCTGAGCTCGACCTCGATCGTGCCGGCCTCGGCATCGATGACGATGGTGTCGCCGTCGCGCAGCAGCGCGATCGGCCCGCCGACCGCCGCCTCGGGGCCGATATGGCCGACGCAGAAGCCGCGCGTCGCGCCGGAGAAGCGGCCGTCGGTGATCAGCGCCACCTCATGCCCCATGCCCTGCCCGGTGATCGCCGCCGTGGTCGCCAGCATCTCGCGCATGCCCGGCCCGCCGCGCGGGCCTTCGTAGCGGATGACGAGAACGTCGCCCTTCTTGTAGCGGCGCTGTTCGACCGCGGCGAAGGCGTCCTCCTCGCGGTCGAAGCAGCAGGCGGTGCCGCGGAATTTGAGGTCGTGCATCCCCGCCACCTTCACGATGGCGCCCTGCGGCGCGAGATTGCCGGTGAGGCCGACGACGCCGCCGGTCGGCGAGAGCGGCGCCGAGGTCGGGCGCACCACGTCCTGGTTCTTCGGCAGGCTCACCCGGGCAAGATTCTCGGCCATGGTCTTGCCGGTGACGGTCAGGCAATCGCCGTGGAGATAGCCGCCGTCGAGCAGCGCCTTCATCAGTACCGGCACGCCGCCGACGTCGAACAGATCCTTGGCGATGTAACGCCCGCCGGGCTTGAGATCGGCGATATAGGGCGTGCGCCGGAAGATCTCGGCGACCGCCTGGAGATCGAAATCGATCCCCGCCTCATGCGCGATCGCCGGCAGATGCAGCGCCCCGTTGGTCGACCCGCCCGAGGCGGCGACGATCATGGCGGCGTTCTCGAGCGCCTTGCGCGTGACGATGTCGCGCGGGCGGATGCGCCGGCGCAGCAGCGCCATCACCGCCTCGCCCGAGGCCTCGGCATAGCCGTCGCGGGAATCGTAGGGCGCCGGCGGGCCGGCGGAGCCAGGCAAGGCCAGCCCGATCGCCTCGGAGACGCAGGCCATGGTGTTGGCGGTGAATTGGCCGCCGCACGAGCCGGCCGAGGGACAGGCGACGCATTCCAATTCGTGCAGCTCGGCATCGCTCATCTTGCCGGCGCTGTGGGCGCCGACGGCCTCGAACACGTCGCCCACGGTCACGTCCTTGCCGTGGAACTTGCCGGGCAGGATCGAGCCGCCATACATGAAGACGGCGGGCACGTTGAGCCGCAGCATGGCCATCATCAGGCCCGGCAGCGACTTGTCGCAGCCGGCAAGCCCGACCAAGGCGTCATAGCAATGGCCGCGCATGGTAAGCTCGACGGAATCGGCGATCACCTCGCGCGACACCAGCGAGGATTTCATCCCGGCGTGACCCATGGCGATGCCGTCGGTGACCGTGATGGTGGTGAACTCGCGCGGCGTGCCGCCCGCGGCGGCGACGCCCTTCTTCGCCGCTTGCGCCTGGCGGGCGAGCGCGATGTTGCAAGGCGCGGCCTCGTTCCAGGTGGTGGCGACGCCGATCAGCGGCTGGGCGATTTGCTCGTCGGTAAGGCCCATGGCGTAGAGATAGGAGCGATGCGGCGCGCGCTCCGGCCCGATAGTGACGTGGCGGCTCGGCAGCGCCGATTTGTCAAAACCCCGTTGTCGCATGTCATCGGGCATGGCAGGTCTCCTCGGCATCGGCTGGCTTTGCGCTACCATACAAAGGCGGGGAAAGGTGTCAAAGAGGCGGCGCCCGGGCGCATGGCGGGGCCGCGCTTGTGACCGCCCGCTCCGCCCGCTAGAAGCGGCAGGGATCGAGGACCCCGCCCGTGTCCTTCCTTACCTTTGCCGAAGCCTGGCGCTGCTATCGCCGCGCCGAGCCGCGCCTGCCGGCAAAGCCCCGGCCGGTCGCGCCGCGCCGCATCGCCGATGCCGCCGAGATCGCGGCGGATTTCGACCTGATCGTGCTCGATGCCTGGGGCGTGCTCAATGTCGGCGATGCGCCGATCCCGGGCGCGCGCGAAGCGGTCGCGGGCCTGCGGCAGGCCGGCAAGCGCCTTCTCGTCCTCAGCAATGACGGAACCCGCCGCGGCGCCGCGGCGGCGGCACGCCACCGCCGCCGCGGCATCGCCATCGCCGATGACGAGGTTGTCGCCGGCATCGACCTGTTGCCGGGACTGTTGCGGGAGATCAATCCCGCGCCGCCGCTCGGCGTCATTGCCGATGAGCCGCTCCGCTTTCCCGCGCTTGCCGGCGCGCTGGCGCCGCTGGCCGAGGATGGCGCGGCCTATGACCGCGCCGGCGCCATCTTGTTCCTGTCGAGCGACGGCTGGAGCGACCGG
>Ga0187781_10002836_pt1 | contig 13112 bp, 19 predicted proteins | sample 0715_SJ02_MP02_2_FD_132447 | JGI IMG/M metagenome (GOLD analysis project Ga0187781, IMG submission 132447) | Tropical peat soil microbial communities from peatlands in Department of Meta, Colombia - 0715_SJ02_MP02_20_MG | ecosystem: Environmental > Terrestrial > Soil > Wetlands > Peat | place...
CGGCACGCCGTGCCCTAGCAGTGTATCGCGTCTCCCCAACTGCCGTCGAAGCCGCGGCTCATCGAAGCCTTGATTTTGGTGTTGAAATTGGTTTGGAAGTTTCGGGTGCCCCATCCTTCGCGCTTTTTGCGAAGGGTGGGCGCCTCTGCTCTTGAATTTTCCTTTGTCTGCCACCGGCACCGCCTACCAAGTCAGTAAAACAAAAAGCCATGTCATTCCGAAGCGTTTCTCAGCGAGGGACCTGCTTTTGACGTTCTCCTGACCCCTGTACGCCCGGCTGATCGAAGCTCGTCCTAACTCTTCGCCTTCTGCGCCCTCAGCTGCTGCTTCCAACCCAACACCCGCGCCTTATTTCCCGCCTCCTCCGCCTCGGGAATCATCCCTTTCCGCTGATAGGCGCGCGAAATCGTCGTCCACGCGAGAATGTCCTCGGGATCAATCTCCAAGATCCGCCGCCCCGTTTCGATCGTGCGGTCAAAATCTTCTTTGGCGTGGTACGCTTGCGCAAGCCCATGCAGCGCATCGGCAAATTTCGGGTCCATCTCGAGCGCCCGCAAATACTCGGCGATCGCTTCGTCGAGTTTCCCCTCGCCGAAGAGATCAATCCCCGCATAGTAGTGGTCTTCCGCGCCTTCAGCCATGCGCCTCCTTCGCTGCGAACGTGGATTTTAGCACTGCGCGCGAAAACAGGTTGTCCTGTAGGGCCACGGCGTGCCGTGCCCCTACGGCCTGCAATGTTAGGCGCCTCGCTTGTTGGTCACCCCGGATCGGCTGGCGAGGGGCTCCAAGCCTCATGCTGAATGCACTTCGCTACTACTGGATCATTTCAAAAGGTTACCGTCTCCGCCCCTGGCGTTCTCCCTACATCCAATGGCGCATCGAGACTTTCTTCGGCCACGACGCCGCCGGCCTCACCGCCCGTAAATTTTTCTCGCTCATGTGGCGGGAACGCGCCCGCATCGAACGCTTCCTCGCCTGGGTCGCCATCCGCCGCGACGCCCAGCGTACCGACTGAACGCATCTCCCAGCGCCACCGGCCTTCTTAACCTCCCATTAACACGACTTCGAGAAGCTCACACAGCCGCTCGCTTGTAATTCGCCGAGCCGCGTATAATCGCCCGGCGAGTTCGAGCCCACCAAACCACGGAGCCATGCGTTGGGGTCAATTCGAAAACAAAATTCGCTTCTTTGCCTCCTGCTGATCCTGGTTTTCACCACTCCCGCCGCCCTTCGCGCCCAAACTGCCACAACGTTCTCGCAGGCTCGCAAGCTCTTCGTGGATTCCTTCGGCCAGGACAAAGGCGCCGCCGAAATGCGCGCCCAGTTCATCCGCCGCCTCGCCGATGGCCACGAAGTCTCCGTCACCTCCGATCGCAACGAGGCGGACGCCGTCGTGAAAGGCACCGCGCGCATCTGGACCACCGGCCACATCTCCGCGAGCACGCGCTCGCGCGGCGAGAGCGAAGCCACCTACAGCGGGTTCCTCTCCGTCGAGGTTATCGGCAGGAACGGCCAGACGCTCTGGTCCTATCTCGTGACGCCCAGCAAATTTCCCTTCGGCAGCATCACCGACGATCTTTCCTCGCAACTCGCGGCTCGCCTATTGCGCGACCGCAGAGTGAAGACTCGGAAGGAACCAGTCGCTCCCGGCCCGTCGGCAAGCACACGCGCCGAATTAAACGGTGCCGGCGCCACCTTTCCCGCGCCTCTCTACCAGAAATGGTTTCAATCGTTTGAGGATCTTCATCCGGACATGAGCATCCACTACGACGCGGTCGGCTCCGCCGAAGGAATTGACCGCCTCGAAAAAGGCGCCGTGGATTTCGGCGCCTCCGACATGCCGCTCCCGGACGAAGCCATGTCCCGCACCGCTCACCGTTTTGTCCATATCCCGATGGCTCTTGGCGCCGTCGTTCCCATCTACAACGTGCAGCTCTCCTCCGGCGAAATCCGTTTCACGCCTGAAATCCTCGCCGGAATTTATTTGGGAAAAATCAAAAAGTGGAATGACCCGCAAGTCCGGTCCGCCAACCGCGGTGCCAACCTGCCGGACGCAGAAATCGCTGTCGTCCATCGCTCCGACGGCAGCGGCACCACCTTCGTCTGGACCGACTACCTCTCGAAAGTCAGCCCCGAATGGAAATCCTCCGTCGGCTCAGGTCTTACCTTGAAATGGCCCGTCGGCGCCGGCGCCGCCTATAATGAAGGCGTTGCCTCTGCCGTGCAGCAAACGCCGAACTCCATCGGCTACGTCGAGTTCATCTATGCTATCCAGCACGAGCTCGCTTTCGCGCGCGTGAAAAATCCCTATGGCCGCTTCATCCACGCCGATCTCGCGGGCGTCACAGCCGCCATCCAGAGCGCCAAAAGTTCCGGAACCGATCTGCGCGTCTCCATCACGAATTCACCGGTACCCGCTGCCTACCCGATCGCTTCCTACACCTACTTGCTCCTGCCCGACGAAATTCCGAACGAGAACAAGCGCTCCGCCTTGCTCGACCTTCTCCGCTGGGTTCTCACTTCCGGCCAGAAAAGCTGCTCCGCTCTCGGCTACGCGCCCCTACCCTCGGACACCGTCAAGCGTGGCCTTGAAGCTCTCGATTCCATTAAGTAGCGGCCGGCCCCGCCCACGGCCGCAGCCGCGGGATCCATCGCGGCACATTCGCGCAGTACTCCTCATACTCTTTCCCAAAATTTCCTCTTAAATGCGGCTCCTCGTAGATCCGCACGAAGAAATAAAAAATCGCCCAAACCACCGCCCCGTATTCCAGCACGCGCACCCTTCCAAAGAGCAATCCCTGCCCAAGTATTAGTGACGCGATCGCCACATACATCGGATTCCGAACGTGCCGGTACCATCCCGTCACCACCAGATGTTGCGGCGGAAGGAAAATCACCGGTGTCCCCAGCCCCTCGATCGCGAATCGCGCGAAGGAATCGAGAATTACCGGAAGCCCCGCCGCGATCATTGCGGCGCCCAACAATCGAAACGCGGCAATGCCCGCGAGCGGCGGCGCGAATTCCCACCGCGTCATCCACCACGGGATGAACCCCGCCACCGTCCCTGGCGCAATCACCAAAAATATCGCTGACCCGAGTATCGCCGTGGTCCGCCTCATGAGATGTCCAGCTTCATTATGCGCGCGATTCTACCGCAGCTTGTGTCCCGCACCCGCATGACCCCGCTCCCCAAACGAGTGACAAGAATCACGCGCATCTGTGCCCCCGCTCACCTCACAGTGCCGCACTTTGCGCGATAAATAGCATGTGCGTGGGTGCTGTCTGTTTCGCCACGCGCGCGTGAAAGGAGGCCCCCATGACCAACCAAATTGCGATTGCAATCGTGATTGTGCTCGTGTCCTGGGTTGTCGCCACCTATGCAATCTGGCACTGGGGTCCTGGGCTGCGGCGGCGCACCGTCTGGTGCCCGGTTATGAAGAGGCGGGCCAAGGTTCTCGCGGAGCAGAAGGAAGCGCTTTTCGTCCCGTCCTATGCGGGACTGCGGGTGGTTGATATCAAGGAGTGTTCGCTCTTCAAAGGCGGACCGCTCCAGTGTCGCAAACAGTGCCTGGCGTGCTTCTAGCACTCGCGCTAGGAAGAAGTGCGCCATTCTTGGCGCCAAAAATCTAGGCGTGTGTCTCTAGAGCTGCTCCCCGAACCTAAGCACGAGCATCTTGTAGATAGGACAAAAGAGGCCCTCGCTTTCTGCCTTCTATCCCGCACTCATGTCGAGGTGCCAGACGAGGGAGCACTCCGTTAGCGGCTCGCGCTGCGCGAAGCACTGAGAAATTTTGTCACCAATCCCGCAATCTCATTCGCCGCCGTGTCCAGCGCGAAATGCCCGCCATCCACGATGTGCACTTGAGCGCTCGGCACGTCCTGCCGGTAAGCTTCCGGTTCCGACGGATCAAACGACGACTCGTATTTTCCCCAGATCACCAGCAGGCGCGGCTGTCTTTCTTTCATCCACGCTTGCCATTTCGGATACGACTCCACATTCGTTCGATAGTCGTAAAAGAGGTCGGTTTGTATGTCCGGCTGGCTGGGCTGGTGAAGAAAATAAAATTCGTCGGTCCAGAGGTCCGGGTCGCCTCCGGCATGGCGGCTCTTGGTTGTCTCAAGCGACAGGAACCCGGCGCGAAACGCACTTTCGTTCGCGGCCGGATCCGCCCAGAATGCCCGCCGCGGCTTCCAAACTGCCCCGAGTCCCGTGTTGTGCGCCACCGCGTCCTGCACGATCAGCGCTTCCGTTCGCTCCGGGTGCGCCAGAATCATTCGAAAACCCACCGGCCCGCCGTAATCCTGCATGTATAGCGAACAGTGCGAGAGGCCCAGCGCCTCCGTGAAATGCGTCATGATTTCGGCGATGTGATCGAACGTGTAGCCAAATGTTTTCGGATCCGGCCAATCGCTATGCCCAAATCCCGGATAATCCGGCGCTACCATGTGGTATCTGTCCGAGAGACGCGCGAAGAGCGGCTCGAACATCCGCGATGACGACGGAAATCCATGCAGCAGCAAAATCGTCGGCGCATTCTTCGGGCCTGCCTCCCTATAGAAAATCGATAGCCCATCCACCTGGATGGTTCGATACGAAGTCGCCTGTCCCATCGGATGTTCCTTTGCCTGCGCTCGCCCGCAGCAAAAAGCAGACGCCAACATCAAAAAGAGCGCGAATCGCGCAGCCCGCTCCATCTTTCGGCTCCTCAAGCCTTCCTTGAATTGGATTCACCGTGCCGGACTAAGTTGCAGATGTGTGGTTGCCGGTGCTCTTCGGCGCGAACAATTTAGGCAGGAGTGCATCCGCGCTCCGTCGGTCGCACGCTCCGGGGACTTGGAGGCCTGGGCGTTGTGCGGCTCCAGCGCCGCGCGTACCAGGGCCGCAGATTTCCGCCGTAGTAGTGTCGGAATGTGCCGGACTGTATCACGCTTTTTTAGTGCTCTTCCGCCGCGCTGTCATCCCGAAGCGGTTCTCAGCGAGGGACCTGCCGTTGCCCTTTGCTCCTTCCCCTTTTCTTAATCAAGTCTGAAATGTGAAATGGATTTCGACTCTCAACTCGCTTCCCCAATCTCCACACACCTGTTCTCTTGCGCTTTCTGTTCTCGCCATGTCATGGTGAACTTGTAGAGGTGTCAAATGGTAGGCGCTCGAATGGATTTCGGAAGGCCTTGGCACTCCAGAAACCTGCGCGTACGTGCCTCTAGCGAAATCCGAGGACCTTGGCTTGGCGGAGGAATGGCCGTTTTGGGGGCCATTTCACTGGCCGCCGGAGCCGGCTCTCAGGCGAAGGAGGCTAATCGTTAATGAAACGATTAGAAATCGCCCTAACCCCTGTCCCATCATCAAAAACTTAATTTCTAATCGTTAGAGAACCAATACCCCTGGCCACCCGATTGGGTGGCCATCATGAGCTCGCCGAAGGGCTGCCCTGACACAGGAAGGGCCGGCCTGTCCCTTTCAGGCAACCGATCCGGCTTCCCGGGCCGTATCACGGGCGCCAGCGGCGACGAGCGAGGAGTATAATGAACAGAAGAGGATCTGGTTTCGTGTCAGACCTGAAAATTTTGCAAAAGGGAACTCCCCTCCACGACGCCCGTTGGTGGGAGCCCGAGCCCGGCGGCAAAGCCCACTGCTACCTCTGCCCTCGTCACTGCCATATCGGCGACGGCCAGGCGGGCTTCTGCTTTATCCGCGTGAACGAAGGCGGCAAACTCTATAGCCTCGGCTACGCCCATCCCGCCGCCATGCAAATTGATCCCATCGAAAAAAAGCCGCTCAATCATTTCCTCCCCGGTACGCGAATTTTTTCCATGGGCACCGCGGGCTGCAACATGGGCTGCTTCTTCTGCCAGAATTGGGACATTTCCAAATCCCGCGCCGACCAGGTCCGCTCCTCCTACGTTCCTCCGGAAGACGTTGTCCTGCTCGCCATCCGCAACGGCTGCCCTTCGATCGCCTTCACCTACAACGAGCCGACCATCTGGGGCGAGTACGTCATAGACATCTGCGCCGCCGCTAAAGAGGCCGGTCTCAATACCGTCATGGTCACGAACGGCTACATCACCTACGACGCCTTCCACGATATCTACGACCATGTGGATGCCGCGAACGTGGACTTGAAAGCGTTCACGGAAAATTTCTACGGCCGCATCACACTCACTCACCTGCAGCCCGTCCTCGAAACTCTCGAGTGGTTGAAGAACGAGACTAATGTTTGGTTCGAAATAACCAATCTGATGATCCCCACTCTCAATGACGACCCCGCCGAAACCCGCAAACTCTCCGAATGGATTCTCGAACACCTCGGCCCCGACGTGCCGCTGCACTTCACCGCGTTTCATCCTGATTTCAAACTCCAAGATAAGCCGCGTACCCCGCCTGAAACTCTGCACAAGGCTCGCGCCATTGCCCGAGAGGTAGGGCTTCACTACGTGTACGAAGGTAATATTTTCAGCGATGCCGCCAATACGATTTGTCCATCGTGCGCCACGACACTGATTCGCCGCTCCTGGCACGACTTGCAATCGAATCGCCTCAAAGACGGCTGCTGCCCGAAATGCGGCACGGCGATTCCCGGCCGCTGGTCCAATCCGCATGGAAAAACGCCGCCGAGACTTTTCGACCACGCACGTCAGATTGCCGACTCAAAGTATCCCGATCTGAATCTCTGAGGAACACATGGGCGAAGTGGTTTACACATCCAGAGTGAAAATCGAACGAAAGGCTGGCCCCCTCCGCATCGCCCATCTTCCCGGCGAACCGGAGCCGGTGATCTTCAGCGTCCACGACGAAATCGCCAAGCACTACAAAGTGGACCCCGCGAAGCTCACCGAATCCCACGCCGCCACCATTGACTACGTCATCGCCGGCACTGCCGGTTGAATGTTGGGCACTTTTGGCGGCGCGCTGGAAGCGCGCAAAATTGACGCGAGCAATGGCAAGCTCACCGCCGATGTCACTGGTGAAGTCGAGTCCGAAGACGGCGTCCTCGTCATCCGCCGCATCCACGTCGCCATGAAGCTCGCTGCTCCCGAGGAATCGCGCGCCACCGCCGAACGCGTCCACGGCATGTACCCAATGAATTGCCCCCTCTATCGCACCCTGCACAAAGCCATTCAGCTCACTTCCTCGTTTCAACTCGTCGCAGCGCAGGTAAGCAGCTAATGGCTAGCAGTCCGGGGCAAGTGCGGAAGCGTGAAGTAGGTCCGTTCCTTGGCGTATTAATCGGCGCACTGGTTGGCGTTTCCATAGCTCTCCTCGGGTTCTATCTCGCCGGATGGCACGCCCGGAATATGGGCTGGACACTATTCCTTCTCGTGCCCATCTGCGCGGGAATCGCCATTGCGCTCGTCACACGAAAGGGAGACAAAGCAGCTGCGGCTGCGTGGCTTGCGGTAATCGTTTCGCTGTTGATCCTGGTAGCAACGAAGATGGAAGGGCTGCTTTGCGCCCTGATGGCGTTCGTCTTCGTTTTGGCAGCAGTGGGAATTGGCATCCTGATCGGCTTCTTGCTGGAAAAGCTCGCGAAGCTTCTCGGACGCGACCCGGCAATGTTCCGGTCGGTGGTTTTCCTGGCTCTGCCGCTTCTGATTGTCGGCGGTCACCGCGCCGAGGACGCAAGCTGGAAGCACCCGCGGCAGGAGGTCGTCACCAACAGCATCCGGCTTTCCGCTCCTCCCGACCAGGTCTGGGCGAATATCCAATCGCTCGATAGCCTCGGCGGGAGAAAACCGCTCCTGATGTATGTCGGTCTCCCGATTCCCATGCGTTGCGAAATGAAGGGGACCGGCGTCGGTGCAAAACGCACCTGCTATTTTGACCACGGCTACATTGAAGAGACTGTGCTCGAATGGTCTCCGCCTTATCGCATGCGCCTGTCCATCGATCGCACTAACATGCCAGGTCGGCATTGGCTCGAATTCGAAGGCGCCGAGTACGACCTGCGTGCCGACGGCACTGCCACCGTCATCACACGCACGACCACCATCGCTTCAGGGCTTTACCCCGCCTGGTATTGGCAGACTCTCGAGCGCTGGGGAGTCGCCAGCGAACACGAATACTTATTCCGGGATCTTGCGCGTAGATTTTCAGAAAATTCGGCGCAGGCAGGCGCGCGCTAGTCGTGCGCAATTGTGCTAGGAATCTTGCCAGAAATCGGCCACGTGCCCGGGCAATTCCGGATTCGTTCCAGGGCGAAGGAAATTCACGCCGACGCGGCACTTCCCGTGAGCGCGCTTGCCAATGTGCACCACGCGGCATTCGCGCTCGGCCAGATTGCGCGTGTTCGTGAGGAAAAGCGCCTGGCCCGGCACGACGGTCGTCTCAAGCGGAAACGCGCAGCCGCCTTCGTTGATGTCGAGCGTTTCTGTCTCCTCGTGAAACGGCTGCTTGTCCCCATCCGAGCCGTACACCAGGACTGGCACCGGCTGCTTCCAGCGCTCGCTTCTCCGGCGCTCGGCGCCGTCCTTCTGCGGACGACCTCCTCGGCGTTTCGTTTTTTCTTTTTCGGCTTCTTTCAGCGCGTCCCAAATGCGGCTCACGGCAGGCTCCAGGAGGTCGGTAGAAAGCGTCTCGGTAACCCCTCAAGGATAATCCCTCGGCTCCTTGGCGGCCGGCCGCTCATCATATTGTATGCGAATGGGTAAACGCGCCAGTCTCAGCCTAGCGCGGCCAGTTGTAGTAACCCGGGCCGACGCGCAGGTGATGGTGCCAGGCAACCGGGAAAGCCCAGAAAATAATCGAGCCAAGAATCGCCTGGCCAATCGCGAGCGGAATGATGTTGCGCTGCCGGCTGAACATCCACGCCATCACGGTTCCTCCAACGAACGTGAGCGGCACGAGCACGGGATTCGGCCAGTGGCAGGCTGCAAAGATTAGGCCGGTCGCCACGGAGGCTAACCACTCTTGTCTCGCAGGGGAGAGGGAAACAGCGCTTCGGGCGCTCTGAATCATCTCGAGCATGCGATTCTGGAGCAGCGAATTGAGAGCCACCTGCTGCAGAACGCAGAATGCGAAATAGCCTTCGAGACGGCCCCAATGGATGAGGTGTTCGGGCAATTCCCGCGGTGCGCCCAGCACAAGTCCGATGATTCCGAGCCCGAGTGACATCGCCCCGAAGACGATAAGCGCCTGCTTTGTCGCCGGCCACAGGTTGTCGGCGCGCCAGCCGAGCGTCCGCGGCGTGTCTCGGTGCGCTAGAAAGCTCACAGCGAACCAGGCCAGCAGGATTAGCCACGTCCACCGCGCGGTGAATTGCAGCCGCCAGATGTACGCAAGCACGAAGAGCGGCAATGCCGCGATGTCAGCGAGTGTGAAGAACCGCAGGAGGCGCGAACTCATGGTTGACGTGAATTGTATGTCGTTGATGAAGTCAGCGCGTGAATGAGATTCTTGATCTCTTCCGGTCCGCGTTCCTCGTTGCCCGTAAAGTACCGGCCCCAATCCACGTCCGGGAATCCCAAACGCGTCGCAGCCGCCGGCAACTCCGCGTGGATGCTCGAAGAACCAAAGATACGAATCCGGCGGAGCGACTCGAACACCACTCGATGTTCGTCGTCGCGCCATGCGTGCCGTGCGAGAGATCCCATCGCCGACTCACGTGCATTCGCGGCAAGTTCCGGGCCGCACAGCATTCGCAGGAGCGTCAGTTCTAGGGCGATGGTCTGCTGCACACACTCATCAGAACCTGAATTCACAGGCATAGTTGGTTGAACCGATATACTACGGGACTATTCTAGAGGGTAACGCAAGTATTCAGTGTGTATACGAGAGGGGAGGGAGGAACAACGGAGCAGCGGAACGACGACAGGTCAGGCAGCGGTCGAAACCACGGGCCGGACGAAATCGATTCGGTCAATAGATGCCGCCACCCCGTAAAGCGGGGACGCTTCGCCAGCGAGTTCGGAAACCCGGACGGCCTTGGCGCTGGCACGCACCAGGACGGAAATGCCCCGTTCGCGCTCGCCAGGGAGTGAGAAAGTCAGCTCCACGCCCGCGCCGGCGACTATCGGCACGTGCGAATGGAAGAAGATGCCCGACCGGGAGACGTCACGCAGTTGCCCCGTATGGAACTCCGCGGGACGCTGGCGAGACATGCAGACTTGGACCGGAAGATAAACTTCGTACCTTCTTGCCTTTCTGCGCTCTCCCATGGGTCACCTCTCACCCCGTTAGATGCACGAGCATGGCCACCGAGATACAGTGCAAGGAATTGATTGAAAACAGGGAGGTTAGATGAAGGTGGGGCATGAAAATCTGGCCGGCAATCGTGGAATTTTTTCCTGGTGCGGGAAATTGATGCCTATTCGTAGTGGTATTTTAGTCCTGGAACTAAGTCCGCAATTCACTGTCTCCGTTGGACTTCGTTATTTGCCCCCACCCCATTCCCGCTTTGGTCTCTCTCCTAATTCCGCACCTAAAATGGGTAGCAGGGACGAAAAGCGGCAGAAAAACTCAGAGAGTGTCTAGGCTGGCCGCCTTATTAAAGGACGGGGTTGTGGAGGACAGAAGCCCCCTCTGCTTCCGTCAACAGGCCTTTGCCAATCAATAGCCGCACCAGCCGTACCAGCGCCGGGGACTCTGCGTGGTGCTGAAAGTCAGAGGCTCTCTTTGGAACCCTCGCCAGGTCGGGCGGCATGACTGGCTCTCCCGTCACTCCGGAAAGCCATTCCGCCAAAGCGGTGTGCTGGGCGTCATTCAGCTCGTCAAACGCAACGCCCATTCCAAGTCCATACTGCGAATACACAACCGTGCCTGAGGTCTCAAAGGTTGATTTCCCCTTATTCAGTTTCAATCTGAGCTTTGAGCCGACGGGGAAGGGATTCGTCGTGTCCACAAAACAGCCGCCCGGCCCAAGATCCGTTGTCCGGGTCGAAAACTTTGCGCCCGAGCTGAGTTCAAATACCTCCGCGCCCGCAGTGAACGTATGGCGTTCGGTGCCGCGCCGCTCTGCTTCCTTCACGGAAGAAGTCTTGCTGCCCAAATGGTGGGCCTTGTTATGCTCAGCCATTTTTTAGTCCTAGTCTGCTCAGCCGCGATGGGCGCATCTCAACTGCGGCAGTGAGCAGGATGTCGCTTCTGGTTCCATTGTCACTGGGGGAAAGATGGCCTACAAGTCCAATCCCGCGCGGTTTTGCCCAAAATCAAACCCTTTGGGGTCCGTTTGCGGAGTGCCTGAGCGTTAAATCACGAAACGAACTGCAACTCCCCGGCTACCGTCAGGCCGTTCCTCGAGCCTCACCACAGTCCCGAGGAACCGGTGATGCGCCGCTGCTTTTTCTCCAAACGGAAAGGTAACGATCAGCCGGAGCCCCAGCAAATAGTGCGGCATGCAGGTGACAAAAAAGAGCCCATCCCTCGTGAAATCAAGAACTTCGCCTATATCTTCAATATCTATAAATCGCGCATCAAAAGGCCGGACCTGCACAGGCAATCGCAGCTTCAAGCGTTCCCTGCGGCGACCGTCTTTCCTACCGGCGTACCTAGTCGAGGGGAGATGTTCAGCCGGCACCCGAGACATGCCCGGGGGACGGACGGCCGCGGCCATTTCGTGCCTCCGCAATACTACTTAGTTTACACAGGGAATTTACCGAGGCGGGGCTACGCTGACCATAGGCCGATGGTACCAATGATGACCTTTTGAGCGCACCAGAATGGCTTGAAGAGGACTCGAATGGGACGCTGAAATGGGGGTTAAAGACGCTTCTTCACCGTTAAAATCACGAAACCGTGGGAAGATTTTCAGAGGCCGCCGCCGCGGTGGGAAAAATCTCGATGACCTTGTCCACATGCGTCATTTTCAGAACGCCCTCCACCATGCCGGCAGCGCCCGCCAGCCGAAGCATCCCGCCCGACCTCTTCAATCCGGAGTGCGATTTCACAATTTGCCCGACCACGGCGCTATCGACATGATGCACCGCAGTGAGATCGAAAATGACGTGCTTCACGCCATTCTTGATGTATTCGCCTACAATCCGGTCAATCTCCAGGCAATCATTCCCCATGGATACACGGCCGGAGAGTTCCATCACGACGACTCCGGGCTTCAGGTGCTTCTCGGAAAGTTTCACGCGAACCCCTTGTTCAGTGTCGGACGAGAATTAGCGCGTACGGTTAAGCCGCGCTGGACGTGGGGGAAAACTACTCTGGCGCGGGTCGCCCGTCAAGCGGAAGTGAAGCAAATGGCCTCGGGCGGTGTTACTCCTCGTACGGAAATTGTCGAATCATCCGCATACAATCGGCGAGAGCTTTTAGCAGCGAATCGCCCCATCCATGGGGAAGGATGGCCGCCGTCTTTTGATTCACATGCTTATCGGCCTCGGCGAAAAACTTGGAATGCTGGTCGGCCGGCGGCGTGACGTACTCCTTTACCGTAATCCGAAACTCGGTTTCGCGGCCCTGGTCGTGCTTCTTCATGGTGTAATACGTGACCTGAGCGAGTTCGTCGGAACGATCCGCTTGTGCATATTGCCAATCCGCCATCGAGCGTCTCCTGAAATCGGAATCGTAATTCTGGAGAGGATAATCGTCGAAGCGGCGGAATCTTAGGCTGCCGTCAGGACCAAGTCAATCGGAAGCAGGACTTATTCGTAGCGCAGGGCTACAAGAGGGTCCACGCGCGTCGCCCGCCAGGCCGGCAGAAAGCAGGCGAACAGCGCAACCGCGCACAGTAATATCGCCACACTCAAGAACGTCAGAGCGTCCGTGCTCGTCACGCCCAGCAACAGACTGCTCAGGAACCGCGTCAGTCCGAAGGAAAGTGCCAGCCCGATTCCCACACCCAGAACCATCAACGTCAAACCATGGCTGAGCACCAGCCGCAGAACGTCGCGTTTCCCCGCGCCGAGGGCCATTCGGATTCCGATTTCATGGGTGCGTTGCCGCGTGGTGTAAGCCGTGACGCCATAAATTCCCACCGCAGCTAGCACCAGCGCGAGAAGCCCGAAGGCGCCGACAAAAATTCCCGCCACACGCTGGCCGAAGCTGGCGATCTGGTCCCGGGTCTCGAGCGTCGTGATGTCGAAAACAAGGATATCGGCGTTCATTTCATGGATGATCTTGCGGATGGCCTGGTCGAATGAGGAAGGATCCCCCGCCACGCGCTGGCCGAAGC
>Ga0187781_10002837_pt1 | contig 13111 bp, 11 predicted proteins | sample 0715_SJ02_MP02_2_FD_132447 | JGI IMG/M metagenome (GOLD analysis project Ga0187781, IMG submission 132447) | Tropical peat soil microbial communities from peatlands in Department of Meta, Colombia - 0715_SJ02_MP02_20_MG | ecosystem: Environmental > Terrestrial > Soil > Wetlands > Peat | place...
AGCTGACCGACATCCCCGGCGTCGGCACGGACTTCGCGGCCAAAATCAAGGAAATCCTCGAGACCGGCAAGCTGCAGTATCTGGAGGAGAAGTTCGAGAAGCTCCCACGCTCGCTGCTAGAACTGCTTTACCTTCCGACCGTGGGTCCGCAGAAGGTTCGGCTGTTTTACGAGAAGCTGGGCATCAAGACGCTCGACGATCTGGAAGGTGCGGCGCGCGGGCAGCGCTTGCGCGAGCTCGCCGGAATGAGCGCGAAGTCTGAAGAAAACATCCTGCGCGCCATCGAAGGATTCAAGAGGGGCACCGGGCGATTCCGGCTCGACACCGCGTACGAAGTCGCAGAGCAGCTCGCGCAGTATCTGCTCGAAATGCGCGGCGTGGAAAAGGTCACGCCCGCCGGATCACTGCGGCGGGGACGCGACACCGTCGGCGATCTGGACCTGCTGGTCACAGGGAAGAATCTGGAAGATGTCGCCGATCAGCTCCTGAAGCGCTCTCCGCCGGCCGAGATTCTCGCGCGCGGCGCGGACAAGGTTAGTTTCCGGCTGCCCAGCCACATGCAGGTTGACGTGCGCATGCTGCCTCCGGAGTCGTTCGGGGCGGCGCTGATGTACTTCACGGGCTCCAAAGAGCATAACGTGGCCTTGCGCGCCCGGGCGCAGCGGCAGGGTCTGAAGCTGAGCGAGTATGGCCTGTTTCGCGGCGAGCAGATCGTCGCCGGGCGCACCGAGGAGGAGGTCTACGAGGCGCTCGGGCTGCCCTGGATTCCGCCGGAGCTGCGCGAGAACATGGGCGAGATCGAAGCCGCCGGGGAGGGCCGTTTGCCGGACCTGGTGGAACTCAGTGACATCCGCGGCGACCTGCAGATGCACACCACCGCCTCCGACGGCAAGAAAAGCGTGGAGGAAATGGCGGCGGCTGCCAAGGAGCTAGGCTATAAGTACATCCTGATCACCGACCATTCCAAGGCCGTCACCATCGCCAATGGCCTGGACGAAGCGCGCGCCCGCGAGAACATCAAGAAAATCCGAGCCGCGCGCAAGAAAGTCCCCGGCATCGAGATCTGGGCGGGCGCCGAAGTGGACATCATGGGCGACGGAACGCTCGATTATCCGGACGATCTGCTGGCTGAATTCGACATTGTGCTGGCCAGCGTCCATTCGCGCATGACGCAGCCCGCCGACGAGATCACGCACCGGCTGCTCAAGGCGCTGGACAATCCTTACGTGCGCATCCTCGGGCATCCCACCGGCCGCTACATCCTGCGCCGCGATCCCATGAACTTCGACGTCGAGGCCGTATTCCGGGCGGCGAAGCAGCACGGGGTGGTCATGGAGGTGAACGCGAGCCCGGAGCGGCTGGACCTGAGCGACCGGCTGGCGCGTCTGGCGCACGATCAGGGAATGAAGATCGTGATTTCCACCGACGCGCATCAGCCCAAGCATTTCATGTTCATGCGCTACGGTGTGATCACGGCGCGTCGCGGCTGGACGGAAAAGAAGGATGTGATCAACACATATCCTCCGGCGAAGCTGCTCGAATCGCTGCGTCCGCTGCCGAAATGACGCTGTAGCGGCGCTCTGTGAGCGCCGATTCTTGAGGGGTGGCCAAGGCCGGCGTCTCTATGAGCGCCGATTCTTAAGGAGTGGCCAAGGCCGGCGCTCACAGAGCGCCGCTACAGCGCAGGTACATTGACGTTGACATCTCCCTCGAATCCCGCCCAGGTCACAGCCCCTCCCGACGCCGTCATCTTCGATATGGACGGTGTGCTGATCGACAGCAATCCTTTCCATCTCCAGATCTGGAGCCACTTTCTGCGCGCCCACAACATGCCCTTCAATCCCGAAACTCTGGGTGCGCAGATCTTCGGGCAGCGCGACGACAAGGCGCTGCGCATGTTCTTCGGCGACAACCTGAGCGACGAGCAGAGTGTTCGCTGGAGCGAGGAATTGGAACATGACTTTCGCGAGGCTTTCCGGCCTCATGCGCGGCCGCTGCCGGGCGCCGCGAACCTGATCCGGGAGTGTCACGCGCAGGGAATCCCGATGGCCGTGGCCTCGTCCGCCATGAAGAAGAACGTGGATTTCGTCGTGGAAGCGCTTCACTTGGGCCGCTATTTCCGGGCAGTTGTCAGTGGCGACGAGGTCTCGCACCCGAAGCCCGATCCGGAGATCTACCTCGTTGCTTCCGCCCACCTTGGTGCTCGACCCTCACGAGTCGTGGCTTTCGAGGACTCGCCCATCGGAATTGAGGCCGTGGTGCGTGCGGGAATGAAGTGCGTTGCGATTGCGTCGACGTTTCCCATCGAGGAGCTGCGAAACGGAACTGGAGCGCACGGTGTGGTCCGGAGTTTTGAGGACTTGAATCTGAACAGGCTGCGCGATTTGTTCAGTAGCGGGACGTAGGGCCGGGGCTTGCCCCGGCCAGGCCGGCCCAAGGACCGGCCCTACTTCTTGGGGACAAATCGCACCAACACGACGGTGATGTCGTCGGCTTGCGGAGCCAGTCCGGCGAAGTTCTCGACGCTTTCCACCAGCCGCGCGCAGCGCTCCTGCGGCGGCAATCCCATCGTGCTTTTCAGTGCTTCAGCCAGGCGAGCGTCACCGAAGAATTCGCGATTGGTGTTCTGGGCTTCGGTCACACCGTCGGAGAAGATGACCAGTTCGTCGCCGGGCCGAAGTTGCGCCGTTTGGCGGGAGAATTGCGCCTCGGGGAACATGCCGACCGGAAAGTTCGACGATCCGAGCAGCGTGAACTCGCCATTGGGATGGATCACGATCGGCGCGGGATGGGCGGCGTTAACGAAATCGAATCGTCCGCTTGGGTCGATGACGCCGTAAAAGAGCGTGGCGTACATCTGCGGCGGCGTGCGCTCGCACATCAAGCCGTTGACGCGGCGGAAGAGCGTGTCGAGACCGGGATCGCCCGCAGCCACTGCGTCAAAGGAACCTTGCAGCATCACGGCCATCATGGCGGCGGGCCAGCCTTTGCCGGAAACGTCGGCGACGGTCAGTCCGTAGCGCCCGCCGGGCAACGCGACCACGTCATAATAGTCGCCTCCAACCGTCCGGCAGGGGCGGGTGAGCGCGGAAAGCTCGAAGTACTCGGTCTGGGGCAGCGTCTGAGGCAAGAGGCTTTGCTGGATACTGCTGGCAAGCGTCAACTCGTGCTGGGTGCGCTCCTGCTCGCGCGCCCGCCGCAACAGGCGTGCGTTCTCGATCACCGTGGCGCCTTCGACGGCCAGCGTTTGCAGCACTTCGCGATCGAGCCCGGTCACTGACGCGAGCTGCAATCGCGCTTCGAGATACAAAACTCCCAGCAGTTGGGGCAGCGTCTGGCGAATGGTTTCGCCGCTCGAGTCCGTGACCTGCAGCTTTTGCAGCGGGACCGCTACCACGCCATGGGCCTTGGCCGGGAGCACGCCGGTCTCCTGCGCCGTTCGTCCCGTCAGCTCGTCTTCCACTACCAGCTCTTCGCGGCGGTCGCGCACCACGCGATCGACGATAGCGTTCGAGTACGTCACCTGGTCGAGCGGGAGGAACGACCCGCCGCTACGCGCCAGGCGCAGCCGGAGTTCGCCTTCTTCGTTGGCTAGAAACAACAGTCCGCGGTCGGCATCCGTCAACTGGATCGCCGAATCGAGCAGCTTGGTGAGCACTTCTTCGAGGGCGGAAGCGCGGTGCAGCACCTGGGCAACCTGCAGCAGAAGCCCGAGATGCTGAAGCTGAGGCGCTCGGCTTTCCGTAGCTTTGCCGATCTGCTCGAGCAATTCCGGCAGCACGGCGCCTTCCATCAGGAACGTGAGCCGATAAGCGTCCGACACGCCGAGGTTGATCTGGTCGCCGTTCTTCAGCGGCTGATGATTGACGCGCTCGCCGTTTACGAATGTGCCGTGACGGCTCTCCACGTCCTCGATCGCGTAGCCGTCGGCCTCCTGCACGATCCGCGCGTGACGGCGAGAAATGCGATTGTCGAGCAGCACCAGGTCGTTGTCGCTCTGGCGTCCGAGGTTGAAGGGTGTGCGCGAGATCTCGACTTCGCGCTCGCTTCCCCTGGCGTCACGGACGATCAAACGGGCAGGCGACTCCGGCATGAGAGCAGGTTCCGGCATCAGAGCGGCGGTTTCAGGCATAGAGGTTCCTTGGGAGCGACGCAGGGCGATAGTATAGCAGAGGCCGCGGCTAGGCCTGAGCCTGATTGTCCGGGGCGTCGAGGAACAGCGTGTGATATAGCAGATCGGTGGTGGATTCAAGAATCGGAGCGAGTTCAGAGGCAGTGAGACGCGTCGCCTGGCCAAGCAGGTCCCAGAAGAAACGGTCCATCAGGCTTGCCAGCACCGGCAGGTTCACGTCGCGGCGGGCGCCCGGCAGTTGAAGCAGGAGCTCGAAAACCCCGGTCACGCGCGCTCTTGTCCATCGTTCGATCTGCACCTGCTTTGACGCCAATGTGGGATCGAGCAGGATCGCTTCCCGCCAGCCCCGGTACGCTCCCGCGTACGTTAGATCTCTGGTGAACGCGCCTTGCAGCAGGGTTCGCAGGCCGGCGCGAATACTGGTGGCGCCCTTGGGCCGCAGGTCCAGTTGCTCCAGGCCCTCGAGCAACTGATCCATCAGCACCAGCAGAAGCTGCCTCTTCGTCCGGAAATACTGATAGAAGCTCCCCACGGCCACTCCGGCCCGCGAGGCGATAGTGTTAATCGCCGTTGCCTCGTAGCCGTTCTCGCCGAACAGTGCGAGTCCGGCGGCGAGTAGCTGGGCACGCTTCTGTCGGCTCCGCTCCTGGCGCGGAGCGGCGGGCAGATTCTCGTCATCGAGGAGCCGCGGTCTGGGTGGTATCGGCGTCACCGCACCACGGCCCCGTCTCGCGGCGTGCCGAGCGCGGCTCCCAACAGGGCGCCGGCGCAGCAGCAAAGCATCCAGCCACCGAATAGTCCGGCGGCGGACGGCGTGATGTTCGGAAAGACCGCCGGAAAGAAAGCGCTGGAAACCGGATCGAGAAGCAGCGTGGGCAGGGCCAGGGAGACAGCGCCCGTCGGCCATTCGCGGCGTTCGAGGCCCGCCACCCGGCACAGCCTTCTGGTCAACAGCGCCATGGCAAGGATGCTTACACCATAGAGGACGAGCGTAGCCCCTACGGACCCCGGTCGTAGCAGAAACTGTCCGCCCAGGCGGACGCCGATCGTGCCGACGACCCAAAGCGCAAAACCCCAAATCAGCAAGGTGCGATTCATAGTACCCTCCATTGATATGAATATGAGTTCATATTCGTATATTGCTTGGCCGATGTCAAGCGGAAATATCCAACGGACCCTGTCTCCGTGACGGGTAAAATTCTCAAATTGCGCGATGATCGGTCACGGGTGACATTTTGATTGCGCGATACGGGAACATTGCAATTTCGGACACGTTCGCGCATCATCGAGACTTAACCAGCCAGAAAGCAGGAAATTCCAGCAAGCATCGGGGGCGTGTGGGAATGTCAGGTCAGAGTGTCAAAATCGCTCCGGCACAGGGCAAAGTCGGCGTGCTGATTCCGGGTATCGGCGCCGTGGCGACCACGTTTGTGGCGGGAACCGAGGCCGTACGGCGGGGACTGGCGCAGCCCATTGGCTCGCTGACCCAGATGGGTACGGTGCGCCTGGGCAAGCGGACCGAGGGACGCAGCCCGGCGATCAAGGATTTCGTTCCGCTCGCCCGCCTCGAAGACCTGGTCTTCGCCGGCTGGGATCTTTTCCCCGACAATGCCTACGAGGCGGCGCTCAAAGCCGGCGTGCTCGAGCGAGCTCACCTTGATCCCGTCAAGGACTTCCTCCAGGAATTGCGGCCCATGTCGGCCGTCTTCGAGCGCAAGTTCGTGAAGAACCTGAGAGGCAAGAACGTGAAGAAGGGCAAGAGCAAGATGGATCTGGCTGAGCAGCTTATGGACGACATCGCCGGATTCAAAGAGAGCCGCCGGCTGGACCGCATGGTCATGGTTTGGTGTGCTTCCACTGAGACCTTCCTGCGACCGTCGGCGGTCCACCAGTCGCTCGCGGCGTTCGAGAAAGGACTGAAGTCGAACAGCCCCCAGATCGCGCCCAGCATGGTCTACGCCTATGCCGCGCTCAAGAGCGGCGTGCCTTTCGCCAACGGCGCGCCCAATCTGACGGTCGACATTCCAGCGTTGCACAGTCTTGCGCTCAAAAAGGGGCTACCGGTCTGCGGCAAGGATTTCAAGACCGGCCAAACGCTCATGAAGACCATTCTCGCGCCCGGTCTCAAGGCGCGACTGCTGGGACTGCGCGGCTGGTTCTCGACCAACATTCTCGGCAACCGCGACGGCGAAGTGCTCGATGATCCGGGCAGCTTCCGCACCAAGGAAGAGAGCAAGCTCTCGGCGCTCGAATACATCCTGCAGCCCGACCTCTATCCGGATCTTTACCGCGATCTCTATCACAAGGTGCGGATCAACTACTATCCGCCGCGCGGCGATAACAAGGAAGGCTGGGACAATCTCGATATCTTCGGTTGGCTCGGCTATCCCATGCAGATCAAGATCGACTTTCTCTGCCGCGACTCGATCCTGGCCGCGCCCATCGTGCTCGACCTCGTGCTTTTCCTCGATCTCGCCCAGCGCACGCCGGAGCTCGCGCGCCGCGGGATTCAGGAGTGGCTCTCCTTTTACTTCAAGAGCCCGATGACCGCGCCGGGTCTTTACCCGGAACACGATCTGTTCATCCAACTGATGAAGCTCAAAAACACGCTGCGACACCTGCGGGGCGAGGAGTTGATCACGCACCTGGGGCTGGAGTATTACGACTGACGCTGCAGGTTGCAGCATGCAACCTACAGTTCTAAAGTCCGGCACTCTAGCTGGAGGCGGTCGTTCTCATGATCGAACGATATCTCTGTCCTCGCCAGCGGGAACGACAACTTGGCGCTGGGGAGCGCGATCACAACATAAAACTGGTTGCAATCAGCAACGACCCCTTCCATGGGCTGTCCCGTCATGGGGCCGGCCGCTGATCGGTAGGCGACGTAGTACGTTATTGGTTTCTCTCTCCATTTCAGAATCTCATACGTCTTTGAGTTCCGCTCGGCAATTAACCGCTGAAACTGCTCGTCCGAAGCTCTTAATGATTCTGAGCCCTTGCGGACGTATGCAACGCCTGCGAAGTGCGGGCGGTCTGCGCTCCCGGGGATGATGATGGCAAGAACTTCCCTGTCCTCCACTCGAAGCACCTTCGAGAGATGGTATATCGTCGGATACGCCTGTTCCATCCTCTTCGTGAAGGTTTTTTGGATTGAATCCAGACTCTGCGCCTTGGGTTCGGGACTTCCGTCATTCCTCACTCCGATGAACAGGACCGCGGGATAGCCAATCGGCGCTGAGTTTGCAAAAGCGACGGCCGTCTTTAGCCAGTCTTTCGAGTCGGAAAACAGCTTACGCTCCACAAATGCGTGCTCAGTGCTTTGAAGCTGTAGCAGAAGGTCTTCATCCTTTAATTCGCTTGGGTCCATGTGTTTTCGGCCTCGCTGTGCCGCCGTCTGAAGCGTGCTGGCGAGAGTATAGCACCGGCCCAGGCCTTTGACCGGCAAGGACGACGCCGGTACAATGGGTACCTCGGGAAAACAAGCCAATGATCTCAGTGGGCGTCCACGCTTTCCAAGCCAATTTGAGCCGCTATCTGCATCTTGCTAGTCAAGGCCAGGTCGTGTTGATTACCCGTCGGGGCCGCCCGATCGTGGTTGTCACGAGTCCGCCAGAACGCCCTGCCTCCGATGCGAAACGGCTTCCTCTCAAAAGCAGGAGACGTCAGGATTGAACACATCGATGAATCCAATTACAAGTGGTACTCGCGTGCGTGTTGCGATTGGGCTCCTTTCCTTGTTGGTGGCCGGAACCACTTTCGCAGTCCAGCGTCCCGAGCGTACACCAACGGAAGCCGCCAAAGTTGCGGACCGCGTGCTTGCCAAGGCCATCATCATTGACACGCACGCCGACACGCCGCAGATGATGCTCGACGAGGGCTACGATCTCGCTGACCCTGCGAGCCCGTTCATGATCAGCATTCCCAAGGCGCGGACGGGTCATCTGGGCGCGGAATTCATGTCGATCTGGGTTGACGTCGATTGGCCACAGCACGACCTGATTCAGCGCGCGATCGATTTGATCGATGCGGTGGACAGTCAGGTGGCGGCGCATCCGAACGATCTGACACTCGCCACCACTGCCGACGATGTGGTACGCATTCATCGCGCCGGCAAGATCGCCATTCTGATGGGCGTGGAAGGCGGGCACATCATCGAAGACGATCCGCGTGCGCTCGATGTCTACTACAAGCTCGGCGTGCGCTACATGACGCTGACCCACACCAAGAACAACGAAATCGGCGATTCGTCGGGTGATCAGCCGCACTGGAAGGGTCTGTCGGATTTCGGACGGCAGGTCGTGGAGCGGATGAATCGACTGGGCATGATGGTGGATATCTCGCACGTGTCCGACGACACGTTCTACGCCGCGGTGGCCGCTTCCAAGGCGCCGGTGATCGCGTCGCATTCGTCCTGCCGCGCGCTCTGCAACGCGCCGCGCGACATGACCGACGACATGCTGCGCGCCGTCGCTAAAAACGGCGGCGTGGTGGACATCAACTTCTACGATGGATTCCTGGATCAGAACTTCGCGGACGCCTACAAGAAGGTCGAGCCCGAGATGGATGCCGCAGTCAAGGCGGCGCGGGATGCGCGCGCCAGGGAAGGGAAGCGCCTCACCTACCTCGAAGAATCCCAGATCGACGAGAAGTATTACGCGGGACTGCCGATCCCGAGCTACACGCGCGTGGCGGACCACATCGATCACGCGGTGCAGGTGGCGGGCGTGGACCACGTAGGCCTCGGGTCCGATTTCGACGGCATCTCGGGTCTCGCGCCGCGCGGGTTGGAGGATTGCTCGAAATTCCCCGATCTTGTCCGCGAACTCGCTCGTCGCGGGTATAGCGAGGACGATCTGGTGAAGATCCTCGGCGGAAACGTCCTGCGCGTGATGCGGCAGGTGGAGGACACCGCGCGGCAAATGCAATCTGGCCAATCAGCCGCACGAGAAGGAGGTTCCAAGGAGAAGATTTACGACGTCGGTGGCGGCGTCACTGCGCCACGAGTGATTTACAACCCCCAACCGGTGTCCTCTCAAGAAACACGCAGGGTCACCGGCGAAGCCACAGAAGTGTTAGAGATCGTCGTGGATCCCGCTGGCAATGTAACGGACGCGCAGGTCCTTCATGCGGTGGGGCAAGGTCTTGACGAAAAGGCGCTCGAGGTAGTCAGAACGTGGAAATTCGAGCCAGGGACGAAGAACGGAGTGCCCGTAGCTGTGCGTTTGGGGGTCGAAATCAAATTCAAGCTCTTTGGTTCATAGTGCGACGTTGCATCACACAAAGGGAGAAAGGCAACATCTATGAGAAGTATTCGAAAGAGTACGCTGATGGTTTTGACTGGGGTTCTTGTCGGTGTCATTTCATGCGGAGCCTTGGCCCAGACTCAGAGTTCTACCAAGACCACCGCGCACCAAACGGCCACTCACGCGGCGACGGTGCATCGTTCGCTTCTCAATCCGGCGAGCTTGAATCAGAAGGCGCCGGACACTTACAAAGTGAAATTCACGACCACCAAGGGCGACTTCGTTATCGAAGTAACGCGCGCCTGGGCGCCGATCGGCGCCGACCGCTTCTACAACCTGGCGAAGAACGGCTTCTTTACCGACGTCGAATTCTTCCGGGTGGTGCCGGATTTCGTGGTGCAATTCGGAATCAGCGGGAATCCCAAAATCGCCGCCGCGTGGAGCAACGCCAACATCACCGACGATCCGGTGGTGCAGAGCAATCTGCGCGGCTACATCACCTATGCCAAAACCGGCGCGCCCAACTCGCGCAGCACCCAGGTGTTCATCAACCTGAACGATCGCAACGCCGGGCTCGACGCCCAGGGATTCGCGCCCTTCGGCAAAGTGGTGGAAGGCATGGACGTTGTTGACAAGCTCTACAGCGGATATGGCGAGCAGATCACTCAGTTGCAGGACCAGATTGCGCAGCAGGGCAACGCATTTCTCAAAAAGAGTTTTCCCGAGCTCGACAGCATCAAGACGGCGGTGGTCGAGTCGCCGGCGCCTGCTGCCGGAGCCAAGAGCGGGACCGCTACCAAGAAGCCGGCAACTACCAGCACGAAGAAGCCGTCGACGAGCACTCAGTAGCCGTCCACGATCCCACCGCAGCAGGAATCGCGCTGTAGCGGCGCTCTATGAGCGCCGGGTTTCGGAGCTGAATCCAATATTATTTCAGAACCCGGCGTTCATAGAGCGCCGCTACAGCGATTCCGTGTCAATCGAAAGAGGACTCATGAGCGATTTGAAACCCGGACTATACGCTAAATTCGAAACCAGCGAAGGCAACTTTACCTGCCGGCTCTTCCCGGAGCAGGCTCCCAAGACCGTGGCGAATTTCGTCGGTTTGGCTTCCGGAACCAAGGAGCACGCCGGCTCAGGCGGCAAGATGACAAAGGGGAACTTCTACGACGGGCTGGTATTTCACCGTGTGATTCCGAACTTCATGATCCAGGCCGGCTGCCCGGAAGGCACCGGGCGCGGCGGACCCGGGTACAAGTTCGAAGATGAGTTTGGGAAAGACCGCGTCTTCGACAAACCCGGCAAGCTCGCCATGGCGAACGCTGGACCCAATACCAACGGCAGCCAGTTCTTCGTCACCACCGCGGCCACGTCGTGGCTGAATCACAAGCACACGATCTTTGGCGAGGTCGTGTCTGGCATGGACGTGGTGGACAAGATCTCGAACGTGCCGCGCGACCGCTCGGACCGTCCGCTGAAGCCAGTGGTGATGAAAAGCGTGAAGATTGAGGAAGTCAGGTAACGGAAGGTCGTTGCGAGGCGTTGGCGTGGGTTATGAATTCGACTGGGATCCGAGGAAAGCTCAATCCAACGTCCGGAAACATGGCATCACCTTTGAGGAGGCGAGCACAGCCTTCGGAGACCCACTGTCGCTCCTGATGCCCGATCCAGATCACTCTCTCGACGAGGAGCGGTATATTGTGATGGGTTACTCGAGTCGCCGCAGGCTTTAGGTGGTGGCGTTTGTCGAGCGTCCTCCGCGCACGCGGCTGATTTCGGCGAGGCAAGCGACGCCAACGGAGCGGAGATTGTATGAGAAAGAAAGCTAGCACAGCCGGTTTCAGTTCGGTGCCCACTTTGCCGGAATGACGCCGTGCTTGAACATCCCGAACCACGAGGCGATGTCTTCTTCGCTGTGAATGCCGAGCTGCCGCATGATTTCGCGCCCAAACTCGATGGCACCCAGTCCGCTTGCGGTGATCAGACCGCCGTCGCTGACGGCGAGATCGTCCACGTAGAGCTTATCGTCGCGGTACTCCGGGACTGCTGTCCGGAGATATCGCAGACTGTTGCTGGTGTGCCGCCGCTTCCTGGTGAGTCCGGCTCGAGCCACCTCGAGAGTGGCCGCGCAAATGGCGGCGATCGGGACGTTCGCGGCCTCGAGCCGGTCGAGCAGCTTGACGACTTCGGGATTTGACTGCTGCTCCCACATGTCACCGCCGGGCATGATAAAAATGGCCGTGCCGGCGGGCTCCACGTCGCTGATTACAGCATCCGGCGTAAGTCGCAGGCCGCCCATGCTCATTACCGGCTCGCGTGAGAATCCCACGGTCGCGATTTTGAATCGTCCCGAGCGGTTGATTGCGCAGAGGGCGAACGCCGGCTCCCAGTCGGCCAGTCCATCGAAAACCAGCAGTTTAACGGTCGGGCCTGTCATACCTCTTTGCCCCGGCTGGTAGCGCCGGTTATACGCCAATCACGCTCACCAATTCCTTCACCGCATCCGCCGACTTCCTGAGAGCCGCCTGTTCCTCCGGCGTGAGCTTGATTTCAATGATCTGCTCGATGCCGCGCGCGCCCAGCTTCACCGGCACGCCGACAAACAGACCGCTGATGCCGTATTCGCCCTCAAGATAGGCGGCGCAGGGCAGGATCTTCTTGCGATCGTTGTAAATCGCCTCCACCATTTCCACTGCGGCTGCCGAAGGCGCGTAATAAGCGCTGCCGGTCTTGAGCAGGCTGACGATTTCGGCGCCGCCGCCGGCCGTGCGCTTGATAATCGCCTCGAGTTTGTCCTTGGGCATCAGTTCGCCCACGGGAATACCAGCCACGGTCGTATAGCGCGGCACAGGCACCATGGTGTCGCCGTGGCCGCCCAGCACGAATCCCTGCACGTTCTGCACGGAGACGTCGAGCGCCTCGGCGATGAACGTGCGATAGCGGGCCGTATCGAGCACGCCGGCCATGCCGATCACGCGGTTCTTCGAGAATCCGCTTACGCGGTAAGCCGCCTGCGCCATGGCGTCGAGCGGATTGGTGACGACGATCAGGATTGCTTCGGGCGAGGATTGGGCCACCTTCTCGATGGCGGTCTTGACCACGTCGTAGTTGGCTTTCAGCAGATCGTCACGGCTCATCCCGGGCTTGCGGGGAAAGCCCGCGGTCATTACCACTACGTCGGAGTTCGCCGTGTCCGCGTAGTCGTTGGTGCCTTTTACGCGGACGTCATAGCCCTCGATGGGCCCGGACTCGAGCAGGTCGAGGCCTTTGCCTTGGGGCACGCCTTCCAGAATGTCGATCAGAACCACGTCAGCCAGTTGTTTGTCCGCTAGCCGATGGGCCGTTGTCGCGCCCACGTTGCCGGCGCCGACCACCGTCACTTTTCTGCGCATGAATTCCTCCTCTGATGTTTGTTGCTGATGTTGGCCTGAGATGCTGAAGCATCGCGCGCTGCGCGCGGCAGGCGGCGGCGGTGCCATTCTGAGGCTAAGCTCTAGGATAATCCAGGAACGAGGTTCGCGCACGGATGACGGGTACCGGGTAACGTCTCAATTAGTGGTGCAGGCATCTTGCCTGCGTAGCGCGTCAGGTGCAGGCTGGGAAGCCTGCACCACAAGCTGAGACATTACCGGTTGCGCGCGGTCACTGGCCCCGGGCGGTTCTCCGGTGTCGCTCCCAATAGTGTTTGCACAGATGGCACATTTAGGGCAATTAGCGTGCGTGGCCTGTTGACTCA
>Ga0187781_10002838_pt1 | contig 13110 bp, 8 predicted proteins | sample 0715_SJ02_MP02_2_FD_132447 | JGI IMG/M metagenome (GOLD analysis project Ga0187781, IMG submission 132447) | Tropical peat soil microbial communities from peatlands in Department of Meta, Colombia - 0715_SJ02_MP02_20_MG | ecosystem: Environmental > Terrestrial > Soil > Wetlands > Peat | place...
CCAGCAGGTGGCTGCCTCGTCGGAGGTCCCCGCGCCGGTGAACTCGTCCGAAGGCGCGGCGCCGGCATCAGAGCCTGCTTCGGCGGGGCAGTCCGCACCTTCGAGCGATACACAAGCGCCGGCCTCAGTAACGGCAAGCCCCGTTCAGAACGGCACCGCAGCATCAGACAATCCTCCAGCTCAGCCGCCGGCCGGTTCTCCCACTGCCGCCGCGGCCACGACTGAAACGCAGCAGCCTGTCTCGACGATATCGGGCAGCGCCGCGCCACCATCCGAAGCTCCGGCCGCCACCGGCGCAGACCAATTGACTCCCACTACGGTGCCGTCGGGGCTGCTGATTCAGGTGGGAGCGGTTCGCGGCCGTGAGGAAGCGTCCCAGATCGCCGAGACTCTGCGATCGAGCGGATATCACGCCCTGGTCCTGACTCCGACGCAGGTCGGCGCGGGCGACTCCTTCTTCCGCGTGGTTGCCGGGCCTTACAAGAGCCGCGCTTCGGCCGAGGCCGCCTTGAAGAAGCTCACCCGGGAAGGATACAAGCCGTTCATCCGCCAATAGCCGGCGACCCATGAGCCCCGCCAGACAATCAAGATCGGTTTTTAGCGGCACGTCTTGAGTTTGCGCATCGAAGCCTGTAGGAGTACACTAGCCCGGTCACCTCAAAGAGAGAATCGATGAGCTCCCTGACGATCGAACTTCCCGAGGAACAGAAGGCTGCGCTGGCAGCCAAAGCACGGGCCCGGGGCCTTTCGGCTGAACAATACGTTCGCGAAGTCCTGGAGCACGACCTGGTTCCCGGCTGGCTGTACGAGTCCTGGGCAAACGCCAAAGAGGCCGGCACTGATCAGCTTTCGATGGAAGAAATTGACGCTGAAATCCAGGCAGCCAGAGAGGCACGCCATCGATCGAGCTCGCAGCCGGGCTCATGATTCGGGCCGTGCTCGACACGAATATCGTCGTCTCTGCCTTACTACAGCCCCTCGGGCCGTCGGCGCAGGTGCTTGTGATGGTGCTCGACGGTTCAATCCTACTGTGTGTGAGCGGCAGCATCTATGCAGAATACGAAGAGGTGGTTGGCCGCCCGCATTTCAAACTCAGTCGCGACGTTATAACGGCCGCACTCGATGCCATTCGAAAGAAAGGCCTGTGGGTCCGGCCAACTGAGTCGATAAGAAGCTGCTCCGATCCGGATGATGACGTTTTTCTGGAATGCGCCCAAGCGGCCCAAGCTGATTACCTTGTAACCGGAAACGTCAAGCATTTTCCTGCGTCCTGGGGTGGAACCCGCGTGGTGACAGCCCGATGGCTGGTCGATAACTACTCTCCCGAGACATCATAAGTAGCGCAGTGAACTCCTCAACAGGCCGGATAGGCGCAAATACGACTCCGTTCATCCGCTATGGGGCCGCGGCGTTCTCCGGCCTCCTTCTCGCCCTCTCCTTTCCCAATTACAATCTCGCCTGGCTGGTCTGGATCGCTCCGCTTCCCCTGCTGATCGCGGTGCTGCACGAATCTAGCCTGAAGCGCGCATATCTCGTGGGCGCGATCGCGGGCACGGTGTTTCTTCTGTTCGGCGTCTATTGGATCGCCCTAGTCATGAAGAATTACGGCAACATGTCGTGGCCGGCTGCCGCCGGCGTCATGGCGGCGTTTCTGATCGCGGACTCGAGCTATTGGGGATTCTTTGCCCTGGCGACCTGCTGGATCGCTCGACGTTCATGCGGCCTGGCGCTGCTGGCCGCGGGGTTTCTATGGATTGCGATGGAGTTGTTCGAAACCTACGGCTACTTCGGCGGATTCCCCTGGAATCTGCTGGGCTACGGCATCGAGGCGGCGGGCTTGCGTCAGATCGCCACCGTGACGGGGGTCTACGGGCTCTCGTTCGTGGCTTTTACCACCAGCGCGCTTGCCGCCTGGCTGATCCTCAAGCCGCGCGCGATCGGGCGGCGCGTCGCGCTGGCGGTGTGGATCGTGGGACTGGCGGGCGCAAACTACGCGCTCCGGCCTCCGCCGCCGCGCGAGGGCAACGAGCGCGCGATCCTGGTGCAACCGAACGTGCCTCTGAACGAGTCCGCCGACGCCTGGGCGCCCTGGCGCAATCCGGCGCCGCTGGCCCACCTTTCGCAACTCAGTCTCGACACGCTGCACGCGAACCCGGCGCCCGCCGGCGCGGACTCAGGGCCGCCGCTCATCATTTGGTCTGAGAATTCGGCGCCGTTTTATTTCAATCGCGACCCGGTTTTCCGCAACGCCATCGAGACCCTCGCGCGCCAGGCCGGCTCTAACGTGATCGCCGGGGCCACGAACTTCGCGGGGCCGGGCGAGAAGCAGCCGCTCAACAGCGCCATCGGACTCGACGCCTCGGGAAGCGTCGTGCTGCAGTACGCCAAGATCCATTTGGTGCCCTTCGGGGAGTACGTGCCCGCCTGGTTGGATCATCTTGTGGGGAAGATTACTTCGGAGGCGGGCAATTTCGTGCCCGGCACGAGCTACGCCTCGGCGCCTGCGGGCCGCGGCCGAATCGGCGTATTCATCTGCTACGAAGAGGTGTTTCCGCAACTGGTGCGCCGTCTGACGCCGCGCGGGCCGGGCGTGCTGGTCAACATCTCCGACGACGCCTGGTACGGCGACTCCCCGGCCGCCTTTCAGACCATGGAGATGGCCCGCCTGCGCGCCATCGAGAACCGCCGCTACCTGCTGCGATCGACGAACGACGGCATCACGGACATCATCGATCCCTACGGACGTGTGCGCGCCACACTGCCTCGTCATCAGCAGGCGGCGCTGGCCGGCAGCTTTGATTTCGAATCCGCGGCGACGTTCTACACCGCGCACGGAGACGTCTTCGCCTGGTCAGGCGTGATACTGGCAGGCGTCTCGCTGCTGCTCGCACGCCTGGCGCAACGCCAATAGCAGCCGTATCGAAGGCCCTGCACGTCGTGTTTACCACACCGTCGCTACGCCCTCGTTGTGGCACGGTCTCCTGACCGTGCCACCACCGCCGAGGTGGCGCGAACCTCGTGGTGATCGCGGGTGTGATCGCAGTCGTGGCACGGTCAGGAGACCGTGCCACAACGTGTTGGGCGATGTCGCCGCCACCCGCGAAGGCACCGCAGGTCGTGTTTACCACACCGCCCCTACGGCGCTAGGTTCGAGTTCCCGCTCAGAGTTTGCCCCACTTCAATCAGAACGGGTTTACCTGCACCGGGACAGGGCTGTCTTGTATCGTCCCGTTCCCGAGCTCTCCGCTCAGTCCCGAGCCCCAGGACCAGATCGTTCCATCAGGGCGAAGGGCCTGGTTATGGAAGTCGCGGGCGGTCAGGGCAATGACATCGGTCAGGCCCTGGACCTGAACAGGCACCAGGCTTTGGGTGGTGATCGACCCGGTTCCCAATTGACCTGCGCCATTGGCACCGAAGGTCCAGACCGTACCGTCGCTGAGTAGAACAGCGGTGTGTCCGTCCCCGCCGAAGGCTTGGATGGCCCCGCTCAGCCTCGGGACCTGTTCGGGCGCATAGTGGTCCTGCGCGGTCCCGTCGCCCAGCATTCCGCAGCCGGGCCACGCGCCGCTCCAGCAGTTTTCCCCCCAAGTCCACACGGTGCCGTCGGCCTTAATCGCTACCACATGAGTCCAACCAGCCGAGACCCAAATCACATCGCTGATGCCCGGGACGGGCACCGGAGTATAGCTGTCGGTTGTTGTGCCGTCGCCGAGTTCGCCTTCTTCATTGTTCCCCCAGGCGACCAGGGTGTGGTCTTGCAAAAGGGCTACGCTGAAGCAGAAACCGGCGGTCACCATGATTGGATTGCTCAATCCCTGCACTCGTAAGGGAACGGGGTAGTCGCTGTTCGTGTCAGCTACCCCGATACCCAGCGCGCCGTGGTAATCCCATCCCCAAGCCCAGACTGTACCGTCGGACTTGACGGCCAGGCTGTGATAGCCGCGGCCGCCAAGTTTGATGATCGAGCTAAGGCCGCTCACCTGGACCGGCGTGGAGGTATCCTGGTCGTTGCCGTCGCCCAATTGGTTGTGGTCGTTATAACCCCAGGCCCACACCGTTCCGTCGGACCTGAGGGCGACGTTGTGCTGCTCACCGCCCATCACGGCCGTAATATCGGTTAGATGGCCGGCTCCGTTGGGACCGAGGACCTGGACGGGAACTGAGCTGTCGGTAGTGGTACCGTCGCCGACCTGGCCGTGTGCGTTCAGGCCCCAGCTCCACACGGTTCCGTCTGCCCTCAGGACGATGGCCTCTCGCGCTCCTCCCCAGAGGGACACCGGCCAATTCTCCTCGTTCCACTGAGCGTAGAGAGTCAGATCTGCGCTGCCCATGGTCAGGGCCGCTCCCGGAGCATAGGCGGTTCCATTGCCACTAGCCTCGGTGTTCCAACCGACAAAGGAGTGACCGGGCTTGAAGAGGTAACCAATGTTGCCGGGCACGGTCACGGTGTCGTCGTCGGCGTACCGGTTGGGGTCCAAAGGGCCGAAGCCAAAGGTAGCGCCGTTGGGGGCATAGGTCACCGTGTAGGTGGAGCTCGAGGCCGTCCAATCGGCGTACAAGGTGACGTTTGTGCTGCCCATCGTGAACGTGTCGCCGGGAGCGTAGGTGGTACCGGCGCCGCCAGCGGCCGTGTTCCATCCCGTAAAGGTGTGACCGGTCTTGACGAGATTGCCGGAGTTCTCAAGTACGTTGACCTGCGCCCCGCTCACATATTGACTGGGATCGAGGGGCGGCGCGCCGCCGGTGGCGCCGTTGCTGGAGTAGGTGACCGTATGGGTCGCCGCCGGCGTCCACCGGGCATAGAGGTTAACGTTGGCGCTGCCCATGACAAACGTGGCGCCGGGCGAATACGCAGTTCCCGTACCTTTGGCGGCCGTGTTCCACCCCGCAAAAGCGTAGTCCGTTTCGGTCAGATTGCCGGTATTACCCAGCACGGTCACCCGTGCCCCAGCCGCATACTGATTGGCGTCAGTGGGTGGCATCCCGCTGAGACTACCGGTACCGAAGTAGGTGACGGTGTAGGTCGGGACTGCATTCCACTGGGCGAATAGCATGACATTGGCTGAGCCCATGGTGAATGTCGCGCCAGGAGCGTACGGTGTTCCGGAGCCGTTGAGGGCAGTGTTCCAACCGGCAAACGTGTAGCCCGTCCAGGCCATGTCGCCGGAGTTGCCGAGGACGGTGACGTGTGCGCCCTTCGTGTATTGATGGTTGTCGATGGGCGGTGAACCAGTGGTGCAATCGCCGGAATAAATGACGGTGTAGGTCGGTTGAGCAATCCATTGGGCGTAGAGGACGACGCTGGCGTTGCCCATGGTGAAGGTGGCACCGGGGATGTAGGCCCTTCCGGAGCCGTTGGCAGCAGTATTCCAGCCGACGAAGCTATTGCCGGATTTGGCCAGATCAAGCAAGTTGCCGAGAACGGTCACCGTGGCTCCGGCTGCGTACTTATCGGTGTCGACAGGCGCTGACCCGCTGGTGCTGCCATTCCCGGAGTAAGTGACGGCATAGGTGGACGCGGCGAATGTCAGCGCGCTTCTCGGATCCCCACCGCTCAGGGCGCCGAGCGCCAGAAAGAAGAGCGCACCACGTGTCATTGCCTTGCTCATTGTTACGACCCTCCTGAAATCGTCTGTCGGCGGTTGACGGAGGATTCTGGAGGGGGAATGTGAGTAGCGTCTCAGTAGACACTACCGGAATTTGGAGATTCACCAGAAGTCAGCGATGCCGCGGGGAGCATGCCCTCGAGAGCCCTCGAAACTCGGCGATCTGACTGTTCACTGTCAACTATCAACTGTCGACTGTCGACTCTCAACTTCTCAACTCTCGACTTTTCCCCAATCTGCAATTGGACCGATGCGCGTTACAATACGGTATCAGCGCAAGAGAACCCAAAAGGAGGGACCTGTGATCGAGGAACTGGAACGCGAATACACCAACCTCCGGCAGCGCGCCGGTGAACTGCGGAGTTTTCTTTGACGCTCCTGCCCGCAAGCGTGAACTCGCCTCGACCGACGCTCAGGTCGGTCGCGCCGACTTCTGGCAGAATCCCGAATCCGCGCAGCAAATCCTGGCGCAGCGCAAACGCCTGGAACACACCATCGCCAACGACGAGCACCTGGCGCAGCGCGTGGCGGACATCGACGCTTACTTCGAGCTCGCCCGCGAAGGTGAGGCAGTCGAGAGCGATCTGCAAGGCGAGATGACGCGGCTGCGCGAGGAGCTCGATCGCCTCGAGACCGCTTCCCTGCTCGGCGGGGAGAACGATCGGCTGAACGCCATCGTCTCCGTGCATCCCGGCGCGGGCGGCACCGATTCGCAGGACTGGGCCGAGATTCTGTTGCGCATGTACAAGCGCTGGGCTGAGCGCCGGGGGTTCAAGTTCACTTTGATGGAATATCAGGCCGGCGAAGAAGCCGGGCTGAAGTCCGCCACCTTCAGCGTGACCGGCGATTACGCCTACGGCCTGCTCACTTCCGAGATCGGCATCCATCGGCTGGTGCGTATCTCGCCCTTCGACTCCAACGCGCGCCGTCACACCTCGTTTGCGTCGGTCTTCGTCAGCCCGGAGATCGACGAGAGCATCACGGTGGATATCAAGCCGGAAGACATCCGCGTGGAGACGTACCGCTCCACGGGCGCCGGCGGCCAACACGTGAACACCACCGACTCCGCGGTGCGCATCATCCACATCCCCACCAACACCATCGCGCAGTGCCAGAACGAGCGTTCGCAGCACCGGAATCGCGAAATGGCGATGAAGATGTTGCGCTCGAAACTCTACGAGCTTGAACTCGAAAAGAAACGCGCCGAGACCGCGAAGCTGGAAGCCTCCAAGGCCGACATCGACTTCGGCAGCCAGATCCGGTCTTACGTGCTGCACCCTTACCGGCTGGTGAAGGACGAGCGCACGGAGCTGAAAATCGGCGACACCGAGCGCGTGCTCGACGGCGACATTGATTCTTTCATCAAGGCATATCTGCTGTGGCGGCGCGGCTCGGTGCCGGCCGAGCAGAAGGCGTAGAAAGACAGGGGTCAGGGTCAGCTGTAGCGCGCCTGTCCCCAGGCGCGTGAATCGCGGACGAGGGTCGCGTGGTTAGTTGCGACTGAAGGGGTCGCGCTCGTTCTGCCTGGTGGAGATTTTGTCCGCGTTACTGGCGGATGCGGGCGTCAGGACGGGCTGGGGTGAAATCGGCACGCCAAGAAGAGCCCGGACGGCGACCGGCTTGCCGTTCACTGTGGCAGGCCGGAATTCCCAATCGTTGAGGGCCTCCAGCAGCGGCGCGACGAAATCGGCGTTGGGGCTCTCCATGCCTTTGGCGCGCTGCACCTTGCCCGATTCGTCGACCAGCATGTAAACCACCACCAACTGGTTCCGATAGCGGTCCACCAGGTCAGACGGCCAGAGCGGCGTCTCTTTCCGGTTGGGGAACGGGGCCGCGATCCTCGCCCCTCCCGCCTCAGCCGCTCGCAACGCCGCATAGACCAGCGTCCAGGACGGAGCCGTGGTGTCGGACGCCGTCGCCATGGTGATATAGACGGTGAAGACCGGCTCATTGCCGAACACTCCGAAGTCGCCAAGCCCGCTGCCGCTGTTGCCCGTCGAAACCACGGTGAGCCCGTAGCTGCCGGGTTCCTCAGGCTTGGCCGGTGGGCCCGGGGCGATCCCCGCCGGCATCCCGCCAAGCCACTCGCCCCCTTGAATCGTCATACCGGCAAAGGCTCCCGGCGAGGGACCCGCACCTTTTCCGGCTCCGCTTGCGTTCCCACTTCCCACTCCGGACCCGTAGGCAGCGCCCCGAATCGTCATGCCGCCAGCCGCGCCCGCGGCGCTGCGCCCCGCACCCCTGTCCGCGGCACCCGGGCCAAGGCCCGCGACTGCGCCGTTGCCACCTTCAGCCGGGTGGGCAGCGGTACCCATGGCCACGGCGCCCGTGCCGATGGCATCGTGCGCGCTCGCTTTGGGATTCGTGCCCGCACCCGCGGCCGGGTTCGCCGCGTCCGTGGCAGACCCGACTCCCAGCTGCGAGACCGCCAGATTCGGCAGGGTCACGACCGCGAACTGGCCGTGCGCCTCGGCGGCGGGAGCCTTGAGCGCCGGGTCAGGCGGGGCCGGCATCACGCTCAACGCGATCAGCGTCCGATCCTCACGACCGGACGAACCGGGTAGTACGCGCGCCTCCGCCGGTTCGGGCGGCGCAGGAGCCACGGGCGGCACTGCTGCCGCTTGCATCGCAGGGCTGTTCACCGGAGCCGCCGTGGGCAATAAGAGCTTCGGGTTTTCGATTACGACCGGCGCCAGCGCTCGAAGTTGCGGAATCGTGGGGGCGCTCGGCCCGCTGTGAGGCACCGGAGGCTCGATCGAGGGATCAACCTTCGGAGCGTCAGGCGCGCTGGGCTGAGGAGTGGGGCTGTTCTCGGCCAGCCGGACTACGTTGGGCAGACGCAGGAATTTTGTCAGCTCCGGTGGACTGGGCAGTTCGGGCTGCAAAAGGGTCTGAACCTTGTTCGTGGGATGAGGCGGATTGGAAATGATCGCCTGGTTTCCCGGGAAACTTACTCCCAGCTTGCTCAGCGCCGCCACTGACAAGCTGGGAATCTTCTCGGACTTCGATGCCGCGCCGCGTTGCGGCCCGCCGGCATCGCCGCCGCCCAGAGCCGGCAGGTAAAGCGCGTCCTTGGGAATCATATTCAAGTCCCACCGCTTTGGCGGGTCATAAATCGGCGATACACTCTTCGGCCACAACAGCACGATGGCCACAATCGCAATTCCGTGAGCGACCACAGAATAAAAGAGACCTCGTGCCGGGAACAGGCCCAGGCTTACCCCTCTGTACCCAAAACCGGGCACTGCTTGCGCGTTGGAAGGGGCCGGCAGTGCGTCGCTACCAGCAGGCGCTCGAGGCGTTTCGGGAGTAGTAGTGGTTACGGGCGCGCCAGTCAGCGTGGTAATCCGCTCCGCGCTGGGCTTGGCGGGCGAGGGGCGTTGCTCTTGCCCAAGGTTGAGTCTCAGGAGCGCCATACCTAACCCTATCCGGTCTGGGCGTGCCTCCAGCCATATGCCGCCCCAGGAGATTTTTTAGAGTACACAGCAGTCATCAGCCCTGTAACTTATTTGGTACTACGCGTTCGCAGCGCCAAACTGGAACGATTTTGGAGGCTCAGACGTTCAGGGCTCACTTATTCATCGTCGGGAGCGGGCAATCATTCGTGCGCACAATCATAACCTCGAAAGCGATGGAGTCGGCTGAAACTCCTCACCCCTTCAACGAGCCTGCCCCGCGGAAGTCATAGTTTCCTGGCAGTCCAGCTCAGACTCGACTGGCTCGAGCTCCAAAGGCTCCAGATCGGCTGCGGCCAACACACCCTCTTCCTCTTCACCCTCGGCGGGCTCGACATGGAGATCCAGTTGGTTGAGCAGACGATGGAGATAACAGCGGCTGATCCGCAGCTCCTGGGCTGCCCGGAGCTTGTTGCCGTTGTGCAGCCGCAACGCCGTACGCAGGACCTCTCGCTTGAAGCTCCGCACTGCCTCATGAAACGAGCCTCGGCGGATCTGGGTTTCCACCGAAAGCCGGCTGATTTCCGGCGGAAGGTCCTCAACGCGAAGCTGCGGACCATCAGCCAACACCACGCAGCGCTCGATAACGTTCTGCAACTCCCGCACGTTTCCAGGCCAATCGTAACTCGCCAGGGCTGTGACGAAGTTGGGGCTGAGTCCGCGAACCTCCTTGCCATGTGCGCTCGCAAACTGTTTCAGGAAGTGGTCCGCCAGCAGCGGAATGTCGTCAGGCCGATCACGAAGGGCCGGCAGTGACATCGTAACCACCGAGACGCGGAAATAGAGGTCCTGACGGAAGGTCCCTTGCCGGACCATTTCCTCCAGGTTGCGGTTTGTGGCGCAGAGCACGCGCACGTCCAGCGGGATGGCAACATTCGAACCCAGGCGCTCGACTTGACGTTCCTGCAGGACGCGCAAGAGCTTGGCTTGCAGCGGCAGCGCAAGATCACCGATCTCGTCGAGAAAGATGGTGCCCGCCTGCGCCTCTTCAAACCGTCCCTTGCGGCTCTGCGAGGCTCCGGTGAAGGCGCCCTTTGCGTGGCCGAACAGTTCGTCTTCGATGAGACTTTCGGGGAGCGCACACGCCGAAAAGGCCACAAAAGGCTTGTTCGCGCGGGGACCCAAGCGATGAATGGCGCGCGCCACCACCTCTTTGCCCGTTCCACTCTCTCCGCTGATCAGGACCGTGGTAAAGACCTGGGCAACCTTGTGAATCACCTCAAAGACGTACTCCATTGACTTGCTGTTGCCGAGCAACCCGTCGACATACCGCGTTCCTATCAGCCGCTGGGCATTGATCAGCTCGCGGGCCAGCGCCATCCGGCGATGGGCCCTGTCAATGGCAAAACGCAATTCCAACACCGACAATGGCTGAACAAAGAAATCGAACGCGCCACTGCGAACCGCGTCGACCGCGGTCTCCTGCCTCGAGTCCCAGCTAAACACGATCACCGGTGCGGCCAGGGGCAACTCCGAAGTCGCCCGCAGCAATTCACGAGACGGTCTCTCTGCCTTGACATCAGGATTGTCATCCCAGTTTAAAAGCACGACATCCGCTTCGTCGCTTTCCAGAATCGGGATGACATCGGAAGGTAACGGAATCCACGTCAAGGCATAACCTGGCCCCAACACGCTCTTCAGAACCGAGCCAAACGCCTCATCGTGATCCACCAACACTACACGCTTCGTCTCGTTCGCGTCCAAGTCGTACTTCCCCCCTTCACGCGCCCAAAGGTCCAACCGCCAGCTTGTCACTCCGCAACCTGACGACGAACCCCAACGTCGCACCAGCCGCACATCGTCCTGCCGTGGCATTTGCCGAACCACAACGCTGTACGGCCGAAAATGCCGCCTACACCTTTAAACGGTTCCCCAGTCATTACATCCGCCCTCCCACGCCGTCCCCGAAGGTTCCCTGTCCCGTTCGTCTATCTTCAACCTTAGGCCCTGCTCCTCGCACCCAATGGTGATGTACGTCACAGTTGCCTGTGTCGTCATTTACAATACGGTACCTACTGACTGCCTGATGAAGCGGGCCGTCGCGCTCTACGACCGTTCCACAAACACTCTCTCTTATGCTTGCCCGGGTCGCAACCACGTTTTGCTGTTCCTCTATGGATGCGAAGGCAGAAATACTCCCAACACATGGCTACCGCATTCTCGCGTCCCTGTAAAGTCCCGCGATGGTTATTACTAGCTGCCGACATTGTGGGCTCACATAGCGCTGTATACGAACGTATACAATTCTGATCTCTTGAATGTTAACCTCGCAAGGGAGCAGCGGCTGGACTGTCGACGACTCCCATACTATATGGCCTTTCATCGCACAGGATAAGGAGTTGATTGGTCCTTGTCTCAGACTGCTCCCAACCTACTAGGGCAGCATAAAATGCCCCGCGCCTAAACTTGATTGGTATTGTCTAGGCGCTTAAATAGTCGTTGGCAGCCTGATTGCCTTGCCTCTTTAGTGCGGCGGAGCGTTGTACGCGGCCAACAAATAGCTAATGAATCATACGCGCCAAGCTGAAGCTGAGGCTTCCCTGAGCTCGGTCCCTGCCGGCCGGATCGATGGCTCTTCTGGTCGCCTCTCAAATTGGTTTGCGCGTGGCGTTTCGCAATGGGCTCGTCGAGTGTGCACATTTCCGGCCGCTTTAGCTTCCTTGCTGACGCTAACGGTTTTCGTCACCGCCCGCGATGGCCTGGCCGATCCCGATATCTGGTGGCACTTGCGAAATGCCGAGTATCTGCTGACCAACCTCAGGCTGCCGCGCGTCGACACCCTTTCTTTTACAGTTATCGGCCAGTCGTGGATCAACCATGAGTGGCTGGCAGAGATCCCCTACTATCTGGCGTGGCATGAATTCGGGCTAGTGGGGATAAAAGCGGTCTCGCTGGTGTTGCTGGAGTCCATTTTCCTCGGATTGCTGTATCTCTGCTGGAAGATCAGCGGCAACATCAAAGCCTCAGCGGTTGCCTGCATCTTCGCTGTAATGCTGGGCTCGGTCTCGTTCGGCCCGCGGACCCTGCTTTTTGGCTACGACCACCTGCTGGTTTTGCTCATCATTCTGGAGCGCTTTCGTTCCTCCGGGAAGGCGCCGCTATGGGCGCTTCCTCCGCTGTTTTGCCTTTGGATCAACACGCATGGCTCGTGGTCCCTGGGAATGGTGACATTCGGCATTTTCATCGCGGCCGGTCTCGCCGAAGGCCGATGGGGTCGGTTGCAGGCTGAACGATGGTCGCCGTCCCAGTTGCGCAGGCTCGTCGCCGCCATGGCGGCTTCAGTCGCGGCGCTATTTGTCAATCCCTACGGATACCACCTTGTGCTATATCCGTTCGATTTGGCATTCCGGCAAAAGCTCAATGTAGCCCACGTGGCGGAGTGGGTTTCGGTCGACTTTCACGACGCGCGCGGCAAGCTTGCACTCATTCTGATCGTGGCGCTGCTCGTGGGGGCGCTGCTGAGCGCTCACCGGTGGAAACTGCACGAGCTAGCCCTGGTCTTGTTCGGGCTTTACAGCGGTCTTACCTATATCCGGTTCCTCTTTCTGCTCGCGATCTTTGCCGCTCCGCTTTTTTCAAAGTTTCTCGACTTTATTCCCCCATACCGGGCTGAGATCGACAAGCCTCTGGCGAACGCAGTGATTATGGCGGCGGTCTTGGCCTTCCTGATCGGCGGATTCCCGACTGCGGCCAGCCTGGAAAGATCTGTGGATCACGACTACCCGGTGGAGGTCTTGCCCTATCTGCAAGCGCACCCGCTTGAAGGCCGAATGTTGAACTATTACCTCTGGGGCGGATACTTGGAGTGGAACAAGCGTGATATTCCTACATTCGTGGACAGCCGGGTTGACATTTTCGAATATGCCGGGGTGTTCCGAGATTACATTGATTTGCTTGGCTTGGAGAATCCGGAGGCAATACTCAACAAGTATGGCATCCGGTATGTACTTTTTCCCCCAAACGAGGCTCTGACCTATGCGCTGAGGCATGACGCGCGATGGAAGGAGATCTACACAGGGAAAATCAGCGTCATTCTCGAAAGATCAGAG
>Ga0187781_10002839_pt1 | contig 13110 bp, 8 predicted proteins | sample 0715_SJ02_MP02_2_FD_132447 | JGI IMG/M metagenome (GOLD analysis project Ga0187781, IMG submission 132447) | Tropical peat soil microbial communities from peatlands in Department of Meta, Colombia - 0715_SJ02_MP02_20_MG | ecosystem: Environmental > Terrestrial > Soil > Wetlands > Peat | place...
CCCTACAATGAGTTTGTTCTCGAGCAGGTCGCCGGCGATCTGCTGCCCAACGCGACCGACGACCAGAAGATCGCCTCCGGCTTCAATCGCAACCACATGATCACGCTCGAAGGGGGCGCGATTCCCGAGGAGTATCACGTCGAGTATGTGGTCGATCGCGTCAGCACCACCTCGACAGCGTTCCTTGGCCTCACCATGGGGTGCGCGCGCTGCCACGATCACAAGTTTGACCCAATCACACAGAAGGATTTCTATCGCTTCTTTGCCTTCTTCAACACGGTTCCGGAGCGCGGCCTGGATGGGTTTAAAGGCAATGCCGTTCCGGTTCTGCCCATGCCCTCGCACGCGGAGCAACAGCAGCTTGAAGATCTGAAGACTCGAATCGCCGCCACGCTGGCCGATTTGCCCGAGAAGGAGATGCTGGCACAGCGCAACGAGTGGCAGAAGTCAGCCCTCGCAACTATCGCCGAACCTTCTCGCGAAGGCTTGTCCGCCTACTTCCCCTTCGACGGCGACCTTCGAGACGCCTCCGGTGGCGGTCACGACGCCAAGGCAGTCCGCGGCGAGGCGGTTTACGAAGAGGCCATCGTCGCCAAGGGGGCAGACTTCAGTCCCGAAACGCAAGTGTCTTTCGGCGACCAGGGCGATTTCGAGCGAGCCAAGCCCTTTGCGCTAGCGCTCTGGGTAGATCCTTCCCCTGCTCACGGTGTCGAGGTTTTACAGAAACGTGACGCCGGAAAGAATTGGCAGGGATGGGAACTTGCCGTCGATGACCCAACCTACTCGGGTTACCAGAAACGGGTCGTGCATTTCCAGTTGCGGTTCGCTGCCCGCTGGCCGGATGATGCGCTCGAAGTTGAAACCAAGGAGCGCGTGGCGCTCAATGGGCCACATCACCTCGTCGTCGACTACGACGGCTCGGGAAAGGCTCCGGGACTGCGGCTCTACGTCGATGGCAAGCCGGTCGAGAGCGAAATCGTGAAGGATCAGTTGCGGGGAGACTTTCACACCTCCGCTCCGCTGGAAACCGGCGACAAGAACCTGGGCGTGCCGTTTGAAGGCCGCTTGGACGACCTGCGAATCTACAACCGCACGCTGAGCGCTGCGGAGGCGGAAGAACTTGCCATCCGCCTCCCCGCGCGCGCACTGCTGATGGCCCTGGAGGGGCGGCCGGCGCAGGAGATTGCCTCGCTCCAGCCCGAAAAGCCGGCAGAGGAAGTGCAGATAGGGGAAGAGGACAAGGCCCAGACCAAAGAGGAAAAAGAGAAGTCCCTCGAGAAACAGCGCCAGACCCGCCTGAGCGGCTACTTCCTCGACTACGCGGCGCCGGAAAAAGAACGCCGGCTTTACACCCAATTGAAGGAGTTGCGAAAAGAAAAGGCCAAGCTGGAAGACGCCATCCCCACCGTCATGATCATGGCCGAGATGCAGAAGCCGCGCGACACGTTTGTGCTGGGCCGCGGCCAATACGACAACCCCAAGGACAAAGTCACCCCAGGGATCCCGTCCGTTTTGCCGCCCATGGCGCCGGGGCTGCCCATGAACCGGCTCGGCCTCGCGAAGTGGATCGTGAGTGGCGGCAACCCGCTCACGGCGCGAGTGGCGGTGAACCGTTATTGGCAGGAATATTTTGGCGCCGGAATTGTGAAGACCTCGGAAGACTTCGGGTCGCAGGGCGAGCAGCCGTCGAACCCCGCTCTGCTGGACTGGCTGGCCACGGAGTTTGTGGCGAGGGGATGGGATGTCAAGGCGATGCAGCGGCTCATCGTGACCTCCGCGACCTACCGCCAGTCGTCGCGCGTGACGCCGGGACTCGAGGAGCGCGATCCGGAAAATCGCCTGCTGGCGCGCGGCCCGCGATTCCGCCTGCCGGCAGAGTTGATCCGCGACAACGCCCTGGCGGTCAGCGGTCTGCTTGACGATCGCATCGGCGGTCCGAGCGTCTATCCGTACCAGCCCAAAGGCCTCTGGGAAGAGATGGCTTTCGGCTCCGGCTTCACCGGCCAGACCTACGCGGAGTCAACGGGCCGCGACCTCTACCGGCGCAGCATGTACACCGTATGGAAACGCACCGTGCCGCCGCCGGCGCTGGTCACCTTCGACGCGCCCGATCGCGAGAAGTGCACCGCACGCCGTTCCGTGACCAACACGCCTCTCCAGGCGCTGGTGCTCCTAAACGATCCCACTTACGTCGAGGCCGCGCGCTTCCTCGCCGCGCGCATGATGACCGCGGGCGGGAAAGCGCCCGCGGGGCGAATCAAGTACGCTTTCCGGCTGGCGACGGGGCGCGTTCCCGATTCCGAAGAAAGCGCCGTGCTGGTGGAGGCCGCGAAGGAAGCACTGGCCGATTACCACCAGCACCGCAGCGAAGCCACGGCGCTGCTCACGGTAGGCGCTTCCAAGAGCAATCCAAGCCTGAAGCCGCAAGAACTCGCGGCCTGGACCACCGTGGCCAGCATGATTCTGAATCTGGATGAGACGATCACTAAGGAGTAATGCAGTGTCTGGATGCCCGACCAGCTTCTCTGTGGTCTCTGTGCTTCAAGAGCTCAACACAGAGACCACGGAGCGTCTCAGTGACCTCTGTGTTCAGATCTTTTCCGGTCACAGAGAGCACGAAGGCTTGGCTGGTTCATGGGCGGTGCCGATGTCGCGCGATCGCTATCGCAGTTAGGAAACAACCTATGTTGGACGAAGAAACGAAACGGGGACGTGAACTAGTGCTCCGCATGACGCGGCGCCATTTCTTCCGGCGCAGCACGGCTGGGGTCGCCCTCGGCATCCCCGCCCTCGCGTCGCTCCTGACGCAGGACGGTTTTGGAGCGGCCGAAGGCTTTGATCCCAAAACGGGCGGATTGCTCGGCTTCCCCAATTTCCCGCCCAAAGCCAGACGGATCATCTTCCTGCATCAGTCGGGCGCGCCGTCGCAGCTTGATCTGTTTGACCATAAGCCGAGCTTGGCCAAATTCCGGGGCACCGACCTGCCTGACTCGGTCCGCATGGGCCAGCGCATCACGGGGATGACCTCCGGACAGTCGACGCTGCCCGTCGCGCCTTCCATTTTCAACTTCGCTCCGGCGGGCAAATCGGGCGCGGTGCTGAGCGAACTGCTGCCGCACCACGCCAAGATTGTGGATGATATCGCCCTTGTCCGGACGGTTTATACTGACGCTATTAATCATGATCCAGCAATTACCTTTATTCAAACTGGCTTCCAACAGCCCGGCCGGCCCAGCATGGGCTCGTGGGTCAGCTACGGCCTGGGGAGCGAGAACCAGAACCTGCCGGCCTTCGTGGTGATGATTTCGCAAGCCAACGCCCTGAATCCCGACCAACCGCTCTTTTCGCGCCTGTGGGGTAATGGGTTTCTACCCTCGAAGTATCAAGGCGTAAAGTTTCACGCCGGAGGCGACCCCGTACTTTATCTCTCTAATCCGCCGGGAATCTCTCCGCCCACGCGGCGGCGCATGTTGGATGGCGTTGCCAAGTTGAACCGCTTGCTGGCGGAGAAGTACGGCGACCCCGAGATTGAAGGTCGCGTCTCTCAGTACGAGATGGCTTATCGCATGCAGACCTCGGTCCCCGACCTGATGGACTTGTCGAAAGAGCCCGCTTCCATCTTCGATCTCTATGGCCCGGATTCGCGCAAGCCCGGGACCTACGCGGCCAATTGCCTGCTGGCGCGCCGCCTGGCCGAGCGCGGAGTCCGCTTCGTCCAGCTTTATCATCGCGGATGGGACCAGCACAATGACCTGCCGCGCGATATCGCCCTGCAGTGCAAGGGCGTCGATCAGGCGTCCGCGGCGCTGGTGATCGACTTGAAGCAGCGGGGCATGCTGGAAGACACGCTGGTGATCTGGGGCGGTGAATTCGGCCGCACTGTATATTGCCAGGGCAAGCTCACCGACACCAATTATGGCCGCGACCACCACCCGCGATGCTTCACCATGTGGATGGCCGGGGGCGGCATCAAGCCTGGCATAACCCTCGGCAAGACGGATGACTACTGCTACAACATCCTCGAAGATCCCGTCCACATCCACGACCTGCAAGCCACCATTTTGCAGTGCCTGGGTGTTGACCACACCAAGTTGACCTACAAATTCCAAGGCAGATATTTCAGGTTGACCGACGTGGCCGGGAACGTGGTGAACAAAATCCTGGCGTGAAGGCCGTACGGAGCGCGGGCTGGAAGCCCGCGCTCCCAGGCACCCGACGAATTCAGGATGTTGGTTTGAGCTGTTCGGTGAGCCGCACGGCCTTGGGACGATAGCCGCTGCGGGTTCGAATGTGGTAGCCCTTCAAGTCCTGGCCCACCAGTTTGACGGTGATGCCGCGCCAGCCGCGATTGGGATTAGGCTGGGGGTAATAAGCGAGCGAATACAGGTGGGCCAAGTCGTCTCGGATGGACGCGAAGGCATCCTGCTGCTCTTTCCAGTTCTTGGCAAAATAGACTTTGCCGCCCGTAGTGCCGCTCACACGCTCGAAAACAGCGGTCGAAATCGGGTCGAGCCTTGCTTCCTGCGTGCTGATCATGTAGATCGGGATACCCTCCGTTTGGGCCATCTCGCGCACGTCTTCCGGTCCCACAGCGCTGGCGTTATCCGGCCCATTTGAGAAGACCACCACAACCTTCCGCCCCGAAAGCCGGGCGGCATCTCGAAGGGTCATCAGCAGGGAATTGTAGAGCGCGGCATCATCGCCCGCCACCGTGGTTCGGATGGCATGGATCACCTGCGACCGGTCGGGAGTAAGCAAAGAGGCGCGGGAGAAGTTGCGACTGTAGGAATAGAAGGCCACCCGGGCCGGGTCCTGCAACGACCGAACGAATTCCGCGATCGCATCCTGAGCATAGACAAAGCCCCGGTACATGTAGTTGCTGGTGTCGAAGAGAATAAAGACATTGGCGCCGGCCACCATCGAGGCGACTTCCTCTGGCGTCGCCGTCTGGAAGCCGCCAGAAGAAGAGTTCTTGTTTCGGCGCCCGTGGCCTTTAGCCGAGGAGGCCGCCAAAGTCGGCTTGTCTTCACCCGGCTTATAGTCCTCGAGACTTCGAGGGGCTTCGTTCTCTTCGCCAAAGGTAGCGATCTTCTGCTGGATTCCATCCTCGTAGATGGCAAAGTCGAAGGGACTCAGGCGAGTCACATAGTTGCCGTTCTTATCCGTCACCGCCACATCCAACTGCACCATGTTGACGGTGACCTTAAAGACCGTCACATCAGCTCCGGTGTCCTGGGCTCGAACGCCCACCGCGGCGGCGAATAAGCTGCCGAGCATTAGCATAGGAAATACAACTCGCTGTTTCGCCATCTCCACCCCTCCATCCGGTCGCTTGCTCGCGCCGAAGGCGCCTTGGAGTGCGGCGGCTTGACGCCGCCTTCCCGCCCGTCGCACCTGCTGCTCGCCGGCTGTGGTGATGCCAAGGCGGCGTCAAGCCGCCGCACTCCAAGGCGCTTCGCGCGTAAGACAAGGGACATGAGCGCTCGCACCTTGCCCTAAGCTCCGGGAGCAAGCACACTCTTCGCCAAAGTGGGGATCTTTCCCTGGCGATACTCTTCCGCAGTCTCCCGCAGGGCACGAAGTAGTGCCGACCAGTCCTCCAGATCCGTGGCAGAGATCTTCTCGATCATGCGGCGCGTCAACTCCGGGACCATAACGTGGAGCATGACAGGTGAATAACCGCTTTCATCCGCCAGCCGCGCCCAAAGCAGATTGTTCGAATCCCACGATTCACCCAGCAAGCGGCTCGAGTAGCCCATGAGTGTAGGTAGAGGCTTGATGCTCAGCAATTCGCGGGCGTAGGTCCGCTCGAGTGCGGGGTGCGGGACTCCGAAGTCCTCCGACAGGCGCTCCCAACTCACTTCCTTCGGATCACGCTGGCTCAGCTTAGCCAGTTCCTCGCCCGCCGTCCCCCAGGTCTGCGTCGGGAATCCGCGGCGGTATTGCATCGCCAGGTGCAGGGTTTCCGCCGGAGCCAGGCGGGAGATCGCCGCCTCCGGATCTCCGCGGCGGAGAGCCTCCTCCACTTCCCCGGCCCTTTGAGGCAAGATGCGATCCGATAGAATCGTCATGACCGCGTGGCGAAGGTCCTGGTCTTTGGCAGCCGCTCCCAGTAACTCCTCGCCGCAGCGCTGGTAGAGGCTGACGGCGTGGAGCTCAGTCTTGCTGACACCCCACCACCGCGGCAGGACAGCGCCCACCAGGAGGGATGGCACCAAATCCTCCCAGATCAAAGACTGGACATTCTCCGGCACGATAAAGTTCTGCTCCACTTGGGCCAAGACATAAGGAAGGTCAGCCAACGACCCGGCGAGGTGCGCGCCGCCGGCCGCCGCCTCACCCACACCGTACAGGACTGGAGTCTGCCAAGACTGGTACTCATTATTGATCTTCTCACCCGCCGGATCGTGAGCACGCACGAAGAGCGGGTTACTGAGGAGCATTTGACCGCCCGGCGGCGCGTAGTAAGCGTAATTGAGTCCTACCAAGGTGTCCCTCAAAAAGGGAACGAGTTGGCCTCGGGCGGCTTTCAAGTCCCCAGCCGCAGGCGGCGACTTGATGGTCGGTAGCAGGTCCATTTGCAGCTCAAATTGGATGTGGGGAGTAGTATAGAGACCGTTGGCCCATTCCAGTCTTTCCCCGCTGGTAAAGAGGGGTTTCGGCAGCTCGAACTCGCGCAACTCTCCCGCCAACACCAGCAGGGTCTCAGCGGCCGCTTTACCCTGCGCCATCTGGCTCAAGCCGTGGCCCAGTCCAAACAAGTTGTCGAGGGAGATCAACCGCTGCGCGTCCAGAACCGCGCGGAGGTTCTCGGCCAGCGCCCGCCTCACCTGCTGGCCTTCAGGACTGGTTTGTCCCGGTCCGGCCAGCAAAGCAATGATCTGATCCTGAGAATGCTGCGGTTGGCCGCCGGCGGATTGCAAGAGCCCGTCGAACGAACTCTCGGAAGCGTCAAAGAGTTGTGCCGCGGAGGAGACGCTAGCGAAAGGAGTGATAACCTGTTGCCAGGACGGGTTCTGATTCTGCCGCGGGATCTCACCTTGGCGCGCCAGTATCTCCCATAATCCTACCAGGGCTTGGTAGATTCCCAGCGTGTCGGCCCGCACGCCGGTGTCCGGGATGCCGTCAATGGCCGCCGCGACCGAGAGAAAGCGCGCGATGGAGGCGTCGTTCAAGGAAGAGAACTCGGAAAAGATAATGTACTGGTCACCGAAGCGCGGATAGCTATCGGTCAGCAGACGAACGGCGTCGGCGCTCAGCCACTGCTCCGGCGACCGCCTGCGGTCTATCTCACTTAATGCCAAATAGATCCGCATTGGTGAATCCGTCATGGCTTCGCGGGAAAGGGCAAACAGGCCCTCCACCAGATCGTCCGGGTTCTTCCAATCCTTGGCGCGTCGCGCCCATTCGGTTCCGAGCCTGGAGTGAGCCTTACGCCCCACAATTCCTTTCCACACGTCTAAGTTTCCAGGGATGTGCGGTTGACCGTTCGGCCCTACCCAGAGTCGCGTCACCAGAAGCAGCAGATCCGGATCCGTCCTGAAAGCTCCCTTGGCTGGACCGGGAGAAGTCTTTTTTCCCCGCAAGGCATCATAGAATCGCACCAATCGACGAGGCTCAGTGAAATAGGCTTGCTGCCCCGGGCTGATCCGCGAGAGCGCGTCAAAATAGGCGGCCAGCCAGCCGTCATCTTTCGCGAGAAGCCGGGCCACGAATTCTCCCGGCGAGTCGGGGCTGGCTCCCACCATACCTTTCCAGGCAGATTCCGCCGCCGCGCCGCCCGGGACCGCCACCTGCTTGGATCGAATACAGACGTAGCGGCCGTAATAATCCAGCACCGCCGCGACAGGTGTCAGTTTTTCAAGTCCAGGGGCTTCTCGCAAGCTGTTGCGCGTCGGCTCATCCATCCTCGCCAGCGCCCAGTAAAGCCGCGCTAGCTCAGGATCGTGCAGAAGCACCTCGATGGCATCGTCGCTCTTGGTGCGGCTATGCCGCGTCCACTCTGAAGGGCCGAAAAAGATCGGGACCTCTGTGCTGGGATAGTGATAAACGAAAGGCTTGCCGCCTTCCAGCGTCTGCTCCAGGTCCGGCAGGGGGAATCCCGAATCAACGGTGAGAAAGGCCCTCTTCTGTTCCGCAGTTTCGAGCGCGACGCGTGGCCCACACGGTCCCGAAAGTCGATATCCCAGCGTTGCCAACAGCCGCGGTGCCTCGCTGCAACTCGTGATATGGATGGCGCCGTCGGCGTCGGCCATGGCCCGCAATTCCCGGGCCTGCTCAACATATCGCCTTAAGAGAATCAGGAATTCCGTAGGCCGGCGGCCACCTTCTTGCCAGGTGTAACCTTGGGTCACAACGTTTCGCGCCAGGAGAGGCAGGACTTCCTGGGGAAGCACTTTCTGGCTTATGCCCGCCATGCGTAGGAAAGACCGGCGCGGGCCTGGGATGGTGATATTAGGGGAGTTCGGCCGGGGGTCCTGCTGATCCGGCTCGGGAGAGTGCGCTGCGGCGCCGACGCTGTTGCCGAGCCAAGCTAAGGCGCCAACCATACAAACAATTAGAACGTACGCTCGGGAATGACGAGGTTTCATGGCCGACTCCCCTCCCTGCGGCATACACACAAATGTCTAACAACGCTGCCTGAAACGGCTCCCCACGGTCACGCGTCGCCGAGGCGCAACGGGTAGCGAGACGGAAGGCTGACAGGGTGCGGAATTGCACCTTTAGGCGACGTTCGTTGCCACTGAACTAGATGCCTCTGAATCGACCCTAAGGTCTATAATAATAAGCCGAGCCACTCGGTTGCGTCAACCACGCGTCGTGCGCAAAGTCGCGGGCGACCGGAGCGGGGATCTCGTCATCGGCAAGAGCGAGCCTGGCGGAGTGACAAAATGCAGGAGGATCGGGCTCGCGCCGGAAATCACATTCCCCCGCCGCCACTTTTCTGATTATTGATCCCCTATGTCTGTTTTTCGCCGCTCACCTTTTTCTTGCCGAGGCGTCGTAAAAGGTTGAGAGGTCAAGCGAAATCAGTGACGGAAGGCTGCTTGGAGCTGGCCGGACACATACCGGAAGAAGCGAGGCAACCGGGCGAGACGGAGGAGTTGGTTCTGATCCGCCGCGCCCAGGAAGGCGACCCCGAGGCCTTCGAGGCGCTGGTGCGCGCCTACGATCAAAACGTGCTGCGCCTGGCCTTGCAGATCGTGCACTCGCCGGAAGAGGCTCGAGACGTCTATCAGGAGGCATTTCTGAAGGTCTACCGTTCGCTCCGCTACTTCCGGCTGGAAGCGCGATTCTCCACCTGGCTCTATCGTGTGGTGATGAACGTCTGCCTGGATTATCTGCGACGCCAAAACACGCGCAAAGAAGTGCAGGGCCCGGAAGGCGAAGATGGTCAACCGGAGTATTTCCAGACGGTGCCTGAGGAGAGACCGGTGCTCGATCCGGAGCGTGCGGTTCACTCCAGGGAAATCGGGCGCCGCATTCAGGCGGCGCTGCTACGGCTTAACCCTCGTGAGCGTTTGGTCTTCGAATTGAAGCATTACCAAGGTCTTAAACTGCGAGCCATCGGCGAACTCTGCAAGACCAGCGAGCAGACAGTCAAGAACTGCCTGTTCCGGGCCACCCAGAAGCTGCGATTGGATCTTGGCGACTTGGTCTAGGGAATAGGGAACAGGGAACAGAGGACAGGCAGTAGGCTGTGGGCAGTGGATGATGGGCAGTGAGGCTTGGGATGGGTAGGTGGAAAGCGGGGTCTGGAATCTTGAATTTGGAATGTGGAATCAGAACTTGGAGTCAGGATTGGAAGGCAGGAAACGTGATGCGGCCTTTCGCGATTCCTGCCGGCGAAGTCGGGTTGGCGAGGGAGTTATGAACTGCAACCAGTTCGAAGAATACTTGACGCTGGATCTTTACGGCGAGCTTCCGCCCGAGCAGCGTGCTCTTTATGAAGCGCACTTGGCCGATTGTGCGCATTGCCAGGCGGCGCGCCAGCGAACCCGCGGCCTTCATGAGCTCCTGAATCAGCGAACTCGCCCCGAACCAAGTCCCGATCTGCTGGTGGAGTGCCGGCAAGCGCTGTCTGACGCGCTGGACCGCGAACGGCTTGGCTGGCACGGCCTGGTGAGAGAGTGGTTGTCTTTCCTTCAGCTCCCTCCGCAGCGCGTGGCCCCGCGCGCGGCATTCGCGCTCACCCTTATAGTCTGTGGTTTCGGACTCGGATGGACGCTGCGCCCGCGCGCCGTGGCGGTACTTCCCACGCAGCCGGGAAGCGCTACCACCTCCTCCCTGGCCGACGCGGACCTGGACAACATTCGCATCAACGATATCAGCCGCGTCGCTCCGGATCCGAAGACGGGCGACGTACACATCACCATGGACGCGCAGCGCCGCGTCACCCTGGAAGGCTCGCTGGACGATCCTCGCATTCAACAGCTTCTCGTGGAGGCCGTAAAGAGTTATGACAACGCGGGGATTCGCCGCGACACGCTGGACGCCTTACAGGCGCGTAGCAAGAGCCCCAACGTCCGCGCCGCTTTCCTATATACCTTGCAGCACGACCCGAACGTTGGAAACCGCCTGGCAGCGTTGCAGGCAGCTCAGGCCATGCCGGGCGGGCAGGATCTGCAGCAGGCCTTGATTTCTGTTCTCGAAAACGACCGGAACCTGGGCATCAGGGTCCAGTCCGTCGATCTGCTGGTTGACCAGATGGAAAGGCAAGGACCAGATGCTGCGACTTTGGGCGCGCTCGGACGCCTGGCCGCCGGCGACTCCAATGTCGATGTGCGATTAAAGTGCGTGAGTGCACTACGAAAGCTGGGAAGCGATGGAATCCTACAAGCGGATGAGAAATAAGCGTCTATTCCAATGTGCGGTCGGGTTATGTCTGGCGGCTATGCCCTGGCCCGCATTCGCTCAGCTCACACAAAAGCGCAGCGGGCTGGAGCGGCATGGAAAGGCCTGGACCGAGACCTTCGAATGGAACGGCCCGGCGCGCGAGGGCGGAAAGCTGATCCTGCGTGCGGACATGGGCTCGGTGGAGATTACTCCCGGGGCAGGAAATCAGCTCGAGGGGCACGTGGTGGTGCGCGTTTTCACGGGAAGCGAGGAGAAGGCACGCCGGGTGTTCGACGCCTTCCAGCTCAGCGTTCGTTCCCTGGAAAGCGGCGGTGTTTACGTCAGCGCGGAGTTTGGCGGCTCGCGACATCACGATAGCTCCATGGGAGCGGATTTTGCCATCAAGATTCCGGTCCGTTTCAGCCTCGACGTTGAGACGAGAGGCGGTGACATTGGCTTGGAAGGCCCGCTTCAGGGCGAAGCTCGGCTGACCACCGCGGGCGGCGATATTCGGGCTGCGGACATCGGCGGTCCCATCAGGGTTGAAACCGCCGGCGGAAACATCGGTTTGGGCAACGTTGGGGGGCGCGCGGAAGTCCGGACGGCGGGTGGCAACATACATCTCGGCAACGTGCGAGGCGATGCGACGATTGAAACCAGCGGCGGGGAGATCGAAGTGGGTCAGGTGGAAGGGGCCCTGCGAACAGAGACGGCTGGAGGCGATATCGTCATCGCCGGTGCTACGGGCACGGTGATGGCAGAGACAGCGGGGGGCCAGATTCAGTGTGGGCCAACGGGGGGCAGCGTGCGCGCCCAGACCGCAGGAGGGAATATTCACCTCCGCGGGGCGCATGGGCGAGTGGTGGCGGAAACCGCGGGAGGGAGCATTGACCTCCTGCAGCTCGGGGCGGGCGTTCGAGCCAACACCTCCGCGGGGCGCATCCTGGCGGCCTTTGACGCCGGCACCAAGACTTTCGTGGCATCGCAACTCGAGACTTCGATGGGCGACGTTTATGTGTATATACCCGTGGGTCTCTCGTTGACCATCGACGCAGCCATCGACGCGGCGGCCGGCCACCACATTGTTACCGATTTCCCGCTCAGCATCCTGGGGGACAAGGAAGACTTCAGCGAGCGCACCATCCGCGGCCATGGCACGCTGAATGGCGGCGGCGAGGTCCTGCGCATTCGCACGGTGGCAGGCAACATCGAGATCCGAAAGCTCGACGCGCGCAACATGGAAGAGTTGAAGAGCCACGAGGATTCAAGCTGGAGCCGCATTCAGGAGCAGCAAGCGGAAAAGGCACAGAAGGAACGGGAGCGCCAGCAGCAACGCCGGGAGCGGCAAGGGGAGAAGGAGGACGAGCATGAGCAGGAGTGAGGCGACGCGACCCCAAGCGCATTTAACCGCCTGGCTTTTTCTCTGCCTCGGGATGCTAGGCGCAACTTCACTCCCAGCCTCGCAAGAACTGGAGCGCGCCTGGTATGCCCGCTACCCGTTTCCCGCCGGTGGAAGTGTCGCGGTGGAAAACGTGCAAGGCGAGATTAGTGTCGTGGGCTGGGACCGGGCGGAAGTCGAAATCACCGCCGCCAAGATCGGCACAGGGCAGGACGGCCATCTGGACGATGTTCGAGTCGTGACGGAGGTGGGATTCGGGAGCTTGAAATTCCGAACCGTCTACCCGCCCCACATGGAGAAACCGGTGCGCGTCAACTACCGCTTGCGCGTGCCGCGCCAAGTCCACCTGGCTTCGCTGCGTACGCTGGAGGGGAACATTGCCGTCCACGACCTCGAGGGATCCGTGGATGCGCGGACCCTGAGCGGAAACATCGTGGAGATGGGCGTGACGGGCCGGGTGACGGCGCGGGCGCTTACCGGAAGCATACTCGTTTCGTTGCGCGCTCTTCCCGCCGGCACCGCCCCGCTGCTCTTGGATACGGTGAATGGCAATGTCGACCTGGTGCTTCCGCCTCGGCCCAATGCCGATTTGGAGCTGAGTACGGTGGCCGGAACGATCCAGGGGAACTACGCATTTCAAGTCAGCGACGTTCCGGGAGACTCGACGCACCGGACGCGCTTGGGCCTGGGCGGTGTGACGATTGCATTGCGGACGGTCCGCGGCTCGATTCGTGTCGCCGAGCGGGACGACTTGTTGTAAGAACAGTGATCGAGGAGGGAAAACATGAAACGACAATTCACGATGAGTTTGCTGCTGTCAGCGTTGATGTTGCTTGTGAGCGCCGGTGTTTGCCGCAGTCAGGAAGCGCCCGAGC
>Ga0187781_10002840_pt1 | contig 13106 bp, 11 predicted proteins | sample 0715_SJ02_MP02_2_FD_132447 | JGI IMG/M metagenome (GOLD analysis project Ga0187781, IMG submission 132447) | Tropical peat soil microbial communities from peatlands in Department of Meta, Colombia - 0715_SJ02_MP02_20_MG | ecosystem: Environmental > Terrestrial > Soil > Wetlands > Peat | place...
CGTTCGGCGCCATCGTCAATCGCTCGCCGCTCGTGATCGGCATCTCGACCGACGGCGCCGCGCCGGTTTTCGGCCAAGCGATCCGCGCCAAGATCGAAGCGCTGATCCCAAAAAGCTTTGCGCGCTGGGCGGAAGCGGCGCGCACTTGGCGGCCGCGCGTGCAGGCGCTCGCGCTTTCATTCCGCGGCCGGCGCAATTTCTGGGAGAAGTTCGCCGAGCGTGCCGTTGCCGCGCCCAACGGCGCTCCGACTGAAGCTGATCTCGACGCGCTGCTCACTCAAGATGCAGAAGCGCATGCAGGTTCCGTTGTTTTGGTCGGGGCCGGCCCCGGCGATCCGGAACTGTTGACACTGCGCGCCGCGCGCGCGCTGCAATCGGCCGACGTGATTTTGTTTGATCATCTCGTGTCGCCCGACATTCTCGATTTCGCGCGGCGCGAAGCAAAGAAAATGCTGGTCGGCAAGACCGGGCACGCGCCGTCCTGCAAGCAGGACGACATCAATGCGCTGATGGTGTCGCTCGCCAAAGCCGGCCGCCGCGTGGTGCGTTTGAAGGGCGGTGACCCAATGATTTTCGGCCGCGCCGACGAGGAGATCGCCGCCTGCCGCGCAGCCGGCATCGACGTCGAGGTCGTGCCCGGCGTGACGACGGCGCAGGCGGCGGCCGGGCGGCTGAAAGTGTCGCTGACGCGGCGCGGAGAAGCGCGGCGCGTGCAATACATCACCGGCCATGGCCGCGACGGCGAACTGCCGAACGACATCGATTGGAAGAGCCTTGCCGATGCGGCGGCGACCACGGTGGTCTATATGCCGATCAAGACGCTGCCGGCCTTGGTCGCAAAGGCTTGCGCGGCGGGACTCGATCCGGCGACGCCTGCGGTCGCCGTCGCCCATGCCACCCGCCCCGAAGAACGCACAATGGCCGCAAGCATTGCCGAGCTTCCGGCGCTGCTCGCGACCGAGGTCCCGTCCGGCCCAGTGATCGTGATGATCGGGCGCGTGTTTGAGGACTATGCGAAGGAAACGGCCGGCGAGACGGCGCCGATCCGGGCAGCGCGCCAAGCTTGAGTGATGCGGCTCGCTTTAACGTTATCCGCCAATTGGCCGGATCGAAGAACAAAACCGGCTTAAGAACATTTCTAAATCCGACACGCCGACAGCGAGTTCCGAGCTCGCGAAACAACATGTTGCGAAACCTGCCCTGACCCGCCTATCTATGCCCGCATGAACACGATGACCGCACCTGCACCCGCAGCCTCGGCCGAGAACGCCCGCCACGCGCTGATCGACGTGGTGCTGAGCGATGTTGAGAACGCCGCACGCGACACCAATGTCTACACCTTCCGGCGACCCGACGGCGGCAAGCTTCCGCCCTACAAGCCCGGCGCGCACATCGACATTCACCTGCCGAACGGGCTGATCCGGCAATTCTCGCTGCTCAATCCGAGCGCCGACCCGGACAGCTACGTCGTCGCCATCAAGCTCGATGCCGCAAGCCGCGGCGGCTCGCGTTATATTTTTGATGATCTGAAGGTCGGCGATGCGCTCCAGATCGGCGCGCCGCGCAATAATTTCCCGCTGGTGGAGAATGCCGAGCATGTGGTGCTGTTCGCCGGCGGCATCGGCATCACGCCGATCTGGTGCATGGCGCAAGAGCTGACGGTGCAGAACCGTTCGTGGGAGCTTTACTATTCCTGCCGCTCGCGCGCCGACATGGCGTTTCTCTCGACCATCGAGAAGCTCGGCCCCGAACGCGCGCATCTGCATTTCGACGACGAGGCGAACGGGAAATTTCTCGATCTCGCCGGGGTGATCGGCAAGGCGCCAGCGAACGCGCATTTCTATTGCTGCGGGCCCAATCCGATGCTGACCGCCTTCGAAGCCGCCGCGGCAAGCCGGCCGAAGCCCAATGTGCACGTAGAATATTTCACACCGAAAGCTGAGGCGGCGACGTCCGGCGGCTTCTGGGTCGAGCTCGCGCGCTCCGGCGAGGAATTTTACATCCCGGAGGGCAAGAAGATTCTCGAAGTGCTGTACGAAGCCGGCATCGACGTGGACTATTCGTGCGAGCTCGGCATCTGCGGTGAGTGCGTGACGCGCGTGATCTCCGGCATTCCCGAGCACCGTGACTCGGTGCTCAGCGAGGAAGAGCAGGCGGCGAACGACAAGGTCATGATCTGCTGCGCCGGGTGCAAAAGCGAGCGCCTGGTCCTCGACATGTAGGCCTCCGGGCCGTGGGCGCGCCCACGCTGGGATGACCCGCCTGGGCGGCGGCCCCGGGGCGACGGCGCGAGATGACGCCGAAGGCGTCGACCCAATCCTTGGAAAGCCACCAAAATCGCTTGCTTGCCGTTGCTCTGGGCGCGCAATTACGCTAAGTCCGCGACCGACCGCGCAAGCTTGAGGGACTTGAAATGGACGACCACGGTGAAGTCCAGTACGCCACTGCCGCAGGCAACGATTACGCCGCCCATGAGCAGACCTACCGTACCTTCATCCATCTGGTGAAGGGCGTCCTCGCGGTCGTCGTCGTCATCCTCATTCTGATGGCTATCTTCCTGGTCTGAGCGGAAGGCGCAGCCGCTGTTCGCTCGGTATCGAGCGCACCGGCGGCAGCCGATTACGAGGCGCATCGAGCCGACCACCCGCGGGCAGCCGTCGGAGGAATCATGAAAGTTGCGGTTGCTGCCGAGGTGGATGCGGGCGAGCCGCGGGTCGCCGCAACGCCCGAAACCATCAAGAAAATAACCGCGCTCGGGGCCGAAGTCGCCGTCGAGCCGGGTGCCGGCATCAAGTCCGGCGTGCTCGATGCGGATTATACGGCCGCAGGCGCCAGCGTAGGCGCCGATGCGCTCAGCGGCGCCGATATCGTGCTGAAAGTGCGGCGGCCGCAGGCGGCGGAACTCTCGCGCTACAAGCGCGGCGCCATCGTGATCGGCATCATGGATCCTTATGGCCATGACGAGGCGCTGCGCGCCATGGCCGACGCTGGCCTCACCGCGTTCGCCATGGAGTTGCTGCCGCGCATTACCCGCGCTCAGGTGATGGACGTTCTTTCGAGCCAGGCCAATCTCGCCGGCTACCGCGCGGTGATCGACGCCGCCGCCGAATATGGCCGCGCGCTGCCGATGATGATGACGGCAGCCGGCACCGTGCCGGCCACCAAGGTCTTCATCATGGGCGCGGGCGTCGCAGGCCTGCAAGCGATCGCAACCGCGCGCCGGCTCGGCGCCGTCGTGACGGCGACCGACGTCCGGCCGGCGGCGAAGGAGCAGGTGGAAAGCCTGGGCGCCAAATTCATCGCGGTAGAGGACGACGAATTCAAGGCGGCCGAGACCGCCGGCGGCTACGCCAAGGAAATGTCCAAGGAATATCAGGCGAAACAGGCCGCGCTCGTCGCCGACCACATCAAGAAGCAGGACATCGTCGTCACCACCGCGCTCATTCCCGGGCGGCCGGCGCCGCGCCTGATCTCCAAGGAAATGGTGGCGTCGATGCGGCCCGGCTCGGTGATCGTCGATCTTGCGGTAGAGCGTGGCGGCAATGTCGAAGGCGTCAAGGCCGACACGGTGACCGAGACCGGCGGCGTCAAGGTCGTGGGTTATGTCAATATGCCGGGCCGCCTCGCCGCCACGGCCTCGAGCCTTTATGCCAAGAATCTGCTCGCGTTCCTGGAAGTCCTGATCGACAAAAAGACCAGGGCGCTGGCGATAAATTGGGACGACGACATCGTGAAAGCGACGGCGCTCACCCGCGACGGCGCTATCGTGCATCCGAATTTCAAGCCGAAGAGCGCGGCGTAGGGCTTTGGGTGACATGGCGCTGATGCTGCGACAACTGCCAACGTCATTGCCGGGCTTGACCCGGCAATCCATGCGGAATCGTGGATTGCTGCAGCGCTCTCGGTTGTGGCCAGTCGGCAAGGATGCGCGGGTCACAGGCGAGCAAAGCGACGCCGTTCTTCAAACGGCTATGCCCGCGCATGACGAGGCATAGGAGGCTCCACATGGTGACTCTCTCGGTTCTCGGCCAACTCGACATTATCGCCGCCGCGAGCGGCGGCGCCATGCACGCGATCCCCGACGCCGTCGATCCGTTCGTGTTTCGCCTGTCGATTTTCGTGCTCGCGGTGTTCGTCGGCTATTACGTCGTCTGGTCGGTGACGCCGGCGCTGCATACGCCGCTGATGTCGGTGACCAACGCCATCTCCTCGGTGATCGTGGTCGGCGCGCTGCTCGCCGTCGGCGTCGCGCTCGTCGCCAACGATTCCGGACCGATCTGGGCACGCGCGTTCGGCTTTGTCGCGCTGATGTTCGCCTCGGTGAACATATTCGGCGGCTTTCTGGTGACGCAGCGCATGCTCGCGATGTTCCAGAAAAAGCCGAAGCGATGATGATGCGCGGCAGGAGCCTTACCGATGAGCGCTAATCTCGCCGCGCTGGCTTATCTGGTCGCCGGCGTTCTGTTCATCCTGGCGCTGCGCGGACTGTCGCATCCCGACACCAGCCGGCGCGGGAATCTGTTCGGCATCATCGGCATGGCGATTGCAGTGGCGACGACGCTCGCCGCGCATCCGCCGGCGGGGCTCGGCGCCTGGGTGCTGGTGATCATTGCCGTTGCCATCGGCGGCGGCCTTGGCGCGGTGATCGCGCGGCGCGTGCCGATGACCTCGATGCCGGAACTGGTCGCGGCCTTCCACTCGCTGGTCGGCATGGCCGCGGTGCTGGTCGCCGCCGGTGCGCTTTATGCGCCAGCCGCCTTCGACATCGGCGCGGAGGGCGCGATCCACGGCCAGAGCCTGATCGAAATGTCGCTCGGCGTGGCGATCGGCGCCATCACCTTCACCGGCTCGGTGATCGCCTTCTTGAAGCTTTCCGGGCGGATGAGCGGCAAGCCGATCATCCTGCCGGCGCGGCACGCCATCAACATCGCGCTTGCGATTGCGCTGGTCGCGCTGATCGTCTGGTTCTTCGAAGCTCAGCATTATGTCGCGTTCTGGCTGATCGCCGCGATCTCGTTTTTGCTCGGCGTGCTCATTATCGTTCCGATCGGCGGCGCCGATATGCCGGTCGTGATCTCGATGCTGAACTCGTATTCCGGCTGGGCGGCCGCCGGCATCGGCTTTACGCTCGGCAATTCGGCGCTGATCATCACCGGCGCGCTGGTCGGCTCCTCGGGCGCGATCCTGTCCTACATCATGTGCAGGGGGATGAACCGCTCGTTCATCTCGGTCATTCTCGGCGGCTTCGGCGGCGAGGTCGCGGGCCCGAGCGGCGAGGCCGAGCACCGGCCGGTGAAAATCGGCTCGGCGGAGGACGCCGCCTATCTCCTGAAGAATTCCTCGAAGGTGATCATCGTGCCGGGCTACGGCATGGCGGTGGCGCAGGCGCAACACGCCTTGCGCGAAATGGCCGACAAGCTCAAAGCCCACGGGGTCGAGGTCAAATACGCCATCCATCCGGTTGCCGGCCGCATGCCCGGCCATATGAACGTGCTGCTCGCCGAAGCCAATGTCCCCTACGACGAAGTGTTCGAGCTCGAGGACATCAACTCGGAATTCGCGCAAGCCGACGTCGCCTATGTGATCGGCGCCAATGACGTGACCAATCCGGCGGCGGAAGAAGACCCGAAATCGCCGATCTACGGCATGCCGGTGCTGCAGGTGTGGAAAGCCGGCACCGTGATGTTCAACAAAAGATCGCTCGCCTCCGGCTACGCCGGCATCGACAATCCGCTGTTCTATCGTGACAACACCATGATGCTGCTCGGCGACGCCAAGAAGATGACGGAAGCGATCGTCAAAGCAGAGTGAGCGGCGTGGATGGCCGCGGACGACCCACCTCCGAATACCCGCCCGCCGCTCCGCGCCCGGCGCTGGTCCGCTCCGCGACCGCCGCCGTCCAACAATTCCAATCGCATGCTGTTCCGCCTCATCGGCATTCCGGCGCTCGCTTTTGCCGGCGTACTGATCTATCGCGGCGTGCAGGAGCGCTTCGCGCTGCCGGACTGCGACTCCTCGCGCGCCAAGTCGACGCTGACCGGCGTGCTCGATCAGCTCAAGATCGGGCCGTTGCGCGAGGAACAGATCAAGACTATTTCGAGCAACAAGCAGCAGGTCGTCTGCAATGTCGTGCTGCCGTCAACCGACGGCAACACCATCAACATCGACTACACATTTTTTTGGCAAGGCAACACGGCCGACATGCGCTATTCGATCTCGCACCGGCCGGCGCAAAATCCGCCGGCCACGCCGCAGCAACAAGCACCGCTGAGGTGAACCATGACGCCGTCATCGTCCGCCACATGGATGGCGCTCGCTTTGGGTCTGGCGCTTATGGGCCTCGGAGGCCCCGCGCGCGCCCAGCCGGCGCCGCGTTTCAAAGCCGTCGCCTTCGACTACTTCGTCATTTTTGACGCGAATTCCATCGTTCCCGAAGTCGAGAAGGCGTTTCCCGGCAAGGGTGCGGAGTTCACCAGAGTCTGGCGGGCCAAGCAGTTCGAATATTGCTATTTGCGCACCATCACCGGCCGCTTTGCCGATTTCTCGGCGGTGACGGAAGACGCGCTGGTTTATGCGGCCGAGGCCATGCATCTTGAGCTTGCCGCCGACGCGCGCCAAAGCCTCCTCAATGCATATTTGAACTTGAAGCCGTGGCCCGACGCCGCCGATGGCCTGCGCAAGCTCAAAGCGGCCGGCGTGCGCGTCATCACGATTTCAGTTTTCAGCGAGAGAATGCTCCGCACCAATGCCGAGCACGCCGGCATAGCGGACTTGTTCGACGAATTGCTCAGCACCGAAGTGAACCAGACCTACAAGCCCGATCCGCGCGCCTACGCGCTCGGCATGGAGCGCCTGCATCTGAACAAGGACGAGATCGCTTTCGCCGCCTTCGGCGCCTGGGATGCCTACGGCGCCAAGAGCTTCGGCTATCCGACCTTCTGGGTGAACCGCTTCAACGTACCGGCGGAACAGCTCGGCCTCAAAGCCGACGGCACGTCCAATAATTTTCAGGGGCTGCCGGATTTCGTGCTCGGAAAATCGGGGGGATAGCAGGCGAATTCGCAGCGCCCCGCCAGCTCAGCTCGGCGCACAGGAGGCATCACGATGCAACGACTCACTCCCGTGTTGATTGCAGTTGCAACTCTGGCCGGCGTTGTCGCCTTGACGGCGCGGGCACCTCGACACGCCGCGGCTCAACAGGCCGCATCGATCTTCGTAACCGAAATTCCCTCCGGATACCGCGACTGGAGGTTGATCTCCGTGGCCCATGAAGAAGGCGACCTTCACAGTTTTGCTGCCGTTCTGGGCAATGATGTCGCGATCAAGGCCTACCGCGAAGGCAAGCTGCCGTTCCCGGACGGCACAATCATTGCCGCCTTGCACTATCGTCACGTTCCGTCCGAGGAAAACGACAAGGTCTTTGGTCGTGACCAATCCTTCGTAGCGGGCCCGCCCACGAACATTCAGTTTATGATCAAGGACTCAAAGAAGTACGCCGCCACCGGCGGGTGGGGGTTTGGTCACTTCCAAGATGGCAAACCTTCAACCGACGAGGCGATGATGAAGACCTGCTTCGCCTGCCACCAGCAGATGAAAGCTCGAGACCTCGTCTTCACGCGCTACGCACCGTAAAGCGGAAATGTGCAGCGATATCCTCGAGCCGCGGGACGCAGCTCCCGCACCGTACCTACATGCTTACTGGGAAACATGGAGGCGCGTTTTGTCACGCAGGCGAGCAAGGTCGGGGCGATGAATGCCCGCGAATGTCATGCGGCAGAGCGTTCGGTCGCTTGGTGCAATCGGCACTTATCAGGGCGCGGCCACGGTTCCGGATCATGCTCTAGGCGTTCGGCACCCGATAGGCGGCGAGAAAAACTTTCACCGCAATGGGCACGACGCGCCCGATCTGTTCCTCGCTTGGCTCGCGCACAAAATTGAACACCATCGATTTGAACAGCATTGCCTGATAGGCTTCCAGGAGCTGCGCGGCGGCGACCTCGCAGTCTTCCACCACCAAGACGCCGGCTTCGACCTGGGCCGCGATATAGGCGGCGAGCTTCCTGATGCCTTTGGCCGGCCCCTGCTCGTAAAATCTCCGTCCGAGCTCCGGCATACGTTCGGCGATCGCGATCACGATGCGAATGGCGGACGCTTTTTCCGGGCGGCATAGAAAGCGGATATAAGCGAAGCCGAGGCGCGTGAGCACCGCCTCGACGTCGTGATCGGCCGCATCGAGCTCGAAGATTCCTTCGGCCTGGCTCTCGCATTCCTGCTCGACGATGGCTTCGAACAATTGCTCCTTGTCTTTGAAATAGACATAGAGCGTGCCCTTGGAGACGCCGGCGGCGCGGGCGATGTCGTTCATGCTCGCTGCATCGAAGCCTTGTGACAGAAACACCGCGCGGGCGCCCTCGATGATCTGACGGCGCTTGGCGCTGTCTTCATCGGTTTGAACTGCGAGCCGCTCCAAGACTGCCAATCCACTCATAATCCAAGGCCTTTTTGCCAGTCTGCCGCATCGAAGCCGGGCTCAACAACCGGCAACCGGTGACTAATTCACAGGTCTAAATATATTGACCGAACGGTTCGGTCAATATTGACACCGAGTTTTTAGCCGCATAATAATGACCGAACGGTTCGGTCATCCCCCGCCTGCCGGGCGACCAGAGGAGTGCGGCGCATGTATCGCAACCAGGACAGTGATAACGGTCATACGTCCGTCCAGGCCGTCCCGGCGCCTGAGGCACAGCCGATCAATCAAGCCGAACTTGCCCAGGTCCAGCGGGCCGAGGCGGACATTCCCGCCCGGCCCTCCCCAGCCGCCGCGCCCCGTGATCCTGTTGCCCCCACTTCAGGCGCACCCGGCGCGGCGGCCTCTCCGGTACGCCCGCAGCGTGCGCGCCGCCGCAAAGTCGTGCTGGCGGCCATTGTGATCTTGGCGGCCGGCACCGGCGGCTGGTTCGGCTACCACTATCTGACCGTCGGCCGCTTCATGGTGACCACCGACGACGCTTATGTGCAGGCTTACAACACCACGCTTGCCGCCAAGGTCGCCGGCTATGTCGCGAGCGTTCCAGTCACCGACAATACCTATGTGCATGCCGGTGACGTGATCGCCACCATCGACGACGGCGATTATCGGCTGGCGGTCGATTCCGCGCGCGGGAAAGTCGGCACCCAGGAAGCGACGGTCGCGCGCATGGCGCACCAAATCACCGCGCAGGAAGCCGCCGTCGAGCAGGCGCGCACGCAGCTTGCCTCCGCGCAAGCCGCCGCCCGGCGCATGGAACTGGAACTCAACCGCCAGAACGCATTGGTCGCGCGCGACTGGTCGAGCCGCCAATCGCAGGAGCAGGCGCAGGCCAATCGCGACCAGTCCGTCGCCGGCGTGCAGGGCGCGCAAGCCGCGATCGATTCCGCCGTGGCCAATGTCGAGGTGCTCAAAGGACAACGGCAGGAAGCGATTTCGACGCTCGACGAACTCAAGACGGCGCTGGCCAAGGCCGAGCGCGACCTCTCGTTCACGGTCATCCGCGCGCCGATCGACGGCGTGGTCGGCAACCGCGCGGTGCAAACCGGCGACTATGTGCAGACCGGCCAGCGGCTCGCGAGCCTCGTGCCGATCGAGGACGTCTACGTCACCGCCAACTTCAAGGAGACGCAAGTCGCGCGCTTGCGGCCGGGACAGACGGTCACCATCGCGGTCGATGCGCTGCCTGAGCACGCCATCGAAGGCGTCGTGGAAAGCTTCTCGCCCGCCTCCGGCGCGGTGTTCTCGTTGCTGCCGCCGGACAATGCCACCGGCAATTTCACCAAGATCGTGCAGCGGCTGCCGGTGCGCATCCAGGTGCCGCGCGAGGTCGCGCGCGAAGGATTGCTGCGCCCGGGCATGTCGGTGGTGGTGAGCGTGAACACCAAGACGAGCGCATTCGCCGAGAACACCAAGCCGCTGCAGACGCGGAGCGCTTCGGCGCGCTGATCCGCAAGGAGGATCGGCCATGGCGAATGCCGCCACCATCACTGCCGGAGCGACGGGGCCTGCGGGCCGCGCACCGGCGCTGCCGGCCGCGGCTGCGAACGAGCGGGTCGATCCGGCGCGTGTCGTCGCCTTCGTCGCCATGTGCTTCGGCATGTTCATGGCGTTCCTCGACATCCAGGTGGTGTCGGCCTCGTTGTCGGAGATCCAGGCCGGCCTCGCCGCCTCGGCCGACGAAGTCACCTGGGTGCAGACCTCGTATCTGATGGCGGAAGTGGTCGCCATTCCGCTCTCCGGCTTTCTCTCGCGCGCGCTCGGCACCCGCATCATGTTCGCCGGCGCCGCCGCCGGCTTCACGGTCGCCAGCCTGATGTGCGGGCTGACCTCGACCATGGGGCAGATGATCGTCTGGCGCGCGCTGCAAGGCTTTATCGGTGGCGGCATGGTGCCGACCGTCTTTGCTTCCGCCTACACGATCTTCCCGCGCTCGAAACAGCCGATCGTCACGCCGATCATCGGGCTTGTGGCGACGCTCGCGCCGACCATCGGCCCCACCGTCGGCGGCTATCTGACGGACCTGGCGTCATGGCACTGGCTGTTCTTCATCAACATCGTGCCCGGCATCGTGGTGACGATCGCCGCGATCACGCTGATCGATTTCGACGAGCCGAATTTGGCGCTGTTCAAGCGCTTCGACTGGAGCGGCCTCATCTTCATGGCGCTGTTTCTCGGCGCGCTCGAATACGTGCTGGAAGACGGCCCGCGCTACGACTGGTTCGAGGACGATACTGTTTTCACCGCAGCGGTGGTTTCGGCAAGCTCGGCCGTGATCTTCTTTGCGCGCGTGCTCACCGCGCGGCAGCCGATCGTGGATTTGCACGCCTTCACCGACCGCAACTTCGCGGTCGGCAGCATGTTCTCGTTCGTGCTCGGCATCGGGCTTTACGGCCTCACTTACCTCTATCCGATCTATCTGGCGCAGATCCGCGGCTTCAACGCGCTGATGATCGGCCAGACGCTGTTCATCTCCGGCGCCACCATGTTTCTCACAGCGCCGCTGGTCGGACGGCTGATGACCAAGGTCGACGCGCGGTGGATGCTGGCATTCGGATTCGCCGTCGTTGCCCTGAGCAACTGGCAGATGACCTATCTGACCAGAGACTGGGAGTTCTGGCAGCTGTTCCTGCCGCAATTGCTGCGCGGCTTCGGCATGATGTTCGCGATTGTGCCGATCACCAATATCTCGCTCGGCACGCTTGCGCCCGAGCGGTTGAAGAATGCGTCGGGGTTATTCAACCTCACACGCAATCTCGGCGGCGCCGTCGGCCTCGCCGGCCTCAACACTGTGCTCGACAAGCGCATCGACCTGCATCTCGCCCGCCTGCACGATTCCATCACCTGGGCGCGCCAGCCGGTGATGGAAGCGCTCAACGGCTTCGCCGCCCGCATGCCCGGCTCCGACGCGCAGAATATGGCGCTGAAGCAAATGTTTCTGTTCGTGCGCCAGCAAGGCACCGTGATGGCCTTTGCCGACGTGTTCCTGATGCTGTCGCTGTTGTTCGGCGGCTTTGCCTGCCTGGTGTTCCTGCTGCGGCGGCCGCCGAAGGTCGGAGCGCCGGCAGACGCGCATTAACGACATGCGTAGAGCACACCCCGATTCAACCGAATCGGTATGTGCTGCAGATTCTTGTTCTGTCACATGTCCTTTTCGGAAAACCGGCTTGCGATAACCTCAACGGTCGGAACCAGGCTTGCCGTATCCGCCGGCGGTCGGCGTCTGGATGATGATGGCTTCGCCGGCATCGAGCACGGTGGCGTCGCAGCCTTGGAGTTCCTCGACCCGGCCATCGTCGCGCCGCACGGTATTCTTGCCGACCTGACCGTCCTCGCCGCCGGCAAGCCCGAAGGGCGGCACACGCCGGTGGCCGGACAGGATCGTGCATTCCATCCGCTCCAGGAAGCGGATGGTGCGGCGGATACCGTCGCCGGCCTGCCATTGGCCGCGCCCGCCCGAGCCTTTGCGGATGTGAAAATCTTCCAGCAGCACCGGGTAGCGAAACTCCAGCACTTCCGGATCGGTCAGCCGCGTATTGGTCATGTGGGTATGCACGGCGTCGGTGCCGGGAAAACCGGGACCGGCCGGCGAGCCGGAGCAGATCGTCTCGTAATACTGATAGCGCGCATTGCCGAAATTGAGATTGTTCATGGTGCCCTGCGCCGCCGCCATGGCGCCGAGCGCACCGAACAGACAATTGGTCACCTCCTGCGAGGTCTCCACATTGCCGGCCACCACGGCGGCGGGAAATTCCGGCGACAGCAGCGATTTTTTCGGGATGATGATGCGGATCGGACGCAGGCAGCCGGCATTCATCGGAATGTCGTCGTCGACCATGACGCGGAAGACATAGAGCACCGCCGCGCGCGTCACCGGCTCCGGTGCATTGAAGTTGGTCGGCTGCTGGCTACTGGTGCCGGTAAAATCGACGGTCGCTTCGCGCCTCTTCTTGTCGACTTTGATGCGCACCTTGATGACGGTGCCCTGATCCATCTCCGACGTGAACGAAGAATCGTGCAACCGGTCGATCACGCGGCGAACGCTTTCGGCGGCATTGTCCTGGACGTGGCGCATATAGGCGCGCACCACCGGCAGCGTGAAATGGCGCACCATCTTGCGCAACTCGTGCACGCCTTTCTCGTTGGCGGCGATTTGCGCCTTGAGGTCGTTGACGTTCTGCACCGGATTGCGCGCCGGATGAGCGCCACCGGTGAGCAGCGCGAAAATCTCCTGCTCGCGGAAACGGCCGCGATCGACCAGCTTGAAATTGTCGATATAGACGCCCTCCTGGCCGATGGCGGTCGCGTTCGGCGACATCGAGCCAGGCGAAATGCCGCCGACATCGGCGTGGTGGCCGCGGGCGGCGACCCAGAACAGGATTTTGCGGCCATCGAAGACCGGCGTGCACACCGTGATGTCGGGCAGGTGCGTGCCGCCGTTATAGGGCGCGTTGATCGCGTAGACGTCGCCCGGGCGGATCTTGCCTTTATTCTCGCGGATGATGGTCTCGACCGCGCGGTCCATCGAGCCGAGATGCACCGGCATGTGCGGCGCGTTGGCGACCAGCGAACCGTC
>Ga0187781_10002842_pt1 | contig 13103 bp, 11 predicted proteins | sample 0715_SJ02_MP02_2_FD_132447 | JGI IMG/M metagenome (GOLD analysis project Ga0187781, IMG submission 132447) | Tropical peat soil microbial communities from peatlands in Department of Meta, Colombia - 0715_SJ02_MP02_20_MG | ecosystem: Environmental > Terrestrial > Soil > Wetlands > Peat | place...
CGTCTCCACTTTATCAGCACAGAAAAATTCCCGCTGCTGCCACATGACCTCAGCCAGGCCCTTGCCTTATGGCCGGAACTGACCGCGCAGACCCAGCAACTACTGCGTCAATATGATGTCCTGACGCCTGGCTGGCACCGCTTCGTACTGGAAGCCGGGCGTATCATCCTGACCTTGCTGGTGGGGGATGTCCTGGACGTGCTGCCACAACTGGATGCCCGTATCGACGCCTGGTTTCTGGATGGCTTTGCCCCATCGAAAAACCCCGACATGTGGCAGCCGGCCCTGTTCTCCACCATGGCCAGACTGTCGGCCCCTGCAGCGACATTTGCGACCTTTACCAGCGCAGGTATCGTCCGGCGCGGCCTGAAAGAAGCCGGCTTTGAGGTCCACAAGGTCGCAGGCCATGGCAGCAAGCGCGAAATGAGCTGTGGGCAGCTCGCCTGCATGCCCGAGCAGCCCTGGATGCCACCCTGGTATGCTCGGCCGCCCCATCAGCCGACACAGGAACGCTCGGCCATCATCATTGGCGGGGGCATTGCCGGCGCAGCAAGCGCCTACAGCCTGGCTTGTCGTGGCTGGGAGGTCACACTGATTGAACGCATGCCGGAATTGGCCCAGGCGGCATCCGGCAACCCGCAAGGCGTGCTGTATACCAAGTTGTCGCCCCATTTCACCCCGCTGACACAACTGGTTCTGTCAGGTTATGCCTATTCCTTGCGCACGCTGCACAACCTGCTGCCACCAGGGGAAGATAGCTGGCAGCCTTGCGGTGTATTGCAACTGGCTTTTGACCAGAAAGAAGCCAAGCGGCAACAGCAATTGGCCGCCTCTGGCCTGCCAACCCACCTATTGCGCCAGGTAGACCAGTCCGAGGCTGGCACCATTGCCGGACTTCCCCTGCCCTATGGCGGACTGTTCTTCCCGCAGGGTGGCTGGCTCAATCCCCCCAGCCTGATCCGCCAGCTGTGCAGCCATCCCAACATCAGCCTGCGGACCTCCTGCACCATTCTGGAACTGGACTGGAATCCACAAAGCAAATGCTGGCTGGCCAGTGACGAAAACGGACCCATCGCCATAGGCAGCGCCGTCATCCTGGCCGCGGCAAGCAATACGGCCCAGTTCGACAGCACCAGCCATCTGCCGCTGAAGGCCATCCGGGGTCAGGTCAGTACCGTTCCGGCCACCAGCGGCAGCACTGCCCTGCAAACCGTATTATGCGGTGAGGGCTATGTATCACCCGCCCGCCACCAGCAACACTGTCTGGGTGCCACCTTCAAGTTCGAAGCCAGCAATCTGGAGGTCAACCACGCCGAACACCAGGAAAATCTGGACATGCTGGAAGAAATGGCTCCCGCCTTCTACCAGGCACTGGGGGGTGGGGAAATCAAGCCACAGGCCATCGGTGGACGTGCCGCCTACCGCTGCACCAGCCCGGACTATCTGCCCATCATCGGACCGATTGTGGACCGCAAAGCCTTTGCCACCTGTTATCAAGACTTGGCCAATGACGCCAGCCTGAAATTGAACGGCGATGCCCCGTGGATAGAGGGACTGTATGTGAATACGGCACACGGTTCACGCGGGATGATTACTGCACCACTTTCCGGTGAAATCCTCGCCGCCTATCTGGATGGCGAAGCCGCACCACTGCCCATTTCCCTGATGCAGGCCGTGCACCCCAGCCGCTTCCTGCTGCGCAAGCTGATACGCAAGCAGGAGTAAGCAAGAGAAGTAAAGTCAGGCTATCGCGGCTTCGATAGCCTGACGGATATCGTCAGGAATCGGCACTGGGACACCTGCCTGATAGTCCACCCACACCAGAGTGACATCGGCATAGGCATAGACCGTGTCCGGATCGCCTTCCCGATAAAAATGATGGCGTAGCTGCAAGCTGCTTCGGCCCAGCTTTTCCAATTCGATGGTGATCTCCACCTGGGCGGGATAAGTCAGCTGCCTGCGAAAGGTACAGGAGGTACTGGCCAGCACCGGCCCGGTACTCTGTGGATTGATTCCATGGCCCATCGACTCCAGCCAATTGATGCGGATCTGCTCCAGATAGCGGAAATAATAGGTATTGTTCAGATGGCCAACGGCGTCCATATCGCCCCAGCGCATGGTGATACGCTGACGATCAATGACCGGATAGGTTTTTTCCAACACTGCACTCCCTGCGGTTTCATGCTGTAGTGCATCATCATGCCGCCTTCACATCCCCTCCGGCAAGTAGCAAACCGGCCCGGCCCACGCCTGACAAGGCACGGTGCGTTTTGTGAGCAAGGTGCAGCTTATGCTACTGTAAACGCAACGGGAGCCCAGACATGTCAGACAAGAAAACAAATTCCCCTCAGCAAACACTGACCGCCACCGCCACGGAGACATTGCGCCAGCGCATTCTGTCCGGAGAATGGCCGGACGGCACCCAACTGCGTCAAGAGGCCCTGTCTCGTGAACTGGGTGTCAGCCGGGTGCCAGTCCGCGAAGCGCTACGCCAACTAGAGGCAGAAGGCTTGGTGCGCATCATCGAACGGCGCGGCGCAGTGGTCAGCCAGCTATCGCTACCGGAAATCGTCGAATTGCTGCGAGTACGTGTACTGCTGGAATGCGACATTCTGCTGGAAGCCATTCCGCGTCAGACCTCTGCCGATCTGGCAGAGGCGCAGGCGCTGCTGGCTCGTTTCGAGATCGCACTGAAAGAACAGAACGTAGCGGAATGGGGCCTGCTCAATGCCAGTTTTCATCTGGCACTCTATCGTGCAGCAAACCGGCCGCAAACCCTGGCGCTCATTGAATTGTTGCATAACCGGACCGACCGCTATACCCGCATGCAGATCCTGCTGACCGGTTTCAATGACCGCGCTCACCACGAACACAATCAGTTGCTGGAACTATGCCGGCAAAAAGATGCCATCACGGCAGCGGCCTTTCTCAAACAGCACATTATGAATGCAGAAGAGGCGCTGGAGGCGTGGTACCACGCTCATCAGACCGCCCCCAAGGGAAAGCGCAGCCGCAAGCAGCGGACCGCTACCGCACTGGCCTGACAGGCCGGCCAAGAAGGTTCTGGTGGCCAGCCAGCTCACATCACCAGCTTGGCTCCCACCACGGCCAGCATGATGGCCAATGCCGGTCGCAGCCAGGTATCGGTCAGTCTGCGGGTCAGGTGACTGCCCAGCCAGATGCCGGGCAAAGAGCCCATCAACAAATTGATCAGCAACAGATAGTTGAGGTTACCCATGCTTGCATGGCCCAGGCCTGCCACCAGGGTTAACGGTACCGCATGGGCAATTTCCGTCCCCACCAGCCGCTTGGTTGGCAAAGCAGGATAGAGCAGAAACAAGGCCAGTGTTCCCAGGGCCCCGGCACCGATAGAACTGAGCGTGACCAGCCCCCCCAGACAAACACCGATCAACACGGTAGGAATCGGCTTGAGCTGAATATCACCCTGGACCTGCCCCTGTGGGTTGATCCATTTGATCAGCCTGGGTTTGAGCAAAATGGAAGCTGCCGTCAGCAGCAAAGCCAAGCCCAGCACCAGCTTGAACACCGAGTCCAACACATGGCTGGACAAATGCAACAAGGCCAGAAACCACAATGTCAGCAAAGAGGCCGGTACGCTGCCCGCCGATAGCCAGGCAGTCAGTTTCCAGTCAACATGCCGTTGCCGATGATGGACCAGAACGCCCCCTACCTTGGTCACGGCAGCGTAGAGCAAATCGGTACCTACCGCGGTAGAAGGCGTAATGCCGAACCACAACAAGATAGGTGTCATCAAGGAACCACCCCCTACCCCGGTCAGCCCGACCACAAACCCCACCACCAGGCCGGCGATTGCATATCCCCACTCCATATCGACTCCAGACTCATTCTTCTGCGTATGCTACTGCACTCAATATATAACTAACTAGATTGTTTGATTAATACTTTATTCAAAATCAGTCTAATAAGATCGCAACGCACCAACAAACGGCAGCTTCCGGGGGAATCTGCTAAAAATAACAATACGTGGTGAAAAGTGTCGCGGCAAACACACAACATTTTGCGTATTGTGCGACGTCTTGGACTTTACAAATGATTGAAATACAGTCAAGTTTTAATGGTCGCCACGAGCAACAGCATCTGAATGTATCCAATCAGGAGGTGCAAGGATGATTTCCCGTATTCCTCTCAGCGTTCGCCGCAAGCAAGCACGCGATCAGCATGAAAGTTTCCTGTACGCGGTAGCCAAGCCGCAACTGAGTGATACCGAGCGCTGCCGGCAGCAAAAAGTCCGCCAGCGCGCCCATGACCGGGACGATGCCCGCTTTATGGCGGAGCGTTGCGAAGATGACCTGTTCTAGCCACCAGGCAACATTCAACTTTTGATTTTCCTCCCATGGCACCAAGCCTCTTGGTGCTTGTGCTTTTCAGCACTATCCCGATGGTCTGTATTCTTAAGTACAGGTCAGACCGCCTGTTGTTTTCTGTTGAAAACCCCATCTTTATACTTTCTTTACCCCCCCCTGACGCTTTTTATCAGGTTTTTGACGTCGTCTTGCGTACATTGCAACTGCATTCATTGCAAACCAAGAGGGATTACAAAATGGATTTGGTCTATCTGGGCCTGACCCTGGGCTTTGCCGCGCTGACATTTGCCTTTGTCGCCGCCTGCCACAAGCTGGAGGGCAAATAACCATGAACCTGTTTTATCTGATCAGCACCGTGATCGCACTGGGGCTGCTGGGCTATCTGATCTACGCCCTGGTCAAGCCGGAGAATTTCTGAAATGACAACACCTGCCATGCTTCAACTGGGGCTGTTCCTGATTGTGCTGCTGGCACTGGCCTGGCCTTTGAGCAGCTATATCACCCGTATCATGCAAGGGGAAAATCCGGGCCTGGTCCGTTTATTTGCCCCGGTAGAACGTTTTTTCTATCGTCTGGCCGGCATCAAGGAAGATGAAGACATGGGCTGGCGCGGCTACGCCGTGGCCTTGCTGCTGTTCAATCTGCTGGGTGCCCTGGCCGTTTATGGCCTGCAACGCCTGCAGGACATCCTGCCCTTGAATCCACAGGCACTGGCTGCCATTTCGCCGGATTCTTCCTTCAACACCGCTATTTCCTTTATCACCAATACCAACTGGCAAGGTTATAGCGGTGAAACCACCATGAGCTATCTGACCCAGATGCTGGGCCTGACGGTGCAGAACTTCCTGTCAGCAGCAACCGGCGCCGCCGTGGTCATTGCGCTGATCCGAGGTTTTGCCCGTCACAGCTCCGCCAAGATCGGCAATTTCTGGGTCGATGTCACCCGCTTCACCCTGTATATCCTGCTGCCGCTGTCACTGGCGCTGGCCCTGCTGTTTACCCAGCAAGGGGTGATTCAGAACCTGGCAGGCTATCAGAATGCCAAGACTGTTGAAGTCACCCAATTCCAGCAGCCCAAGCTGGATGCCAAGGGCAACCCGGTCAATGGCAAGGATGGCAAGCCCATCATGGTAGATGCCAGTACCCAACAGCAAGTATTGCCTATGGGGCCGGTGGCTTCCCAGGAAGCCATCAAGATGCTGGGGACCAATGGCGGTGGCTTCTTCAATGCCAACTCGGCTCACCCGTATGAAAACCCGACACCGCTGTCCAACTTCATACAGGATCTGGCCATTTTCCTGATCCCTGCCGCATTGTGCTTTGTATTTGGCCGCATGGTGGGAGACCGCCGTCAGGGCTGGGCCATCATCGCCGCCATGCTACTGATGTTTGCCACTGCCGTTGTCGTGGAAACCGGGGCCGAACAAGCCGGGGTACCGCAAATCAGCGCCATGGGGGTAGATCAGCATGCCAGCAGCCTGCAGGCTGGCGGCAATATGGAAGGCAAGGAAAGCCGCTTTGGCATTATCGATACTGCCTTGTTTACCGTGATCACCACCTCGGCGTCTTGCGGTGCCGTGGTTGCCATGCATGACTCCCTGACGCCGATTGGCGGACTGGTGCCCACCTTCCTGATGCAACTGGGTGAAGTGGTCTTTGGCGGTGTCGGCTCGGGCCTGTATGGCATGCTGATTTTTGCCATCCTGGCGGTATTCATTGCTGGCCTGATGGTGGGCCGCACTCCGGAATACCTGGGCAAGAAGATTGAAACCTATGAAATGAAGATGACGGCCATCACCATTCTGGTGACCCCCATCCTGGTACTGGCCCTGACTGCCATTGCGGTCAGCGTGGATGCCGGCAAGGCTGGCATTGCCAATCCGGGCGCACATGGTTTCAGTGAAATCCTCTATGCCTTCACTTCGGCTGCCAACAATAACGGCAGTGCATTTGCAGGCCTGTCTGCCAACACGCCCTTCTACAACATCATGACTGCCATTGCCATGTTCTTTGGCCGTTTCCTGATGATTGTGCCGATTCTGGCCATTGCCGGTTCGCTATCGGCCAAGAAGCGCCTGGCAGTCACCAGTGGCACCCTGCCCACTCACGGCCCGCTGTTCGTGGTATTGCTGATTGGCACGGTACTGTTGGTAGGTGCACTCAACTATGTGCCGGCGCTGGCGCTCGGACCGGTTGTCGAACATCTGCAAATGGTGAGCGGACATTAATCCTGGCCGTGAAGCGGACAGGATCAAGGAAATCAAAATGAACGATCGCAATCATTCCCATGTTTCTGCCATGGCAGAACACACTGGTGGCCAGCACTCCAAGACAGGCAAGGGCATGTTTGACCCAGCCCTGATCAAGCCGGCCATCGTCGACTCTTTCAAAAAGCTGTCACCGCGCACCCAATGGCGCAATCCGGTGATGTTCGTCGTGTATGTGGGCAGTATTCTGACAACCGCCCTGTGGCTGCAAGCCCTGGGTGGCAAGGGGGAAGCTGCGCCAGGCTTTATTCTGGCCATTTCGCTGTGGCTATGGTTTACCGTACTGTTTGCCAATTTTGCCGAAGCACTGGCAGAAGGCCGCAGCAAGGCACAGGCTGCCAGCTTGCGCTCGGCCAAGAAGAATGTCGTGGCCAAGAAACTGTCTGGTCCCAGCCGTAGCAGCGGTGTCACCGTGGTGGATGGGCACAGCCTGAAAAAGGGTGACATCGTCCTGGTGGAAGCCGGTGATGTGATTCCGGTCGATGGCGAAGTCATTGATGGCGTAGCCTCGGTGGATGAGTCGGCCATTACCGGTGAGTCTGCCCCAGTGATCCGTGAATCCGGCGGTGACTTTTCCTCCGTCACCGGTGGTACCCGCGTATTGTCAGACTGGATTGTGGTGAGGATTACCGCCAATCCGGGCGAAACCTTCCTCGACCGCATGATTGCCATGGTGGAAGGTGCCAAGCGCCAGAAGACCCCGAACGAAATCGCCCTGACCATTCTGTTGGTAGCGCTGACCATTGTTTTCCTGATCGTCACCGTCACCCTGCTGCCCTACTCGCTGTTCAGCGTCGATGCCGCCAAGGCAGGTTCGCCCATTACCATCACCACCCTGGTGGCATTGCTGGTCTGCCTGATTCCCACCACCATTGGCGGCTTGCTGTCCGCCATTGGCGTGGCCGGCATGAGCCGCATGATGGGTGCCAATGTCATTGCCACCTCGGGTCGTGCTGTTGAAGCCGCAGGCGACGTAGACGTGCTGCTGCTGGACAAGACTGGCACCATCACGCTGGGTAACCGTCAGGCCTCGCTGTTCATCCCGGCTCCCGGCATCAGCGAACAACAACTGGCCGATGCCGCCCAGTTGGCATCGCTGGCCGATGAAACACCGGAAGGCCGCTCCATCGTCGTATTGGCCAAACAGAAATTCGCCCTGCGCGAACGCGAATTGGCCAGCCATGAAGCCACCTTCATCCCGTTTACCGCACAAACCCGCATGAGCGGTATCGACTATGACGGCCGTCAGATCCGCAAGGGGGCGATTGATGCCATCCGCCGCCATATCGCCGAACAAGGCGGCGAATTCCCGGAAGCCCTGGGCAAGAGTGCCGACGAAGTGGCACGCCGTGGCTCTACCCCACTGCTGGTGGCCGAAGGCAACCGCGCGCTGGGCGTGATCGAACTGAAAGACATCGTCAAGGGCGGTATCAAGGAGCGCTTTGCCGAGCTGCGCCAGATGGGCATCAAGACCATCATGATCACCGGGGACAACCCGCTGACTGCAGCAGCTATTGCAGCCGAAGCCGGCGTGGATGACTTCCTGGCCGAAGCCACACCGGAAGCCAAGCTCAAGCTGATCCGCAGCCATCAGGCCGAAGGCAAGCTGGTTGCCATGACCGGTGACGGCACCAACGACGCCCCGGCACTGGCACAGGCTGACGTAGCGGTCGCCATGAACACCGGCACGCAGGCGGCCAAGGAAGCCGGCAATATGGTGGATCTGGACTCCAACCCCACCAAGTTGATCGAGATCGTGGAAATCGGCAAACAGATGCTGATGACACGTGGCTCCCTCACCACCTTCTCCATTGCCAATGATGTGGCCAAGTATTTCGCCATCATCCCGGCGGCCTTTGCCAGCACATATCCGCAGCTGAACGCGCTGAACGTGATGGGCCTGAACAGCCCGGCATCGGCCATCATGTCTGCGGTGATCTTCAATGCCCTGATCATTGTGTTCCTGATCCCGCTGGCGCTGAAGGGGGTGAAATACCATGCCAGAAGCGCAGCTGAACTATTGCGCGGCAACCTGCTGGTGTACGGTCTGGGTGGCTTGCTGCTCCCCTTTGCCGGCATCAAGCTGATCGACATGTTGCTGGGTGCCATCGGTCTGGTTTGACCGGCACTCCAAGACAAGAAGGAAATCATCATGCTTAAAACCTTACGCCCGGCACTGGTACTGTTTGCCATCATGACCCTGCTGACCGGCCTGGCCTATCCGCTGCTGACCACTGGTCTGGCCCAGCTGCTGTTTCCACACCAGGCCAATGGCAGCCTGATCGAAAAGAATGGCCAAGTCATCGGTTCCAGCCTGATCGGACAGAACTTCAGTGGCGACAAGTATTTCTGGGGCCGTCCTTCGGCTACCAGCCCACAGCCCTATAATGCCGACAACTCCGGCGGCTCCAACCTGGGCCCGACCAACAAGGCCCAACTGGATGCCGTCAAGGCCAATGTAGACCATCTGCGCAAGGCACACCCGACACAGACCGGTGCCATTCCGGTCGATCTGGTCACCGCATCGGCCAGTGGTCTGGACCCGGAAATTTCCGTGGCAGCCGCTTACTACCAGATGGATAGAGTCGCTGCAGCACGCGGCATTCCCCTAGCCCAACTGCATAAACTGGTAGATGATCACACCATTGCAGAAACCTTTGGTCTGCTGGGCGAACCACGGGTCAACGTGCTGGAACTGAACCTGGCACTGGATGCCCTGTCCGGCAAGTAAACCACGCTGATTGCCTGTGTTACTGACTGGCCATTGTCATCAGGATGGCGATGACCAGTCAGCACGACATGAGCACACCACTGCCCTGCCACCTTGTGCAGGGCATTGCCATGTTTGACTAGCCCTGGCCAGAAAATGGAAGTCGATGACCGATACCAGACCCGATCCCGATGCCCTGCTGGATGAATTGAAGCAGGATGAACTGGCCGCCCAGCGCGGCCGGCTGAAAATCTTTTTTGGTGCTTGCGCCGGCGTGGGAAAAACCTATGCCATGCTCAGCGCTGCACGCGTTCGCCAGCAAGAGGGTTGCCAGGTGCTGGTCGGGGTTGTAGAAACCCACGGACGCAAAGAAACCGAAGCCCAGTTGCAAGACCTGGAAGTACTGCCTCCCACCGAAATCGAATACAAGGGGCGCAGTCTGGCCGAGTTCGACCTGGATACCGCGCTGGCACGCCATCCCGAACTGATTCTCATGGATGAGTTCGCCCACTCCAATGTCCCCGGCTCACGCCACAGCAAACGCTGGCAGGATGTGGAAGAACTGCTGGCGGCAGGGATTGATGTCTATACCACGCTGAATGTACAGCATCTGGAAAGCCTGAATGATGTGGTCGGCCAGATCACCGGCATCGTGGTGCGTGAAACCCTGCCAGACCATGTGTTTGACCAGGCAGAAGAAGTCTCGCTGGTAGACCTGCCGCCGGACGAACTACTGGCCCGACTGGCCGCGGGCAAGGTGTATATGGCGCATCAGGCCGAGCGCGCCGTCAAGAATTTTTTCCGCAAGGGCAATCTGCTGGCGCTGCGTGAACTGGCCCTGCGCCGTACCGCCGACCGCGTGGATGCACAGATGCGCGCCTACCGGGCAGACCAGTCCATCAAACCGGTATGGCATGCCCGCGAACGCCTGCTGATCTGCGTCGGCCACGGCCCTGGCACCGAAAAACTGGTCCGTAGCGGCAAACGGCTGGCGGCCAGCCTGGATGCCGACTGGATTGCTGTGTTTGTGGAAACCCCGGAACTACAGCGGCTGTCCGAACACAAGCGCGCCCGCATCATGAAGGGCCTGAAGCTGGCGCAGGAACTGGGGGCAGAAACCACGGTACTGGGCGGCAGTGATCTGGCCTCTACCCTGCTGGCTTATGCCCGTACCCGTAATGTGTCCAAGCTGGTTGTCGGTAAATCCTCTTCCGGCAAGCTGCGCCGCGTGCTGAAACGGCCACTGCTGGAACAATTGACCCTGCAAGCCCATGACGTGGATGTCTACGTGGTCTCGCACGAACTGGACGAAGAAACACCAGCCCGACGTGATGGGCTCAACAGCCTGCTGTTTGGTGAAGCCAGCCGCCAGAAACAACGCCATGGCTATCTGGCGGCCCTGCTGGCCTGCCTGCTGACCACCGGCGTGGTCAGCCTGTTGACCCCGTTCTTTGACCTGTCCAATGTAGTCATGCTGTATCTGCTGGCGGTAGTACTGGTTGCGGTCCGCTTCGGCCGCGGGCCAGGCGTGCTGGCATCGTTTGTCGCCGTCGCCACCTTTGACTTTTTCTTTGTTCCACCACGCATGTCGTTTTCTGTATCGGACACCCAGTATCTGCTGACCTTTGCCATCATGTTTGCCGTGGCCCTGATCATCAGCCAGCTGGCCGCCCGCTTGCGCTTCGAGGCGAATATCGCCACCTACCGCGAACGCCGCACCCGCGCCCTGTATGACCTGGGACGCGAGCTAGCCGGGGCACTGACCGCCAATCAGATCATCGATACAGCAGTCAGCCGCCTGCAACCCTTGTTCAATGCCAGCATCGTGCTGTTTACGCCCAACAGCAATGAAGAACTGCGCGCAGAAAACGACAGCAATGCCCAGGCTGACCTGGGCGTAGCGCAATGGGTCTATGACAAACAGCAAGCAGCCGGCCTGGGCACCCAGACCCTGCCAGCCAATACCATGCTCTATCTGCCGCTGAAAGCCCCCATGCGCAATCGCGGCGTACTGGCGGTACTGCCGGAGCAACTTGACCAAGTCTTTATGCCAGAGCAACAGCGCCTGCTGGAAACCTGCGCAGCCCAGATTGCCCTGGCACTGGAACGGGTCCATTACGTGGAGGTGGCACAGGATGCCATCGTCGCCATGGAGTCCGAGCGGCTACGCAATAGCGTGCTGTCAGTCATTTCTCACGATCTGCGCACCCCATTGACCACCCTGGTCGGCCTGTCCAGCATTCTGGCAGAAGGCCAGGTCGACACCGCCAAGCAAGCAGTCATCGCCCAGTCCATCCAGGAAGAGTCGCTGCGCATGAACCATCTGGTCACCAATCTGCTGGACATGGCCAAGCTGCAGTCCGGTGTCAAACTCAACAAGGAATGGCAACTACTGGATGAGGTTGTCGGCAGTGCCGTGCGTCACTGCGAGCGCAGCCTGCAGCACCATCAGCTTTCCATCAAACTGCCGGATAACCTGCCTGTGCTGGAATACGATGCCGTGCTGATCGAACGTGTACTGGTCAACCTGCTGGAAAATGCGGCCAAGTACACACCGGAAGGCAGCCATATCACCTTGAGCGCCCGAAGCGAAGGGGCACAATTGCGCGTCTGCGTGGAAGACGATGGTCCGGGCCTGCCACCGGCACTGGAAGGCCGCCTGTTTGACAAATTCACCCGCGGCAATAGCGAATCGACCACACCCGGTGTAGGGCTGGGCCTGGCCATCTGCCGCAGTATCGTGGAAGCACATAATGGCAGCATACAGGCTGCCAATCATCCACCACATGGTGCACAATTCAGTTTTACCCTGCCGGTCAAACCCATGCCGGCCATGCCAGGTGAGGAGGACATCAAACCATGAGCGAAACCCCCGTCAGTCTGGTCATCATCGAAGACGAAAAACCAATTCGCCGCTTTCTGAGTTCGGCGCTGGATGGAGAAAACTGGGTCATTCACGAAGCTGATACCGGCAAGCAGGGCCTGATCGAGGTTGCCACCCGCAAACCGGATATGGTGATTCTGGACCTTGGCCTGCCAGACATGAACGGTATTGATGTCATCCGCCAATTGCGCGAATGGACAGACCTGCCGATTCTGGTTCTGTCGGCCCGTACCCATGAAATCGAAAAAGTACAGGCTCTGGATGCCGGTGCAGACGACTACCTGACCAAACCTTTCGGAGTGGCAGAATGCATGGCCCGCATCCGGGTATTGCTACGCCGGCGCGGCAATGGCAGCGCCGCCCCTGCCCAGACCTTTTCCTTTGGCGACATCAAGGTCGACCTGGTTGCCCGTACCGTCAGCAAGGCGGAAACCACCATCCATCTGACACCGATTGAGTACCGCTTGCTGAGCACGCTGATCCGCAATGCCGGAAAAGTCATTACCCACCGCGACCTGCTACTGGCAGTATGGGGGCCATCCTTTTCCGAGCATAACCAGTACCTGCGTGTTTATATGGGGCACCTGCGGCAAAAGCTGGAAGACAATCCGGCCATGCCCAAGCACATTCTGACCGAAACCGGTGTCGGCTACCGACTGCTGGAAGGGTAAGCACCAACTCGGCACAATATCGACAGCCAAGACAATTCAAGGTATGACACCACAGGCCCCGGCCAAACCGGGGCATGTCACCCGCAAGCCCCACCCTCCACCGTTTCATGATGCATAAGATTTTCAGTCTCCGGCCAACTCACTCGCCCAATATACGGTGGTGGGATAGCAGCCCCTGCCGCGATGTGAGATCCACCTTCCTAAATAGCCTTAGCCAAGGCTGAA
>Ga0187781_10002843_pt1 | contig 13102 bp, 12 predicted proteins | sample 0715_SJ02_MP02_2_FD_132447 | JGI IMG/M metagenome (GOLD analysis project Ga0187781, IMG submission 132447) | Tropical peat soil microbial communities from peatlands in Department of Meta, Colombia - 0715_SJ02_MP02_20_MG | ecosystem: Environmental > Terrestrial > Soil > Wetlands > Peat | place...
GGTCTGGGTGTGCTTCGAGTCGGGTGTAGGCATGTATCTAGAAAGAATACAACGCAGGGGCACGATTTTTCGCACCCCTGCGGAAGAAAAGGCGCCACCATGGGCCATCCGGGGGCCACGGAGCGATCAGGAGGAGAGATTCCTCACTCCGGGGAGTTCGTTCGCAATGACAAACCTGCTCGTTATGCCTTTCGGGCAGGCTTCGGCAGAAAAGCCTTGGCCTTCTCCGCAAGCTGGGTGAACCCGGCGGCGTCCCGCACCGCCAAATCGGCCAGCACCTTGCGATCGACCGCAATGCCGGAAGCCTTCAAGCCGTGAATGAGCTGGCCGTAAGTCAAACCGTTCTGGCGAGCGGCGGCGCCGACACGCTGGATCCACAGGCGGCGATATTGCCGCTTCTTCACGCGACGATCGCGTTTTGCGTAGCGATCCGCGCGATTCGCGGCCTCCTGTGCGGACTGGTAAAGCTTGCTCTTGGTGAGAAAGAAGCCTTTGGTCCTCTTGAGATACTTCTTGCGCCGAGCCCGGCGCTTTGTGCCGCGTTTTACGCGTGGCATGGGTTTTCTCCTTCTTTCTTGTGCAGCTCATCCCCTTTGCACCGAGAAAGCTGCAAAGCTTCCCGATAGCGCTTTCCCTGCGCCACGGCAGACGACATGAGCCACAGTTTTTCCGAGAAACAAGACAGGTTGCTCTGAGACGCAGCGAGGCGTTCATGCAACGGGTTTGTTTCCGGTGTGATTTCTTGCAGCGCGGACTCTCGCCCTGGCTGCATCGACGCCGGCCCAAAAGCCAGCGCCAAGACCCCGCGAACGGGTGAACGGCCGGCAGGCACCCGTGAAGCGCTGCCTAGCGCGTTGCTGCGGACGTTTGTCCGCAACTTCGGTACAGGGGCAGGATGTATCGTGCCCCTGCGAAACTTCAGGCTCCGTAAGGGAGCATCTGCCGGACGGCGGCGACGTCGTGCGCGTCAACCTGCGTCAGCTTCTTGAGCTTGCGCATGCGCTTGGCGGCCTTGGTGCCGAGCAGGTGGCGCTTGCCGGAGTGCATTCGCAGGATCTTGCCGTTGGCGGTAACTTTGAAGCGCTTTCTTGCGCCGCGATGGGTCTTCAGCTTTTTCTTCGGTTTCAGTGAATTGCGTGGCATTGCTGTGAATCCTCTTTCTACAAGCCGTGGTAGACAGGCCCTGAAAATCTTCCGTCCGACCGCAGAGCTCGCAAACGGCGACCTCCCTGTGCTGCAGTTAGGCGTTCGCTTGCGTCGCGTTCGCCGGCCGGGACGGAGCGCTTGCGCCCTTCTTCGGGGCCAGGAGCGCTACCAGAACGTTGCCTTCCATCCGGGGCATGGTTTCGATCTGGCCGTAATCGCCGATTTCGCCGAGGAGCCGCGTCATCTTCGCGCGCCCGACTTCCTGGTGAGCCATCTCGCGTCCACGATGGAAGATCATGGCTCGTACCTTGTGCCCTTCTCCGAGGAACCGGATGATCTGATTCTTGCGAACCTGATAATCGTGCTCGGCGGTCGCGGGACGGAACTTGACCTCTTTCAGCTGCGAGCCACGGCTGCTCTTGCGCTGCTCGTGGGCTTTCTTGTTCAGCTGGTATTGGTATTTGCCGTAGTCTGTGATCTTGCAAACCGGCGGGTCCGCCGTAGGCGAAATCTCCACAAGGTCCAATCCCCGTTCGCGCGCCAGGCGAAGCGCCTCGAACGGCTGCAGGATACCCAACTGTCCGCCTTCTTCGTCAATCACCCGGACTTCCCGAGCGCGTATCCTCTCGTTGATCCGGATACGGTCGGCCTGCCGGAAATTCCGCTCTGCGATAAATCCCCCTAAGAAAAAAAGGCACCCGGCAAGCCGGGTCGCACCCCGTTTTGACATCTAACCCCAGCGGCTTCCGCAGCATGGGGCAGACTTGAAAGTATAGCACGTGAAAAGGGAGGAGCAAGACTTCAGAGAGAGTCGTAAGGGTTTTTGGCTTAGGTCCTTCTCTCCCATGCTTCCGAAGGGATGGCCTCGGAGGTTAGCTCGAATTCGCCGAACAGGCCGGCGACGACCACATGGAGCCGGGCGAGAGGTGCATGGGGAATGGTTACGCGATGAAAATCGGGGCCCGGCGCGGGAGCCTCGATGATCTGTCCGGTCCGATAGATGGAGCGGAAAAGACAGGCGCCCGGAGCAGTCGTGGCCGGGTGAGGCAGGTCCGGAGCCCACTCAATGTAGAAAGGCAGAAGGCCTTTCCTGTCGTCTTCAAGAACAAGGGTCTTCCAGCGAAACACTTCTCCGTTCGGATTCGTCCGCGAACCCTGATCAGGGCCCAGGCAAGGGGTTCCTGTCGAACGAAGCTCGGTGGCATATTTCTCGATGTTCTTGACTGCCGCGGCCCAGCCGACCAGACGAGGTTCGCTAAGTCTGGCGATCTGCCTGAACCAGGTAAGTTTCGGCTGCTCGGGGTCGGGAGCGAGAATCTCGAGGTAACAACGTTCGCCCAACTTCAGCAACGCATTGCGCGTACCCTTGCCGGGATGGGAGCCACCGGCCGCCCCACGATAGCCGCAAAGCACTTCCGCGTAGGCGATGCCGCTGTCCAAATCCCGGCAGCCGAGGATGAGGTGATCGGGTTGAATGGGTTCCACGGCCGCAGGCTACTTGATGGAGCGGGAGTCAATCTCCTGCTTCAACGCGTCGACCAGATCGGCGAGTGGACGGCTGCCGAGGTCGCCCTTGCTGCGGTGCCGCACGCTGACGGTGCCGGCTTCCGCTTCTTTCGGGCCGACAACCAGCATGTAGGGAATCTTTTGCAGCTGGGCGTCGCGGATTTTCGCGGGCAGCTTTTCGTTGCGATCGTCGAGATGAACGCGAATCCCGTGGCTCTTCAGGGTTTCGTTGATGTGCTTCGCGTAGTCCGCCACTTTCTCGCTGACCGGGCAAATTTCAACCTGAACCGGCGCAAGCCACAAGGGAAAAGCGCCGGCATAGTGCTCGATCAACATGCCGAAGAAACGCTCGACAGAACCGAGTAGCGCGCGATGAACCATCAAGGGCTGGTGACGCGCGCCGTCGACGCCGACAAATTCGAGGCCGAACCGCGCGGGCAGGTTGAAGTCAAACTGCACGGTGGTGAGTTGCCAGGGACGGCCGATGGCGTCGATGAGCTTTACGTCGATTTTTGGTCCGTAGAACGCCCCTTCTCCTTCGACGCGCTTGTAGGGGATCTTCATCCGGTTCATGACGGACGCTAGCGCCGTGCTGGCGTGCTGCCAGTCTGCGGCCTTACCGGGATAGTTTTCCGGATGCTTGGGGTCCCAGTCGGAGAGTTCGACCTCGAACTGGTCGAAACCAAAGTTCTTCATCACCGCGAAGGCGAAATCGATGCAGGATTCCACTTCGGATTCGACCTGATCCGGAGTACAGAAGATGTGCGCGTCGTCCTGCGTAAAGCCTCGGACGCGAAGCAGTCCGTGGAGCACGCCGCTGCGCTCATAGCGATAAACCGTGCCAAGTTCCGCAAGGCGCACCGGCAGATCGCGGTAGCTGCGCAGCTTGGACTTGTAGATCAGGATATGGCCGGGGCAGTTCATGGGCTTGAGCTGGTAATCGGCCTTTTCGACTTCCATTTGCCCAAACATGTTCTCTTTGTAGAAATTGGCGTGGCCGGAAGTCTTCCAAAGGTCAAAGCGCATGATGTGCGGCGTAAAAACGAGATCGTAGCCGCGCTTGAGGAGTTCCTCGCGGAGCCAATTCTCAATCAAAGTGCGAATCAAGCCACCCTTCGGGTGCCAGAAAATCAGGCCCGGGCCGGCTTCTTCCTGAATGCTGAACAGTTCCAGTTCGACGCCAAGCTTGCGGTGGTCGCGCCGCTTGGCTTCTTCCAGGCGGTGCAGATATTCATCCAGCTCCCTTTGATTGAAAAACGCGGCCGCGTAAATGCGCTGGAGCTGTGCATTCCCTTCGTGGCCTTTCCAATACGCACCGGCGACGTTCATGAGTTTGAACGCCTGGATACGCCTTGTGGAGGGAATGTGCGGGCCGCGGCAGAAATCGATGAACTTCCCCGTGGTGTAGAAGGAGACCATGGGCTCGTCGGCTTTCTCTTCGATGAGCTCGCACTTGAAGATCTGGTTGGAGTCTCTATAGAGCTTCAGGGCCTCGTCCTTCGCCAGCAGCTTGCGCTCGTTCGGAAGATCCTTGGCGGCAAGCTCGTGCATTTTCTTTTCGATTTTTTCGAGGTCCTCCGGCGTAAACGGCTGATCGCGCAGAAATTCGTAGAAGAAACCGTTTTCCACGGGCGGGCCAATGCCCAGTTTGACGTTGGGATACAACTCGAGGACGGCGGCAGCCAGAAGATGCGCTGCGGAGTGGCGAAAAACGTAAAGGGCGTCGGCATCCTTTTCGGTCAGGATCTGCAAGGCGACGTCCTGCTCGAGGGGACGTCGAAGGTCGTAGAGCAGGCTGCCGTCCTCCGCGGGGTCCACGGAATTCGAGAAAATACCGGTCTTTTCCTTCGCGCCGCTGCCGTTGGTGGCGCGCACTTTGGCCACCAGGGCCGCATCGGCCAGCCGGGGCGAAATGGACTTGGCTATTTCAACGGGCGTGATTCCCTTCGGGAAGTCCTTAACGCTGCCATCGGGGAGGGTTACGTGAATCTGATCCATGATCGAGGTCCTGACGCGCAGAAATCTGCCGTTTGTTTAAGTAGCTAGAGTATAGGTCAGGCATTTAGGGGTCAAGTTTCCTCAAGGCACGATCGTCCGAGGATGCCCGGCAAAATGCGACGCTGAAGGCACGAGCTGTGCCTAAGTAATGCCAAAACGCTACAATCTTCTGCTGTTTCAATCACAGAATCCCGCAGGAGGCCGGATGAAGCCGATCGCCAGAACCATCGCACTCATCGCCATCTTCGTTGTGGCGACACTACGAGCGCAAGCTGCCCAGAAGGTGAATCCGCCGGATGACCGCTACAAGGTGGACATTCTCGAAGTGGTGGCGCATCCAGACGACGAGGCCTTCTTCACGCCCTACCTGGCACGGGAGATTTACGACAATCATAAACGTGTTGCTGTCATCTTCAGCACGCATGGTGGAAGTGGCGTAAACCGCTTCACGCGCGAACGCGGGCCGGCCATGGGGAGTGAGCGAGAGATCGAAGCGCGACAGGCATGCGCGAAACTAGGCATTCAGAATGTGTGGTTCCTGGACGGCAAGGATACGGCCTCGCAAGACGTGCTGATCTCCCTGTCCAATTGGGGACATGGTGGCAACCTCGAAAAGCTCGTCGGGCTGATCCGCCTCACCCGGCCGGAGGTCATCCTGACGCACTATCCCGGAGTCTTCATTGGAGAAAACCACGGCGACCACCAGGCTACGGGAGTGCTGGTGGTGGAAGCGTTCGACCTGGCGGCGGATCCAGCCATCTTCCCGTCGCAGCTTGCAGGAGACATGAGCCACTACGAATCCTATCTCTCGAATCTGAAAACATGGCAGCCCAAGAAGATCTATTTCGGCAGCGACGCCAACGACAGAAAACAATTCCAAGGCAGCGGTCCGACGTATTCGGTGCGGGAGGTTTCGCCCTCGCAAAAGAAGCCCTATTGGCTGCTGGCGATGGATTCCGCAATGGCTCACAGGACGCAGTTCCCCGACGAGATCGACCGGCTTTCGAAAATGAGCGACGCCGAACTGCAAAAGATAATGAACAATCCAGATTCGTCCTGGTGGCCCGAACCGATGACACTGATCTTTGGAAAGTCCTATTACCCGACGAAGCCGACCGACGATGTTTTTGCGAACCTCGAAGGAACCCGTGCGGAGTGCACTCCGTCGGGAGGAGTCGGGAACACATCAGGAGCGCCCCGCGTGACGCTCGGCGGGCCATGGGGCTTTTACGAATATTTCCGGAAGGAGCACTGCCTCGAGAATCTGCGGGTGGCGGACCCACCGGAAATCGGTGTGAGAAGCGGCACCGCACTCAGCATACCTCTAACCATCTATCACGACGAGAAAAAGACGCAGGAAGTCGAAATCAAAGTGCAAGCTCCGGCAGGCTGGAAAATAGTCAGCGGGTCAGGCAAGTCCCTCCTGCCCGCCGAGGCGAGCACAAATTTGCGCGTGGAGATAGAAACGCCCACCCTGAGTCAGGACGAACTGAGGAAAGCCACGCGCCAAGCGGTGAAGGTCCGCGTGCAAGGCGATGGAATGGCCGAACAGGAATTGCGGATCGACGTGCTGCTGAGGCCCAACGGGATTCCTGAGTGAGAGTCACTGCCTTTTAGGGCGCGCGGCCTCCAGTTGCTCCCATACTGCATCCGGAAGCATTGCCAGGTCGTTGAACTCCCCGGCGCCGCGCAGCCACTGCCCGCCGTCTATCACGACACACTCACCGTTGATGTATTCCGCCATGTCGCTAAGCAAGAATGCGGCAAGGTTCGTGAGTTCATCATGCTTGCCGAAGCGCTTCATGGGGTGTTTGTTGATGGCGTGTTCCTCGAACTGCTTGGAGGGCATCAGGCGAGACCAGGCACCTTCCGTCGGAAACGGGCCGGGGGCGATGGCATTGACGCGAATGTGGTATTTGGCCCACTCGACGGACAGGGAGGTTGTCATGGCAAGAACTCCGGCCTTGGCACACGCGGACGGAACGACGTAGCCAGAGCCGGAGTTGGCCGCGGCATAGGTCGTCGTGATGTTCAGGACGTTGCCGCCGAGTTTCTTCGCAATGCGCCGCCGCGCGAACGCCTGCGTACAGTGAAACGTCCCGTTCAGCACAATTCCGACGACAGAATGGAACGCGTTCGGGGAGAGTTTTTCTGTTCGGGCCATGAAATTTCCAGCGGCATTGTTCACAAGGGAATCGATCTCCCCGAATTGCGCCTCCGCGGCAGCGAACGCCGCATCGACGGCAGCGTATTCCCGAATATCGCACGTGGTAAAAGCCGCAGCGCCCCCCTGGCGGTGAATCTCCGTGCATGTCTCCTTGAGCGGCTCTTCCCTGCGCCCGATAAGAAACATGCGGGCACCCAGTTTCGAAAAAGCGATCGCCATGGAGCGGCCGAGACCACTGCCACCTCCTGTCAGGAAGATTGCACGACCTTTGAGCAGATCGGGTTGGAACATCGGGCCTCCTTTGCGGGTGTGGAAGGTGCATTGTAGCAGGGACAACGAAACGGACGCTCTGAACCGGGTCTATAAGGGACTGTGGGCGAACAAAAAATCGAGGGCGGGATGGGGACCTGGACCCACCCCGCCCTGGCGCGGAAGCGACGAAGCGCTTGCCGCAATTACGCTCTAGTGCAACGCCGGGGGCGCTCTGATCAGCAGCCGTTCGCTGCCAAGGGATCGGATTCGCGAACCGACCGGTCCCGACTCCCTGCTATTCCGCGTGGTGGCCTTCGGGCGAGAACGAAGGCCTGCGAATCAGGGAAGCGCAGCAAGAAGCGAATCCACAGCGTGAATCAAATCCTTCCAGGCAACCTCGACTGCTTCCTGGATCCTCGCGATCTCCCCGTCCTCGGCATCCTCAAGTTCCTGGATGCGGTGCTTGAACTCGGAAAAACGTGTACGGACGTATTCGAGTTCCCAATAGTGCTCCAGCTTTACGTTCACCTTTTGACGGGCAAAACGATTCTTCAAAAGAGTTACGCGAGCCGACAGGTCCTCAACTTCGCCAACAGCGCGCTCCAGATAGGCTTCTTTCAGTTGCATAGATCCTCATATCTCCCGAAGCGGCACCCGAGAAACCAGCAAGAATTAGAGCGGCTGGTTGATGCCTGGGAGAAAGCAGGTGGTGCGCCAAAACCTGCCGACTGCAAGTACCAGAAAAACAAACAGATAATCAATCTGAGAATTTGTGGATGCAAAGCCGGATGGGTGGGAAGACTCAGAACAGACTGCGAGCCATGATGAAATAACGCAGTCTCGATCCGAGACTCTTCTCTCCAGTCGGTTCTATTACTATGGCCAGAGACTAGTTGGCGGGACCGATGGTGGCGGGAATGGGGTGTCCCATGGCTTTTGCGTATTCGGTATCGTAAACGGCGTTGCCGGGGAACTCTTCGGTGAGCTCCTTCAGGTTTTTTTGCGCCAATGCATCCTGCTTTTCGCGGCGGGCGGATAGAGCGAGCAGGATCTGGGCAAAAGGTTTCAGGTACCGGCCATTGTCGGCCGTCTTTTGAACCTGGGACATTCCGAGTTCCTTATCTCCATGGATCCCGCCAAACCAGAGCAGAAAGCGAGCGGAAGAGGAAAGCGAGCCGATGACGTAGTAGGCGACGCCCGGGGCAACGTAGGCGTCATAAGCGTCCGGATGGTCGTGCAGCAGTACTTCCGCGTTGGTGTTGGCTTCTTTCAAGTGTTTCAGCGCGTCGTAGTGCTTCTTCAGGAGCATGCTGTCCGCATCCGACTGCATTCCCGCGCACAGAGTCAGGGCATAGAGCCCTTCGGGATCGCGGGGGTGGCTCTTCAGGCGCTGATTCGACAGGGTGCGTGCCCGGCCGCAAGCGTCCTCGAAATTCTTGATGCGGCCCGGGTCGGGTGTGCTGGTGATCCCACCCAAAAAGCGCTTGTCGTCCAGAAAATAATCGCTGGTCAGGACGTTCTGGAGAAAGAACTCTTCGAACAGATAGGTGGCGGCCAGCGATACCTGCCCGAAAGGTTCCGCGGGATTCTGATCGACCCATTTCTCGAAGACCTCTCGCGCTTCGGGAAATTTCTGTTCGTAGAGGAGGCGGTAGCCTTGATCGAGCTCCGGCACGGTAGAAAAGGCCGGGCCCCGCCCTTGAGCGGAGACAGAACCCGAGTCCAGGGCGAGACACGCCAGAGTCGCAAGCAGCACGCAAGAAAGAAAACGCATGTTCCACCTGCCTCAGAAGAGTCCGGGAAGGAATCGCGGCTTCCCGTTCATAGCCTCCCGGTACTGTGCGTCCGAAAAGAGGACGCGCTCTTCGGTACTGATTCGGCGCGACAGAACCAGAATATGGGCGGTGGAACCGATGCCGGCGGTAAGCCAGGCGCAATGGATGAGGGGCAGCACCAGCATTTCAACGAATACGGCCGCATAGTTTGGGTGACGGACGTAGCGAAACGGCCCGGTTGTGATGACTCCGATACCGGTGGAGTTCATCACTTCCACATTCCAATGTTCCCCGAGCGTTCGAATCACCCACCAGCGAACCACGTTGGCGGCGACAAAGATGGCAAAGCAAATAGCGGCTAGAACCGGATAAAACGGCCGGTGCAGGAAGACCACTTCCAGCGCGGCACCGATCAAAACGCAAGTGTGCAACAGAACCATGGGGCGAAAGATGGGATCTGGAACCTTCGAAGCCCCGTGTTCCACCATTTCGCGTTGGTGACGGCGGGAAATCTGCAATTCGTAAATGCGCAACAGCGCCACGACAAAGAGGAGACCGAGGTAGGCTTTGACGCTTAATTCCATTGCAGCAACAAAAATTCCGCGCTGAAACCCGGGCCGAACGCCGCCGCCATAGCATGTTCCCCGGCCTTTAGGGGACGCTTCTCAAGCCATTCCTGGAGGATAAAGAGAATGGTGGCGCTGGACAAGTTCCCAACGTTTCCGAGGATGTCCCAGGAGGGCTGAGTATCGCACTTGCACAGGCCGAGCTCCTGCTCGACGTTGCCGAGAAGACGTGCTCCACCGGGATGCAGAATCCAACCCTTAATGTCCTTGCGGGTTTTGCCGTTCCGCTCGAGGAATCCGTGCACGAGTCCCTTGATTTCCGCCCCGATCATCTCCGGAACATCTTTGGCCAACAGGATATGAAAACCGGAGTCGCGCAAATCGAACCCCATGGCTCCCAGAGAATCGGGGAACGTGTAGGTTTCTGTGACCAGGATGCGCGGGCCGGGCTTGTCTTGGCCCGTAACCACTACGGCGGCGGCGCCATCGCCGAAAAGGATGGATGAGATCAGATTGGCCTGCGAAATATCCTTGCGCTGGAAAGTGAGCGACGGCAACTCGACCGAGATGATGAGAACATTCGCCTTGGGATAGGACTTGATGTAGTCGGCGGCGCGCGAAATTGCCATGGCACCCGCGGCACAGCCGAGCTCAGTGAACGGCATACGGCGAATGTCTGAACGAAAACCCATCAGCTTGATCAGATGGGCATCCAGCGAGGGAATCATGAACCCTGTGCAGGACACGGTGATGATCAGGTCGATGTCCGGAGGGGTTAGCCCCGCTTTGGCCAGGCACTTTTCCGCTGCTTCCTGCCCGAGTTTGATTGCATGTTCGATGTATTCGTTATTGGTTTTGCTGAGGGCTCGCGGTTCGATGGTGTAGTCGATGGGGAAAATGGCGTGCCGCCTGTGCACGTGAGCGTTGTCCACGATGGCCATCATGGCTTCGACGCGGCGCTCCGGGATGTCGAAGACCTTGCCCATGTAGTACTTCACGTCGTCGCGGGTGATCAAGTGCGGAGGTAAAGCCGTGGCAGACGCAGAAATAACTGCCGGCCTGGAATGGCCGTTCGAAGACCCCTGGTTCGACAAGTTCACGGTTACCGTCCCCCACTCGGCATAAATTGGCCCTGAGACTCGCTAGACGACCGAAAATGAATCGCAACCCTGTAAGGCAACACCATTTAGGCGCTTACTGTACATCAAATCAAGCTGCGGGGGAAATATCAAGGACCCTCGTACTCCGAGAGACTGACTTGGATACCAAAGGCAAAAGACTCGATTTCAAATCAAGTCTGGTGGCTCGCTCCTCGGCCAAGCTCACGTATGCAAAGTATAAATAATGGGGCCGGATTTGGTTCGAAGGAATGTAGATTGTTGCCATGGAATCGTTGGTCATCACGGCAGAGATTTGTGGCGAGCGGCGCGAAGAACGCAGTGGAATTGGACGAAGACGTGGTCGTCATCGGCATGTTGATCATGACAGGCGAAGCACATGGCCGAGGGCAGGGCGGTGGCTGTCTCGGACAAGCTGCCGCCTTCACCAAAGGAAAAGTAGGCCCATCCGTCCTTGAAACGTGAGGGGTCCTTTACCGAAGCAGCGAGCCCGGTGAACTCGCCTTCGAAGTAGCCTGCCTTATTGATGGAGACTTTTTGCGCTGGTTGATGGACCACCAGAAGAAACATGGTCTTATCTGGGAATTTGCCCGTGGCTTTGTAGGCATCGAAGGCTTCAGGTTGCGTGTAGATATTGTGAAATTCGCCGGGACCCTTGGGATTGCTGGTGTCGTAGCTCATGCCGATATTGGCGCCGACAAAGGTCCAGTGTTCGAAGTTTTTTGGGCGCAGCAGGGCGCCGGAAGAGTCGTACTGAGGCAGCGGCATCGTTGAGACGTCCGGCGACGAAGACGAACTGACAAACGGGACGGTGGCCAGTAAAGCAGCGACGGGAAGAAGGAGAAAAGCGCGCATCGGGAACCTCGCAATGCAGCGATTGTGCTCTGGAAGGGCGCGCTCGAGCAAGGGCCTGCATAGATGGATTCAGGTCAGCCGCTGACGTACGGAGATTTTCGACCAAGTAGAACGTAAGCTAGCCCGCGGCTTCCTGGCTGGCGCGGATTTCCTGCCAGCGGCGCGGGCGCTTGTTGTACTGCAAGACCTTTTTGCGCAAGCGAATCGACTTGGGCGTTACTTCCACGAACTCGTCGTCGGCAATGAATTCGATGGCTTGTTCCAAACTCAACTGGCGGTGCGGGACCAGGCGGATAGCTTCGTCGGCCGTGGAAGACCGCATGTTCGTGAGTTTCTTTTCCTTCGTGACATTCACTTCCATGTCCTGCTCACGGGAGTTCTCGCCGACCACCATGCCTTCATAGACCTCGACGGCGGGGCCTACGAAGAGTTCGCCGCGCTCCTGCAATCCCCACAGAGCGTAGGCCGTAGAAACGCCGGCACGATCCGCAACCAGGGCACCAGTCGGACGCAAGGCCATGTCGCCGCCGTACTCCACCCAGCCATCGAAAATGGAATGGATAAGAGCAGTACCGCGCGTGTCCGTCAGCAATTGGCTGCGCAAGCCGATCAGCCCGCGCGAAGGGATTTTGAAATCGAGACGCACGCGGCCGGAGCCGTGATTCGTCATTTTCAGCATCTCGCCGCGACGGCTGCCGATGGTTTCCATGATGATGCCGATGTAGCCTTCCGGAATGTCAATGACCAGCCGTTCGACGGGTTCGAGTTTCTTGCCATTTTCGTTTCGGACGACGATTTCGGGCTTGCCGACCATCAATTCGAAGCCTTCGCGTCGCATGGTTTCGATCAAAATGGCGAGCTGCAATTCACCGCGGCCAAGGACGCGGAAAGATTCGGGCGTGTCGGTGTCCTCGACGCGAATGGAAACGTTGGTAAGAAGTTCCTTTGCCAAGCGGTCGCGCAGGTCGCGCGAAGTTAGGTAGGTCCCTTCGCGGCCGCAGAGCGGACCGGAGTTGACGGAGAAAATCATCGCCAGGGTAGGCTCGTCAATGGTCAACGGCTCCAGCGGTTCCGGGTTTTCGAGGGAAGTGATGCTCTCTCCAATCTGGATACCTTCCACGCCGGCGATAGCGACGATGTCGCCGGCGACTACGGTGTCGGCTTCGTCGCGCTCCAAGCCACGAAAAGTATAGAGCTTCGTGATTCTAGTGGAGAGCAGCTTTCCATCCAGCTTGCTTACACCAACTTCGTCACCACGATTCAGCATGCCGTTAAACACGCGGCAGATCGCCAGGCGTCCGAGGAAATCCGAGTAATCGAGGTTGGTCACCTGCAACTGGAGCACGCCCGCCGGATCGCCCGTGGGGCCCGGAATCTTGTTGACGATAGCTTCGAACAACGGAAGAAGATCCTTCGAATCGTCACCGACTTTGCGATGAGCTATCCCGGCGCGGGCGTTCGTGTACACAATCGGGAAATCGAGCTGGTCTTCCGTGGCGTCGAGATCGATGAACAGATCGTAGATTTCGTTCAGCACTTCCGCAGGGCGGGCGTCCGGGCGGTCAATCTTGTTGAGGACCACGACAGGGGGCAGCTTCGCGGCGAGCGCCTTCTGCAAAACGTAGCGAGTCTGCGGCAGCGGACCTTCGCTGGCGTCGACAAGGAGCACAACGCCGTCGACCATGCGGAGGGCGCGCTCGACTTCGCCGCCAAAATCAC
>Ga0187781_10002845_pt1 | contig 13102 bp, 11 predicted proteins | sample 0715_SJ02_MP02_2_FD_132447 | JGI IMG/M metagenome (GOLD analysis project Ga0187781, IMG submission 132447) | Tropical peat soil microbial communities from peatlands in Department of Meta, Colombia - 0715_SJ02_MP02_20_MG | ecosystem: Environmental > Terrestrial > Soil > Wetlands > Peat | place...
AAAGATAGCGCCGAGTGAGAAATGACCCTCCCCGCCGCAAGCGACGGGGTATCAATTACGAAAAAAGCAAACAGCCTTCGCGGCAAGCCGCGGGGAACCGACCCCCGGAAGGATTGGAATAAGACGCGATCAATGTCTTGCCAGGATATCGACCACCTTGCCACAGATCTCATGCTCCGCCCGCAGCCTTTTGGTGGGGTACTTCTTGTTGTTGGCCACTAGAAATGGATGGCACCCATCATCCACCACATATCTCCTCAACTGAAAGCCGGATGAAGTATGGAGAACCACCATATCACCGTCACCGGGAATGGGGCAGGGAACACAGACGATAACATCATTCACGTGCACCTCCGGCTCCATACAGTCGCCATTCACGATCATGACGAAAGGTACTCCAGGTGTTGGTCGTTCACCGAGCACTAGCTGCAGCTTTGGGCCTTCAACAACTTGGTTGGGTGTTGTCTGTTGCGTTGCTCTTCCTGCCATTGTTCTATTCCCCCTTCGATGTGCCGGGCTGTCTCGCTCGCCAACATGCTATAACCGGTGAAGCGGCAAGTCAAGCTTTTCTCGCTGCAGAAACACTTTAGGCTTGTCAATGGGGATGGAGAGGCCATCTCTCTTTTCGCTTCTAGCCTTATGGCTGCACCGGCGGCACTTGACGTAGGCAGCAGACTTTTGAGAAGATAGCAGGAGCAATGAGAGCACAGGTGGAGGGACGAAGGGGGACCGTAGTAAATAAGACTAAAGGGGGATAAGATGTCAGGAAAGAGATCGCTTAAGTCGCTAGGGCTCATTTTTCTTCTGCTCGCAATCTGTCTCGCAGCCTTCGGTAAAGCAACCGCTGCCCCCGCACCGAAGGAAATCGTCGTCGGCGCGATAAACTCTCTGACCGGCATGAACGCCATGACCGGGGCGGAGCAGAAGTGGGCGTACGAGCAGTCGGTCGCCGATATCAACGGGAAGGGCGGCGTCTTCGTCAAGGAGTACAACAAGAGCATACCGATCAAGCTCATCTTCGCCGATGACAAGAGTATGGACGACGGAGGGTCGGCTGCCATGGAGAGGCTTATCAGGGTCGACAAGATCGACCTTGCCCTCTCAAGCAACGTCACCCGGATCAACCTCGGTGCGGCCACGGTGTGCGAGAAGTACAAAGTCTACTTCGGCATCGTCACCAGCTGGCTCGACCTCGTGGAGAAACAGCATTTCAAGTGGACATCCGACATGTTCACGAGCGCCTTCGAGGCGGGCCATGCCCCGTTCCTCATCTGGGAAGGGCTGCCAAAGGAGCAGAGACCGAAAAAGCCTGCCTTGATGGTCACGGACAACCAGGACGGCCAGGGTCTGGGGGACGGCATCAGGGGCTTTGCCAAGCAGTACGGCTACACCTTCGCCGTCGATGAGCCCTACCCGCAGGGGACCAAGGACTTCTCCAGCTTCATCCTCAAGTGGAAGGCTGCGGGCGTTGACGCGCTCCTGTGGCTCGGTTCCCCTACTGACGGCATCACGCTCCTGCGCCAGATGAAGGAGCAAAACGTGCGTTTCCCCTATACCCACGGATGGAGGGGCTTGTGGCCCACGGAGTTTATCAAGGCCATGGGCAGGGACGCGGACTACGTCGTCCATGACGGTTTCTGGGCGGAGACGCTCCCCTATCCCGGGGCAAAGGAACTGGGCGAGAAGTTCAGGAAGCAGTTCGGCAGAGACTCAGTGAGCATCGGCCTCTCCTATGCCAACCCCCAGATCCTTGCCATGGCCATCGAGAGGGCAGGGTCCTTCGAATCTGCCAAGGTGAGGGACGCCATCTTCGGCGGGGAGTTCAAGGACACTATGATGGGCGACGTCAAATTCAACGCACAGGGTCTATGCTACAAGCCCCTCCTTGGTCTCCAGTGGTGGAACGGCCAAAGAATGCCCGTGTTCCCGGCGCTGCCGAAGATATGGACGATCAAGATGGCGCCTACCAGCTGGTAGGGGCGAAAAGCATTTTAGGAAGGCAGGTGAGGCTTCGGCGCGTCTTTATTGGGAGCCCTAGGCGAGGTATTCGACAGTTATGTCGAGGCCTTCCCTGCCCACAGGTCAAGAGAGCGGTGTTTTCAGGCCTTGCGGGAGGCCGCCATCGTGGCATGCTTGTTGCTAGACCATTGCACGTAAGGAGGGCACGGCCGCGATTGGTCATGGCTTTCCATTGGCAAACCGTTACGAGAGAGGGGCGATGAAGATCTTCCTTGTTTTCCTTGCATCTGTGGTCCTGGCAAGCTGCGCAATCGCCCCCACAGCCCCCGCACCGCCCGTCTACTATCGCTACGGATCGGCCTACTATTACTATCCTGGCCCGTATTACTACTATCCCAGTCCGCACTATTACTATCCCTATTACCCCTACTACGGGAGGCCCGCACCTCTTCCTCCTCCACCTTCCCCTCCTCGCTCTGCTGCACCCCCTCCTCGTGCGCCGGCAGCGCCTTCTCCGGCTGCGGAGGCACAACCTGCTCAGGCAGCCGTTCTCCGGCCGATCTATTTCGATCTCAACAAAGCCGTCATCAGGCCTGATGCCGAAACGACCCTGAAGGAAAACCTCGAATGGTTCAAGGAGAACCCTGGCAGGAAGGTCATGATCCAGGGAAACTGCGACCCGAGGGCGTCGGGAGAATACAACCTTGTCCTGGGCCAGAGCAGGGCAGATGCGACCAAGAAGTGCCTTGTCGGGCTCGGGGTCGACGCGGCGCTTCTCAAGACGGTCAGCTACGGAGATGCGAGGCCACGCTGCGAGGGGAAGGACGAATCTTGCTGGGCAAAGGAGAGGAGGGTTGACTTCCAGCCTATGCCGTAAAGTCGGTGCAACCTGAAGAGATGGAAGCGAGATCAGGCCCTGCCGGAACCGCTATCTTTTCAAAATCACGTTCGTGAAGGCCGCATTGTCGCCATTGACCAATACGCCCCCGGAATCCTCGCACATTCCGACCAACGCGTCCTTCACCTGACGGTCTCCCGCCTCGCCTCGCAGCTGCCATACGATTTCCGCGATCTGGGCGATCCCCGTTGCTCCCACAGGATGGCCTCTTGAACAGAGGCCCCCGCTTGTGTTGATGGGGATGTCCCCGGTGATTTTTGTCCTCCCCTCCTTGAGATACCGTATGGCTTCGCCTTTTCCGCAGAAACCCAGGTCTTCCGTAGATACGAGCTCGATAGGCGACATAGCGTCGTGAACCTCTGCCACGTCTATATCCTTCGGTTCCATGCCCGCCTGCCTGTAAGCCTCTTTTGCGGTCAGCGTGATGGTGCTTTCCACGTCTGTGTCGAGGGGGTCCGCCTCGCGGAACCGGCCGGACATGAGGGCGCAACCGGCCACGATTACAGGGCGTTTCGTTTCGTATCTCTTGACTGCGTCCCGGGCGCAGAGAATCGCCGCTGCCGCGCCGTCAGCAATGGAAGACGTCATAAAAAGATGCAGGGGATCGGCAATGAGCGGCGAATTTAAAACCTCCTCGAGGGTGTACGGCTTTCTGTGAAACGCGTAGGGGTTGAGGGAGCCGTTGTAGCTATTTTTCACCGCCACCAGCGCCAGGTCTTCCTTTGTCCCCCCGTATCTCCTCATGTATCTTTTGCACCGCATGGCCGCCTCGCCGGCAAACTGCATGCCCAGCTTCGAGAGTTCGATCTGCGAAATGGATATGAGGGCCGATATGGTGCGAGACCTGTCGTCAAGGTGCATCTTTTCGACCCCGATTGCAAGACCTACGTCGTATAACCCGGAAGCTATCTCCAGCCAGACGCCTCTGAATGCGGTAGAGGCACTGGCACAGGCGTTCTCCACATTCACCATGGGGATCCCCCCGAAGCCGTTGGGGCCAAGTACGGTCTGGGCCCGAATCCCCTCCTGGCCGGTAATGAGACCTCCTATCGAGTTGGCCAGATATGCAACCTGCACATCCTTTGCAGGGACGTTGGCGTCTTTCAACGCTTTCCAGCACGCCACATGAGCCAAATCGGCGAGGCCTTTATCAGGATGCCTGCCGAAGGGATGCATGCCTACGCCTAAAACAACCACCTCTCTCATACTCGCCTCCGTCATTTCTCCACAGGCCGGAATTTATAGCCTATCAAGTCGTTTCCCTTTTCATCCTCTCTTATCTTTTCGATCACAAGCTCCACTTCCGAGCCATCTTCGAGATCGTTGTGCAAGGGGTCGCACCCGGTTATCAATGAGAAAATGCGCACCCCTTCCGGCAGGTTTATAAATGCCTGAACGTACGGCGCCTTGAACCCCAGGGGCGCTACGTGAATCACCGTGAAAGTATCGATAAAGCCCCTCGTGCTGAGAGGAACTTCCTCCATGCTGTCCGCGGTCATGCAGACGCTGCAAACATATGCTTTGGGGAAGCATATTTTTCCGCATGTCTTGCACTTGCCGCCGATCAGGTACGGCCTTTCCCCCGGCCCGACCGCCTCATGGATCAACCCCGGCAACACCGGAATTCTCTTTTTTCCTATCTCTTCGGCCATGAGCACATCTCCTTTCGCGCTCACGTTGGGCGACACCTTTACCCGAAAGGGCGGCTATGGCTGTGAGCGCATACTGAAGAGGCTGTCTTCCTGGGACTGAACGCTCACAGGGGCTGCAAAGGAAAGCCGGAATGACGCAAGCGCGCGTCGTCTACCCTAAGGGGATCACGCATGGCGCCCCTCGTCAGACGAGCGCAAGAATACTATACAGAAATAGTAACAGAGATCAAGTCCCTGTTCGCCTGGAGCGACTTGTTCTCCCTCGATACGGCACCACTCCGATAGGGGGAATTTCATCGGGAATTACGATGATGGGGACAAATCCGTCCTGTCTCCGATCAAATATCTCTTGACAATCGCAAGCCCTTATTGCATAATCGGCGAAATTTGACTCGCCACTATAGTTGCGTTGATCAACGTTTTGCCGTGGAGGAGCCCGGCAAAAAGAGGGTACTGGAACGAACCCTTCATCAGTTGCGGTTAAAGAGGGGAAATAATGAAAAGTATGTTTTCGCGATTGTTTGAGCCTGCGAAGATAGGGCGATTGGAGATTGACAACCGGATCGTCAAAGCCCCGACCTTTTTATGCATGGGCAACCCCGATGGGTCGGTTACCGACATACTCATCAGGTTTTACGAGGAAACAGCGAGCGGCGGCAGCGGATTGGTAATAGTCGAGGGCACGCAGGGAGTAAAGGGCAACGTAGGCATTCCCTTGCTTTGCGCAGCCGGCATCGAATACATCCCCGGCCTGTCTTTGCTCGCCCAGGCAATTTGCGACAATGGAGCTAAGTCGGCATTGCAGCTTATTCCCTTTGGGACAAGTTTTCCTCAAAAGGTCCCTTCGCGCATTGCATGGGAGGAGCAAGAGTACGCACACTGGTTTCACGACACCGGGGGCAGCCGCGGCCCAATGCCTCAAGAGCTTACCATTGAAGACATCCAGGAGATCATCGCTGCTACCGGCGACGCAGCCAAGCTGGTGCAGACAGCCGGTTTTGACATGCTCGAGTTACATTCGGCCCATGGCGCCTTGCCGCACCAGTTCCTCTCCCGGGCGAGAAACATGCGGAATGACATGTACGGCGGTTCTCTGCACAACCGGATGAGGTTTCTCGTCGAGCTCGTGAAGGAGGTCAAAAGGAAAACAGGGGCGGACTTCCCGCTCAGCGTGAGACTGAGCGCGATCGACTACGAGCCAGGGGGCGTGGTGCTTGAGGAGACCCTGGAGGCAGTCAAAACGCTTGAGGCAATTGGCGTGGACGTGCTCCACATATCCGGCGGCAGTCACGCCCGGCTGGTCCACACGTGCAGCCCCATGTGCATTCCTCAAGGGTGCCATGTTGCGTCAGCCGAAGCTGTCAGGAAAGTAGTTCACATTCCGGTGATTGCCTCGGGTTCCATAACTACCCCTGAGCTGGCTGAGGAGATAATAAAAAGCGGCAAGGCTGATTTTGTCTCCCTGGCCAGGCCTTTGTTCGCCGACCCTCACTGGCCGCAAAAGGCAAGGGAAGGAAGACCAGAGGACATAACGCCCTGCATTCGTTGCGTAGATGGTTGTCAGGACAGATCTAATCTCCAACTTAGGGCCATACGGTGCACGGTCAACCCAGCCTTGGCCAGGGAAGCGAGTCTTGCGTTGGCTCCGGCCGTGCGCCCCAAGGAGATCGCCGTGGTTGGCGGCGGTCCCGGAGGGATGGAGGCTGCGAGAGTTTGCGCTCTGCGCGGCCACAAGGTGACCCTCTACGAGAAGCGTCGATTAGGGGGTGCGTTGATCGAGGCTTCGGTCCCTGAATTCAAGGCCGACCTCAGGCGACTGATAAGCTACTATGTTGCGCAGATGAAGAAGCTTGGGGTCAAGGTGATCGAGGAGGAAGCAACCGTAGAAATTGTCAAGAATGGCCACTTCCACGCGGTGATTGCGGCAATCGGAGCTGACGTCAAGAAGCTTGACGTCCCCGGCATCGAAAAGCCTCTCGTCGCCGGGGCCCTGGAAGTGCTTCAGGGAAAGGCGCGCGTTGGGCAGCGGGTGCATGTCGTCGGGGGAGGCGTTATCGGAGTGGAGGTCGGGCTGTTCCTGGCTGAGCAAGACAAGGAAGTCATTCTTACGACGAGGCAGGACGACTTCATGACAGGGGTCATGTCGATCCAGCGAGTCGCATATCAAGAGATGCTGGCCGGACGCAAGGTAACCGTCTACACGGGCAGACGGCTGGAGAGGGTGGAGGATGATGGAGCGATAGTCGTCGATAGAGACGGCGCAAGGCTTGCCATCGCGGCTGACAGCCTAGTCATTGCCTCCGGTTTTGTCCCCCGGCCTTCCTTCAAGGAACAACTCGAAAAGGAGACGAGCCTTGAGGTTTATGCTGTCGGGGATTGCGTGAGCCCCCGCATGATCTATGACGCAATACATGAAGGGTATTTGATTGGGAGAAGGATCTGATCTTTCGTGACGGAAGGCCGTCCGGGGGGAAGAGGAGCAGGGGATTTCGAAAAGATACTCAGAGTCGATCAAACATGAGAGGAGAAGCAGAATGGGCAGCTGGGAAATGAAAGGCAAGCCGGCTTTGGTCATCATACATATGCAGAGCGACGTCATAGGCAAGGAGGGCAACCCTGAATTCCGCCCGGTGGTTGAAGCGATAAATAAAGCCGGGATAGTTCCCCGCCAGCAGGCATTGATCGAGGGCTTCCGCAAGAAGAAGCTGCCGATAATCTTTGTCCTCGCCGTCGTGCCGAAGGCAGCTCCCCTTCCGGCTTACGGCGCATTCTGGGGTCGCATAGCGTCGGTGAGATCAAATCCCGCGGGTACCACAAAGATAGAGGTCATTCCCCAGCTCGCGCCTCAGCCTGGCGAGTCAGTAATAAGCAACTGGCCCCTTGGCGCCTTCTCCAGCTCCAACCTTGGACAGTTGCTAAGGGAGTATGGCGTTGAAACTCTTGTCTTGTCAGGCGTGGCAACGGACATTGCAGTGCTCGCCACGACCCTACAGGCAGTGGAAATGGGCTACTCGACCATTGTGCCGAATGATGCCTCCATCTCGCCCAACGCAAGGGCTCACGAGGTGATCATGGGCGATATCTTTCCCAACTTCGTTCTGACGCCGACCACGGAAGACGTACTGGCGCATCTATGATCCTTAGCCGATTGGTCCGGTTATGCGGCCTAGGCTTCTTTGGGTCGCGTCGGCGGCGCTCCAGCCGCCCTACTTAAGGAGGATCGGGGAAGGCGGACAGCATGGATCTTATGCCCGCTTATCCAATCATTATTACGTTATGTCATCATCATATCATGCAAGGGGGTGCACTATGAGGTGGTTCAGCCTGTTTTGTGCAGTTTTGTTGTGTGCAGCGCTCACAGCGGCATCGGCGAGCGGCGCGTTTGCGGAGGAGAAAGGCCCTCCGACCATCAAGATCGGGGTGGTCATGGAGCTCACCGGACCGGTCGGGCCAGGTGGAGTCGATGTCCAGAAGGGCATGCACCTCGCAGTTGAGAAAGCCGGCGGGATGATCGCGGGAAAGAAGATCGAGCTCCTCATGGAAGATTCGGGGGGCGACGCCAGTCTCGCGATGGACAAGGGGAGGAAGCTGATAGAGACCGACAAAGTCTCGCTGATAATCGGGCCTATCCTAAGCGGAGGCCAACTGGCCCTCACCTCGTACGCGGAGAAAGCGGGCGTGCCTTGGATGGGGATTATGGTGAACGAAAACGGCATAGCCACGCAGAAGGGAGCATTCGCTCCCCAAGGCATCGCCATGGAAGCAGCTTATGGTCCGGGCGTCTATGCCCACGACGTGCTCGGCTATAAGACGGCCGTCGCTCTCGTGGCTGATTTCGTCGGCCCTCGTCAGTTCCTCGAGGCCTTCAAGCGAGGATTCGAGGAAAGGGGAGGGAAGATGATCCAGGAAAACTTCTACCCGGAAGGAACGAGCAACATGATCCCGTACTTTACCGCCCTGAAGCAGGCTGATTTCATTGCCTACTGGGGCACACCGGGCGACTGTTTCGCGGCCTTTCCGCAGTATAAGGAGCTCCACCTCAAGATGCCCCTCGTGCAGCCGGAGGACGGAGGGGTAACGGCCACCCCGGGCATGCTCCAGCACCTTGGCCAAGCAGCCGTAGGAACGGTGTTCGGCACCGCGTACCTCTACAATGCGAATACTCCCGGCAACAAGGAGTTCGTTGAGGCTTATAAACAGAAATACAATGAATTGCCCGGCGTGTTCGCAGGGGCGGGCTACTCCGACATGCAGATCGTGCTGTCAGCCCTCAAGGGGACGAGCGACTTCAGACCGAATGCTCTTTACAAGGCAATCAAAGACGTGAAGGTCGACACCGTGCGCGGACGCCTTTTCTTTCCCTCCGAACCAGGGATCGTGGCAGGCATCGCGAACTACCCCAACTTCATGGCAAAAGTCGGCCCTAATCTTGAGATCATGCCGATTCTTCCCGTGGACAACGTTCACGTGAAGATGAAGAACGGACAGTTGGTGCCTTATTTTCTCAAGTGAGCGGCTTTCGGGGAGCACCCATGGGAGACCAACTGAGGGGAAAAACAGTGATCGTTACCGGGGCCGGCTCCGTTGCCGGCCCTCCGGATCGGCCCCCAATAGGGAACGGCAGGGCCTCTGCCATTGTCTACGCCCGTGAAGGGGCGTCCGTAATGGCAATCGATCTCAACCGCGACGCAGCGGAAGAGACAAGGCTCGCCATAACGAAAGAGGGCGGCATGTGCTCTGCTTTCCAGGCAGACGTCACGCAGTTCGAAGATTGCAGAGACATGGCCGAACAATGCGCGAAGACATACGGCGGAATCGACATTCTGCACAACAATGTGGGCGTCCTCGGGAAGTTGGGCGGGTTACTCGAGGTGGACGAAGAAGATTGGGACCGAGTGATGAACGTGAACGTAAAAAGCATGTTCCAGACATGCAGGGCCGTTGTTCCCTATATGGTGAGCCGGGGGAAGGGTGCGATTCTCAACATATCCGCCCTCGGCGCCGTTCAGTACTCTTTCTCGCCCATATGGCTCTACTCGGTCTCCAAAGCAGCGGTGAACAGCCTGACCCGCTGCTTGGCTGTGCAATTGGCAGGCAAAGGGATCAGGGTGAATGCGATCATGCCGGGGATGATCGATACCCCCATGATCTACCAAGACCTCGCAGGAATCTACGGCGGAGACATCGCCGCAATGCGGGAGCACAGAAATAAGAGCATTCCCCTTGGAAAGATGGGTGAGCCCTGGGATGTCGCCTATGCGTCCCTTTTTCTCGTTTCTGACCAGGCAAAACACATAACGGGTCAGATAATTGCGGTAGACGGGGGACAGGTGCTGAGCATGACATCCGGCTAAGCATTGCCGCAAGGATTCGAGAGCTTACCCGGCGCCGGCTTTTAGTTCGGAGGCCCTTCCTTCCGTCGGAAAGGCGTCGTTTGGAAAAGGGTCTGGAGCCATGCGACATAAGGAGAGGTTGAGATGCTGGAAGTTAACGCGGGCACGATTCTGGATAGGGTATTCAGAAGATACAGGCATCAGGTAGCGTTCACTGTCGGGGGCCGGCAATACAAGCACGAGCAGGTCGAAGCATCGGTCAATAAGCTTGCCAACGGTCTTCTCTCGCTGGGCTTGAAGAAAGGCGAGCGGATCGTCATCATGACCGCCAACTGCATCGAGTATATATACACCGATTTTGCTGCGGCGAAGATCGGTCTGGTGAAGGTGCCTCTGGATGTCATGGTAAGCATGAGAGATATCGACTATCGGATAAGAGATTCCGAGGCGAGCACCATTGTCCTGGACGAGGTTTTCTACAATAGGGCCGGATCGTTATTGAAAGAATTCGATTTTGTGAAACACGTGATATGCATCACGGAGGACGAGAAGATTCTCCCCCAGGGCGTCACGGGTTTTTACCGATTGCTGGACAGCTCGCCCTCTTCGAACCCAAGTATTGACGTAGCTCCCGATGATCTGATTGCCATTATGTATACGGGCGGCACTACGGGCCTCGCCAAGGGGGTGATGCATACCCATAAGTCCTACTTGAGCATCGCATACAGCCAGTTGGTGGAAAACCACGTGCGGGAAGACGAAGTGGTAATCCTTTCAGCTCCTCTCCCCCACGCCACCGGCTTCAACCTTCTCCCTGCGCTCCTCATGGGAGGGAGGATAGTGGTGACCAGCGGGTTCAATCCCGAGGAATTCTTTCGCCTCGTTCAAGAGGAAAAGATCAGCTGGACGTTCATGGTGCCCACCATGATCTATACTATTCTCGACCATCCGAAAAGAAAGGATTACGATCTTTCCAGTCTCAAGACTATTCTCTACGGCGCGGCGCCAATCTCCCCGCGCCGCTTGCAGGAGGCGGTCTCGGAAATGGGTCCCATATTCATGCAGGGATTCGCTCAAATGGAGATTGCCACCCAGGGGACCATCCTCTCAAAAAAAGACCACGTCGAAGCAATACGACGTGGCCAGACTGACAGGCTGAAATCTTGCGGGAGACCGGTAATGGTGTGTCAGATGAAGATTGTCGATGAAAACAACAGGGAAGTGAAAGCAGGGACCGTCGGAGAGGTAATTGCGAGGGGTCCCCATATGATGAGGGGGTACTGGCGCAAGGAGGAAGAGACAAGAAAAACCATCGTGGATGGATGGGTCCATACGGGAGATCTCGGCTACATGGACTCAGAGGAGTACGTCTACTTGGTCGACAGAAAAAACGACGTGATAATTACCGGAGGAATGAGCGTATTCTCCGTGGAGATCGAGAATGTTCTCTCCCAACATCCGGCTGTTTCAGAAGCCATGGTCATAGGGATTCCCGACGAGAAATGGGGCGAGATGGTGTTGGCCATCGTGGTAAAGGTGCGTGGAAAAGAAGTCAGCGAGTCGGAATTGCTCGCCTTTTGCAGAGACAAGCTCGCGGCGTATCAGAGGCCCAAGAGAGTCGAATTTTACGACGCGCTGCCGAAAACGATTTATGGAAAAGCGGACAAGAAAACCGTAAAGAAGAAGTACTGGGAGGGTAGGGATCGAATGATCTGAACGGACCAGGAAAAGAAGCGATATTGAGGAAAAGGAGAGCGCAATTCCATGATAAAGAAGATCGAGCACATCGGCGTCCTCGTAAATAACCTTGAAAGGGCTATCCAAAAGTTTCAAGGATTCGGATTTCAGTGCACCGAGATCAAGGAGGATAAAGAGATTGGGATTAAGGCTGGCTTCCTCGCCGTGGGGGAGACGAGCATCGAGATCATCGATTTCACCCGGGTGGCTAAGAAGGATGATCCTATGATACGGCTCGTCGAGAGCGTCGAGGGAGCAATCAACCACTTCTGCTTCGAGGTGGATGATCTCGAGTCGAGTATCCGGGATTTCGAGAGCAAGGGAGCAAAACTGATAGAGGGCTGCCCAAGGCCAGGGGCGCACGGCCGTGTCGCGTTTTTTTATCCGGAGACAACAGAAAACGTGCTGATAGAACTTTGTCAGTTGTAAATTCACGGCCGGGTCCCAACAACGGGTGAAGGGCCTCTTTCCCAATGAGGGAGCACAAAGGATCGTCTGTCTCGCGTATGTCCCCTCCTTCCTTACGCTCTTTCAAAAGCACCCCCTGAGGCGTCATAAACGACTCTGCCGTCAACGATGGTCATGAGAACGGGGATCTTTCCGATGTCGTGAGCGTCGATTGTCAGGATATCCTCGCCGAGTATGCAGAAGTCGGCAAACTTTCCCCGCTCGATGGATCCCTTTACATCATCCATGAGATCCTGCCAGGCGCCGTTGATGGTGTAAGCCCTGATGGCTTCTTCGCGCGAAAGACGCTGCTCCGGTCCGTAGACCTTGCCGGTCCTGACAGCTTCCCGTAAGACCGCAGCCTGAACACCCTCTCGCCAATTCGGGTAAGTCACGGGCATATCGGAACTGAAGGTCAGGCGCACACCGCTCTCCACGGCAGCCCTGAAAGGCCAATCCCACGTTGACCTTCTCTCGCCTATGAGATGGTCTTGCGCTTCCGCGATAATCGGGAGGATCGCAGGCTGCATATTGATGCCGATCCGGTGCTCCGCCGCCCGCTCCAGGTCGGATTGGCTGATCATCTCCCCATGCACCACATAGTGACGCGGGTTTATGGAGGGCCGTCTTCTTAGTGCCTCGATGAAGCCGTCTATGGTGACCCTAATAGCCCTGTCTCCTGTGGCATGCACCCCTACCTGGAATCCCTTTTCGTGGGAAGCAAAGATCATCTCTTTGAGCGCTTGTATCTTCTCTTCGTCATCCCGTCCGCCGAGGACGAGGGATCCGTAGCCGCCGCCTGACTCTTTTTCATACTCTTCGCTCAGCCAGCCTGTCTTGTTGGGGGGAATGCCGTCGGCGAAGACCTTGACTCCAGGGAACCTCAGCCATTTTTCATCGATGTTTCGGGGCATCTGGAAGGCGTCAAGACCGCGCCTGAAATCATCCATGCTCACTGCGCCGTAGTCGCCGAAAAGGAGCAGGATTGAGAACCTTGCGGTGAGCAGACGTTCTCTGCACAGCTCCGTGTAAGCGTCCATGACCCGCTCTCCGAGGAGACCCCTGAACATGCTGTT
>Ga0187781_10002847_pt1 | contig 13101 bp, 10 predicted proteins | sample 0715_SJ02_MP02_2_FD_132447 | JGI IMG/M metagenome (GOLD analysis project Ga0187781, IMG submission 132447) | Tropical peat soil microbial communities from peatlands in Department of Meta, Colombia - 0715_SJ02_MP02_20_MG | ecosystem: Environmental > Terrestrial > Soil > Wetlands > Peat | place...
CTGGGCCTGAGCGTAGTCGCGAACCCAGATCGGCTTGAAGGTGATGCCACGCTCCGCCGGCTCGCCATAACCCCTCACGGTCACGACAGTGCCGCCGTCGCGAACAGCCGGCGTCAAGAGGTCCTGCAGCAACGCCCCGTCGGCCGCCCCGTCCACCCCATCGGGGAAGCGCTGGCGGACACGGGACGCAAAGTCGTCGCCGCGACGTAGGACGACGTCCGCCCCGAGGCTCCGCACAAGGGTGTCGTCGGCTTCAGAAGCATCCGCGACCACGGTCAGGCCCGTCACCTTGGCCAGTTGGACCACATAACCCCCGAAGGCGCCTGCCGCGCCCGTCACTGCCAGGGTCTGACCCGGCTCGAGACACAGTACGTCCAGCGCCAATTGCGCGGTCAAACCGTTCATCGGCAGCGTGCTGGCCTCCACGTCCGTCACTCCGTCCGGTGTCCGAGCAACCGATTCCACTGGCACGACCACTTGCTCGGAGTACCCACCGTGCGAGCCTCGGGGAAGCACGATCGCCATCACATGATCTCCGGGCCGCAGCGGTGTGGCTGCGCCCTCTCCGATCTGTTCGAGCACCCCGGCGACGTCCATCCCGGGTATGTAGGGAGGCGGACCTGCGACTTGCTGTGCCTCGGCACGGGCACCATTGCGAACGAAGGTGTCCGTCGGGCTGACCGCCGCGGCATGCACTCGGATCCGCACTTGCCCGGGCGCCACCTGGGGGTCGGGAAGCTCCACCACCTGCAGAGCGTCTGGCCCTCCGTACTCGACCACGCCGACTGCCTTCACACCACGTCCAACCTTCGAGACCTGGGGCTATTCCCTCGGTCATGCCCTGTGGTGGGAGCACCCTCGGCCCGGCTGTTCCAGCCTGGCCACTCGAGCCCCAGTGCGAGGACCACTGAGAAGGAGCGGGCGGAGTCAGATCACGACAGCTGTGATGCCGAGCACTACCCTGGGCCGGTGCCTACTCTCGACCGCCGTGCCCAGGTGACTGTCGCTGCCTACGAGGAGGTCGCGGAGCACGGGCTCGAGCGGCTGTCGTTGCGCGCCGTGGCCCGGCGGCTCGGGGCGACGACGGGCCTCATCTCGCACCACTTCGTCGACCGGAGCGAGCTCGTCCATGCGGCGCTCGACCACGCCGCGGCCGTCATGCTCGACCGCGTGCAGTCCCTCGGCGTCGACGCGGATCCCGTCGACATGCTTGCCGCGGTGCTTCCCACCGACGCGACCACCGTCGAAGTGTGGCGCTTCGCCTTGTCCGTCCGTACGGCGGCTCTGTTCGACCCCGAAGTCGACCAGTTCGACCGCCGGGTGCGGGACTACTGGGAGCGCCTCCTCCCGGAGCGGTTGGAGGGCAGCGTGGCTGGCGACCCTCACGTGGCCACTCGGCACCTGTGGGCCCTCGTGGACGGTGTCGCGCTGCACGCACTGCTCGATCCTCGGCAGTGGCCGCCGGCGCGCCAGATCGCCCACCTGCGGGCCGGGACGGCCACTCTCGCCCGCGATCCGATCGAGACCATGGTCGCCCACGTGCAGGAATCGTGATGAGCGGACCCCTCGAACACATCCGCGTCCTCGATCTGAGCAGGATGTACCCGGGCGCCATGTGCACCACGTTGCTCGCCGATCTTGGAGCCCGGATCACCAAGGTGGAGGCGCCAAAGGTCGGCGACGGCTTGCGCGCCATGGTGGCGCCCGGCCAGCCAAACCCTGCGCATCTGTCCCTGAATCGGGGCAAGCGCTCAGTGGTGCTCGATCTTCGCCATCCCGAGGCGGCCGACGTGTTGCGCCGCCTCGTGGCCGATGCCGACGTGGTCGTGGAGTCGCACCGCCCTCGAGCACTCGACGGCGCAGGGCTCGGCTTCGAGGCTATGCGCGCCGTTAACCCCCGACTGGTGTGGTGCTCCATCACCGGATTCGGCGTGACCGGGCCCAACGCCAACGCGCCAGGCCACGACCTCACCTATCTCGGTGCCTCGGGGCTCTTGGCCAAACTGGCCGACGGAGACCCGACGCCGCCGGCGGCACCGCTCTCGCTCGCCCTCGCCGGCTCGATGGCGACCGCAGCGGTCCTGGCCGCCCTCGTCGAGGCACAGCGCACCGGACGCGGCCGGTGGGTCGAGACCTCCATGACTGACGTTGCCACGTGGGTGCTGTCAGAGGACGTAGCCCGGGTCGCGAACGCGCCGGGACCCGGCTGGGGAACCGTGGCGGGTCGGAACGTCTACGCCTGCAGGGATGGGCGCCACGTGACTGTCTGCGCGACCGAGTCCCGAACCTGGGCGACTCTCTGTGACGCCCTCGGCACGCCCGATCTCGCGGGACATCGCCTCGGCGTCGACGAGGAGGCTCCCGCCACTGGCCGTCTCGCGGCCGTCTTCGCCACCAAGCCAGCTGCTGACTGGCTGGCCTCGCCTGGCTACGCCGGCGGGGTTGGACCTGTTCATGACGTCGATGCTCTGATCGACGATCCGCAGATCACCGAGCGCGGGAGCCTCGTCACCCTCGATACCGGAAGCACGGTGCTCGCCAGCCCGATCCGGTTCCCACCCTCCGACGGGGTGGCCGCCACACTCGCCCGGGCCGCTCCGCCCGACATGGGCGTGGACACCGATGCCGTGCTCTCCGAAGCTGGATACAGCGCAGAGGAGATCGCGGCACTGCGAGCCAACGGCGCTCTCGGATGACCCGATCCCACCCCACCACGGAACCTGTGACTGGACCGAAGGGACTCATGGCTATCGACCTCCAACTCGACGGAAAGCGTGCGCTGATCACCGGTGCGGGACAAGGTGTGGGCCAGAGCATCGCCCAGATGCTGGCCGACGCCGGCGTCCACGTTCTCGTCAACGATTACGTCCCCGAACGGGCCACAAGCGTCGCTTCAGCGATCGAGCAGGCTGGGGGGCGGGCTGAACCCGTCCCGTTCGACGTCACGGACTTCGATGCCGTGCGTGAACGCATCGAGGCGATCGGCAAGGTCGACATCTTGGTGAACAATGCAGGCAACGCCGGACCCGAAGGCTGGACGGCGTCCTTGCTCTTCGTCGAGACAAGGCCTCCGGACTGGTCGCGATACGTCGATGTGAACCTCTACGGCGTCATGAACTGCGTCCATGCCGTGCTCCCCGGGATGATCGAGTCACGTTGGGGGCGAATCGTCACCATCGTCTCCGATGCAGCGCGCAGCGGCGTTGCCCGGATGGCCGCGTACTGCGCGGCGAAGGCTGGTGCCGCTGGGTTTGGGCGAGGGATCGCCCATGAGGTCGCACGTCACGGCATCACGGTGAACAACGTGTCCCTCGGTACCATCCGCACGCCGGTGAGCGAGGCCTTCTGGGCTGATCCCGAGCAGGCGGAGCAGCAGAAGGCGCTCCTCAACGGATACCTGGTACGGCGTCCCGGCGAGCCCGGTGACGTGGCGTGGCTGGTCACCTCGTTGGTAAGCCCCCTGGCCAGCTGGGTGACCGGGCAGACGATCCCGGTCAACGGTGGGCACTCCTTCGCCCTCTAGCGGGGGACTGCCGGCAGGTGGTACGCGTGGACTCGGGCCCCGTGTCGAGTACCCGTGCACGCGGGTGTCCTGCGTTGTCGTGGCGGCGACGTTCCCCACTGAATTCGGTGATGCGTTCGACCAAGACCAGGTCGCGATCGCTCTGCGGAGCTGGCGGAACTACTTGCTGTTACAGCAGGAGCTCATGACCCCGACGACGTGGCTGGTGTGCGTGGAGGAGATCCTGCTGCGCTGGCCATCCCGGTCCTCATGCGAATTCCTGGGCAGGTTCGTTGCTCGCCCAGCCAAGCGGGCTCTCCCAGTGGGCCCTCTGCAACTGCTCGGCGGCACTTCCGTGGCCGCTGCTCGGTCGGATCCACTCGGGCTCGATGCCGAGTCCCCCCGACGTGGTCACACGAAGTCCGAGCCTCCGTCGACGTTCACGCAGGCGCCGGTCACGTAGCCGTTGCGCCGTGACGCCAGGTACGCAGTGAGAGAGGCCACTTCGTCGGGATGTCCCGCCCGGCCGAGATCGGCCGGCTGGTGAAAGTGGCGATCGATCCAGGACATCACGTCGTGGGCGTCCGCGGGGTCGAGGCCTTCGGAGTCGAACACATCCTGCAGATTCTCGGTGAAGCTCGCGGTGACGATGGTGCCCGGCGCCACAGCGTTTACCAGGATCCCCTCCGGTGCCAGCGTCTTCGAGAGGTTCTTGGCCACGCTCGTGACAGCAGCCTTCGAGGCCGTGTAGGCGACGAGTAGCGGGCTTTGGCGCTGGATCGAATGTGCCGAGAAGACAACGATGCGGCCCCACGCGGCCGCCCGCAGTAGGGGCAGCGCCACTCGCACGACGCGGACGCACGACATGGTCCCGAGAGTGAATGTGGCCTCCCACCCCGCGTCGTCAAGATCCTCGAAGCGTCCCGCTCCGGGGCCGATGGTGTGCACCAGGATGTTCAGCGAGCCCCAGCGCTCCCCCACCCGACGGAATCCCTCGGCAATGGAAGCAGGTTCTCTCATGTCGACGCTCAGGCCGACCGCGTCGGGGCTGCCGGCGGCCCGCAGTGATGCGACCGTCAGGTCGAGTCCCTCCCGGCCGCGCGCCATCACCGCGACACGAGCCCCGTCCGCCGCCAAGACCTCAGCGATCGCGCGCCCCATGCCCTTGCTGCCACCGGTGACCACCGCCGTGGCGTCTGCGATCCCGAGATCCATGCCGATTCAGCCTCCTTTCGCCGGCCGTCCGGTGCCAAGCCCATCGTCCAGCCCCTCCCCACGGCAGCGGTCCGGCCGCCGGCGGCCGCCGCTCACCACCACATGCCGAAGCGATCGAGGTACGGAGCGAAGGTCCGGCGCACCTGGTCCGGCTCCAGCCCGAAATCCGTCAAGCTGTAATCGTGGCGCCCGTGGGTACCCGGTTCGTGGGAGCCGGCCCAACGGGTCACGGCGGTGCGCGAGGCCTCGGTGAAGGGAACCCTGATGCGGGCATATGCGGTGCCGAGCGCCTCGACTGGGTCCGTTTGCAGGTCGTCGAAGGCCACGTCGGAAAAGCGGTCGTCGCCAACCCGGGACCGGAACTCCATGGCGCGCGAGACAGCGAGCCACCAACGCTCGAGCTGCTCAGGTCCGAGCGTCACCGCGTCGTCGCGATCGCTGCTCCAGCTCCTGGTGTAGTGAATGAGGCTGCACACCGAGCCGAGCACATCAGCTGGGTCCCGATGGCTCCATAGGAACCGGGCATCGGGATAGGTCTCGAGCAGTGCGTCAAGTGCGAACATGTGCACCGGCGTCTTCAGGTGCCACAGGCGCGGAGGGCAGTGCCACTGCAGGAGGTGCAGAACCCTGCGGTGGTAGCGGTACGTGCCGCGCATGTCGCATTCCGTGACCCACGCCAGGTAAGAGGGGACGCGCCCGAAACCATCGAAGTGGACGGTGCGGAAGTTCATGCCCAGCAGGTCCTGGCACTCGGTGGCCGTGGTGGCCTCCTGGTGGTACAGATTCCGCATGCGCGGGAACAGCTCGTACATCATGGCCAGGCCCGCCTCTGTCTCGGCGATGCGGGGATCGGTATCCTGTGTGGCTGCCTCGGGTGGAGGGCACGGCGAGCCTGACTCCCACAGCCGGAGGGAACGGAACTGAGGATCGGCCGCCACCAGCTGGCTCAGCGCAGTGGTGCCCGTACGGGGAAGTCCGATCACGAAGACCGGACCTTGAACGTCTTGCTCGGCGATCGACGGGTTGGCGCGGTAGGTGTCCTCAACTTGCAGGCGCGACTCGAGCAACGTGACGAGTCTGATCCGCTGCATCACCTCCCCGGTGGCGGTGAGCTCGGCCTCCTCGTTGAAGGAGCGCACGAGGCGCTCGAGACCTTCACGGAACTCACCACAACCAAAATCCTCAAGGCCTGTGCGTCGCCGTGCCTCTTCCTCGAGCTCAGCCGCGTCCAGGGTCATCGCCGAAACCTCTTGGCTACGGCTCGCCGCCGGGCCGCGATGACCTGTGCCCGCTCGGACTCCGTTACCCGGCGTGTCGCCTCCGGAAGTGCGGCGCCGATCTCGCCGAAGGGGAGTCGGCGCGTGGACGGCACCGGAGCGGTCTCGGTGCGCACGCAGCGCAGGATGACCGGGCCGGCGCTGTGCCCTGCGGTGTCGAGCCAGTTGGCCACCCCCGGATCCCGGTGCGCGACCACCAGCCGCACGATGCCGTCTTCGTCGATACTGGCCTGGTGACCGTTGAGGCTGCTCTGGTGCTTGGCGTAGTCGATGGTCTCCCACCACGCGTTGCCGAGCGAGAAGCTCCAGTACAGCCCCGCGGGCGGCTCCACCTCGATGAGGAGAGCCTCGTCGGGACCGAGCTCCCATGAGCCGATCACCGGCCGGTTCTCGGCCGCCGCTCCCATAGACGTGCCGTCCAGCGGCGGCAGGAAAGTGTTGGGGGTCTCCGGCCTGGAGAATTGGAGGAAGAAGTCCAGATTGGCGCCGACGAAGTCGCCCAAGGCAATGACCTGACGGGCCACCACGGCCCGCGGGTCCATTGCCGGTCGCGATGCACGTCCGGCCGACGCGCTCGTGCGCTCGATGTGCAGCGACGACGCCACCTCAGTGTCCCAGTCGTAGAAGAAGTGGCGCACGACCAATGTCGTCGCGTTCTCGGCGATGGGCAGCCAGTTCCCCTCGTGGTCCTCGGCGGACAACACCAGGTCCACCTCGCCGGCCGGACCCAGGTCGAGCTCGTCGAGCAGGACATTGGCCGATGAGGCCATGCCCGCCATCGACTGAAGCCCGACGTAGCGGGCTGAGCCACGGTTCCCCCACAAGTGATAGGTCTCACCGCCGTGCAGGGACGAGCCGGTGTAGATGCAATCGGGGCAGTCCATGCCCCACTTGAAGACGTTGTCGACGTTCGAGGGAGTCACAGCGAGGACTGGATCGGGCTCAGCCCGCAACGCTTGATCGATCCCAATTCCGACGAGCACAAGGAGGTGCCGGAACCCCGCCGCCATGTCCACGGCATTGTGGCTCACCGCGTCGGAGCGCACCACGTTGGCCGCTCGCTGAAGGCTGTCGAGCAGGTGGGACCATGCCCGTCCGCTGATCAGGTCGTGCGCAGTGGCATCTCCGCCGCGTGCTGCCTCGCTGACCGAGTGCGGCATCCAGGACGGATTGACGAAGCCATCGCTCATCAGGCGCTCCGCACTCTCACAGAGGTCTTGTGCTGGTCTTGTACTGCTGCCCCATGGCGAACCCCCGCCGCGACTCGGCAGGCCATGCTCCCGCAGGGGTTCCGCCGCGTCAATCTCGACGTGTGGAGTGCGCGGTCCCTTCGAGGTCGATGTCAGACCACGGAGCGCTTCGAGCTCGCCTCCGGCGACTGCTCTTCTCTCGAGGACTTCCTCGAGAGTCTGTGACCAGCTCTTCGACTTTTGGCCGATGAGGGTCAGCTACGAAGTGCCGTGGGCGGCAACGAGCCCCTCGCCGATCTGGAGCAGCTGCTCGCGCACCCTGTCCGGGCCGATGACCCGGACGAGACCTCCATAGGGGGCGAGGGTCCACGCTGCTACGTCGTCGTGTGGGAACGACACCCGTAGCCGCCGCCAGCCGTACATCCCCGTCTCGAGCTCGGTCACCGTGAGCCAGCCGTGCAGGGCTGCGGTCACCCGTAACACGGCATCGGCCGCCACCTCGATGTCGACGTCGACCACCGCCATGGTCTCGGCGAACGTCCGCTCGGCCTCTGCCCATTCGAGCGCCAAGTCGAACCCCTCGGGCACCACCGCGGCCTCGCCCGTGGCCGTGACCCCCGTCACACGCGAGACCCGAAACGTGCGGCGGCCCTTGTCGGTGCCGGCCATGAGGTACCAGGTGCCGGCCTTCGAGACGAGACCGTAAGGGTGGACCCGCCGGCGCTCGGGCGGCCTGCCCGGCTTGGCGTAGTCGACGTCGACCTGAACCCGGGAGACCACGGCTTCTTGCAGTGCGGGCAGGGCCTGCTGATGGTCTGACCGTCCGCCCCAGCGTGCTGGGTCCACGTGTGTCGCCGTTTCGGCTGCTGCCGCTTCTGCTCGCAGGGGCTCGGGGAGGGCCGCCATCACCTTGCGCAGCGCCGAGCGCAGCCCGGGTCCCTCGGCCGCCCCGCCGACGAGGAAGAGGGCGCGCGCCTCGTCGACGGTGAGGCCGGACATGTCGATCCGGTGACCGCCCACAAGGGCCCAGCCCCCGCCCCGGCCGCGCTGGGCGTAGAGCGGGAGGCCGGCAGCGAGTAGGGCATCGAGATCGCGCCGGATCGTGCGCTCGGAGGTCTCCAGTGTCTCGGCCAGCTGGGCGGTCGTGAGCTGCCCGTGCGTTTGGAACAGCAGGACGATGGCCACCAGACGGTCGGCGCGCACAGGCGCACCCTAGCGAAGAAATAGGACAGAGCATGTCCTATTTCTCTCGTTAGGGTAGGCGGCGTCCTCTTACGCGACACCCAAGGAGGCACCGTGACTCCCGCCCCCCTCCCCGATCCTGCCACGGAACTCGAGCTGCTCCGCCGGTCGTTCGATCAGTCGACCGACGTGATCGGTGCCGTCGGTCCCGACCAGTGGCATTGTCCCACCCCGTGCCCCGCCTTCGACGTGGAGACGTTGGTCGGCCACATGCTCTTCGCCGCGAAGCGGCTGGCCACCGTCGGCCGACGCGAAGCCGCCGCCGAAGACGGCCCAGCAGTCGTGGGCCTGGCGGCGGGCGAGTGGGCATCGGCGCTCACCAAGACGGCTGACGAGGCCATCGACGTCTGGCGTTCACCGGGGGCCACCGCGGGGGACATCGTCCTTCCCTTCGGCACCTTCGCGGCGCCGGTCGTCCTCGGCATGTACGTACTCGAACAGACCACCCACGCGTGGGACCTCGCGGTCGCCGTGGGCGCCACCGACCACCTCGACAGCGAACTGGCAGCCGCGGTTGTGCCGATCGCCCAGGCCATCGTCGTCCCCGAATACCGCGGACCCGAGCCGATGCCCTTCGCCGCCGAGGTGGCAGCGGCCGACGACGCCCCCGCGTACGACCGGCTGGCCGCCTTCATGGGCCGCCGGCCGTCTTGGACGACGACCGATGCCGCCCAGCGGGCGGACCTCCTCTCCGCGCTAGCCAAACAGCGCACTTTCCTCCGCCACACCGCCTCCGGCCTCGGTGACGCCGAGGCTCGGCGCCGCTCCACCGTGAGCGCGCTCTGTATCGCCGGAATCGTGAAGCACGTAACAGCGGTCGAGCGGCGCTGGGCACGCTTCATCGCCGAGGCCGCGCCCGCCATGGCCATGAACAAGGGGTCGGCGGCCGCCCACACTGCGACTTTCGAGATTACCGAAGCCGAGACGCTCAAGAGCCTCCTGAGCGACTACGAGGCGGCGGCGCGGGAGACGGAGACGCTCGTCGGTTCTCTCGAGTCACTGGACGACGGCCACCCGCTCCCCAGGGCTCCATGGTTCGATCCGGGCTCCTCTTGGTCGCATCGCCGCGTCCTGCTCCACCTCCTCATGGAGACGGCACAGCATGCGGGCCACGCGGACATCGTCCGAGAGGCGATCGACGGCAGCAGAACAATGGGCTGAGCGACCGCACCAGCGGAAACGACCAGCCTCGGCTTCGTTACGATGGCGCCGTGGCCGAGCTCCGAGGGAAGGCAGGCGATTTCCTCGCCCTTCACCACGACGATCGTCCGCTCTTGCAGCCCAACGCCTGGGACGAGGGGTCAGCCAAGCTCCTTGAAGCTCTAGGTTTCCGGTGTATCGCCACCACCAGCAGTGGATTCGCCGCCTCCCGTGGCCAGCTCGACGGTTCTGTCACACGTGAGGAGGTGTTGGATCACGGCGCTCGGCTGGCGGCTGCGGTCAACATCCCAGTCGCCGCAGACATGGAGAACGGTTTCGCCGATGACCCAGAGGGCGTGGCCCGAACGGTGACGCTCGCCTGTGCAACGGCAGTGGCCGGGTGCTCGATCGAGGACTTCACCCGCCGGCGTGACGATCCGATCTACGAGAGACGCCTCGCCGCCGAACGCGTGGCCGCGGCAGCCGAGGCCGCTCATTCGGGCCCCGTTCAGCTCGTGCTCACCGCCCGAGCCGAGAATCACATCCATGGCAGAGGTGATCTCGCCGACACCATCGCGCGTTGCCAGGCGTACCAAGAGGCGAACGCCGACGTCCTTTTCGCGCCTGGGCTGACCTCTGCCCAGGAGATCCAGTCGCTCGTTTCGTCCGTCGACGCACCCGTGAGCGTCCTTGTCCAGCATGGGTCCCCACCTGTCGACGAATTGGCCGCTTTGGGCGTCGCCCGAGTCTCGGTTGGAGGCGCCTTCGCCTACAGCGCCTACGCCGGGATGGTCGATGCCGCCAGAGAGTTCATGGAAGCCGGGACCTACAGCTACTGGCAACGATTCGCAAGCAATCGCGAGCTCTTCCGAGAAGCCTTCCGGTCAGACCGTGAGTCCTGAACAGGTTCCCACACCCTTTGGCTCGAGCATGTCTGGCGCAACACCTGTATCCACACCCGCGTAGAAGACTGCAACGTTTCCGGCCGCGGCCGAACGAGCGTGGTTGGCGAGCGGCGCCGTCATTGCCCAGCATGAGCTATGCGTGCGGCATGCGGCGACGTGATACGACCTTTGTCAGAGAGGTGACCCAGGGCATACTTCCTGATCTGGAATACCCGGATGTTCCAATAACGGGTCTCATTCCATGGCCGAGCGACGCAACTCACAGCCTCGTGATGACAGCAGTGTCTACGGCTATTGGCCCCTCACCGGCTCGTTCCTGCTCATCCTGATCCTTCTCGCGGCCATTGCGATGCTCTTCGTGGGCCTCGTCGGCTACGTGTACAAACGTGTCGGGCTGTCCAACGGATGGTTCTTTGCCATCCTGATCGGCTCGTTCGTCGGTAGCCGAATCAACATTCCGGCATGGAGATTCTCCGATCAGGTCACGGTGGAATCGCTGGACGTTGTCGCCTTTGGGGTGCGCTGGCGCGTCCCCGCGGTCCGGCACACCGGCCGAGTCACGATCGCGGTGAACGTCGGAGGAGCCGTGATCCCAACAGCTGTGTCCGTGTACCTCGTGGTCCACAACCGCGTCTGGTGGCACGCGCTCATCGCCATCGCCTGTGTCGCGGCAGTCGTGTGGATCGTCGCCCGGCCGATCCCCGGAGTCGGCATCGTCGTACCCACCCTTGTGCCCCCGGTAGCGGCAGCGCTGGCTGCCACGATCATCGGTCGGCCTGCCGTGGCCGCTCTGGCGTACGTTGGTGGGACGGTCGGCACCCTCGTCGGGGGCGATCTGCTCAACCTGTGGCGGACGAGAGGCCTCGGAGCGCCGGTCGTCTCAATAGGCGGGGCCGGCACCTTTGACGGCATCTTCCTCACCGGCCTGTTGGCCGTGGTTCTCGCGAGCCTGTAGCGATCGCATACTCGGTCGTCGAGCACTCGCTCTGTCCGCCCCACCTTGTATATAGCGGTGCCTCTGGTCGTCGGAGTGGGCAGCGCGTGGCGCAGCAAGAGCGTGCTCGTGGTCGGCGCGCTGCTCGGCTAGTCGGCGTGAGTGCTGGCCTCATCACGTTTCTCCTCTCCTCGATCGCGGTCGTGGCGATCGACGGAGGACCGCGCGACCCGGGGGTGGGGTGGCCGGCGGTGTGAGCGAGGCTTTCTCCAACGTGACGATGCTCCTTGGTGTCCCTACCCTTGGCAACGGCCGCGATCGGGTGGATCGCCGCGACCGTGACTCCCCGGTTCCGATCCCTGGTCGTAGTCCCGCATCATGACTCCAAGAACGCAACGGGAGCCGCCGGGCGAGTTGCAGTTAGGAGCCAGAGCCGGTCCACTGGACGCCGCGCTCGTCCGATCACGGATCGCATCGGAGAAGCGTCCCCCCTGGGCCCTAGACCCGTGACTGACAGCCCCAGATAGGCGGCAAGGCCAGAAGTCCGACGCCATGTCCTCGCGCGCCCAACCTAAGACGGCGGTTCACGGGCAGCGATTGGCACCGATGAGCCGATGTCGGCTCGCAGGGGGGCCTCGCCACGTCTGCGGATGATCAGAGGGTCCCGTCGACATCGCGCTGGGGCTGCGATACCTTCCCCCACCGTGAAGGGAACCTTCCTCCGCCGCCCCCGCTGGTCCGCGCTCTGGGCGCGTGTCACTCGTCGCGGCCTCGTGGCCGTGGCCGTGGCCGTGGCCGTGGCCGTGGCCGTGGCCGCCAGTTTCACATTGCTTATCCCGGCCGTCGTGCCAGTCGTGATGAGCGGCGAAGCGGCTGCCGCTAGCAGTGCCCCGCACGTCGACGCCACGTCGTCGTGGACCGTCTATCACGGCAACCCGCTCGGTACAGGCGTCGACACCTCGGGCGTCACCTTCAACCCACCCAACCTGGCCTGGACGTCACCGGTCCTCGACGGCCAGGTCTACGGCGAGCCGCTCGAGGCCACGGGCCGGGTCTTCGTGGCGACGGAGAACGACACGGTCTACGCGCTGGCGGCCGACACGGGCGCCGTCCTGTGGTCCGACCATCTCGGGACGCCGGTGCCGTCCAGCCTTCTCCCGTGCGGCGACATCAGCCCAACCGTCGGCATCACCGGCACGCCGGTGATCGACACCGCACGCGGCGAGATCTTCGTCGTGACGGACGTGGACGCGGGGGGCACCCCGTTCCACGAGCTGGTCGGGCTGAACATGTACACCGGCGCCTCGCTGCTGTCCGAGGCCGTCAACCCCCCGGGCCAGGACCCGGCGGCAATCCTCCAGCGCACCGGGCTCAATCTCAGCAACGGGAACGTCCTCTTCGGCTACGGCGGCAACTTCGGCGACTGCTCGACCTACAGCGGCTGGGTCGTCTCCGTGCCAGAGGGTGGCGGAACGCCCGGCTACTACCAGACGGTGCCGATCGGCAACGACGGGGGGGTGTGGATGGGCGGGGCGGCCCCCGAGGTCGACGCGGCCGGCAACATCTGGGTGGCCACGGGGAACGGGACGACCTCGAGCAACTACGACTTCGGCGACTCGGTGCTGGAGCTCTCGCCCAGTCTGGTCCGCACGCAGTTCTTCGCCCCGACGACCTGGCAGAGCGACAACCAGAACGA
>Ga0187781_10002848_pt1 | contig 13093 bp, 14 predicted proteins | sample 0715_SJ02_MP02_2_FD_132447 | JGI IMG/M metagenome (GOLD analysis project Ga0187781, IMG submission 132447) | Tropical peat soil microbial communities from peatlands in Department of Meta, Colombia - 0715_SJ02_MP02_20_MG | ecosystem: Environmental > Terrestrial > Soil > Wetlands > Peat | place...
CCGGCTCGCGAACAAAGAATAAGAAGGCTCATCTCGTCCACCTATCTGAACAAGCCTGGAGGGTCGTTGCAACATGCCCAGCGGGCTGAGTTCGTGTTCGCGACGTCCAGAGGCAAGAACTTTCAGGGGTTTAGGAAGAGCAAAGAGAAGCTTGACGAGTGCTAAGGCGTTACAGGTTGGCGGCTCCATGATCTGCGCCGCACTGTCGTGTCCGGCATGGCCCGATTGGGAGTACCGCCTCACGTGGCAGATAAAATACTCAATCACCAAGCCGGCACCATTTCGGGTGTGGCTGCCGTCTATCAGCGGCATGATTTTCTAGCTGAGCGCAAGGCGGCATTAGATCATGGGGCGTTCACGTTGAACGGATTGTCGCCAACAAACGCCAAGTCACTGCGTTTGACAGAGACGGCTGACACGCAAGCCGATTAGTTGACGCGGGGGTTTCCATGTCCGCTTTGCAGCGCCTTGCAGCGCTTTTCAGACATGACAAGCAAGATCGCCGACGTCCGTTAAGTGCCAACAGTTGCAAAGTGCACTGCAGCAAAAATCGTTAGCTAGGCTTGCGCCCGCACGATCGCCGCTACCTACCCACCAGTCGCTACTGCTTGGCGCCGCCTGACAGACCCATGAGGCGGTCGAGCGGCCGCATCCGTGAAATTTTGATGTAGGATTTATGCATCGCCGAAGCGTTCAGCAAAATGGCTGGCGCACCTCCTGCCGCCTAGCCTTTGCGAGTGTAGGAGGTACATTGTTGATTAGTCGGCGCATGGAAACATTCAAGGATCGGAGCGGATTACGTTTAGGGCGTTAAAAGGGGAGAAAGCGTTGCCAACTGTCTTTATCTCCAAGAAAGCATGGCTAATTATTGCAACCGTTGTTGGAGTGCTGAGCATTCTAAGCGGCATTTTTCTCGCTGTACGTGGGCGACCGGAAGAAGGCGCGGTGGGAATTGTAGCGGGGATCATTCTTGTGTCTATTTGGCTTGTACACAAATAGATGACCGAGCCGCCGTTGCCGACGAAATTGCTTTTCCGCGGTTTCGAACCTTGCTCGTTGAAGTCGGATGCTGCCCAAAGGTCCCTAAGCGAATTCTCACGTAGTCTTTCATGAGGACATCCCGCAACGTAGGAGCCGGGATCCTGAATAGGCACTGCCAGCGGTTCAGCAGTCGTGCCACCGTCGCAGCGGGTCGACACTGTTTGCCCATCCCAAGCGCATTCAACGACGCTTTAGATTGCGCGGCCGGCGCGATGTACAACATGAGTTCAGTCGGCGCCAGTCCAGAACCTTCGCAGTGACGGCATCGCCGGACGCGCTCTTTTTATCGGTATTTCGTCACCGCAACGCTTGATCAATTTGCGACGTACGCCGAGGTGGTGAGTGGGCACCACCGGATTCACGGTCAGAAATGCGACCCAAGTTGATCGGCAATCCGGTCAACGCCCGCTCGGGCCTTCCATGCCGGATGAAGTGCCGCCAGCGCCAGGTGGCGCAGTTGCGCCGGCCGCCCCTGCCGCGCTGTCGGAATTGGCATCGCTCTTGCCCTGATCGCTGGGTGCCGGAGCCTTGGAATATGTCCCGGCGGGCCTGGAATTGCCGCCGCTGTCCGCAGCAAAGGCGGCGGCGGTAGGACCAGCGAGAAGACGGGGGACGGACAAACTTGATAAAAAATTTTCGATGCATCACACGCACCTCCGTCGGCATTCTCCCTCTGCCTGCACGCTCATTCGGAAATCAAGCTCGGTCTTATAACGCCGCTATTGCCGCCTGGTTCTTTTTCGCGGCCCAATAAATCCTCAGAGTTCCTTATGTCTTCGACAGCAGAAATTAATTGCCCATCATGGCCGGCTCGCGGCAGATTTGGAGAGGGCAAACCGCGTCCACGAGAGGGGAAGCGTGTCCACCGGCACCGTAAAATTTTATAACGCCGACAGCGGCTATGGCTTCATCCTGGACGACGAAGGTCGCGAGATCTTCATACATCGTTCGGCGGTCAAACTGGCAGGACTAAGCGAGCTTCGAGCCGATCAACGCATCAGTTTCGATGTCGAGCCCGGCGGTTCGCAGAGACAGCGGGCGGTCAACCTAAAAATTGTCGGCTAGTTCGGAGGTACTCTTTGCGGACGAAGGACGATATTGTCTCCCCGGCCGGCCACGTGTGCGTGCCGAGCGCACATTTGCGGCTCCGCACAACTACTCATTCGATGGAACGGCATCCGACGAAGGCGCCGGGCACGACGGGCGGCTACGCGGTCGAACTGTTCCGCGGCGAAAACATGGGATCCGGTATCGAGGCCGTGCTCGGCCAGGAAAGCAATCTTAAAACTGCTTTAGTGCTCTACAATCTGATGGTTGCACATTATCCTGGCCGGCTAATCATGCTGTGTGATGGCGCGCGCGTCCTCGCGCGGAGCGACAGTCTCGATGGCCGCTAACAGATAGACCGAACCGTTAGCCGCCGCACGACTCGCTCTCAGACCGTCGAGCGGAAAGCTAGGCACCCATTGCCGACATGAGAATTTATTGTCTAAAGTGTCGTTGAAAAAATGCCGCCGTTTATGCGGCCTGAAATTGCAGTTTGACCAGGCGGGCGTAAAGGCCGCGGTTATTCGCCAACGCCGTGTGCGTGCCCTCCTCGACAATTCGACCTTGGTCCATAACGAGGATGCGGCTGCTAGAGAGGACCGTAGATAGCCGATGCGCGATGATAAGTGTTGTACGCCGCTGCAAAAGGTGCGCGAGTCCGGCCTGGATTGCGGCCTCGCTTTCGGCATCGAGAGACGACGTGGCCTCGTCGAGCAAGAGAAGTGGCGCGTCGCGCAAGATAGCGCGGGCGATGGCGATCCTTTGCCGCTGGCCGCCGGACAGCGTGATGCCGCGCTCCCCGACCGGCGTGTCGAAACCTTGGGGTAGTGCCGCAATGAAGGCGGCAGCATGCGCGTTCTCGGCGGCCCGTCTGACCTCGGCATCGGATGCCCGCGGTCGGCCGAAGCGGATATTGTCGGCCACCGTTGCCGCAAACATCACGCTCTCCTGGGGTACTACGGCAATGTTCGCGCGCAGTTTTTCAGGATTGAGTTGCGAGATATGCACACCGTCTAAACTGATACTCCCGGCGGTCGGATCATAGAACCGCAGCAACAAGTGAAAGATCGTACTCTTGCCGGCGCCGGACGGGCCGAGAATGGCCAGCTTCTCTCCTTGATGTACTGCGAAGGAAATGCCGCGCAGAGCCGGCAGATGCAGACGCGTCGGATAGCAGAAATGTACATCCGCGAAGGCGACTTCGCCGCGTGGCGGCGAGGGCAGCTCACGCGGCCGCTGCGGCGATACGATCGCGGGCTTAAGGGCGAGAATTTCAAACAGCCGCTGGGCCGCACCGGACGCCTGTGCAACCTCGCCACCGATTTCCGAGAGCGAGCCGAGTGCGCCAGCCGCCAATACTGCATAGAGTATAAACTGGCTAAGCCGGCCGGACGTAATCCTCGCCAACAACACGTCCTGAGCGCCAAACCAGAGAACCACCACCACGCTTGCTGCAACGAGAAAGATGACGATCGCCGTTAGTACGCCCCGGGCTCGAGTTGAGGAGACGGCGGCGCCGAAGGCGCGCTCGAGGGCCTCGCGAAAATGGACCACCGCGACCCGCTCATTGGTAAACGCTTGCACTACGCGAACCGCCGAAATCAGCTCTGCGGCATAGGCGGAGGCTTGGGCGAGTTCATCCTGCGCAAACCGTGTTCGACGGCGCACGGCGCGGCCAAAGCCATAAAGCGGCAGTACGATGATCGGAATGGCGGCAAGAACGAAGGTCGACAGGCGAGGGCTTGTTACCACCATCATGGCGGTTGCGCCGACGAATAATATGAGGTTACGCAACGCTACCGACACTGACGCGCCCACCGCCGTCTTGATTTGGGTCGTATCGGCGGTGAGCCTGGAAATCATCTCGCCGGTTTTAGCTTCATCGAAAAAAACAGCCGACAGCGACGTCAGATGAGCGAAAACGTCGCCGCGCAGATCGGCGACGATGCGCTCGCCGAGCGTAGTAACGAGGTAGTAACGTAACGCACTCGCCAGCGCCAGCAGTGCCGCGACACCGACGAGAACCAGGAAATAAGAGTCGATTAGAGCGGCGCCCTGCGGCGAAAAGCCGAAATCGATCATGCGCCGCACTGCCAGCGGCACCGCCAACGTAGCCAAAGCTGCGAGGATCAAAGCGCCGCAGGCGCAGATCGTGCGCCAGCGATAACGTTTGAAATACGGAACAAGAGATGCGAGCGGCCGCAGGCCTGGTTTGCGGTGCGGGGTGGCAAGCGTTGGCGTTGTCGCGGCGCCCGCTGCCACCGCAAATTTCGTCAGCGTCGCGCCATCCCGGCCGGAATGGAAATTCATCCCCTGCTACATCCCTTACTCGGCCCGACGATTAGTCGGAGAATGCGCCGCGCCGGTGCGACTAGCAACGGCCGCCTGTCGACCATTTGCTCCGCTGATCAGAAAGGACGGGATGGTCATAAGATTTGTTGGAGCCGGGATAATTTATTGGAATTGGTCCGATTGGAACAATGACGCCATGATCCGAAGAGGATACGCCGATCGTCACGCACGCGTTTAAAGGACAGCACACAATGGGTGCCAGGGAATTCGCCTTCTCGACCGAGGCGCGGCAAAAAATGCTGCGCGGAATCGACACTTTGGCCGGCGCCGTGCGCGTCACCCTGGGCCCCAAGGGACGCAATGTCGCGCTCGATAAGTCCTTTGGACCGCGCATCACCAAGGACGGCGTTACGGTCGCCAAGGAAATCGAGCTCGATGACCGATTTGAGAACATGGGCGCGCAGATGGTGAAGGAGGTCGCCAACAAGGCCTCGTATCTGGCGGGCGACGGCACCACAACGGCGACCGTGCTTGCGCACGGCATCGCCGTGGAAGGGACTAAAGCAATCGCCGCGGGCGTCAACCCGATGGATCTCAAGCGCGGCGTCGATCTCGCAGTCCGGGCGGTAATCGCGGATCTTAAGCGAAACTCCAAAAAGGTCACCAGAAGCGAGGAGATTGCCCAGATCGGGGCCATCTCCGCCAACGGAGATGTTGAGATCGGGCGGCTGATCGCCCAAGCCATGGAAAAAGTCGGCAGTGATGGCGTGGTCTCGGTGGAGCAGGCGAAGTCGCTGGCGACCGAGCTCGAAGTCGTCGAGGGCATGCAATTCGAGCGCGGCTATATCTCGCCGCATTTCGTGACCAATACCAGCAAGATGCTGGTGGAGATGCCCGATCCTTACGTGCTGGTTTATGGAGGGAAATTATCGGCGGTGCAGGAGCTCCTGCCAGTGCTCGAGGCAGTGCGCCAGGCGGGGCGGCCGCTTCTCATCATCGCGGAGGACGTCGAGGGCGAAGCTCTTTCCACGCTCATCGTCAACCGGCTGCGCGGCGGCCTCAAGATCGCGGCCGTCAAGGGGCCCGGTTTCGCCGGCGAGCGTAAGGTGCTGCTGGAGGACATTGCGATCATCACCGGTGGTACCGCGATTTCCGACGACCTCGGCATCAACCTCGAGCAGGTTAGCCTCGATATGCTCGGCCGCGCCCAGAAGGTACTGATCGGCAAAGAGAGCACCACCATCGTCAACGGCGCCGGCGCAAAAGCCGCGATCAACGCGCGCATTGCCGAGCTCAAAGCTAGGATCGAGGTGACCGTTTCCGATTACGATCTGGAGAAACTGCGGGAGCGCCTTGCCAAGCTCGCGAGCGGGATCGCAATCATCCGTGTCGGCGGCGCGACCGAGGTGGAAGCCCGGGAGCGTAAAGATCGCGTCGAGGATGCGGTGAATGCAACCCGTGCGGCGGTGGCGGAAGGCATTCTGCCCGGTGGTGGCGTGGCGCTGCTGCGCGCGACCAAGGCGCTGGAGAAGCTGGCCGGCGAGAATGCAGATCAGCAGCATGGCATCGCGATCGTGCGCAAGACCTTGGGCTCGCCGGCGCGCCAGATCATCATCAATTCGGGCGAGGACGGCTCTATCGTGGTCGGTAAGATTCTGGAAAAGGATACGTACGCGTATGGCTTCGACGCCCAGGCCGGCGAATTCGGCGATCTTCTGAGCAAGGGCATTATTGATCCAACCAGAGTCGTGCGTATCGCCTTGCAGGGCGCCGCGTCGGTAGCCGGATTGATGCTGACCACGGAAGCGATGGTCGCCGAGCCTCGGGACGAGTCGATCCCCGAAGGCCATCCGCATGCCCCGGAAGAGCCAATCGAGTTCTAAAGCCAACAAGAGCGGGTTGACGCGTGCGTTGGATGCAAAGGCCGTTTTTGTTATCTGTCGACCGCTTGTACTGCGGCGAGAAGAACCCGGCGCCGCAGCACACGCGCCGGGCGCTGCTATTGACCAGTGCCGCTGGGCTGGCGACAGCCGCCCTCGTCCCGCAAGCGATCGCCGGCGAGGAGCATCTCGCGAGTGAGCACGCCGACGACACCGTCGAGCTGATCGAGCGCTTGACCGGGAAGACGCCAGTCGCGTCTGACCGTCTCCGCATTATCATGCCGCGGACCTTCCCTAACGGCTACACCGTGCCGCTTGACATCGAGGTTGAGAGCCCAATGACGCAAAGCGACCACGTGCGCTATGTGCGCGTCGTGGCGCCCCGCAACCCGCTCATCGAAGTTGTCACGTTCCACTTTGTGCCTGAGCGCAGTTTGCCCCGCGTCTCGACGCGAATACGTCTCGCTGAGCCGCAGTTTGTCGTGGCTTTTGCCGAGTTAAACGATGGTACGCTGCTCACGGCCAAAACTTGGGTCGAGGTCGCCACAAACGGCTGCGCCTGAAGCATAAGCGAGGAAACATGGTCGTTGTAACGCCGCGCGTCCAAGTGCCGAGTTCCGTTACGCCGGGCAAAACCTTCCAGGTCAAGGCGTTGATCGCCCATAAGATGGAAACCGGGTTACGGCGCGACAACGAAGGCAACATTATTCCGCGCGACATCGTCAACAAGTTTATCTGCCGTTATAACGGCGTTAACGTGTTCACCACCGACCTGCACGAAGCGGTTTCTGCCAATCCATATTTCGAGTTCTACCTGCGTGCCACGGAAAGCGGGCCGCTTGAGTTCGTCTGGTATGAAGACGGCGGCAAGCTTTATTCGTTGGCACATCAGCTCGTGGTCGACTCATGACGGTGTCCTCGCTCACTGCGTTGGCCCTCGCTGCCGTCTTTTTCACTGTCAACGCCGACGCAGCGGCAGCTGCAGGTCAGGAGCGGGGCGCGCAGCTTGCGGCAATGTGCGCATCCTGTCATCGCCTCGACGGGCGCGACCAAGGCATTCCGTCCATCATCGGAATGGAAAAACAAACATTCATCGACGCGATGGCCGCTTTCAAGTCCGGCGCGCGGTCGAATTCGATGATGCACGCGGTGGCGTTGCAGCTCAGCGACGCCGAGATCGCCACGCTCGCGGCATATCTCGGCGCGCGGGTAAAGGAGGGTAAGCGCTAATGACCTGGACCCGGCGCAAATTCGGTCGTGTCGCCGGAGCGAGTCTCGCAGCGCTCGCTGCACGGCCGGCGCGCAGCGCAAGCCCGCCACGAGTCGTCGTCATCGGTGGAGGCATTGCCGGCGCAACAGTCGCCAAATATCTGGCCACGAGTTCGGCAAAACCTGAAGTGACTTTGGTCGAGCCAAAGCAGCGGTATAAGACCTGCTTTTTCAGCAATTTCTATCTTGCCGGCACTCGCTCGCTCGAATCGCTCACCCACGGTTATGAAAAACTCGCGGGCAACTACGGCATTCAAGTCATTCACGATGCCGCGACAAGCATCGATCCGGTGGCGAAGACCGTGGTGCTCGCAGGCGGCGGCAAACTTTCGTATGACCGCGCGGTTGTTGCCCCAGGCATTGCTTTCAAATACGGCGCCATAGAAGGCTATGATGAGGCAGCGACGCAGATCATCCCCCACGCCTGGAATGCTGGCCCGCAGACCCAGCTTTTGCGAAAGCAACTGGAAAGCATGGACGACGGCGGCCTTTTCGTCATCGTCGCCCCGCCCGATCCATTTCGCTGTCCGCCCGGACCGTACGAGCGTGCTTCGCTGGTCGCTTATTATTTCAAGCAGTTCAAGCCGCGCTCGAAGATCATAATCCTCGACGCGAAGGATACTTTCTTCGAGCAGGATTTATTCGAGGACGGCTGGAACCGGCATTATCCGGGCATGATCGAATGGCTGCCGGCACAGTTTACCGGCGGCGTCAAATCCGTGGATGTGAAAACCCGGGCAATCAAGACCGGTGGCGACACCTTCAACGCCAGTGTCGCCAATATCATCCCGGCGCAAATCGCCGGCGAATTGGCGCAACGCGTGGGTCTGGCGGATCAAACCGGTTGGTGTCCGATCGATCCGATGACATTCGAATCCCGGCTTCATCCCGCGATTCACGTGATTGGCGACGCAACAAACGCCGGCGACATGCCGAAATCGGCATTTGTTGCCAATAGCCAGGCCAAAGCTTGCGCGTTTGCGATTGCGTCGGCGTTGAACGGATCCGAAGAAACAATGCCGCACTTATTCAACACCTGCTTTACCTATTTCGCGCCCAACGATGCGGTGACCGACGCGATCAACATGAAACCGTCAAATGGGTCGATCAAAATCACCGACATCTTCTTTAGCCAAGTGGGAGAGAGCGACGAGATTCGTCGAGAAGCCTCCCGCCAGGGAGAAGGCTGGTACGCCGCGTTCACACACGACGTTTTCGGGTGACCGCCGGGCTTTCAGCTCTGCTCAATCACCGCGCCGAGAGCAACCGGCAAACCAAGCTCGTGGTGGATGCCCTGTGCGCCGGCTGATCGGTCCTGCGCCTGCGGCGAGGACGCCGGCTCCGGCAGCCGCTCCAAACGCAGAGAATTCAAGACCACAAGAATGCTCGATCCGGCCATAATTGCGGCCGCAATAATCGGTTGCAGCATGCCGAGCGAAGCAAGCGTCAGCGCGACGAAATTATAGCCGAATGCCCAGAACAAATTGGTGCGTACGGTCTTGCTGACGGCGCGCGCGCAGTCGACAATCCATGGCAGCAGCCACAGGCCGCCCACGGGCAATACCACCGCGGCCGCCTCGCGCGCGAGATCAGTAGCGGTGCCGACGGCAATGCCGACGTCCGCCTCCGCCAGAACCGGTCCGTCGTTGAGACCATCGCCCACCATCGCGACCTGGTCGCGGGAGCGGTTATAACCTCCGAGCGCAATCCGCTTGTCTTCCGGCGCCAGTCCAGCGCGCACATCCTCAATCCCCAAAGCGGCCGCCACCCGATGCGCTACCGGCGCAAGATCGCCGGTCAGCACAACGGCGTTTATCCCGCGCGCGCGCAGCGCATCGATCGTCAACCGCGCGTCGGCAACCGGCGTATCGTCAAGCGAGATGAGCGCGCGCGTTTTCGCCGCCCAGCCCACATAAATCACCGAATAGCCGCTCGCCTCCGCTTGACGCCCAGACTCGGCCAAAGCAGGTGCGATCGAAAAGTTCAGATCGTGCATCAAAGCGAGGCTTCCGGCAGCGGCTATTGCTCCGTCGATTTGCCCGGTGATCCCGCGCCCCGGGATAGCACGAACATCGCGCGCAAAAGCCGTCGCGACGCTTTGCACCGCCGCCGCCTTGACCACGGCCCGCCCGAGGCTGTGTTCGGAGTGCCGCTCCAAACCGGCGGCCATCGCCAGCGCTTCACTTGTCGCGGTGCCGTCGGTTTCGATGGCGACGACCCGCGCCTTTCCGAGCGTCAACGTTCCGGTCTTATCAAAGGCGAGCAGCCGCACCCGCGCCAAGCTTTCAAGTACGCTGGCGTCCCGCACCAAGCAGCCGTGACGGGCCAAACGTCCAATGCCAAGCGACGTGGCAAGCGGTGCGGCGAGACCGACGGCGCACGGGCAGGCCACCACCAGAACCGCGACGCCCATCAGCATGGCGCGGTGCAGCGGCAGCCATTGCGCCCAATAGACTACCGTCAAGGCGCCGAGTAGCAGAACGGAAGGCACAGCGACAGCGACCGCGCGGTCGGCAAGGCGCTGAATCGGGCTTCGCCGAATGAGAGCCTCCCGCACTGACCGGCAGATCTGCGCCCAACGCGTCGCCGTTCCGCTGCCGCTGCTGCGAATAAGCAGCGGGCCTTCCATGTTGATGCTTCCGGCGATCACCGCCGAGCCGACGCTCTTCTCCACCGGTCGGCTCTCGCCGGTGATCACTGCTTCGTCGGTGCGCGACGCTCCACCAATGATGACGCCGTCGACCGCAATGCGTTCGCCCGGCCGCACCCGCACCAAGGTGCCGGTCTCGACCTCACGCACCGGGCAGAAACTCTCGGTGCCATCATTTTGCACGACGCGAACATTTTCGCGCTCGGCGGCCAACAGCGGTTCGAGATCGCGAGCTGCCCGGGCCCGCCCGGCCGCTTCCAAATAGCGGCCAAGCGTGAACAGCATCAACACCATGGTGGCGGTATCGAAATAGACCTGCGCATTTTTTTCAAAAACGGCCACCGCCGAATAGACATAGGCCGCACCGACACCAATGACGATCAGCGTCGAGGATGTCAGCCGGCCACGGGCGCCTTCAACCAAAGTCTCGCGCAAAAACGGGCCACCGAGGATGATCACCGTCGGGGTCGCCAGGATCAAGAGGAGGATATCGATGACCGGCAGAACTCTGGCATCGGCGCCAGTGAAAACTCCGCCGTAAATAAGAAGGCTGAACAGCATGATGTTCATGGATAAGAAGCCGCCGATGCCGAGCCGGATCAGCAGCCACGCCGCTTCCCACTCTTCGGTCTTGCCGTTCTTGACCTGAAACGCGATCGAGCAGCCGTAACAGCAAAAAGCACAGCTTTCGCCGTTGATTGTTTGCTGCAGGGCGCGCGGGCCCACCGGCAGCAAACAATGACGGCACAAATCCCCTCCCGACGCCGTCATGCGGGATGTCCTCCCAAGAAGCCGTGCGCCACATGCGCGCCAAAAGGAAGGATGCCACGGCCGAGCGTGATAATGCCGAGGAGAAGGATGCAACTACCCGCGAGCCAAACGCCTCGCTGCCGCCACGCCGGCGCAAGAACGCGCCCCACGCCGCCCATCATCAGCATGGCCGGGAAAGTACCCAAGCCGAATGCCGCCATAGTGAGCAATCCAGGCAGCGCCTGAAACGTGCTGGCGGCTTCGGCGGCAAAGGCATAAACCAGCGGACACGGCAGGAAACCATTGAACACGCCGAACGCGAGCGGCGCAGCGCGGTTGCGGGTCGTCATCAGGCTGCGCAACGAGATGGCAAACGTGCTGCTGACGAAACCTGCGGTCAGCCGATGAAACGCCTGCAGCAAGCCAAAGAACTGCAGCGCCATAGCGATCATCAGCAGTCCGGCGACGGTCGCTAGAACACGTTCGAGCGCGTCCAGCGAGCCTCCCATGAGCGAAAACGTTGTGCCTTGGCGGGTACATATTATCTGTCCGAGCGCGCCTGCCAACGCGCCCAGAAAACAGTAAGTGGTCAAGCGTCCGGAATTATACAGCAGGTGGCGCAGCGCGGTGGCGGCACGCCCCCGCGGATCGCGGCCAAGCCCGCAGGCAAAGCCTCCACACATGCCGATACAATGAAAGCTGCCGGCAAAGCCTGCCGCAAACACAACCACATAATAGGTCATGACGGATCGGCCTGTCTGACCCGTCGATCGCCAGCGACGGAGATGCCCGCCACCGCTATTGCTTCACGAGCCAAATGATCCAGGCGAAAAACGCGATATGGACCACTGCGCCCGCGAAATAAGCGATCAGTTGGCTCGGGCCTGCCTGGGCGATCGAGAAGGCGGTTTGCGCGAGCATGCTCTCTCCTGTTCAGCCGAAGTAAGCTCGAAACACGTTCAGTGCCAGTTCGGTAAATAGGAAGAGGAGATTCAAACTTGCCACCGCAAGCACCACCCTGGCTGCAATCATTTCCGCTTCCTCTTCGTCGGCTTGTTCAGCCTTTCACGCACGACATTGAACGCGTTTGCTCGCTATCGTCGGTGTACCAGATCACCACAAGGGCCGGCCAGGCCCGACATTGCCCCAATATGTGTATTCATAATAGAGCGCCCAGACGAACAAAATCGCGTAGACAGCCAATAGCCATGCCGGAATGTGGCCTACCCACGCTTGGATATAGCCGCCGGCATAGTCCTCTAGCTCGTGCTCATGCTCGGTAAAGAACCGTTCCTCATGAGGCGGTTCGTTTGCTGGCGCGGAAGGCAGATCACTCATCGTCAACCTCCCTGTGGTAGAACCGCACCGATGCGTCGTCGGCGCCATTGAAAGCGCCGGAGAGAACGGCCCAGACGAAGATGCATACGGCACCGATGCTCATGATCAACGCCACCACGTAGGGGCCGAAGACCTCAAACTCATAGTTGCTCATGGCTCATTCGCTTCTCTGCGGGATGGTTTCACCGCTCGTACGAACCAGTTTACCGGTGGGTTCCGCCGACGCGGTCTCGGCCGCCGACGCACTGCCTGTCTTGTTCTGGCCGCCGCCGGGAATGTACGCCTGCTCCGGCGTTCTCGCTTCCAGTTTTGGATCGTCAAGCGCCTTCCGGTCGACCTCGGAAATGTTGAGCGGCTGTCCGGTCAGCGGATCTTTAAAGGCGGAGAGGGAGAGAACGTAGTAGGCCAGTGCCCAGCGATCCTGCTCCGACAAGGAATCCCTGAAGGAGGGCATTGGTGTGCCGCTCAACCCGGTGCTCATGGTTCTGAATATATCTTCCACCGCCGGACCCGATTTGAACTGGCCGCTAGTGAGATTCGCCGGCCGCATCGGAAAGCCGAGATCGTCCTTGAGGCTGCCAACCTGTTCGCCATTGCCTTCGCCGGTCTGGCCATGGCAGGTCCAGCATTTGGCGTTTTGCCACACGTCCTTGCCGTGTGCGAGGAGCTCCTGGCTGGCCGCCGGCGGTGTGCCGATGTAAAGCGGCTGTCCTGGCGGTTCCTCGGTGAAATAAGCGTAGGGCTTCGTCGGCTCGGAACGGTCGACGGCCAGCACATATTTGATGTACTGGATGACAGCAAGACGATCATTTATGGGCAACTCGTA